>PDWJ01000412.1_pt1 | contig 175454 bp, 191 predicted proteins | sample 1430881 | NCBI WGS metagenome assembly PDWJ01 (sample SAMN01162460, study PRJNA174530) | Oral metagenome, whole genome shotgun sequencing project. | biome: Marine environment; feature: Marine mammal; material: Swab sample of the gingival sulcus; isolation source: swab sample of gingival sulcus...
GGTGGATCGGCTGCCGCTGCATCCGCACTGGCCGCACCCGCCTATGCGAAAGGCAAAGCCAAACTGGTTATGGTAACGGCTTGGGGCCGTGGCTTGGCAGGTGTGTTTGACGCCGCGCAGTATTCGGCAGACGTCATCAACGCCATGTCCGATGGCAGCCTGGAAGTCGAAGTCAAAGCCGCCGGCGAGCTGGTTGGGGCGTTTGAAGTGTTCGACGCCGTGACCTCGGGTCAGGCCGATATGTATCACGCCGCAGATTACTATTTCACCGGTCAGAATCCTGCTTATCAGTATTTCACCGCCGCTCCGTTCGGGATGACTCCGCAAGAGTTGTGTAACTGGTATTACAATGGCGAAGGCATGGCGCTGCATGACGAGCTGGGTCAGATCTTTGGTCTGAAATCCTTCCTGGCGGGTAACACCGGGGCGCAGGCAGGCGGCTGGTATAACCGCGAAATCAACAAAGCCGAAGACTTCAACGGCCTGAAAGTGCGTATGCCCGGCATGGGCGGCGAAGCTCTGGGTAAACTGGGGGCTTCGGTGCAGAACCTGCCCGGTTCGGAAGTGTATCAGGCGCTGGCTTCGGGTGCGCTGGATGGCACCGAGTGGATTGGCCCATGGGCTGATGAAAAGGCTGGTTTCCAGGAAATCACCAAATTCTACTACACCGCGGGTTTCCACGAGCCCGGCGCAGCACTCAGCCTTGCGACCAACCGTGAAGTGTTCGAGGGTCTGAAGCCGGCACAGCAGAAAATCATCGAGACGGCCGCCGCAGCCACCCATCAGTGGAATCTGGCGCAATTCATGAACAACAACGGCGCGGCGCTCAGACGTTTGCAGGCCGGCGGTGTGAAGGTGCTGGAATTCCCGGATTCTGTTTGGGATGCGATGGCGGCCGCCACCAAGGAAACTCTGGACGGCCATATGGGCGATCCGATGTTTGCCAAGGTTCGCGCCAGCGTTGAGGCTTCGATGCGCAGCTCTTCGGGTTGGATCACCAAATCTGAAGGCGTATTCCGCAAGCAGCGTGACCGGATCCTGGGCTAAGCCCCATGGCGTTCTGAACGCCTGAAAACCATTTGGCAGGCCATTTTCACAACGGATATGGCCTGCTTCTGCGGCAATAAATGGCTGGCCAACAGCCTGATATACGCATTTAGACGAACGCATCCGCCCGGATGAGGGCCGGATCAACAGGGGGATAGCGCGCAATGTGGGACATAACCGTCTTGTTTTTTCACAACATTGCTATGTCATTTTACAATTTCGGATATGCGGTAACGCACCCGGACTTATGGCTGGATTGGTCGAACAAACAAGCCATTACCCGCTTTGTCTATTATGGGGGCTCCAAAGAGTTCCTGTTTGTCATCCTGACCCTGTTTTTTGTGATCACCGCGATCGGGCTTTGGAAAAACTGCGTCATGTGGTTCTGTGTGCGCGGGCTGGAAGGCATGGCCAATGGCATCGGCCGTGTGGTGGCCTGGGCCGGTTTGCTGATGGTGCTGCAACAGATCATTATCGTGTTCATGCAGCGCATTTTCACCGCAGCCGAGATTTCACTGGCGTTTGGCTCGTCCCTGACCCATGACATCAGCTGGTGGGCCGAAGAGCTGAAGCTCTATAACGCGATGATCGTCGCCCTGTGTGTGACTTATACCTTTGTGCAGGGCGGGCATGTGCGGGTGGATCTGGTCTATGCCAAGGTCGGCTATCGCACCAAGAAAACCATTGATATGCTGGGGGCGCTGATCTTCATGATGCCCACTGCGGTGCTGGTATGGTTTTACGGCTGGTTTTATCTGTGGCGGCATCTGATCGTGCCCAAACCATCGGCTTCGGACAGTCTGGAAAAGCTGATGGCCAAATCGAACTACCTGCGCTGGAATGTCGAGACCATCGGCTTTTCGCCCAATGGCTTTAACGGCTATTTCATATTCAAGATTTTGCTGATCACCTATGCCGCGCTGGTGTTCCTGCATGGGATCGCATTTTTCTATCGCTCTTATCTGGAACGCAAAGAGGGCATGGAAGCTGAGGGCAAATATCTGGACAGAGACAGTTTGGGGCAGGGCGAAGAAGCCTATGAGGGTACCCACTAACATCGCCGGCAGGGTTGGCAACAACGGGGCAAAAACGGGGAAGAGGATTTATGCTTTTTGGATTAGATGGCGTCGAAATTGGCCTGATCATCATCTTTCTGTCGCTGTTTGGCGGCATTCTGTCGGGCTTTCCGGTGGCGTTTGCCATCGGTGGCGCGGCGGTGATTTCCTTTGCGATCATTGCCGGGTTGGACAGCGCCGGATTGCTGGTGCATCAGGCGATTGACACCGGCAGCGATGCTTACGAAGCCCTTGTGGCCACCGGGCTAAACCCTGAGAAAATAACGATTTTCCGAAACCCCGATCTGCCCCGGATCGCCCATCCGGTGTTTGAACGCGGTTGGGAACATGCGATGAACACCAACGTCAGTTTCATCGTCAACCGGATGAATGAGCGGGTGCTGGCCGGGGCGTCGATTGAAACGCTGCTGGCGGTGCTGATGTTTGTGATGATGGGCATCACGCTGGAGCGCTCGAAAATCGCCAATGATCTGCTGACCACCATGGCCCGAGTGTTTGGCCCGCTGCCCGGCGGTCTGGCGGTGTCGGTGGTGGTTGTGGGCGCGTTTCTGGCAGCCTCGACCGGGATCGTGGGGGCAACCGTTGTCACCATGGGCCTGCTGTCTTTGCCCACCATGCTACGCAACAAATACTCGCCCGAACTGGCCACCGGGGTGATTGCGGCCTCGGGCACGTTGGGGCAGATCATTCCGCCTTCGATTGTGATCGTGCTGCTGGGCACCTTGGCCGGAGACCTCTATTCCGCCGCTCAGGAAAACCGCGCCATGCTGGCGGGCTGTTCCGATGCGCTGACCTATCTGGGCCAGGCTGCGGTGGTGTCGGTGGGCACGCTGTTTCAGGCCGCGATTTTGCCGGGCATCTTGCTGGCGTTTCTGTATGGGCTCTATGCCTTTGGCTTTGCGCTGGTCAAACCGGACAAAGCGCCACCGGTGGCATTGTCTCATAATCAGGGCGAAGCGATCGGGCGCACCGGGGCGCTGATCTGGTTTGTGGTCGCGCCGCTGGTGCTGATCGTCGGGATGTTTTTGCTGGGCAATTTCGGCATTGTCGGCAGTCAGAATACTTCGGTGGACAGCTATTCCGATGCCTCGGCCGCGGCCTCGCTGCGCACCAATGTCTCGCCTGAATGCAAAGCCTCGATGCTTAAGCTACACGGTCAGGAAAAATGGGATCAGGCCGTGGCCGAGCAGGCGGCGATTGACGCATCCGGTGGCGCACAGGACAGCCGCAAGCTGACCGATGACGAGATGGGCAAAGCCAAAGAAGATAAAATCTTCAACGCGGCGCCGATTGGCACCGGCATTGGCATATTCTTTACCTTCATGGCGCTGATTTTGGTATTTGCCCGCGGGGTGGCCCCTTCGGCGGATCCGCGGCCTATTCTGGTCGGTCTGGCCGGGGTGGTGCTGGCCTTTATCGCCGACATTCTGTTGATCAACCCGCTGACCACGCCGGGCTGGACGGTGATTTATCTGGCCGTGCCGGCGCTGATCACCTTTTACGGTGTCAAATATGCGGTCAAACTGCTGGGCCAGAACGAGCTGCTGGCGGTGGTGTTCCCTCCGTTGATGCTGATCGTGGCGGTGCTGGGCTCCATTCTGGGCGGCATCACCAACCCGACTCCGGCGGCTGCACTTGGGGCCGGCGGGGCGATTTTGCTGGCCGCCTATCGCAAATTGCGCGAGCAGGACAAGAACGGCAAGCTGATCATCATGGCGACTTTTGCGATTGTGATCATGATATTGGTCGGGGTGAATTTCGACCTGCGGATCAATCGCGGCACGGTGCCTCTCGAAGACTGGCTGGGCTTTTTCGTGGCCAAGGGCGCTTATCTGTTTGCCATGTTCGGCTTGCTTTATGGCTGCGTGGTGCTGTTCCAAGGCGCGGTTCTGACCCCGATTGTGCGCGAAACCGCCAAGGTTACCAGCATGGTGTTTACCATCCTGATCGGATCGCAGCTGCTCAATCTGGTGATCATTTCCTTTGGTGGCGAGGCTTACATCCAGCAATTCCTCACCAGCTTTGACAATGAAATGAAAGTGTTTCTGATCGTGATGCTGGTGCTGTTCCTGCTGGGCTTCGTGCTGGATTTCCTCGAGATCATCTATATCGTGATCCCGATCGTGGGGCCGGTGATTTACGGCGGCACCTTTGATCCGAAATGGGTGACGATCATGATCGCGGTGAATTTGCAGACCTCGTTCCTGACACCGCCCTTTGGCTTTGCGCTGTTCTATCTGCGCGGGGTGGCCCCGCCCGAAGTCACCACCGGCCATATTTACCGTGGCATCGTTCCGTTTGTTCTGATCCAAGTGGTTGGGCTGGCGCTGCTGTGGAGTTTCCCCTCCGTGGTCACCATCGTACCGGCGCTGTTTGGGAATTAAGCCCTGAGCTGACAAAGCAAAGGCCCGCTGTGATGGCGGGCCTTTTGATATATAGGCAGGCGATCCGATCTCTGTCCTTGCGTGCCATGCGACCAGCAGCGCAGTGCCTTCTCAGCTTGGGCTTGGCGGATTAAAGTATCAGGATTTGACAGAGCCCCTGCCCACCTATTTCGACGTCATAGTATCCGGCAAGGTGATCTGAGCGACTTGTTCGGCAATCGGTTCGATTTCCAGCGGATGAGATTCCGGGGCCAGGCTGGCCGGATCCTGAATCGGCTGCCATTCCCCACTGCGGTAAATCTCAAGTGCAGAAAATTTGGCCTTGTAATCCATCTTGGGGCTGCCCGGCACCCAATAGCCCAGATAAACATAGGGCAAACCCGCCTTACGGGCGATCTCGATATGATCCAGAATGACATAAGTGCCCAGACTGTCGCGGGTCAGCGCCGGGTCAAAAAATGAATACACCATGCTGACCCCATCATCAAAAATATCGGTCAGACACACCGCCGCCAGCTGACTGGGCTGGTCGGGATCGGGGCTGTGTTCATATTCGATCACCCGGCTTTTGATCGGCGTTTCCTCGATCATCGCGGCAAATTCGAACACATCCATATCCGCCATGCCACCATCGGCGTGGCGATGCTCCAGATAGCGGCTGAACAGCTCATATTGCTCATCCGTGGCCCAGGGCGAGGTGATCTTGCGTTTCAGATAGGCGTTGCGCTTGATCACCCGGCGCTGGCTTTTGCGGGGCTTGAACTGGGCCACATTGATGCGGGCGGAATAGCAGGCGTTGCATTCGGCACAAGAGGGGCGATACAGCACATTCTGCGAGCGCCGAAACCCTTGTTTGGACAGCGCATCGTTTAGCCGAACCGCATGTTCACCCTGTAATGCGGTGAACAATTTACGCTCCAGCCGGCCCTCCAGATAGGGGCAGGGCTGCGGCGCAGTGACATAGAATTGCGGGACGAGGGGCAGGCTGTGGCGCATCGCTCTGATGATCTCTGGTTTCTCACGGGGGCAACGATAGCAAGGCATCGCGCATTGGCCAAGCCCCTTTGGCAAAAGCCGTTAAAATCATGTGATTTATCGTGGCATAATGCTTGCCCTTTTGGGGCTTCAGGCGCATTTTACCGCCATGGATTTTGCAGCACAGATAACCCGCACCCCGATTCCCTATAACCGGCAAAGAGGGGCCGAGCTGAAAGCGCTTTATGCCGCCCAGTTGCCCGGTGCCACCCCTGATCTGTTGCGCCTGATCGAGGGCACCGCCGGATGCAGCCCCTATCTGTCGGTGCTGATGACACGTCAGCTCGATTGGCTGGTGGCAGCGTTTGACGACCCGGATGCGGCGCTTGCGCAGCTTTACGAGGCGCTGAAAGCCACGCCGCTGGATCAACTCAAACCGGCTTTGCGTCAGGCCAAGGCCAAAATCGCCGCCCTGACCGCGCTGGCTGATCTGGGTGGCATCTGGCCGTTAGAGCGTGTCACCCAAACCCTGACCGATTTTGCCGATCTGGCGGTGGATGTGGCGCTCAAGGCGCTGGTGGCGGCCGAAATTAAGCGCGGCAAGCTGCCGGGGATGGAGGCCAAAGACGTCGACACCGCTGCTGGTATGGTGGTGCTGGCGATGGGCAAGATGGGGGCGGGCGAGCTGAATTATTCCTCGGATATCGACCTGATCTGCCTGTTTGATGAAACCCGCTTTACCGATGACGATTATCACGAGGCCCGCGCCAGCTTTATCCGCACTACCCGCAAAATGGCGGCGCTGTTATCCGACATCACCACCGATGGCTATGTGTTCCGCACCGATCTGCGGCTGCGCCCCGATCCCTCGACCACGCCGGTTTGCCTGTCGATGGATTCGGCGATGCGCTATTACGAAGGGCTGGGCCGCACCTGGGAGCGCGCCGCCCATATCAAGGCCCGCCCCTGTGCTGGAGACATCCGGGCGGGCGAGGACTATCTGAAGCAGCTTTCGCCCTTTATCTGGCGCAAACATCTGGATTTCGCGGCCATTCAGGATGCCCATGACATGCGCCTGCGCATTCGCGAGCATAAGGGGCTGGGCGGGCCGATCACGCTGGAGGGCCACAATATGAAGCTGGGCCGCGGCGGCATTCGCGAGATCGAGTTCTTTACCCAGACCCGCCAGATCATCGCCGGCGGGCGCGATCCAGACCTCAGATCACGCGAAACCGTGCCGGCGCTGCGGGCTCTGGCGCAAAAGGGCTGGATTGAGGAAAATGTTGCAGACCTGCTCATTCAGCGCTATCGCAGCCACCGCGAAGTGGAGCACAGGTTGCAAATGGTCAATGATGCTCAGACCCACGACCTGCCCAAATCCGCCGAAGATTTCACCCGTCTGGGCTATTTCATGGGCTATGACGACCCGGCGAAATTGCGCAACCGCCTGATGTCTGAGCTGAGCGAAGTGCATGAGCTGACCGAAAGCTTCTTTGCCCCGGAAGATCAGCAAACCACCGACACCGCACCGCTTTCCGAGCAGGACAAGGCGATTGTCGATGGCTGGCCCAGCTATCCGGCGCTGCGCAGCAACCGGGCGGTTGAGATTTTCGAAACCCTGCGCCCGGACATCATGGCGCGGCTGCAAAAGGCGGCGCATCCGCATGAGGCTCTGGTGCAGTTTGACGGCTTTCTGGCCGGTCTGCCCGCTGGGGTGCAGCTGTTTTCGCTGTTTCAGGCCAATCCGCAGCTGATCGACCTGATCATCAGCATCTGCGCCACTGCGCCGGTGCTGGCGCGGCATTTGTCGCGGCATTCGCAGGTGCTGGATGCGGTGCTGGGGGGCGATTTCTTTGCCGACTGGCCGGGGCAGGCCGCGCTTGAGGCCGAGCTGAATGCCACCCTGAACCGCATTGATGATTACGAGCGCAAGCTGGACGCGGCCCGGCGCTGGAAAAAGGAATGGCATTTCCGTATTGGCGTGCATCATTTGCGCGGGCTGATTGATGCCGATCAGGCCGGGCGGCAATATGCCGATCTGGCCGGGGCGTGTATCAGCGCGCTGTGGGGTCCGATCGTGGCGCATTTTGCCGCCAAACATGGCGATCTGCCCGGTCATGGGGCGGTGGTGCTTGCGATGGGCTCGCTTGGGGCGGGGCAGCTCAATGCCACCTCTGATCTGGATCTGATCGTGATTTATGATGCTGAGGGCTCGGACATGTCCGATGGTCGCCGCCCGTTGCAGACCCGGCCTTATTACGCCCGACTGACTCAGGCGCTGGTCACAGCGCTGTCGGCGGCAATGTCCGAGGGGCGGCTTTACGAGGTCGATATGCGGCTGCGTCCCTCGGGGCGGGGCGGTCCGGTGGCGACGTCGCTGCAATCCTTCACCTCGTATCAGCAAAACGAAGCCTGGACCTGGGAGCATCTGGCCATGACCCGCGCCCGCCCCATGGCTGGCAGCCCGGCGCTGCAAGATCAGATCGAAGCGTTCCGGTTGCAACTGCTGCAAGACAAAAGCGGCGGCGCAGATATCTGCAAGGATGTGGCCGATATGCGCGCCCGTCTGGCCGAGGCCAAGCCCCTGCGCAGCCCATGGGGGGCCAAGCTGGGGGCAGGCCGGATGCAGGATATCGAACTGCTCGGCCAAAGTGCTGCTCTGCTGGCCGCCGATCCGGCCCGCGCGGTGGCCGACCAACTGACGGCGGGACAGCGCATCGGCTGGCTCAGTGCGGAACAGCACCAGACCCTGATGCAGACCTACCAGCTGCTGTGGAAGCTGCGCGAAACCAGCAAATTGCTCAGCGAAGAGACGTTGGATATGGACAAGATCGGCGAAGCGGGCCGCAGCTTTGTGTTGCGCGAATTGGGGCATGATAACGTTGAGGCGCTGCAAGCCACCATCGGAACCGCTGCCGAGGCGGCGGATCGAGTGGTCACCACGCTGTTGCAGCAACGGGTGAGCGGGCGGGGAGGCCGGAATGACTCTTAACCAACTCGACCCCAGAGGGGTGATCAAGGACAGCTATGCCATTTCCGGCATCACCGAGGAACAATGCCGCTCGATTTTTCTGGATTGGGTGATCGGGTTGGCAGCGGATGCGCCCGTTCAGGAGCAGATCGCGCAATTGCTGGCCCATTATGGCGACAGCCACCCGGATCACCCGATGACCAAAACCCTGAAATCCGGTCTGGAACGCCCGGCCGAGGCCCGCCGCCGCGGTGGGCGCAACGGACGGTTGGGTCAGGGATAATCGCTGCCCGGGCGGGTTTGGGCTTGCAATTTCGCGCCAAACCCTGTCAACCAGCCCGATATTACAAAAGGAATGTGCCATGACCTCTTCCCCCCAAACGCTCCCGATTGTGCGCCTGAAACCCAAGGCTGAGGCTCGCGCCATCCGCCATGGCTTTCCTTGGGTGTTCAGCGATGAAATCGTGGCTGATAGGCGCAGCAAGGCGCTGAAACCGGGCACTGTGGCGCGGCTCGAGGATTCGGGGCGCCGCGCATTGGGGGTGGTCGCGGTCAATATGGGTTCGAAAATCTGTTGCCGAATGCTGGATCGCAACCCCAATGCGCAGATTGATCAGGACTGGTTTGCAACCCGGATCAAGGCCGCCTTGGCCCATCGCGAACGGCTGTATGATGCGCCGTTTTACCGGCTGATCCATGCCGAGGCCGATGGCCTGCCCGGGGTGGTGATCGACCGTTTCGGCGATGCGGCGGTGATCCAGCCCAACGCCGCCTGGGCCGAAACCCATCTGCAAGCGCTGCTGGCCGCGCTGATGCAGGTCACCGGCGTGCAAACCGTGGTCAAAAACGCTGCCAGCCGGGTGCGGGCGTTGGAAGGGCTGAACGAAGACACCGGGCTGCTGAGCGGCGCTCTGGACGGCCCGATTGCAGTGCCGATGAATGGCGCGATCTATATGGCCGACCTGCTGGGCGGGCAGAAAACCGGGCTGTTTTTCGATCAGCGCCCGAACCATGCCTTTTTGCAACGTCTCAGCCGCGGGGCGCGGGTGTTGGATGTGTTTTCGCATGTGGGCGGCTTTTCGCTGGCGGCTCTGGCCGGAGGCGCCAGCAGCGCGGTGGCGATCGACAGCTCGGCCCCGGCGCTGGCGCTGGCGCGTCAGGGGGCGCAGGAAATGGGGCTGGCCGAGCGTTTTGAAACCCGCAAGGGCGATGCATTTGCGGTGCTGGAAGCGCTGGCCGAAGAGGGTAAGGAATTTGATGTTGTGGTCTGTGACCCTCCGGCCTTTGCCCCGAATAAAACCGCGCTGAAGGCGGGGCCATGCGGCGGATTTGAACAGCTTTAGAAATTCTTCGGCACGTGGCATTGGCCGGGCCGGGCGGCGCGGCGTGCAGATTTACGCCGGAGGGGCAGGGGCCGATCACCCGCTCTTGCCGCAACTGGCGCAGAGCGGCTATCTGAAAGCGCTGTTTTTCGCGATGGATTGACCCCCCGGATTTCAGGCGGATGTGTTACAGGCGGATATAGGGCAGGCTCTGCCCGGCCTTGACCTCGGGCGCGTTCGGATCGCGCACCAGCAGCGCATTGGCATCGGCCAGAACCGTGAGCAACGCACTGTCCTGACGCGGAAACACCGTGATCTCATCGCCCTGCACCCGGGCGCGCATATAGTGTTCGCGCACACCATTGGCGGGCATGTCGTGGGTCAGACGGGCGTGCTGACGCGGCTGCGCGGTGGCGGCAAAGCCCTGCATCACGCGCAAAGCCGGCAGCAAAAACACATGGCCACACACCATGGACGACACCGGATTGCCCGGCAGGCCGATCATCGGAATGCCGTTGATTTTGCCGGCCATCAGCGGCTTGCCCGGGCGCATGGCGATTTTGTAAAATGCCCGCTCCAGTCCCAGATCGGTGGCGACCTGCGCGACCAGATCATGATCCCCGACCGAAGCACCGCCAATCGTCACGATCAGATCTGCGCCGGCGCATTGGGCAAAGGCCGCTTCCAGCGATGCCTTGTTATCCCGGGCAATCGGCAGCATCCGGGCCTCGGCCCCGTGCTGTTGCAGCAACGCCATCAGGCCGAAATTGTTGGACGCAATGATCTGATCCGGACCCGGATCGTCGCCGGGCATCACCAACTCATCGCCCGTGGCCATCAACGCCACCACCGGGCGGCGGGAAACGGAGACTTCGGGGATGTTCATCGACGCCAAAAGCGCGATGTCCGAGGGGGTGAGCAGGCGCGGCGCGTCCAGCTGGTCTCCGGCCTTGAAATCGGCCCCGGCGGGGCGGGTGTAAGGGTTTGGGTCCAGATTGCGGCCCAGAGTGATCAGATCGCCCTTGCGGGTGACGTCCTCTTGCATGATGACGCGGCTGGTGCCTTTGGGCAGCGGCGCTCCGGTGAAAATGCGCACCGCTTGCCCGGCCTTGACCGTGCCGTCAAACCGATGCCCGGCGGCGGATTCACCGATGACCTTGAACATCACATCATCTTCCACCTCGACTCCATTCACCGCATAACCATCCATCACCGAAGCGGCAAAGGGCGGCTGATCGCGGTTGGCCCGCGCCGGTTTGGCCAAGCTGCGCCCGCAGGCGGCGCTTAGCGGCACGGTTTCACTGGCAAGGGAGCTGAGCAGTTGGAAAATTTTTTCCAGAGCTTCATTGACGCTAATCATCTGTGTTTATTCCGGTTTTCTGGGGGGCTGTAGGGGGCGTTATGCCTCAAATTTCCCCGATTTGCCGCCTTCTTTCATCATCAGGCGAATGGCTGAAATTTCCATTGTCTTTTCAACGGCTTTGAGCATGTCATACACCGTCAGCCCGGCCACGGAAACGGCGGTGAGGGCCTCCATCTCGACCCCGGTCTGGCCGGTGGTCTTGACGGTGGCGGTGATCGCCACGCCGGGCAAATCGGCATCCGGGGTCAGCTCCAGCGCCACCTTGGTGATCGGCAGCGGGTGGCACAGAGGGATCAGGGCGCTGGTCTGTTTGGCCCCCATGATCCCGGCCAGCCGCGCCACCGCCAGCACATCGCCCTTTTTCGCCGATCCATCGGTCATGATCTGATAGGTTTGCGGGCTCATTTTCACATGGCCGCGGGCAATGGCGGTGCGCGAAGTCACTGGCTTGGCCGAGACATCCACCATATGCGCCGCTCCGGCCGCGTCGAAATGGGTCAGGCCAGATGGGTTTTGCGATTGTGGCATCTACAACATACCCCCGGCAGGCATCAGCGGATTGGCCAGCAGCGCACGGGTGGCGCTAGCCACATCCGGCTGGCGCATCAGGCATTCGCCGATCAGAAACGACCGCGCCCCATACATCGCCAGATCGGCCAGATCCTGAGGGCTGGACAGGCCGGATTCGGCGACGATCATACGATCGACCGGAACCAGCTTGGCTAGGTTTTTAGTGGTGTCGAGGCTGGTTTCAAAGCTTCTCAGATCGCGGTTGTTGATGCCGATCAGCGGAGATTTCAACTGGGCGGCCCGCGCCAGCTCGTCCTGATCATGCACCTCGATCAGCACATCCATGCCCCAGTCAAACGCGGCGGCCTCCAGCTCGGCGGCCTGACCATCGTCCAGAGAAGCCATGATCAGCAAAATGCAATCCGCGCCCAAGGCTCGGGATTCGGTGATCTGGTAGGGGTCATAGATGAAGTCTTTGCGCAGGATCGGCAGGTCAACCGCCTCATGGGCCGCGCGCAAATAGGCGTCATCGCCCTGAAAGCTGGGGGCGTCGGTCAGCACGGACAGGCAGGTTGCCCCGCCTTCTTTGTAGGCCCGCGCCAAGGCGGGAACGTCGAAATCCTCGCGGATCACGCCTTTGGACGGGCTGGCCTTTTTGATTTCGGCGATCAGGCCATAGCCGCCCTGAGAACTGTGGCGCAGCGCATCGGCAAAGCCGCGCACCGGATCGGCGTTGTGGGCAGCGGTTTCGATTTCGGCAAGCGGGGTGGCGACTTTGCGCTCCGCCACCTCTTGCAGCTTGTAGCTTTTGATTTTGTCCAGAATATCCATAACAGATGTTTAACCTGCCTTGGCGGCGGCGACAATTGTTATCTGGTATTCGGGCCGGGCAGGGGGGCTGCCCGTTTGTTAAGACATCCGGTAATTGGGGCTTTCGCGGGTGATCTGGACATCATGCACATGGCTTTCCTTCAGACCCGCTGCGGTGATGCGCACAAACTCGGCCTTTTGGCGCATCTCGTCGACCGTGGCACAGCCGGTATAGCCCATCGCCGCGCGCAAACCGCCCACCAGCTGGTGGATCACTGTATTGGCCGAGCCCTTATACGGCACCTGGCCCTCAATCCCTTCGGGTACCAGCTTGTCGCTGGCGGCGTCCTTTTGGAAATAGCGATCGGCCGAGCCCCGCGCCATTGCGCCAAGGCTGCCCATGCCGCGATAGCTTTTGAAACTGCGGCCCTGATAGAGGATCACTTCGCCCGGGCTTTCATCGGTGCCGGCCACCATGCTGCCGACCATAGCGCAGCTGGCCCCAGCGGCGATGGCCTTGGCAAAGTCACCGGAAAACTTGATGCCGCCATCGGCGATGATCGGCGTGCCGGTTGCGGCGGCGCCCTTGGCGCTGTCGATGATTGCGGTCAGCTGCGGCACCCCGACCCCGGCGACAATCCGCGTGGTGCAGATCGAGCCCGGCCCGATCCCGATTTTCACCGCATCGGCCCCGGCATCAATCAGCGCTTTGGTCGCTTCGGCGGTGGCGACATTGCCTGCCACGATCTGCACATCGCCAAACGCTTTTTTGGCGCGGGTCACAGCGGCGGCAACCCCTTCGGAATGGCCATGCGCGGTGTCGATCACGATCATATCCACCCCGGAATCGGCTAGCGCTTCGGAGCGTTCAAACCCGGCATCGCCCACCGTGGTCGCCGCCGCCACTCGCAACCGGCCCAGATCGTCTTTGCTGGCGGTGGGGTTCAGCACGGCCTGTTCGATGTCCTTGATCGTCATCAGCCCGGTCAGCTTGCCAGCCTCATCGGTGATCAGCAGCTTTTCAATCCGGCGGGCCTGCATCAGCGATTTGGCCTGATCCAGATTGGCCGGTTCACGCAAAATCGCCAGATTTTCGCTGCTCATCATCGCGGAAACCGGGGTTTTATCGTCCGTGGCAAAGCGCATGTCGCGGTTGGTGACAATGCCGACCACCTTGTTATCCGCATCCACCACTGGAAAACCGGTGACGCGGTAACGCTCTTGCAGGGCCTTGGCATCGGCCAGAGTTTGTTGCGCAGTCAGCGTGATCGGGTTGTAAACCACGCCGCTTTCAAAACGCTTCACCCGGCGCACCTGACGGGCCTGCTCTTCGATGTCCAGATTGCGATGGATCACCCCCATGCCACCGGCCTGCGCCATGGCAATCGCCATACGGGCTTCGGTCACGGTGTCCATGGCCGAGCTGAGCAGTGGGATATTCAGGCGTATCGACTTGGTCAGCTGGGTCGCAGTATCGGCGGTTGAGGGCAGAACATTAGAGGCAGCGGGCACCAGCAAAACATCGTCAAACGATAAAGCGTCACGAATCTCCATCGGGGTCTCCTTCGGATGGCATCATTTGACGCGTCCCTATTACATGGATCGGCTCCGGTGGAAAGGGGTGAGGCGAAGATTCTGTGTCTGGCAGCCGCAAAAAGCCATATGTCCGGCAAGATCAGGAAGGGTTCTGCCAGAAAGCCGCCCCGTCAGATGGAAAACCCAGATGGGATTAAACAGGCGCTCACATCTGTTTGATCAAGCGTTGGCAACCGAATTCTCCCCTTGATCAGCCTTTGTGCCCGGAACCACCCTGAGCGCTTCTTACATTGGAATGCGCTTCAGTAAATATAACGAATCTGATCGGTCCAATAGCGTTCAACCCGGCGCAAAGAACTGTTGATCTCTTCGATCCCTTCATCGCCCAGCACGCCCTTGGATTTGAGCCCTTCGGCATGGCGGGCAAACAGCTCACCGACCAGATTGCGGATATTGCGGCCTTTTTCGGTCAGTCTCACCCGCACCGACCGGCGGTCAATTTCGCAGCGCTGGTGGTGCATGAACCCCATTTCAACCAGTTTTTTCAGATTGTAAGACACGTTTGAGCCCTGATAATAGCCGCGCGATTTCAGCTCGCCCGCCGTAACCTCGTTATCGCCAATATTGAACAACAGCAGCGCCTGCACCGCGTTGATCTCCAAAACGCCGACCCGCTCAAACTCATCCTTGATCACGTCCAGCAACAGGCGGTGCAAACGTTCGACCATTGCCAGAGTTTCAAGATAACCCGCGATAAACCCGGCCTGCGGGCCGGTTGCCAGATTGGTATGTATGCTCATTCATTTTCTCCGCCGATAACACATTTTGATTCGAATTTGCCGCCAAAAGGCAAATATTCCCTTAAGCCGGAAAAAATTTTAAGCTGAACAAAATTTTCGAAAAACATGCCGACTCCATGCCTGATTTTTTGTGAATATTTTATGATTGCTTAACGAATGAGCGGGTATAGTATCGGCTCAGCCGCTGCTCTCAGCGCGGCTTTGCACATTGTTATTCTGGCTGCGGCTTTGGCATTGTGTGCTGCGCAAAAAATATAAAAATCCGTCTGTTAAAGGCCATCTGCCCATTGCATCCGAATTCATCCTGGACTAAACGATGCCAAAGCGGCGTTTTGGATTATATGGCACCGCGTTTGACTCATGAAGCAAATGTCTCATGTGTCTGCCCCTATAGCTCAGCTGGTAGAGCAACTGATTTGTAATCAGTAGGTCCGCGGTTCGAGTCCGTGTGGGGGCACCATTCACATCACTAACTATCTGTTTTGATTGGTAAAATGTCCGTTATGGACCACGCTGGAATTACGTGTGGTCCACATTACCAAGAGAAACCGCGAATCGAGCGCATTGCTTCAGCGGCCATGGCGCGGCGGTCTGCGCCTTTTGTGTAGATTGCAGAGGTGCTTGGCTGCGTGTGTGAAAGAACGGCCATGATCTGGTGTTCGCTACACCCCTCTTCGGCTAGAAGCTCTGCCAAGGCTTTCCTGACGCCATGGGACGATCTGCCCTGCAGGTCAGCTTCATCGCAGCGTTTTCTAAACCAGTTGCGATAGCTGTCGGCATTTTTGAATGGGTTGCCGTGTTTGCTTAAAATGTAGGCATCCCCAATTCTCGCCACTGCATTGATGGATTCGCGTAGCGGGGCGGCCATGGGTATTTCCACAAATGCAGCGCCGCGTTTCTTTGGTTGCCAGCCCAGCCATCTGGTGCCGTGGCTTTCAAATTCCTGTTTGCGTCCCAGCCATATCGCATCATTCGACCTGGCGCCGGTGAACATATGAAGGGTCAGCGCAAGATGTGCCATGGTACCGATCGGATGCGTCTTTTTAAACTTGCACAGGTCTTCGGATGTCCATGGTGTTGCACCGCCTTTGCTGCGGTGGATCTTCTTTATCCCGACAAGCGGATTCACTTCCGCATGACCAGCATCGCACGCCCAGTGATACATTGACCGGGCGGCTTTTATCATATTGTCAGCTTCAGCTGGTGTTGCTGCGCGCGCATCTCGGACCTTCACAAAGGCCGCTGATGGGGCGTTTAGGCTCATTTCCCCATATTCATCGCCATCATCCGTTTTATGCTGGCACAGGCGTGTTAGAAGGCTTTTGCGTTGGCGGAGAGTTGCGGCAGCGGCTTGTTCGGCTTCGACCATACGTTCCAAGTGCAGAAGATACTTGTCGGTTAACCACTGAATCGACTGGCGCACTGCGGTTGTTTCCGGTTCATATTCTAGCTCTATACCCGCGCGGGCATTCCAATAGTGTTCTGAAAACTTGGGGTGATCCATCCCGACATGCAGGCGGATTTTGCGATTTGGATAGCCTTCGACGCGCACCCGAATACGTTTTCTTCCTGACTTTAAAGTCTCAACCGTTAGGCCGGGATAGTTCTTGCGCACATCTCTCACCATTGTTTCGGTTCCTGAGCATTGCGCGTTTTTTCGGATTTGTCCACTGGACAGCATATTCTGATGGTTCCATCCGGCGCGATTTCCACTACAGAAACCACCAAATTACACGCTTTCGCCGCTTCTACCGCGCGTGTTATTTCTGCCTTTGTGAACCGTGTTGCCGCCATTTATGCGCTTCCTTGCGGTGTGGATGACAGAAAATCGCCCCGTTCCAGCAGGCGGATCATGGCCTTGCGGTGGAAAGGCGATCAGGGCGGGCGGATTTGCCTTGGCCCTGATCATCTGATCATCTTCGATGTTGATTTAGGCTGTCTTGACCATCGTTTTTCTTCTGGTTTCCGTCGCTGGCCCCCGTTGCCGGGGGCCAGAAAAGAAATCAGCTTTCGGGTCTGCCCATGAATGTTGGCAGATCGGTTTCGGTGGTTGCTGTTTCGACCGCTTCCCCGAAGGCGGATTCAAACGCCTTTTCAGGGTTGTAGATCGACAGGATAAACCGCACTTCGCCGCCGGTTTTGCGATACCGAAACCGCACGGGCATTCGGTAAGGGGCACCGTTCAGGAAGACGGGAATAGCGATGATAATCAGGTTTGGGATTCTGAGCGGCTGGCCGTCTGGCGCTTTGTGTTCGTTGACGAACTGGATTTCCTGTTCGCCGCTGTCCCGGTTTGTTTTCACCGTCAGGTTGCTAGTCTCATGCACCTGAAACTTCTTGGATATCGCCAGAAGTTGGGTTAGTTGGCCGTAGCGCCCTTCGATTTTCTGGGCGGTTTCGATCAGGCGGTTTTCCCATGGTTGATTTTTGTCACTGACGCTGCCGGTCAGAATGGCGGGTGATGGGTCCATGATGTCTTTGGCTTGTGCTTCGATGAAGTCACCCAGATCATCTTTGTTGAGCCGCTCGCCAGAAACGCGCATCCATGCCTTCCATTCTTCTGACAGGGGGAAATTGTAAACAGCGCGGTGGTGGCAATGGCGGGCGCTGGGATCGCCCGTGGTTGTGGTTACGTCAATCGGACCGCAGTCGTGGTAGTCAGCAATGCAGGTCAGTGTGGGGGCGTTCATGTCGGGGTTTGCGAATAGGGCCGAAGTGGAGCCCTTGAAGCGGTTAGCCCAATCAATGATGCTTTGCAGATCGGCAAGGTGGGCTGTGCCTTGGCGGCGGATGGGTTTCATGAACTCCAGCGCCTCGCGTCGGTATTTTGAAACATCAAACACTTTGCGCTTTTCAGGTACGGTGATCAGGTCAGCGGCGCTTGGCGTCCATTCTGGGTCGGCGTCCACAACTGTGTGGTGCATCAGATCGGCCATCACATCGCGCATGGTTTCTGCCGGGTTTTCGGGCCGTTGGGCGGCGGGGTTGTTTGTAGACATAATCAGTTCCTTTGTTTTGAATTACACATCGCGCACTTCGCCGGTCTCCGGGTCATGTGGCGTCACATCACGCACCCCGCTGTGCATGCGGCGCATCATGGGGCTGTAGAGTGTCATTTGTCCGTGGCCATCCACATAGGCGGCGGCTTGGCTGGCGGGTTTTTTGGGCGCTTTGAAACTGGCTTGCGCTTTCATTCCCAGATCACCCGCGCCGCCCAGCTCATAGGACACGTTCAGAGTGAAAGAGCCTTTTGCGCCTTTGTGGCCATACTCGGAATTGTGTTCTTGCATTTGCTGCAGTAGATCGCGGTGATCGGCAATGAATTGGGTTAGGAAGTCACCACCATCAAAGAGAGTTAGCAGCTGTTCTACACCCCTGATTGCAAATGGGTCGTGTTCTTCGATTTGTCCGCCTTCTGCGGGTTGCTTTTTTTTGGCCATCATAGATTGGTCCTTTCTATCGTGGCGTTGCGATTTTGCCGGTCCATGCGTCGAATTCGGTGCGCAGGATCAGGAACTTTTGGCGGGCCGATTGGTTGGTGGTCAGCTGCTTGCGACTGTCGACCTGGCAGCATTCGCGCAGGTATTGCGCGGCTGCGCTGGCGCTGAACTGCTGATCGGGCATTCCGCAGCGGCAGGCGGCGAATTTCTGGAAGCGTGGATCATTGCAGAGGATGCCTGCCTGTTGGGCGGGTGGCAGATCGTCAAAGCGTTGGCGTGATTTCACCATCATGCCGCAGCCCTCAGGGCGTGGTTCCCCCATTGATCCGCGCAAGCGGCTGCGATTCCTGCAAAGGTTTTGGATCGTATTTTTCGGCGGTCAGCACTGGGGCTGGCGCGGTGGATTTTTGACCACTGCTTATGTTCGTCGGTGCCTTTTTGGGGTGGCGTCAGGCGTTTTGTTTCGATCAGAGGGGGCAGGCCTCCGGCCAGATAGAAACTTGTAGCCTTAAAAGCCGGTTCACCAAACCACCACGGCTGCACAGTCTGGGCTGGCGGCGCATAGTTTTTGATGCGAGCCTTGGCGTGTTTGTGCATGATCGGGTTTTCGATTGCCCTGAGTGGTATCGGTGCATTCCAGCATTCGCTGAATAGGGCTGCGCCTTCATCAAGCAGCCGCTGCATGATCACTTTTCGGGTATTCAGATCCAGTGTGGGCCAAGCGGTTTTTTCATCTGGTGTGGCCTCTTCTGGCGGGTTTTTCTGGCGTGGATCATCCAGCCACCGCACACCGCTGTTGCAAAGCCGGGTGCATGGGGGATGCATGACGCAAAGCAGGTGCCAGCGCGGATCGTGCATTACATTGTGAATATCGTCGCGAATATGCCGGTTTGTGGGGCGATCTGCCGGGTCGATGTCACAGGAAAAGGCATTGAAGCCGCGAGCAAGAAATGCATCCAGCATAACCAAGCTGGTTTCACAGCCGATCAGCACGTTAATATCTTCGGGCCTGGTCATTTTGCACCTATCCGCGCTTTCAGGCCGGGGCATTCCGGGCGCATTGTGCCGTCAGGGCATCCACATCTTGGCCATTCGGGATAGTGGAATGTCGGAGTGTTGTTGGCTGCTGTGCGGTGCTTGCGAAATTGGCGGAAAAAAGAGCCGGGAGCGGCGAGCAGTCCGCCCCCGGCCAGTTTACCAGCAATGAGGCGATTGCCGGTTGGGGAGAATTGTAGCGGTGCGTCCATCAGGATTCACTTCCGCCATCCGCCGCGCGGGCGTTGGCAATCTCTTCCGCGTGGTTGCGCGGATTGGGGAAAGGCGGGTGAACGGTGATGAAGCCATCATCTTCAACCAGCGGCGCCTGCGCGCGGGCTGCTTTCTTCCAGTTGCGGATGGCTTCATCTTCGGATGACCCATAGGCCACCACACCATGCAATGAGATTTCAAATAGATGGCTTGACCGGTCATTGCCACCGGGCGCCACATAGCTGCCGCCGCTTTCCATGATTTCGTTGAAGAACGCATCTTTCTGACCCTCCGGCATGAGACATTCCAGGTTCAGCAGAAAGGTATGGATGTGGTCGAATTGTGCATCAAGACTCATAACAATGTTTCCTGTTCAATGTCGCCGGGGCGAGCTGTTGCCACGGTTTCCAAAACGTGGAACTGGGCGTTGTTTTCTTTGGAGAGTTTCTGGGCTGCCGTCATCGCGTCTTCGAAGGACGAATAGCGGGCGCGTGGTTCAGTTTTGGATCGCGGGCCTGTTGGTTTGCGGCATACCATCCAGAAGCGGGCGAAATGGGGCAGGTTGGTCATACTTCGACTCCCTAATCAGTGCTTTTGGTGCTAGCCTGTGGCTGGCGGTGGAAAAGGAGTTTGAATTGAATAATAACAGTATCGACGGAAATCGGCGTAGTGTTGACGCGCAGGAAGTGTAGGCGTCCATGCCGATGCCGCTTTTGGTTCGCCAAACACTTGCGAAATACGGGGATGAAACCTTTGAGGCTGTCGCGCATCGGCTGCGCGCGGCCCGGTTCGTTGCAAACATCAGCAAGGCAGAGATTTCCCGATCCAGTTGGTATGCCCCTGACTTGCAGCATATCGAGGCGGCGGAAGCCGGGCGTGTCATGCCCAACTATGCACTTTTGAGTTTTTATTGGCGCAGGTTGCGCCTTAATGACGAGTTTTTTGAGCGCGGCGTAGTCGACCATGTCCCAGCAGATATTGAAGACTTGCTGTTTGCGGCGCTTAAACCGTCCAGAAGAAAGTGAGGTTTCATTGGTCATGCTCAAACCCGTCAATTCTATCCAGTAGTTCTTCTAGAGTGTTCCGCATCTCGCGCAGTGATCGTGTAGGATCGCAGCCTTCCGCGCGGGCCGTATTGATGCGTTGTAGAAAGTCGAAAACTTCCTGTCTTTCCAATCCGCCATCAATGCTGTCGTGGGTCGGATACCAAGACCCGGCTTGACACAGAAAGCGCCGGGCCGCTGAGCCGGGGTGCGCCTTCAGCGCCAGTTGCAAAATTTCGTCCTGAAATTTGGCAGATGTCTTATCAATGCAATCCATCACGCCACCTGCCGATCTGAGTTGGTGGATCTGGCCTGAAGGCGGTGCTGGCACACGGTTTGACCGCGTTCGGTCTTCAGTGCGGCCCATGCCAACAGGCGCAGGCTGGCTGTGTGTTCGGGACGTGGGTCGGTGATGATCGACCGGGCGTCTGTCTGTCGTTGTGGTGGGTTTTGAAAAAAAGTGTTCATACTAGCCTCCATTATCGGACAACTAGCAGGGGACAAAAGTCCCTGTCAAGGTAAAATGAGGGACTTTTGTCCCCTATTATTGATTAGCAGGTTACAACGGCAAGGGTGGTTACTGTGGAATGAGTCGTTAGTTCGGGGAGAACTTTGCATCCCGAAACAGATTCGATGGCAGTGATATTGCGCTTGAGATAAGCTGGGGTAAGTTGTGTGCGGTCAGCGATGGTGGTTCCGAACGCTGCCCAGGTGTTCGGCTCGTTGGCTGATGTTCTAACGGTGACGGAGTAGCCTTCGACATTAACGATCTGAACTGTATTCATATCAAGATTCGAACACGCAGACAGCGTAGATGATGCAATCAATGCGAGCATGGCGCTGGTTCGAATTGGATGTGTGCCTAGGGTTGAAATCCGTTGACGCATTTCCTTCGTTCTCATATTGTTCTCTTTGTTTGGAGGGTAAAAATTGGATGATGATTATAAGAAACTGTCTGTTAAGTTGATGGAAGTTAACGAGGTTTCGTCTTTTGTGAAGCAGCAAGACCTTTTCCGTAGGTCAGTAACTCATTCCGAAGCGATTCTGGTAAAGCGTTGTATAGAGAGACTATCTCAACTTGGGCTTCAAGTGCAGGATCGTTGACAAAGTCATCTAGAGATTGACCGAATGCCTTTGCCACGCGGCGGGCGTCCTCAACATTTGTTTTGGCGGTTTCGCGTTGTTTTAGTTTCTTCAGTTGCTCAACTGAAACACCCGCTTTTTCGGCCACTTGCGCTACCGAAAGCCCTGATTTTTCTAGGGCTTCTATAAATGCCTGTCTGAATGTTTTTTCCATGTCTTTTTTTACTTCAGTGGGTTCACATGAGATAGGGGACGATTGTCCCTTGACTAATGGGGACAAAAGTCCCTAAATGCAGATCATGACTGAACAAGATTTGATCCAGCAGGTAGAAAATTATTGCGAGGCCGCAGGGCTTGCACCTGCAACGCTGTGCCGAAAGGCAGTGGGCAATAGTCGACTTTACAAGAACCTCATTGATGGAAAGGGTTGCACAATTCGCGTTGCTGCAAAGCTTCAGGAGTTTATTTCGGCGAACCCTCCGATGCGGGAGGCTGGCTGATGGCTAATACCCACGCTACTGTTCAAGAGATCACTAGCAAGTATGATGCTGCTGGTCGGCGTTTTGATACAACGCTCGCTCAATATCTGCCGCAGCCTAAAGTTGGTCAAGAGTGCGCTCCTCGAAATCGTCGGCCCATTCCAGCAAAGCTTTATAACCGGGGCGCATCTCAATGTCGTCAGGGCCATATCCGTCGGCGCTTTCTCGGATGGCTTCGGAGAGTGCTGTGATGAGCATTTGGGGTTCATCAAAATTCTATTCCTTTCGTTTTCTTGGGGGTGTTTGATGGTTGATATTCGCGCCGCCGATCAGGAAACCATCGTTCGCCTGCAATCCGATTTGCGGCGCTTGGGTGATGCGTTTGAGCGCAAGGCCGCAAGGGCTGATCGGCTGGAAAAAGAGAACTTGGCGCTGCGCATGCGGTTGATCCGTCTGCGGCGTTTTTCTGGTGTTCGCGGGGTTTCGGCATGACCTATTCCCGCGCGATTAGCTTGTTTGCCAGATCAATGCGCGTGCGCAGGGCGTCATTCTGGGCGCGGGCGTCCTGGTATAGCCCTGCCGGGTTCTCAATCTCTTGGTCCAAATCCTCAAAGAACAGCTTGAGCTTTGCGGGATCGCGGAATTCTTCAAGTTCATCGGTCATTCGTTTTGAGTCCTTGTCGTTTGGCCGGTGGGGCGGGGCGATTCGATTGGCGCGGCTCGCCCCGCATCGCTTTTTTATGGCAAGCGCGGCTGGATTCAAAGGAAACGAGGTTTCCCATGTCTAATCATGTAACGCGAGGCATTTTTGATGGATTGGTCCGGCGCGCAGGTGGTGTTGAAACGGTCGCGGCGGTTCTAGAGGCCCGTTATGGCAAAGGTTGCAAGGGCACCATTAGTAAGATGTGTTCCGGTCAGATTGGTGTCACCATTGATGCGGCTATCGCGGTGGAAGACTTTGTTGGCGCATTCCCGATCACCAATCGTATGTTTGAGCGCACCGAACGCGAGGGGGTGCGCATTGACTGTTTGCGGTCATTGGCGGCAAAAAGCACTGTCGCCAGTGGGCGGGCTCATGCAGCACTTATTCGAGCGTTTTCACATCTGAGCGCTGACCCTGAATGCCTAACGCCAGAAGAGCGGGCAGAGGTCATCGCAGAAATGCGCGCGGCCCGTCAGGTTCTGACTGACATCATTGATGCAGCGGAGGTTGCGGGATGATCGGGTTAGTCTTTGTCTTTTCTGCGCAATACGTCGATAAGTTTGGCGTCAGGGTTGAGAATGCACCCAGCTGTCACAATGGCATAGAGCCCGGCGATGCTGGCTTCGAACGGAAGCTTTTCGGTGACATCTTTTGCGGCAGCTCCGGCTATCATTCCCCACACCAAAGTATAGACCGCCCCGCTTGCTCGTTTGTCTTTTTGCAGCACTGTAATTGTAGTGCTGCACGTCAAATTGCCCGATATTTCTGCAAATGCCTCCAGTTCGTTAAATTCATTCGCCGTCGCTTCGCTGGCTGTCAGCAGTGCAGCGATCAGGGCAAGTTTGTGCATTTGAAATCCCCATCCGTCGTTCGATCTGTGATCGACACTATGCAGGGTGGGTTGGCGTTGTCTAGGGAGATGGCGGTATGATTGGGTATTCAACGTGCATGGCCCGTCCCTTTCACTTGTGGGCATCCGGTTTCACCCGGCGCTGGCATATGAATGCGGCTTTGTCCGGTGTTGATGATTTCAACTGTGCGCATCAGGGGTGGTGCGCAATGTTGGTGATCGCTCTGTTTCCCAACCATTCAATCGAGCTTCTGCGGGCTGCTGTGACGCATGATGCGGCTGAATTCGTGGTTGGTGACCTGTCACAAACCTTCAAGGCAGTGGGTGGTGGCTTGGTTGATGATCATGCGGCGCTGGAAGGTGACGTGCTGCGTCAAATGGGTCTTGCCTGTGATTTGAGCGAGTTCGAGCAGCGTTGCCTGAAGCTGATCGATCGTCTGGACGCGGTTCTGTTTGTCCAGCTGCGCGCCCCGCAAGAAGCCCGCCGTAATGGCTGGCCGGAGGTTCAGGACTGGTGCCTGGCTGAAGCGGACCAGTTGGGCTGCGGTGTGGCGGTTGCGGGGCTGTTCTGGGATTCAGAGTGTCTGGCATATGATGGGGGTGCGGCATGAGCCTTGACGACCAAAATACCAATCAGATTATTGAGCAAGACATTGACCCGCTCGCCTGTCGGGCGCTCTGGTGCGCTGTGATCAAAGAACAGTTGCGCGTGGCGAAGTTGCCAGATTGGGGTAATGGTCATGCGAAGCCTTACGAAGTGATCAGTGCTCGGCGATGGTTTGGGTCGCGTGATTTCTTTGCGGTTTGTGCCTTGGCCGGGCTGGATGGTGTTTGGGTTTTGTTAGGTGTTCGCCGACAGTTGCAGATGGCGGGGGTGGCATGATGGGTATTCAGCGCGACATCACCATCGGCGACTGCCGCCTGATCTTGGGCGATATGCGCGATGTGCTGCCTGCGCTGGGGGTGCGGGCCAAGCTGTGCTTATCTGACCCACCCTATCGCATCACGGCGGGCGGTAACAGCACGGGTGAAATGGGCGGTTGTTTCGCCAAGGATGCTTATGACAATTCGGGCAAGTTGTTCGACATGGTCGAATGGGCCGATATGGCCCCGCTGATCTATGGCGCGCTGGCTGATGATGCTGATGCCATCATCATGGCGTCAGATCGGGAGGAAGGTGCGGCCCGCGCTGCGTTTGATGTGGCTGGTTTTGGCTTTCACCGCCTGCTGGTCTGGGATAAGATCACGGCCACGCCAAACCGTTGGTATATGCCGAACTGCGAATTCGGGCTGTATCTCTATAAGGGCCGGGCCCGGCGCATCACCGATTGTTCGTCAAAAGCATTGATCCGCTGCCCGCAACAGGATGTGTCGCACCTGTATTTTGGCGCTGATGTGCTGCCCGATCAGCGCCGCCCCCATGCAACGGAAAAGCCCGTGGCCTTGATGGCGCATTGGATGGGCAATTCGACTGATCCGGGTGATCTGGTCATAGATCCTTTCATGGGGTCTGGGTCCACCATTGTGGCTGCAGCCCGCATAGGCCGCGCCGCCATCGGGATCGAGAAAGACCCAAAATGGTTTGATGTGGCCTGCGCCCGTGTCGCAGAGGTGGCAGAGCGCAGCCAGATGGAATTGCCCGGCAGCGGGCCTGTAAGCGCCCAGCAGGAGGCTTTGGCGCTATGACCTTGCTGCTATCTGCAACCGAGAATGCCGTGGCGCGGCAATTTGTGCCGGAGGACTTCCGGGTTTTTGCTCATCAGGAATTGGCGGTGTCCAGCCCATGGCGGTCCGGGGTCTGCTTTAACTCATCCTGTGGGGCGGTGTTTGAGTCGCGCCGCAGCTGGCAGATTTACTGCTGCACCGCCTGTGAGCGCGCGGGCAGTGCAAAGTTGCGCAAATGGGGTCATCGCATGGCCCTGTCGGCGCTGGTCTGGCGCATGGGCAAGTATGAAAGACATGATGCGGGTATCCGCGATCTGACCCGCGCCGCACGGCGGCATGTGACGTATGTGCAACCTGCATGGTTGGCAGATCGGCAAGCCCGCGCTGCGCGGCAAGGGGGTGCTTCATGACGGCCTTATGTGTCATCGGCCCTGTCGATCTTGACCAGTTGCCCGAATATCCCATCGAACCGGATGCACGGCTTGATAGCCATGAGTTTCTTCGTTGGGAATTTGGCCGCTGGCTGGCTTCTGACATGCGCTGGAATGGAACGCATGAATGTAAGTCTATGTGGTTTGATCTTGTCAATCTGGCCTATCGGGAAACGCCGGTTGGCACCTTGCCCAAAGACCAGAAGCGGCTGGCCAGAATGATCCAGCCGGTGGTTGATCGGGATCACTTCGACGCATTGTGTGCTTTGGAATATGGTCCGCTGCATGGTTGGGTTCCGTGCCGGTCTGGTGACGAAATTCGCCTGATGCACCCCGTAGTGACGCGCATCGTGCTGTTGGCCTTTGCGAGCCGCGCCAATCACACGGCGCGAGTCGAGGCGGCATCACAGGCGCGTAGGCTGAAGCGTCTGACGGATGATGTGATGCAGCTGGCCCCGAATATCGCTGAAGACTCGCGCAGGATTCGGTTTATCGACGCCGCAATCCAAGATCGGATCGCGGCGCGTGGTGGAGAGCGCCGCACAGCTGAAGACCTCCACTTCGCTATACAGGCGTGTGCGAGCAAAGCCCGCGAGGGGGGGTTCCCTGAAAAGCGTTAATCAATGTCTATCAATGTCCAATAGACACTAACCGACAGTCACGGACACTAAGTTAGTGTCCACATCGAGAAGGATAATGACAATGAAAAGAAAAGGAAAATTACGTTGGCGCACCACTACAGATGACTGTGCCTGTGAATAAGGGTGGAATTGCAGAGAGTGGCCATCAAGCAGCAAGGCGGTATGGCAGCCAAAAGAAGGGAGATGGGCGGTGGAAGGCCAGGAACTGAAAGATGGTAAGGAGCGGGTTAGGGTGAACCTGATTGACCCATTGGTCAGCCGGGGCATGGTGCGCAATCGTGGCCAAAAGGTCGAGGGCCATCAGGCGATGCTGGATCGTCTGGAAGCGCGTCTGGCCTACATGGCCGCAGATCAGTTGTCGGCACTGGCTGAGGTGGTTGAGCGCTATGCAGGAGGGGCGAAAAAGAACGTCTGGCCAGCTGAGGTGTCAATCATAAACTGGGCGCGAGAATTGCAGCAGCCGCCAGCATCTGAATCCCGATTGGTGCGGTCTTATTTGCAATCAGCGGCGGGTGATGCCGCGCTGTCGGGTGGCTATGTGGTCGAACTGTTTTCGTTTCTGAAAAAATATGGGGCGCCGCCCAATGGTTATTCAATGAAGAATATCCGCAGCGATGCAGATTGCAATAATCGCAAACGGTTGCGGGTTGAGCGGGCCTTAGAAGATGGTCGGGCTGACCCACAAGACGTGCGCTGGCTTCAGGGCTACATGGCGTTGCGGCAGCGGTGTTTGGGAATCATCAAGGCGAAGCAAGAAAGGACGGCGGTATGAGTGGAGATCGGATTTCGGCAACGGTTTCTCGTATTGAGCGTAGAAATGATTTGGATGAGGTGGCGCGGCTGGCGGAAGTTCGTGCAATGGGGGTTGTTCCGTCGGAGGTTGGGCCGGAAATCCCGGTGGCCCCAGCGCGTGGACCCGTGCGAATGTCAGAAATGATGTCGGCCTATCCCAAGGGTGATAATGGCTTCGAAATGAAGGCGGCGGGCTTTCTGGGGCGCAAGACGCTGCAACTGGCCGATAGCTTTGATGTGATGGCGGCGCGGGCCGCGCGGCACAAGAAACCCGCCCCATTTACTGCGGCGCAAGTAGCTATGGGGCGGTTCTATCGGGATCTGGTTGAAAGACATGAAAGCGCTGGGGTGAAATGTTCATCGCTAGAAAGTCTATCGCACCGAAGTGGTGGCGGTGGCAGTGACTTCATGGATGCGGTGTTGCGTGATCGAGAACGCATTGGTGTGTTGCGGCAACGCATCGGCAGCGGGTCGGCTATGGTTGTGCGCCGCAGGCGTTCTTCGGATAAAGGGCGTCGGGTGGCAATTATGGATAGAAGGTTGGTTGACATCGTTTGCTTAGAAGATGGCACCATAACAGATGTTTTGGATAAACATGGTTGGGGTGATGACGCTAAGCTGCGGATCGCATTACAGCAGGCGCTTGCGGCGGTATTGGACCGGATGATGGGGCCGGTGCGGCGTGGCGGTGCATCGGTCGCGCATTTCGGCTCTGGGTGTTTGCCCATCTTTTAGGGAATCAGGGGATTTGTCTATTATTCTTTAAATATCAATGACTTGTAAAAAAGTTGTTGACGCTTACCCTGACAGCAGCTTATTAAATGTGCATCATCAACAAGAACGCCCACCAATATCTGGTCGGGCGTTTTTCGTTTGGTGCTTCATGTTTTCTGGTCGAAACCACTTTGAGGCTTAGCCGTGGGCGTCCTTGTCGGGGCAGACATTTGGTGCACGTTTACTTGCGTCAGAGATTAGGTCAGATTGCATGATTCCGTCACATCAAAGGATTTACAGTGCCGAAGAAACCCTGCGCACATCCGGGCTGTTCCAGGCTGGTCGATCTTGGGTCGGCATACTGTAAAGCCCACGCGGCGCAAGACAAGAGGGACCGGGACCGGCCGGCAGACGCAAAGCGGGCCAGTCTTCCTTATCGCAAATGGTATAAGCGCAAAGCGTGGTGTGGCCCGAATGGGCGGCGCGCCCGACAGCTTGCGGCGGAACCTTTGTGTGCGCTGTGCCCGGGGCATTCAAAGCATTTGGCTACCATCGCGGACCATGTTGTCCCGCATAATGGTGATCATGGCTTGTTTTGGTTTGGTGAACTGCAATCGCTGTGCAAGTCGTGCCACGACATCAAGAAGCAGCGGGCCGAACGGCGCGCAGGTAGGGGGGGTCAAAAGTCCACAACCTGAGTGCAGGGGACCGGCGGCGGTAATTAGATTTTTGTGCGTGAAAGTTTAAGGGGGGGGTCTCGTGACTGCACCGGCATCAGGCATTGAACGGCTGGTCACCCTTCTGGGTGGATGGCCCGAACACTTCGAGGGGGAAGAGCGAAAGCATGGTGAAAGCCTGCTGGCTGTTTTGCGCCGTGATCGGGTTCTGGATGAATCTGTTTTTGGCATCGTGGTTCGCTACGCTGTGCACCGCGCGGCCTATGATCGGCTGTCCGCCGAAATCGCCGCAGAGGAATTCGAGGCCACGGCCAGCAACTACCTTTCGGGGAAGGAGCAAAGCCGGGCTTTTCACGAAAACAAGCTGCTGACGTTGGAACGGGAGCTGTTAGCCACCCCCTATGCGCGGGCCAAGAATGGCATGTCTGCCCAGACATCCTTCATGGACCTGCTGGATGAACAGCCGCCTGAAGATGGTGGCGGGGGCAAGGTGATGCCGTTCAAGCCGATGGCAAAAAAGGTTGCGCCTAACTAATGCTGGACGCATCTGTCGAAACACCAATCACGCTACGGGCGCTTGATTGGGTCGATGACATTCTGTCGAACAAGCTGCCCAGTTGTAAGCGGATCCAGCAAGCCTGCAAGCGGTTTCGGGCCGATCTGAAGCGCGCGGGCACTGACCAGTTCCCATATGTCTTCGACATGGTGTCGTCGGAGCATATGTGCGCTTTCATGGAAGCCTTGCCCCATATCGAGGGGGCTTGGGCGGCGCGTAATGAGACAATCACCCTTTTGGGGTGGCAGGCGTTCCTGATCAGCCAGATCGGCGGCTGGCGTCACATGGTTACCGGCAATCGCCGGTTCCGCACGGCTTATGTCGAGGTTCCGCGCAAGAACGGAAAATCGACGCTTCTGGCTGGTGTGGGTCTTTACTTTCTGGGGCCGGATGGTGAGCCGGGGGCCAAGGTTTATTCGGCCGCAGCGTCAACCCATCAGGCACGCATCGTATTCGATACAGCCCGCGTGATGGCCATGACTGGTCGAGCGGAAGGCATGGGGTTAGATGAACTGCTTGGCCTGCATGTCGAGGAACACAAGATCAAGACGGCGGACCCGGCGGCGGTGTTCCAGCCGATTGCCAGCCAGACCAAGTCGAAAGATGGCAAAAACCCGCACTGTGCGATTGTGGATGAGCTGCACGAGCACGAAAAGCGCGATGTGTGGGATTCGATGGCCAGTGCTTTGGGTGCCCGCGAACAGCCTCTGCTGATTGCGATCACCACGGCTGGCTACAACACTGCGGGGATCTGCTATGAACAGCGGAAATATCTGCAGCGCATTTTGGACGGCACATTCGAGGATGACAGCTATTTCGGGCTCATCTTCGAAGCCGATGAAGGGGATGATCCGGGCGATCCGGTCGCTTGGGAAAAGGCCAATCCGTCACTACATGCCGCCAAGTCGCTGCAATACATGCAGGACGAATGGAGGAAAGCAGCGGCCAGCCCGGCGGCAATGGGTGAGTTCCTGCGCAAGCACTTGGACATCTGGACCAGTGTCGGGGCATCGGCCATCGACATGGAAGGCTGGCGCGCTGGCGAAGATACATCGCTGAAAATCGAAGATTTTGCTGGGGCACGCTGTTACCTCGGCGTCGACCTTGCAACCCGGCATGACCCAGCAAGCGTTGTCGCTGTGATTCCTATCGGCCCCCCATGCGATATGGACGGAGTTTATCGGCCTGCGATGGGTCGTTTTGTTGTATTTAGCTGGCATTGCCTTCCGCAAAAAGTCGTGGATGCGCCGGGCAATGAACATCTTTGGGGTTGGGCCAATAAGGGCCTGATCACGACAACGCCGGGCGCAGAACTGGATTTGCGATTGGTCGAAGCGCTTGTCATGCAGCTGTGTGGCCATGGCGCTGACCATGATCCGCAAAACGAATGGGGCTGGGGTGATCTGCCAGCCTTGGATGTGGAAATGGTCATCTATGATGCGCAGTTCGCGCAGCAGATGGCTGCGACTTGGGATGCGGCGGGCATTCAGGCTGTGGAACTGCGCAAGCGGGCTGCAAACACGAATGAGCCGTTCAACAAGCTGATTGCCGCTGTTGATGATCACCGGCTTCTGCATGACGGTAACGCGGTTATGACATGGATGGCAGGCAATACGCTGCTGAAACAGGTGCCCGGCGGGGACTACATTTTTCCGACCAAACTGGCACCGGAAGACAAGATCGACGGGATCGATGCGCTGATCAACGGCTTGTGGCCGCTGTGTCAGGTTGTCGAGGAAGACGAAAGCAAGGGCGTGGTGACGCAAGGATTTGTTGATGTTTGAACGGATATTCGGATCACGGGCCAAGGTTGCGGAAGCGCCGCGCGTTGAGCCGGTCTTTTCTGCGCCTGGGGCGCAAGGCAGCAGGCCGGTCAACCTGCAGTCATCGGCCAGCGTCGAGGAATGGCAAGAGTTCTTCGGATTTCTGGGCAACGACGTGGTGACGCGAGAATCGGCCATGAAGCTGACTGCAGTCTTCGGCTGTGTATCGCTCTTGGGTGGAACGCTTGGCACCATGCCCGTGAGGGTGATGCGGCGCGGCGAAAATGGCGGCAATGAAGAGCATTCGGGCCATGATGTGAATTGGCTGGTGCGCCATGAGCCGCATGAAGACTACACGCCCGAAGTGTTCTTCGAAAGTCTTGGCGTTTTGTCCTTTTTAGAAGGAAACGGATGTGCGGAGATTATCCGCAGCAGACGGGGTGACCCAATTGGTCTGAGGCCGATCTTGGAGGGCACCGCAACGCCGTTTGAGCGCAAGGGTGGTCGACTGGCTTATCGGATCAGCGAAAACGGTGACACTTACGGGCGCGACAAAGACGATATTCTGCACTTTCGCGGGTCGGCCACCATCAAGCGATTTGAGGCGCTTTCACCGCTGAAATGTTTTGGTCGGTCCATCGGTATCGGGCTGGACGCGGATGAATATGCCCGTCTGTTTTACAAGCAGGGCGGCACCCCAAGTGGCTACATCACCTATGAAGGCAAGGTCGATGAAAAGGTCGCAGATGAAGTCCGCCAATACTGGATGCGCAAAATGGCGGGGGTTCAAAATGCGCATTTGCCCGCTGTGTTGGCTGAGGGCGGCAAATTTGTCAGTTTGATGCAAGATCCTGAAACTGCCCAGCTGATGCAGTCGCGCGCGTTTCAGGTCTCTGATGTGGCCCGTGCTTTCGGCGTCCCGCCCCATTTGATTGGTGAAACCGACAAGTCGACGAGTTGGGGCACAGGCATCAACGCGCAGACCACCCAGTTCTACATTCTGGGCCTTCGTAAGCATGTAAAGCGCTTTGAGGGGGAGCTTACTCGCAAACTGTTGACCCGCGAAGAGCGCGAAACTGGTGTGTCGATCAAGTTCAATCTGGACACGCTGTTGCGCGCGGATCTGGCGGCGCGGTATGACGCGCACAAGATTGCCGTAGGCGGCACCCAGCATCCGGGCTGGATGACCGTGAATGAAACCCGTGAACTGGAAGGTCTGCCCAAGTTGAATGATGAAGAGGCGGACAAGCTGTTCCGGCCAGTCGTTGGGGGTGCAAAGGACACCACCGATCCGGCGGATGACGGCGGTGCGCAACCGCCCGCGCCATATTTCCAAACAACGCGAGAGGAAGCCCAATGAAGTTCAAAGAGATTCTGGCCCGCGCGTTGCGCCCGAAGGATGGCAAGCCTGCTGCCCTTCAGGTGCGCGCCATGGAAGGCGAAAGTGGGGTCGAAGTGCTGGTCTATGACCAGATTGGCTATTGGGGCATCACTGCCGAAGAGTTTGTTCGCGAGGTCAAACAGATCGACGCGGAAACCATCCATCTGCGCATCGACAGCCCCGGCGGCGACGTTTTCATGGCACGGGCTATGAAAACCGCACTGGAACAGCATTCGGCGCGGGTGATTGCCCATGTCGACGGGCTGGCAGCGTCGGCGGCGTCCTATCTGATGCTGGCCGGTGATGAAATCGAGATTGCCAAAGGTGCATTTGTGATGATCCACAACGCATGGATGATTACGCTTGGCGACACCCGCGATCACACCCAATCAGCGGGCATGCTGGAAAAAATAGACGGATCGATCCGGGCCGACTATGCGTCGAAGTCTGGCAAAGGTGCCGAAGAATTCCGTCAGTTGATGGATGATGAAACGTGGCTGGAAGCCGAAGAGGCGCTGGCCATGGGGCTGGTCGACCGTGTCTATGAAAATGATGGCGCCACGGAAAACCGTTTCGATCTGGCCATTTTCGAGAATACCCCGGAGGCGTTGAAACAGCCGCGCGGGGAAAAGACTGCGGCGGCGCATCGCGCTGCCCAGATGCGCAAGCTGGAATACTTCGAACGGGTTGCGCCCTAGCTGCGGTGCGTCCGCATAGATTGAAACCGACCGGGCTTAGCTCGGTTTTTTTATGGAGGATTGGGGATGCCCAAGACCATCAAGCAGCTGCGTGAGCAGCGTGACGCGCTGGCGAAAGAGGCGCGCAACATTCTGGACAAGAGCACTGGCGAATACGATGCGAATCGTGTCGATGAAATCTATGCCGAAATCGACAAGATCGACGGCAAGATCAAACGCGAACAGCAGCAGTTGGATCTGGAAGCCCGTCTGCAGTCGGAAGCCGGCGACCCGGACACACCTGCTCCGCAGAACGGCGAACGTCAGCGTCAGGAACACCCCGGCGATGAAGTGCGGTCGCTGGTGTTCGATGCCTATGTTCGCGGTGGCGAAACCGCCGTGAACCGCTTGCCGGAAAACGTCCTGTCCGAATATGGCCGTCAGGTTCAGAACGCACAATCGACCGGCGTTGACAGCGAAGGCGGCTATCTGGTGCCGACCACCTTCGGCGGTGTGCTGCTGGAAGCGATGGCCGACTATGGCGGTGTGCGCGCGGTTGCGCAGATCCAGTCGACGCAAAGCGGCGAAACCATCCAGTGGCCGACCGTCGATGAAACCGCTGTGACCGGCGAATGGCTGGCGGAAAACGCTTCGGCAACGGATGGTGACATCACCTTCGGCACCACGTCCATCGGCGCGCATTTGGCCAGTTCCAAGGTCGTGGCCATTCCGTTTGCCTTGCTGCAGGATGCTGGCATCGGCAACATGGAAGGCATGCTGAACGGTCTGCTGGCTTCGCGTCTGGCGCGTCTGACCAATGCGGCCTACACCGTAGGTGACGGATCTGGCAAGCCTACTGGCATCGTGAATGGTGCCGGTCTGGGTCATACCACCGCCGCCGGGCTGGTTGACAGCTTCACCAGCGATGACTTCATCGAGCTGGAACATTCCGTCGATCCGGTCTATCGCCGCGATGCCAGCTGGATGATGCATGACACCGCGCTGAAGGTGGCCAAGAAGATGAAGGATGGCGAAGGTCGTCCGATCTGGATGCCGGGTGTCAGCGGGCAGGCCCCAGCGGAGATTCTAGGCTACGGTTACACGCCTAATCAGGACATGGCTGTTCCGGCAGCTAGCGCAGATTCGGTCCTGTTCGGTGATATGACGAAATACCTGATCCGGGATGTTATGGACATCACGCTGTTCCGGTTCACGGACTCGGCCTATACCAAGAAGGGGCAGGTCGGCTTCCTTGCGATGCTTCGCACTGATGGCAAGACCATCGCTGCCAACAAAGCGGCCATCAAGAAGATGCGCCACGCTGCAGCCTGATCGGCGCAAACCTGAAACATCGCTGCCCGCATGAGCGGGCGGCGGTTATTACTTGACAGAAAGGGCGCTGATCATGGCGGCAAAGAAAAAAGCGGCATCCGCAGAGGATGCGGGCAAGATCATCGTGGCTTTTGCGCTGCGCGATCATGTCGAGGGCGAAGGTGATGATGCGGTGACATTCACCGCAGGCCAGCGTCTGGAGTTGGAACAGAAAAAATTCGACGGGTTGGCCAAGGCCGGGATCTGCGCGGCAGGCGTATTCGTTAAGATGAAGACGGCTGTCGAGGGCGGGCGCTATAGCCTGAAACCCCATGACACAACATGGCTTGCGCCGCACGTCTATGAGGCGTGGAAGGCGGCTGGCTATTGTGAGCCGACCGAAGATGACCCGCAGGTCGGTGCTGTGCGGAAAGCCCGTGAAGACGCCTTGCGCGAAGCTGTGGCCGCCCGTGACGTCGCCATGGGTCTTCTTAGCGGCGAATGTGAACTGCGCAATGCTTTGCTGCTGGAGTTGGTTGCGGCCCGCGCGCAGGCTGAAGCTGTCAAGAAAGCGCTGTGGTGTGTGTCGCCGTTTTCTGATGATCTTGATGAAGGCCATAAGGCGTTGCATTCCGCCGTTGACGCTTTGATCGACATGCTGCCGGATCAGATCGAAGGCGCGGGCGGCGGGTCCGAACCTGAACTGAGCCTAAGCTGAGGGGTTGGCCCATGTGGTTGGAGCGGATTTCGGGCGGCGGTGTCGATCTGGTCGACCTTGCTGCTGCCAAAGCGCATCTGCGCATTCTGAGCGATGAAACTGACGCGGAAGTTCAGTCGGCGATTTCAGCGGCGTCCATTCATCTGGATGTCGATGCTGATGGCTTTGGCGGCTTGGGTTTTCCGTTGATTGCGCAGCAATGGTCATCTAAGGCCGCTGGCTTTGTGCCATCAATTTTGCGCCTTCCGTTCGCGCGGGTCACCGCCGTGACAGAAATCCGCTACACCGCGCCGGATGGAACGCCCGGTGTTGTGCCTGCCACCGACTATCTGCTGACCCGTCGCGGGCGTGATGCGGTCGTGACGCTGTTGCCCGGCAGGGCGTGGCCAAACCTGATCGACAGGCCGGATGCGGTCGACCTGCGCTTCACGGCGGGTTTTGCCGATGTCACATCGGTGCCGGATGACATTGTCGAGGCGGCAAAGCAGATGATCAGCTATTACTTTCACAACCGGGGCGCAGATGCGACCGATGGTGTCAGTGAAGAGGTTGCCCGTTGTGTTGACCGTCTGACGATGCGCTATCGGAGGTTCGCGGTATGAAGCGTGGAATGCGCGTCACCGATCTGGACCGCGTTGTCAGCTTTCAGCGCCGTGGCGAAGTCGATGACGGGCACGGCAACAAGGTTGATGGCGACTTTGCCGAGGTGTTCCGGGAGTGGGCGCGGGTGAAGCCCATGAAGGGCGGTGAAGGTGTCGTGGAAGCGCGCCTGTCAGCCCGGCAACCGGCCATCCTGACGGTTCGCGCGACAGCGGCGGCAGGGGCCGTGAATGCCGATTGGATTGCTGTCACTGGTGACGTGGTCTGGAACATCAAGGAGCCGCCGCGCCTGACGGTTGATCGGCAGTTTTTGGAAATGCTTGTCGAGCATGGGCGCGGCGATGGTTGATGGCGTGGCGGAATTCCGGCGCTTCATGTATACAACTGTGCCTGCCGCTGTGCGGACCGCTGCGCGTGATGCGCTGGAAGAAGGTGCGGATGAGTTGGTGTCGATGGTGAAGGCTCTTGCCCCGGTCGGGGATGGAGCTTTGCGGGCCAGCATTGGCTGGACATGGGGTGAGCCGCCAAAAGGGTCGATAGCGCTGGATGATATCGCGCCTGCTGAAGACCCATCTATGCGGATTGTTGTATATGCAGGCAGTGAAGAGGCCTTTTACGCGAGGTGGGTCGAGTTTGGGACGCAGCCTCATTCGGTCGCCAAGGGTGCTGATATTTCGGTGAAAGGAAAGCGCCGCTTTCAGGGCGGCGCTCAGCATCCCGGCGCGGCAGCGCATCCCTTTTTCTGGCCCGCATATGACGTACTGAAGTCAAAAATAAGGGGGCGGATAACCCGTGCCATCAACAAGGCAATAAGGTCGCTCTGACATGGCGGAACCGGAAATCGAACTGCAGAAAGCGATCTATGATGCGCTGAAGGCGTCGGCTGAGGTCATGGCGCTTGTGCATGATGTCTACGACGACACCCGGCTGAGTGACGCTCAGAAGGCTGCTGGTGCGCCCTTTGGGGTGGCGGATGGCTATGTGTCGTTCGGCCCTGAGCGCACAATATCGGAAGTCTTTGACTGCATCGCATTGGATGAAGTCACGGTCCAGTTGGACATCTGGTCACGCAAGGTTGGGCGGCTGCATTGCAAGCAGATTTGCCGGGCGGTGCGCGATGTTTTGAAGGATGTGGAACTGGATTTGCCCACGCATGGGCATCTGACCACTGATCTGATGCTGCAGCGCATTTTGCCGGATCCGGATGAAGCCATCACCCATGGCGTCATGCAGTTCACTGCTTACATTGAGGAAAGGGAATGACATGGCCAAAGCCGTCTTTCATCAGGACTTCAACTATTCAAGCCGCAAGCGGAATGTGGGCTGGGGGATCAAGGCATCGGACGAGCCGCAGGCCCTGCCCGAAGAAGTCATTGCGGCGGGCGTGGCGGCGGGTGTCGCCACACGGATTTCGCCGCGAAAGGCGAAAACGGCCAAGAAGGGCCAAGAAGCGGGCGCGAATTGATCAGCTGAGCGACCCAAAACCTGCAACCATCGCCGCCCTTTGAGGCGGCTTTTTTTATGAGGTGATGACATGGCGAAAGCTGTCACTGAAAAATATGAAGAAATGGTCCTTGAAGTGGACTTCTCTGACACCCAGCCCGCGCCCGTCTATGCGCGGATCTGTGGGATGAAGGGTGTCACCATCAAGCGCACCGCGAACGTCGACACCACCGAAGTGCCCGACTGCGATGACGAAAGCCTGCCCAATGAGGTCGAACGCGATGTCCGGTCGCTGGAAGTGACCGTGTCGGCCACGGGTGTTTGGGCGCAGCAGTCGAGTGGCAAGCTGTTGGACTGGTTCTATTCCGGCACGTCCATCCCGGCCCGTCTGGGCAACCTGAAGGCTGCAGCCGGCGACACCGAATATGAAGCCGGTCGCATGCTGGTTTCGGACATTTCGAATGAACGGTCTGATGGCCGTGGTCGCGTGACCGCATCCATTGAGCTTGAATTCGACGGCACCCCGACGCGGACGGCGAAAGCCTGATGCACAACAAGGTGACCATAAACTGGGTTCAGGGCGAACATGACTTCGCCCTGAACATCGGTGAACTGCGGGCGTTGCAGAAAAACTGCGATGCCGGGCCTGAACTGATCCTGACGCGACTGAAGGTCGGGTCTTGGATGGTCGATGACATCTTTGAAACCCTTCGCCTTGGCCTGATCGGCGCGGGCATGGATGCCAAAGCCGCTGGGCCGATGGTGCGCCGGGCGTTCGACCAACACCCTGCGTTCGCGCTGAAGCTGCCTGCCTATCAGGTTCTGGCGGCTGCGCTGATCGGTGAGGCTGATGACCCGGTGGGGGAGGAAGCGGGGGTGAAGCCGGAAGCGGACTCTGGCAGTTCTCCAGGCTCTACGGAGCCGGGGCAGTGATGGGTTTCACCCCGTCAGACATCAACAAAATGAGCCTTTGGGAATTCATGGCATGCCGCGACGGATGGAATGCGGCGCATGGGTCGAAAAAGGATCGCGTCGACGCGGATAGCTTCAAGGATGAAGACCTGCGCGAACTGGGCATTGAGGGCTTTTAACCATGAGTGACACGCCGGGCCTTTCCGTCCCGCTTCAGATACCGCTTTCAAAGTTCGAAAAGCAGCTGGCCAAGGCCGAAGCCGCAGCGGTGAAGCGCGCCCAGAGCATCGAACGCAAGTTCAATGAGGCGAACGGGCGTGGCGGTCAGGCGCTGACGAAATCGGCGGCTGCATCGGCGCAGGTATTCGAACGGGCCATCCAGAAGGAAACCCGTGCGTTTCAGCAGCTGAAAGCGTCGGTCGATCCGGCCTATGCGGCGCAGCGCCGCTATGAAGCCGCTGTGCGGCAGGTGGAAACTGCGGTGCGTATGGGGGCGGTCAGCCAGAAAGAGGCGAACGCGGTGCTGGCGCAAGCAAAGGCGGCGCATCTGGGAGCGGCGGCGGCCGCGACTACAGCAGCGGCGCGGGCGACAGGGTTCTTTAAGGTGTCTGGCGCGGGTCGTTTTGTGATTCAGAATACGTCGAACCAGATTGGCGATATGGCTGTTCAGCTTCAGATGGGCACTGACCCGATGCGCGTGATGGCACAACAGTTGCCGCAGGTCTTCGGTGGATTCGGGGCCCTTGGCGGGGTTCTTGGTGTGGTCGCGCCGTTGTTGGGTACCATTGCGGCTATCGGATTCCCGGTGGCTGCTGTGCTGTTGGCGTCTGGTAATAGCGCGGAGGACAGCGCTGAGAAGGTTAAGGACTTCGCGGAGGCGTTTGATCGCGCAGAGTCGGCAATTAATCGGGCCAGTTCCGCGATTGATAGGGTCGTTTCAGGAAGTCTTGATGACCTGCGCGAAGCCTATGGTGAAGTTAATGCTGAAATCAAAAACCTGATTGTTACGCTGGCGAAATTGAAACTGGAAGAAGCAATGCAAGATGCTGGCGCGCAGGTGGACCAATTCTTTGCGGATAACACCATGGCAGATGATATGTTGGCGGCAGTGGAAGAGCGGCAGCAAATGGTCGCGCGGTTGCGTGAAAAACTGGCTCAACTGCAAGATCCGAACGTGGTGCATTTCGGTATGATGGGCGGTGTTCGGGATGTTTCGCGTGAAATTTCTGGCATTCTAATGGAGATAGAGCGTCTGGAATCGCTCGATCCGATTGGCGAACAGTTCGAGATTGACCCATCGGTGATCAGCGGTATTCGGGCGGCGCGGGACGCGATGGAAGAGGCGATGACAGCGGGTGATCCGGCGCTCATGCTTGATGCGATTGTTGATTATCGTCGCGTTTTGGAAGCAATTCCCAATGGGCCATTGGCCGATATGGGCGATGAGTTGGCCTATGCCGAAGACCTGTTGCGGCGCGCGTTGGCTCAATCGAAGCGATTGGAAGGCTCGTCAGGGCGCATCAATTTTAACGAGGCTGCATCAAGCGCATCACGGATGGCTGATGAGATCGCCCGCGCTGCCGATGCGCTGTATGAAATGCGAGACCAAGGTTTGACTGATCTCGAAACGGCGCAAATTCGTTACCAATACCGGGATGACCCGGTCGGTCGCGCCGGGGCGCTTGCGGGTGCAGAGTTCGACCGGCGCGTTGATCCGCTTGCGCAGACGCTTGGGCCTACAGCGGGCACCCAGCTTGCAGCGGAACGCGAAGCGTATGTGGCCAATGCCCGTGAAATTGCCAGACTTCAGGAGGCGAGTCGCCCGCCACGCCGGTCTAGCGGCGGGCGCAGCGGTGGTGGGTCGCGCGAAGAATTCGACCTGTTTGCCAATTCTGAACGCGAAACCACCGCGCTTGAACGGCAAATTGAAATGGTCGGAAAGTCGCGGCGGGAAATCGTCGCCCTGACAGCCAAGTATGAACTGCTGGATGAAGCCCGTGAACGCGGGATCGATCTGAACCAGCGGTCGACAGAAACAGGCCGGACGTTGCGCGAAGAAATCGATGCGCAGGCCGAATCCATCGCCAATCTGACGATTGAGGCGGAGCAATACGCCGCCCAGGCTGATTTCTTGGCTGATCTGAATCAGGATATGAAAGACGGCATGGTCGATGCCATTATCGAGGGAAAGAACTTCAGTGGAGTGCTGGAAAACGTCGCCAAGCAGCTGGCCAAGGCAGCATTGCAGGCGGCGCTGTTCGGTGGTGGGCCGTTGGCCGGACTGTTCGGCGGTGGCGGTCTGCTGGGTGGCCTTTTTGGTGGTGGTCTCGGGTTCTTTGCTCGCGGCACCGATTACGCGCCGGGTGGCGCAGCTATTGTCGGGGAGCAGGGTCCGGAACTGGTGCATCTGCCGCGCGGGTCCAGAGTCATCCCGAACCACAAACTTGGTCAGGGCGGCGGTCGATCACAAGTTGATGTCTTTATTCACCCAACCGGCGAATTTGACGCGCGCGTTCAGCAGATCAGTGGCGATGTGGCTGTGAATGTGTCTGGCCAGATGATCGCCGGCAATAATGAGGCTGTAAAGCAGGCGCGGCGTAGGTGAATGATGGCTGGTGTGATTGATATTGATCCGAAAATTATGCGTCTGGCACATGAAAATTTTTGGTTAGACCTTGATGATGTCTCATTCGGCCCCGGATTGGATGGTCGTGAGCAGATTGTTTTTGCGGAAAATCGCCGCTGGATGGGGCAGTTGGATTTTCTTCGCATGGATTTTTCGGCGCATATGGAGGCTCGTGTTATTGGTGATCGGCTAAGGGGCCGTGCAAACCGACTTCGCATTTGTGTTTGCAACCGAGGGACTGCCAGATATTTGGGTGATACGCAAAAATTCTATGAGGCCGTCGACGTGCCATATCAAAACATTGCTCAGGGCGGTGTTTTTTATGATGATGGGGCATCGTTCGATGACGGCGCCGGTTTCGCGCTGCCTGATATTGGCGAGCCCACGATAATCTCAAACGCCGCTGCGGGCATTTCGGTTGTTCAGATGGATGGCTATTTGGGGCGAAACATCGCTGTTGGCGCGTTTTTTTCGATCAATGATTTTCTATATCGGGTCGAAAGCAACACTGATGGCGCAGTGATCTTCAACCCGCCGTTGCGGCATGGTGTGGCCGCTGGAACGCGGGTGGATGTGACCCGCCCAAAAGTGCAGGTGCGCTTGCGGGATAAAGCTGATTGGCGGCCTTTTTGCGAATACTTCCGAAATGGTCGACCGATGACGGTCAGTGTGGTTGAGGCGTTTGACCGATGACTGAATTTTTGCGGGCGCAGCCGGAGGAATATCGCAATCAGGTGATGGCGCTGCTTGCCTCTGATGCGGTCCAGATGGCCGTCCTTCTGCATCTTGATTTTGCCACCGCGCCCATTCGATTGAGCAATCGAAACATTCCTTTCACTGATTTGAAGTGGGGTCACACATGGGGTGGTGGTGGTGGTTTGTTGGTCGGATTGCCGGAGGTGAATGGTGGTGATGATCAGCTGGCTCCATTTCACGAATACCGTTTGGGATTGCCGGATGAATGGATTGAGGTTGAAAATTGGGCGGCTGATCTTGTCGAAATGGTGGGCGATGTTGCGGAGTACCGTGGCCGCGATGCAGGGCTATATGGTCAACTTTTCGACCCCAACAGCAATCAGCCTATAGGCCATCCGTTTGCATTCGACATTGGCATTATGGACCGTATGACCGTTGCTTTTCCGCGGGGCGGTGCAATCGTCAGCCTGACCACCGAAAGTTTCATGGCCCGAAAGGGTGTTCCGGTTTACGGCATGCAGACTTACTTCGATCAGAAGCGGCGCCATCCAACCGATGAGGGGCTGCAATTTGTCACCGAAGCGGGCAAACTAATTTCTTGGACCGATTGGTGAGGCGATGAACATGAGGGAAAAGCTTCGGGAAATACGCCATAATCTGCGAGGGATTCTTATGCAGTGGCTGCTATTGCAAGCCCTGCGTGTAGCGCCGCCGGGTGGCGCAAGGGGTGATTTGGCAGCGACGTTGAAAGGTTTCTTTGAGCGTGAATGTCGACGGTTGAGAGAGACCCGAAAATAACATGCTTGCTGATTTTATCGAAAAAACCCGCTCAGAACCGTTTGAGTGGGGCAAGAACGATTGCGCCTTGTGGTGTGCTTCCGCTGTGGAATATGAAACTGGTTTTGATCCAGCCAAAAATTTGCGCGGCACTTACAGCAGCCAGTTTGAGTGCCGCCAGATCATCATGGCGGCGGGTGGCCTTGTGTCGCTCATTTCACCGCGTATGGCGTGGCACGGCGTGTGTGATCTGGATGGTGACGGGGTTGCAATCCTGACGCTGAATAAGCGGCAGCTGTGTGGCCTGATCTTGGATGGGCGGGCCGTGGTCAAAATGGAGCGCGGCCTGCGGGTGGCGGATGAATTCACTGTTATTCGGGGTTGGTCATGGCGCAAGCTTTAGCATTTGTGTTGCCCAGTGTGTTTGCGACTGGCGGCACCGTCGCGCTGTTTTCGGGAGTTGGCACGCTGACAATTGCTGGCCTCGCTGTGAACATTGGCGGTGCATTGGTGTTATCAGCGCTAACCCGCCCTGACGTGCCAGAGGCGGCTGCCCCGGAAAATATTCAGTTGAATAGTAAGAGTGCGGCCGGGCCGCGCATTCGGCATTATGGAGTGGTGAAGGTTGGTGGTAATGTCGTTTTCCATCGAGCCCGTGAAGGAAAATCCTATCGTGTAATTGTTCATGGTCACGGCGAGGTTTCGAAGATCCTTGGTCGCTATTTAAATAATGAGGCGGTAATCATTGATGGTAGCGGCTTTGTGGCCGATGATCAGTACCAACATGGTGGCAGATCGCGTGTGCAGCTGTTTGGGCGCATGGGTGTTGTTCCTGAGAGCCACTACGCGCAAATCACGGCTGTTTGGGATGAGTGGTCGCCCATGCACCGGCTTGATGGTTTGTGGACCAGTCTGATTATTTGCGAAAGTGTTCCGCCGGAAAAATACCGGGGGATGTATCCTAAAAATGAGCCAGATTTGGCGATTTTGGCAGAAACAACGAAATGCCTTGACCCGCGCACCGGCCAGACCGTGTTTACCGAGAATATGGCGCTGGCCATTCGGGATTATGTTGCTTCGGAAGATGGTTTCAATCGGCCCCATGCCTTTGATCACCAAGACATTGCTGAACAGGCTGACATCTGTGATCGCGAGGTGGCTCTATCAAGCGGCGGCACTGAGCCGCTTTATAGAATAAGCGGCTCGTATTTGTTGAACGAAAAACCTCAGAGCGTTCTGGGGCGGATGCTGGAGGCTTGCGCGGGTCGCATTCGGCTAAAGCCGACAGGGAAAGTTGGGCTGAAAGTTGGCGCTTGGGTTGAGCCGAAATTTACGCTGGCTTATGGCGACATTCTTGAGGTGCAGGAAGTGAACAGCGGTCCCGATCTGCTGGACCGATACAATGAACTTCCGGCGCGGTTTACTAGCCATGCGTTGGGGCATATTGAAGTGGATGCTGAGCCGTGGCGCGATGAGCGGCGCGTGTTCGAAGATGGTGATGTTTTGACAGGCCCAGACAAAAGCCTGTTGATGTGTCCATCGCACCGTCAGGCGCGGCAGGTCATGAAGATACACATGGCGCGCGAAAATACGCGGCAGGAGGTCACGCTGCTGTGCAAGCCCAAGGCGTTGCCCGCGATTTACGAAGACACGATTGCGCTGAATGTGCCGCAACTCGCACTCTGCGGCCATTATGAAGTTGTTCGTCATGCGCTCAGCTTTGAAAAGGGTCTGTTAAAAGCTGTGGGTCTAACGCTTCGTAAGATTGACGCCGCTGCCTTCACTTTGGCGCTGGCCGAACAGGGGGCAGTGCAGCAAATTCCAGAACCGGATGCGCCTGCTGGGGTGGCTCTACCGCAGAATGTCACGGCGGCGCCCGCGGGGGTTCAAAGTGCAGCAAACACTTTTGTTGCAGGCATTGCCGTGGGCTGGCAGGCGCCGCCCAGTGATGCGTTATCGCCGCTTCTGAAAATCACCAAAACCGGCGAAGAAAACTGGCAAGATGTTTCTGTAGGGTCGAGCGCTGTTTCGGTTACAATTCCGGGCCTGATTGACGGTCAGGGTTATGATGTGTCGTTGGCGTTTGTAACGCCGGGTGGTGTGGTCGGTGATGCGGTGATCGTCACAGATGTGGTTGCGGCGGCGGTTACTGATCCGCCAGCCGCACCGAGCAATTTGGCAGTGTCTGACGTAGGCGGCGGGGCAGCTTTGGTCGAAATGACAGCGGCGGTCAGCCCCGGCCTGTGGAAGACTGAAATCTATCGCGACGCGATATTGATCGGTGTGATCTACGCTGATCCGGGCTCAGAGATTGCGTTTACCGACAACAGCGGCGCAGGCACGTTCGATTGGACCGCCCGCTCGGTGAATGTGTCAAACATAAGTTCAACCAGCGATGCCGGGCCGATAACTGCCACGATCGCGTGATCATCAAAAAACGAGAGGTGAGATAATGACCTATCCGCATGGAGGGGCTGATGAAATTTGGCGAGATGGCGTTGGTGCGGCGCATAACCCAAGAAAGGCTGAGATTCGGGCTTGGGGCCGGGAAATTGAAACGGCTGTGGGTGCGCCCTTGGTGCGTTATAACGCTCTGAAAGATGCGTTGGAATCGACCCGCGCCGCGACTGACGTGGGGACGTTGTGGAACATTGCCGGTGCGGCTTATGAGGAATGCGCTCCGGGGGCGGCTGATTTTGAATTCTTGACAGCGGGCGGCGTCAAATTGCGTCCGCAAAATGGAACGATCAGGAATGTTGCCCTTCCACCGCGCCCGGCCAAGGCAACGGCAGTGTCACTGGCTGAGGCGGTGGCGATGTCGCGCGATTTGACAGCGATGGGGGGCTATGCCGCACTGGCGGGAGTGACTGGCGGTAATGCATACGCGGATTACACTGTAACCAATTCCGGTGATGACCCCGAAAACCCGCAGCCGGGTTCACTGCGGTGGGCCATCGAGCAGGCCCGCGAGGCTGGCGGTGGTGTGATCAATATTCATCCTGATTATCGGCAATTTGAGTTTCATCTTCGTGGGCCGATCTACGTTCCCGCCAATATAACGATTGCGGCGATGGGCCGGAATGCTCGGTTTTTCGCGCCGCATGACTTTAATTTTTTGCGGTTGGAAAAAGAAAATATCATCCTGAGATGCCTGTCGATTAAAGGTGTAGCTGCCGAGGGAGCGGGTAGTGGCGATCTGCCACCTGGTGCCGAAAGCGGTGGCGATTTGCTGCGGGTTGATGCCGCGCAGGCGGGCCGGACTTGGGTTTCAGAATGCACGATCGCTGGCGCTCCTGGTGACGGAATGTGTGATATTGTGACGTTAGGGCGGCCCGTGATTAAAAGGCGCACATCTTTCGATCGGTGCCTTTTCCTCGGCCCATCGCCGCGCGGAATATTAATTGGTTCGCTTTACTGTAGCGAAAATGACGATGCAGCCTATTGCGAGGCGGCGCTGACCACCACGCCGCAAATTGAGGTGGACTTTCAAAACTGCGCTTTTGTGGGAGTTGGTGAGCGTGCGCCTAAGGTCACATTGTTAGGCCGCGCCGATATGATTGGTTGCGTCAATATTTTGCAGGATCAGGATGATCGAGCAACTGGTAACGTTTGTTCGGCCTATGGGGCAAAAAGTTATACCGGTGGACAACTTTATGCAAACGGTTGCATCGGAATGTCCTGGCGTGGCGCCGGGCGCATTGCCTACGGCGCGCACCTTCCCCAAGGCAGCGTCGCTTGGGGAACAGTCGCGGCTAATGGTGAGGGCGCCGCCCGGGTGGTGGGTTCATACATTAAGGCCGGCGTGACCATTGCAGAGCGCAATGCTGGCAATGTCGCCGATCCAGTGTACCCCTTTGCAGGCCCATTGATCACCGATACACCGGCTGGTCATCAGGCGCGGATTGAAGAAGTTTTGGGAACAGCGGGTGCGGAGCGAATTAGCCCGTTAGCGGGCCAGTTTATGTTTGTTGATGGCGAAACCAGTATCGCCGATGGTGTTCGGGCGCATGGGATTGGCGCAGCTGGTGGTGGTTTGTGGGTTCGGTTCGGTTATGAGGCCAGAACTGAACGCGCTCCGGCTCCGCCTGCTGGTCGGGTGGAACTGAGGCTAAGCGCGGATGAGGTCGCCACAGTCACACCTCCGGCATTGGCTGGGACGTTATTTTTGTTTCGAAACTATAAAACCTCGCCGGACCATACCCGCTCCGGCGGCGTTTATTATGATGTTGGAACATCGCCTACGGGCCTTGAATTGACCAATGGGACCGGGTCAAAATTTGACGTTGTTTCCGATATTGATCTTAACGCCACGCCTGGCGCCGATGGCAATGTAACCCTAAGCATTCGCTCCGGCGCGATCCAGATAGAAAACCGCTCCGGCGGCGCGAGCGACTTTTTGATAATCTTTGGTGCGGTGTGAGGTTTTGGTATGACTGATAATGGTTTGGTTGCGGTTTTTGCTGGGATGAAGGATCAAATTGCGCTGCTGGCCTTTTCGGGGGTTGGCGGCGCGTTTTTTCGCGTAGTCCTCGCGCCAGAAGGGCGCTGGAAGCGGCGCATTATTCAAGGGGTCGCCGGATCGCTATCGGCGGTGTTTCTGGGCGGTGTTTTGGCGCATGTGATCGACAACATCACGGGGGCCGGGGCGCTGTCATACTTAGCTGGCGGCTTCTTGATGGGGAGCGGCGGCGAGGTCGCAGTTAAGGCGCTGCAAGACAGGCTGTTGGCAAAGAAATGAACATCATCTTAATCATGGTCAATATCATTGCCGTAGCGATCATTTTTAGGCTATGGACCCGCGCCCACGAAAAGGCTGCCCGGACGGACCCGTGGTCAAAAACAACGGCGGTCTGCTACGGGATTTGCGCCTTGGCCATTCTCGCGCCGCTGTTGCTGTTTGATTTCGCTTATTGGGGTGGCCCCCCGCCCCGTTGATCATTTTTCTGCCGGTCCTTTGGTTGGCGAAAAACTGAGGCTCTGGCCTTTCACGCACAAAAGCAATCCGAACCACCCTCGTATTTGGGTGGGGAATCTCAGGCGCAGCGCTCAATGCCTGTTCCTGTTTTGGAATTGTTAGGAGGATGAAATGAGACAGATACCAACCGACTGGAGGCGCATTCAGCGCCGCCTTGCTGAACTTGGGTTCGACCCCGGCCCGATTGACGGGCTGCGCGGCCCCAGAACGGATGCTGCGGTGGTGGCGTTCAAGCGGTCAATCGGCTTGCGCCCCCGCCCATATGTCGGGCCTTTGACGCTTGCCGCACTGTTTGAGGCTGGGCCGGCTGCCCTGATCAGCAAAGGCGGCACTGAACTGCCATGGATGATTGCCGCTCAGGATGTCCGGGGGCTTCACGAGGCACGGGACACCGCCCTTTTGAGCCACTGGTTCGACAGGTCCCTGTCGTGGATCGACCCGCGCGAGGTCGCTTGGTGCGGTGCTTTCGTCGCCACCTGCCACAAGATTGCAGATCCTGGCATTGCACTGCCAGATAACCCGCTTGGTGCGCGTAACTGGCTTGCGTTTGGCCGGTCGTGCAGCCCGGTATTTGGCGCAACGCTGGTATTTTGGCGGGGCAAACGCACGGGCTGGAAGGGGCATGTTGGCTTCTACACCGGCGAGGACGCCACACATTATCACGTCCTCGGGGGCAATCAATCAAACGCGGTCACAGTCACCCGCGTTGCCAAGCGGCGGCTGTTGGCGGCCCGCTGGCCGGATGGTGTGGACGTGACAGGCCGTAAAATTCTCCTGAACGCCAAAGGCGTTCCGATCACCGGAAATGAGGCATAGCCATGTTCAAAATTCTGCGCCGAATTATCCTTGGCGGCCGATCAGACAAGCGCGAGGCCGCGTGGTTCGTGTTCTTTCTGATAAACATGGTTTTGGCATGGGCCGTTTGGCAGGAAAGCAGCGGGGTTGATATGCCGCAGACCTGGGCCTTTCTGGTGGTCTCATGGCCAGTCGCCTTAACGGCGGTGATCGGGGTGCATGTCCAGCACTTTCATGCGCAAGCATTGGCTGATCGCGCTTTGGCCAAGTTTGGGGAGGGGGCAGGTTATGATGTCGGTGGTGATTAGCGTTTTGGGTCGCCTGTTCGGGGGTGTTCTGTTCCGCAATCGAACAACAGCCGCGATCACGGGCGTTCTGATCGTCGGGCTGGCGCTGTTTGTTTGGCACAAGCTGGACAAAGGTAGCGCCGTGCGGGCGGCGGTTAGCGAGTATGTCGCGGCCGCTGAAATCACCGCGCTGAAAGCCCAAATTGCCGAAGCAAACCGGCTGGCGCAGGTCGCTTCTGAGGCTGCGCAGCGGCTCGATGAGCGGGCGCAGGCCGTGGAGGGTGAGGCTGTGAGGCTGGCTGCTGAAATCAAACAATATGAGGCTGAAAATGCGCTTCCAACATCTTGCCGCCTTAGCCCTGATCTTGCTCGCCGGTTGCGCGGGAACTGATCGCGCTGCGGAGGTCCGAGGCCAGCTTGAGGCCACCCGCATACTGCCCGATCTGCCCGGCCATTGCCGCCGCCTGATCCGCAGTGGTGTGCGAGCTGGTGAGCGGCTGGACATTGCCTTGCTCAAGACCGATGCAGCACTCGCCCAGCAGCACAAACACACCCGGATTTGCGCTGAATGGTATGACGAGCTGCGCGATGGTTTTGCCCGCGACAAGGCATATCAGGGCCCATCATAGAATGGCGAGGATTGAGGCATAGCGGCCACCTTGCCCAAGGTGGGCCATTTTGGTATTCTCACCGAATGGAACCCGCGATAGCCATAATAACCTGCGCCGCTCTTCTCGCCGTCGATGGTGATACGGTTAGATGTGACGGCCAGCTCTTGCGCCCGATGGGCGATGGAGCGCCCTATGTTTCTGGCTTTGACACACCAGAGCTGAGCCGAAACGCTGATTGCCCGGAAGAAAACCACTTGGGTCTGAAAGCCGCGTTGCGCATGTCCGAGCTGATCCAAACGCCGGGGTTGCGGATTGAGGATTCAGGGCAAAAAGACGCATTTGGACGGCCTCTTGTGCGGCTGCGCTTGCCTGATGGGCGCACCATAGGGTCAATCCTGCTAGCCGAGGGGCTGGCGCGAGAATGGACACCAGACTATCGGGCAAATTGGTGCAAATAACGGGCTCACTTCCCCCAAAAAGGCCCGCCCCCTGTGTTTAGAGGGCGGGCTTTTGGCTATTTTTTCATCCAAGACAGGTCCAATTTAGCGTTTTCGCCAGCCATTTTTTTAGCTTCCCGCTGGGCAATTTCGCTTGCGCCGCAGGATGTGGCGACATGCGCAAACGTCTTGCGGCGGCCCTCTTCGCCAATCACGATTGGAACCCAAAGCCCTGCAATTTTGGATCAAGAGTGAAGCCAAAGTGCGTTTTCAAACGCGGTCCACTCTCATCGTAAGTTATTGATTTGTTTGAAAGCTTATAGCCTGTTCATGTGGTCCACATGACCCCTCTTTTATACGGGTAAAACGACGATATTTGTTGATCGTGTGGGGGCACCATATCAATCACCCCATTTGTTGGTTTTAAGCGGGTTTATTTAAAACCGAGCATTCTGTTGGGCCGGTTCAGCCCCCTTATGTCTTCCAATCCGGGTCGCGCTTTTGCAAAAATGCCTCAATCCCTTCAGCCGTATCGCGCATCATCATATTCTGCGCCATCACCTCAGCCGTGAAATCATAAGCCTGATCCAAAGGCAGTTGCAGTTGATCATAAAACGCCGATTTGCCAATCTTCAGCGCCCCGTCCATTTTCGCCGCCAGCTTACCCGCCAGTGCGTTCACTGCGTTTTCTAACCCATCTGCGGCCACTGCATGGTTGATCAGTCCCAGCTCGGCGGCGCGTTCGGCGGTGATGAAATCGCCGGTGGTCAGCATTTCAAACGCCTGTTTGCGGCCAATATTGCGGGTCAGAGCCACCATCGGCGTGGCGCAAAACAGCCCGATATTGATGCCATTCACCCCAAAACGCGTGCTTTCAGTGGCAATTGCCAGATCGCAACTGGCCACCAGCTGACACCCCGCCGCCGTGGCGATGCCATGGACTTGCGCGATCACCGGCTGGGGGATACGGGTCAGGCTCTGCATCAGATGGCCGCAGCGGGTGAACAGATCGTGGAAATAGGCGGCGCCGCCATCGGCAGCATCGCGCCCGGCGGTCATTTGTTTCAGGTCATGGCCGGCACAAAACACCTTGCCCGCGCCTTTTAAAACCACCACTTTGCTGTCGCGATCACCGGCCAGATCATCCAGCTGGGCTTGCAGCGCCGCCAGCATTTCATCCGAGAGCGCGTTCAGATTGCCGGGGCTGTTCAGGGTCAGGGTGCAAATGCCGCCGCTATCATGGCGCAAAATCAGGTCGTTCATCTTGTCCTCGCTGTTGTTTTCAGAAACTGTAGGCGGCGAAGGCGAAAAGGAAAAGCAAAATGCCATTAAAAATGACAATCCCGGAGCTGGAGCAATTTTTGAAGGCCCAATTCCCGCAAGTGGCGGAGGATTTTCGCATCCTATCGCTGGCAGAAAATGCGGCCGAGGTTGAGATGGTCATTTCCGAGCAAAACCTGCGCCCCGGCGGTACGGTTTCAGGCCCCAGCATGTTTGCGCTGGCCGATCTGGCGTTTTACATCGCGCTGCTGGCGATGATTGGCCCCAAAGCGCTGGCGGTGACCACCAATGCGTCGATTGATTTTATGCGCAAACCGGCGGCGGGGCAGGGCTTGGTTGGCACGGCGCGGATCTTGAAGTTGGGACGGGTGTTGGCGGTGGGCGATGTGCTGATCTGCGCCAAAGGGCAGGATCAGCCGGTGGCGCGGGCCAGCATGACCTATGCGATTCCGCCGAAATAGCCAAGCTCACAAGGCAAAAAAAGGGGGCCAGGGAGTGCCTGGCCCCAGGAAGAGGTTCTGGAAAGGGCGGGGATGTCAGCCCTGCCAGAACTTACGCTTGGCCTCCGTATAAGCCTGAGCGTGGCTGAGACCGATGTCCTCTAATTGTTCATCGGTCAATTCTTTCAGGGCGCGCCGGGTACGGATGCGCATATCCCAAATCAGCAACGTGTTCGCCAGACGGACCACCAGATGCGCCCAGGTCGATTGCGGAATCCGGGCTTGAAATTCGGGGCAGGTGCTGAGGGTGTTTTCAGTGCAGGTCATGGCGATCACATTATATTGTATTGATACAAAGAAGGGTTTGTGTTACGAGTTACGGATACAATACGAATCCACCGGCGTCTATTGAAAGATTGTAATGAATACAATTTGGCTTCCAGACCTGTCGCAAGCTACGGGTCCGAAATATCAACAGTTGATCGAGTCCATCCGCGCTGCGATTGTATCGAAACAATTGCAGCCCGGTGAAAAACTACCCCCGGTGCGGGAACTGGCTTGGCAGTTGCAGGTGACACCGGGAACCGTGGCGCGGGCCTATCGCACTCTGGTCGATCAGGCGGTGCTGAGCGCCGCGGTGGGGCGGGGGACGTATGTGGCCGAGCCGGTCACGCCGCCCGCCTTGCCCGAAAACCCCGATATGGTCGATCTGTCCTCGCCGGTGCTGCCCGATATGGGACAAGACGCGCTAATCCGCAGCTGTTACGCACGCATGGCGCAGGAATCCGGCCATAACCTAACCGGATACCCCGGCCAAAACACCGAACAGGGCGCAAAGCAGGCAGTCTATAAATGGCTGTCGGGTGCTGATCTGGGGCCGTATCAGGCCGATGACATCACCCTGACGCATGGGGCGCAGAACGCGATCATGATGGTGCTGCAAACCACGCTGCAAGACCCGGACCCGGTGATCCTGACCGAAGACCTCAGCTATGCCGGTTTCCGCAACGCCGCCCGGCTGTTGCGCGCGCGGATCGTTGGCTTGAAAATGGACGAGGGCGGGATTGTGCCGCAGAGCTATGAGGACGCCTGCAAAGCCTATGGTCCGCAGGTTCTCTGCACCTCGCCGGGAGTCAACAACCCGACAACCTGCTCCACCGGCCTGCAACGCCGTCAGGACATCGCCGGGATCGCCCGCAAATATGGCGGCATTATTCTGGAGGATGACAGCTATTTTCTGGAAAGTGGCGGACTGCCCAGCTACCGGGCCTTGCTGCCGCAGCAATCCTATTATGTATCGTCTTTGTCCAAGCCGTTGACACCGTCCTTACGGGTGGGCTTTGCCCTTGGCCCGGTCGGGCAATGCCAAAAGCTGCAACGCACCGCCCGCTATAACCATTTTGGCTTGGCGCTCAGCGTCACCGATCTGGCCGAGCGGGTGCTGAATGCGCCCGAGCTGCCCCGGATCAGGGTCAGCCTGATCGCCCGGGTGAATGAATATCTGCGTATGGCAGTGAATGTGCTGGGTAGTTTTGATTTGAAATGGCGCGAAGGGGTGCCGTTTTTGTGGCTGAAACTGCCCCGGAACTGGCGGGCGTCGAATTTCTGTATGGCGGTGGAAAAACAGGGGGTGCGGCTGCGCTCGGCCGATGACTTCGCGCTGCTGGATGGCCGGGCACCGCATGCGGTGCGCATCACCATTAATGGCCGCGTCCGGCTGGATGATTTCGAGGCTGCTTTGTTCAGGATCGAGAAATTGTTGCGTAATCCGCCGGATTCGATTGGGCTTTGAGTGGGGTAAAATAATACCTAATTTATAACGCACTGAAATATAACGATAAAACAGCGATAAAACATCTTGACTGTGGCGTGAAACCCTATAGATAAGCCCAATCAATTCCTGCGGGCCTGTGATTTTGCGGCCCGCCCTGTTTTATCTAGGATAAGAACAATGAAAACCTTTTCTGCTACTCCGGCGGATATTGACAAGAAATGGATCATCATCGACGCCGAAGGCGTGGTGCTGGGCCGTCTGGCGTCAATCATCGCCATGCGCTTGCGCGGCAAGCACAAAGCCTCTTACACGCCCAGCATGGATATGGGCGATAATGTGATCGTGATCAATGCTGACAAGGTGCAGCTGACCGGCAAAAAACGCAGTGAAAAGCTGTATTACTGGCACACCGGCCATCCCGGCGGCATCAAGCACCGCTCGGCCGGGCAAATTCTGGAGAGCGAATTTCCAGAGCGCCTGATCACCAAAGCCGTCAAGCGCATGTTGCCGGGCAACCGTCTGTCGCGGGTGCAAATGACCAATTTGCGGGTTTATGCCGGGACCGAGCATCCGCATGAAGCGCAAAAGCCCGAAGTTCTGGACGTCAAAGCCATGAACGCCAAAAACACACGGAGCCAGTCATGACCGAAGAAATCAAAACACTTGATGGCCTGAACGAGGTTGTTTCCGGCACCGAAGTCGAGGAAACCGCCGTGCTGCGTGAGCCCGTGCGTGACGAATTTGGTCGCTCTTATGCCACCGGCAAACGCAAGGATGCGGTGGCGCGGGTCTGGATCAAACCGGGTTCCGGCAAGGTGACCGTGAATGGTCAGGATATGGACAAGTATTTTGCCCGTCCGGTGCTGCAAATGATCCTGCGTCAGCCCTTTACCGTGGCTGGTGTTGAAGGCGAATTTGACGTGATGGCCACAGTCAAAGGCGGCGGTCTGTCCGGTCAGGCCGGTGCGGTCAAGCACGGGATTTCCAAGGCGCTGCAGGTTTACGAACCTTCGCTGCGTGGCGCGCTGAAAGCCGCTGGCTTCCTGACCCGCGATGCCCGCGTTGTTGAGCGTAAGAAATACGGTCGCCGCAAAGCGCGTCGGAGCTTCCAGTTCTCCAAGCGTTAAGCTGGTTACAACAAGATTACGAAAAAGGCAGGGGCTTCCCTGCCTTTTTTTGTTTTTATGGTTTAGGAACAGTGGGTTGTGATGGAAACCTCAATCAGAATGCGTCTTAAAGAGAAGGTTCTCACTTTCCTGCCCGGCACCGCCGGGCTGCGCCTACCCAGGCAGGGCGCTGCTCTTTGCCTTGAGGTTGGAGCCTTAAGAGCTTCAACATGAGTTAAGACCCTTATCTATCTGATATATAGGGATTTATCCGTATGACGTGTCACCCCCGTAAATCGGTGATTTGCGAGCCGATCAGATCGCTATCAAATGGCGTGGTCTGGTAGATTTCGCTGATCCAGTTGGTATAGAGCAAATGCCCATGGCTGCGCCACCGGTTCACCGGCGGTTGGCTGGCATCGTCATTCGGGTAGTAATTCTGCGGCACGTTGATCGGCTTACCCGCAGCAACATCGCGATCATATTCGCCCTTCAACGTGGCCGTATCATATTCAAAATGGTTGAAAATATACAGCGCCCGATGGGCGTCATCCTGCACCAGACAGGGGCCGACTTCATCACTGCCCAGCAAGGTTTCCAGCCCCGCCACCCGGTCGATTTCGTCCTGACGCATTTCGGTCCAGCGCGACACCGGAATCACGCACACATCTGAAAACCCACGTAAAAACGGCGAAGTCGGCTTCAAATTCTGATGGCGAAAACACCCAAATGCCTTATGGTCCAGCAGATGCTTTTGCACCCCGTGGAAATGGTTGATCATCGCCATCCCGCCCCAGCACACGCCAAACGTGGCGTGGACATTGCTCTGGGTCCAGTCAAAAATCTGGCGCAGCTCATCCCAATAGGTGACATCCTCAAAGGCCAGATGCTCAATCGGGGCGCCGGTGATGATCAGCCCGTCAAATTTCTGATCCCGGACCTCTTTGAACGGCAGGTAAAACTCACCCATATGCGAGGCAGAAGTGGTCTTGCTTTTATGTTCCGACATGCGGATCAGGGTCAGCTCCAACTGCAACGGCGTGGCCCCGATCAGCCGGGCGAACTGGGTTTCGGTCTGGATTTTCTGCGGCATCAAATTCAGCAGCCCGATTTTCAGCGGCCGGATATCCTGACGATCCGCATGGCTGTGGGTCATCAGCATCACGCCTTCATCGGACAGCGTTTTGAAAGCGGGCAGGTTAGAGGGTAGTCTGATCGGCATGGCTAGTCCTGATGTTTTTGTGAAATTGCTTGCGAAATCAAGGCGTTGAACTGCGTTGCTGATGTGATTTTGGCCACATCGGCGGCGGCAATCGTCACCCCCCAGCGATCAGCCATCGCCTGATAGCGCGGCTGGCGGTGATCCAGCGCCTGAGCATAGCCCCAGCGGATAAACGCATCCGGGTCAACATGCTCGGGCGCTTGCCCGGTTTCCCTCAGATAACGCGCCCACATATCGCGCATGATGCCCTCGGGGTAATACATCGGCTTGGGGTTTTTATCAAAGCGCTGTTTCAGCTGCTCGGTATGCTCGGCCGAGCCCTTGATCCACACCAGCAGCAAATGCTCAGACATATGGCGCAGCACCGGGTCATTGTCATCAAACGGGTCCACCACTTCGCAGATCGAGCCCCCGGTATCGCAGATGAAATGCGGATAGTCGTAAATATCCCCGGCCCGCTTAATGAAAGTGCCGCTCTCCAGCAGGGCGCTAATTTCCGCATCGCGGTGCTGGGCCTGACGGCGCATATATTCGTCAAAGCTCAGCCCGCCCTTGGCCGGATCGCCGGGTTTGCCCAGATAGGTTGACAGCGGGGTGAGGTTTTCAAACCGGATGTTTGAGGAAATATCAATGCTGTCACTGCGCAGCAGCTGGGCCAGAAACGGGTTCTTGATCGCTTCGCGTTTGAAATTATCGACGATAAATTCGCCCATATAGCGGGTGCCGATGCGGTAATCGACGCTATAGTGAAACCACTCGCCGGTGGCGCGTAGCATATTGGCCAGATAGGTCTTGCCCAGCCCCGACATGCCAAACAGGGCGATGCGTTTATGGGGGGCGTTCTCCCATTGGGCGGCGGAGGTGTAGATCATCGTGCAAGCCTTTGATTGTTCATGCCTTTGGTAGCCAGTGCGCCACGCCGGGTCAAACAAAAAGCCCCGCCGGATCGGGGCGGGGCGGTTGTGTTTTTCGCAAACGGGCTCAGAAATGATAGCCGATCTTGAGCCCAGCCGCGACGGCGTGGTTGTTGGTAAAGTCTGACGCCGGCAAGCCGCCGGCCAGCGTGGTCTGGGCATCGCCCAGATGTATATATTTCACGCCGGCGCTGATTTTCACATTACCCTTTTTATAAGAGCCCCCCAGCCCAATGGACCAGTTGCCATCCACCGGCCCCAGATTGGCCGAGAACCCGCCATTGGATTTCTCATAGCCCAGCGTCACCGCCCCGGACCAGTTTTCATTGAATTTGCGCCCAAGGCCCAGATTATAGGTCACCGTGTCATCGGCATAAGACACGATCGGAATCCCGGTCGCGATCACATATTGCTGGGGCGACAGATCGAATTTCGACCAGCCCACCCAACGGATCGAGCCAAACAGCAGCGTGTCTTTGGCGATGCCACTTTGGAACTCCAGATTGACCGATTCCGGGGTGTAAAAGGATTCGGGCGTGATGGTTGTGCCCATCGCTACCGTGGTTTCTGTGGCCTGCACCGTATGGTCGATTTGCGAATTATAGGTCAGCGCCACCCGCAGCGCGATTTCGGGTTTTTCATAGGCCACGCCCAGAACATGGCCCAGCCCGGAATCCTTGCTGGTGACAATACCGTAATTGCTGACAATCGGCACCCGTGCGGTGGCATCCATGGTCTGATAGCGCAGCCCGCCAAAGATGCTGAAATTGGACGGCGTGGTGTATTTCAGCAAGCCGGTCAGCGAGTGGATGTTCAGATCGGCCTGTGCGCCGCGGTTGAAATAGGTGGTGCCGGCCGGATAATGAATATCTGCGCCAAAGGGCATCTCATAGATCAGCGCGGCCGAGAGGCGCTCATTGAACTGGTGTTTATAAGACAGCCCCATCTGGCTGTGGCTTTCGGCCATATTGCCCGAGTCCTGCCCCGGCGTGGGTTGCGCCGGATTGGGCACCGTGCCGGCCCCGGTGCCGCTGACGTTGGGCGAGACACTGGTAAAGCTCAGTTCGGCATAGTTGCCCGGCTCGAACAGCACCATCGCCGATTGGGTCGAACGTTCGTTCCCTCCGGCCAGTGCGGTGCTGGCGCTCAGTGCAAGGCACAGCGCGATTGGATATGTCAGATGTTTCATGTTGGACTTCCCCGTCTTTTTTGTTTTTTACAAGGCTACACAGCGAATTGCGGCGCAGTCAATCCATGAAGTGCCCCCCTCAGGGCGCAGAACGGCGCAAATTCAGGCTGTTTGCGGTAAAAATCACCGCCGCGCCCAGCAGGGTGAACAGATCCAGCGGCTCGTCATAAAACAGCATTCCGACAATGGCGATCAGCGGCAGGCGGGCAAAATCAAACGGCATTACCGTGCTGGCGGGCGCAATCGACAGCGCTTTGGTCAGGCAGAAATGCGAGCTGAGCCCGGCAATGCCGATCAGCCCCAGCCAAGGCCAGATGGCGGGGGCGGGCAGGGCGATATGCCCATCCGCCGCTGCCAGGATCAGCGCAAACAGGGCTTGCAGCAGCACCAGCCAGAACAGGATGCAGGTCAGGCTGGCCTTGGTGGTCAGCTGCTTGGTGAAAATCGCCGTGGCAGCAAAGCCAATGGCCGAGGCCGCAGCGGCGAGGATGCCGATATTCAGCGTGCTGGCGCCGGGCCGGGCGATGATCAGGATGCCGACAAAGCCCAACAGCCCGGCAAGCACGCGGCGCGGGGTCAGCCTTTCACCCAGCAAAAGCGGTGACAGCGCAATGACCCAGAGCGGCGAGGTGAATTCAAAGGCAAAGACCTGTGCCAGCGGGATAATGGTAATGGCGAAATACCACATGGTCTGGCCGCTGAAATGAAAGACATTGCGCAGCACATGCAGTTTGAAATGCTGCCGGTTGATCTGGTTCAGGGTTCCGGCCAGTCCCGCCACCAGCAGCACAATCACAATACCGATCAGGGAACGGTAGAGCAGCAGCTCGATGGTGGGCAGGCTGCGCCCGGCCTCCCGTCCGGCCACGGCCATCGAGGAAAACGACAGGATCGCGCCCAGCATCCACAGCCCGGCTTGTCGGGTTGGGTTTGTGGGGTAGAGGCTGCGGGGAGGGGTGGACATTGCAGCAGTGTTATCTATCGGACGGGCGTTGGGCAATGTCTGGGCGGATATGGCGGGCGGGTGGCGCATTATTGCCACGGACAAGACCTCTGTATCGCTCCCTATGAGGCAAAAATGCCGGGCTGCGCAGTGAAGGGGGGCGCACCCATTCACAGGGGTTTTTGCTCCTGAGCGCTCAGCCCCCTCACACCCCATATTTGCAAGGTTATTGACCCGAATCGCCGTTGGCTCTAGTTAACTGAACAACCGTTCAATAAAATTAGCCGGAGCAAGCCATGTTTAATGCCGTAATGAATTTCGATCTGGGAGAAGACGTCAACGCCCTGCGCGATATGGTGCGCCGCTGGGTTCAGGACCGCATTCAACCGATCGCCGCCGAGGTCGACCAGACCAATGAATTCCCCAATGAGCTTTGGCGCGAAATGGGCGAGCTGGGCCTGCTGGGGGTCACGGTCAGCGAAGAATATGGCGGGGCCGATATGTCTTATCTGGCGCATGTGGTGGTGATCGAAGAAATCGCCCGCGCTTCGGCCAGCATCAGCCTGTCTTATGGTGCGCATTCCAATCTGTGCGTCAACCAGATCAAACGCAACGCCACCGAAGAGCAAAAGCAGAAATACCTGCCCAAGCTGATCACCGGTGAGCATGTTGGCGCTTTGGCGATGTCCGAGGCCGGGGCGGGCTCGGATGTGGTAGGCATGAAGCTGAAGGCGGAAAAGAAAAACGGCTATTATTTGCTGAACGGCACCAAATTCTGGATCACCAACGGCCCGGATGCCCACACGGTTGTTGTCTATGCCAAAACCGATATGGAGGCCGGCCCGCGTGGCATCACCGCCTTTATCGTGGAAACCGACACGCCCGGCTTTTCGACCAGCCCGCATTTTGACAAGCTGGGTATGCGCGGCTCCAACACGGCCGAGCTGATTTTCGACAATGTTGAAGTGCCGTTTGAAAACGTGCTGGGCGAAGAGGGGCGCGGCGTGGCTGTGCTGATGTCTGGTCTTGATTTTGAACGGGTGGTGCTGTCGGGCATTGGCACTGGCATCATGGCCGGCTGTATGGATGAGGTCATGCCTTACATCGCCGAGCGCAAGCAGTTTGGCAAACCGATCGGGGAATTCCAGCTGATGCAGGCCAAGGTGGCGGATATGTATACGGCGATGAACTCGGCCCGGGCTTATACCTATGAAGTGGCCAAAGCCTGTGATCGCGGCGAAGTCACGCGTCAGGATGCGGCCGCCTGTGTGCTGTATGCTTCCGAGCAAGCCATGGTGCAGGCGCATCAGGCGGTTCAGGCGATGGGCGGCACCGGCTATATGAATGAAAGCACCGTCAGCCGTCTGATGCGCGATGCCAAGCTGATGGAAATCGGCGCCGGCACCAGCGAGATCCGCCGGATGCTGATCGGTCGCGAGCTGATGGGTGCGATGAAGTGAGGGCACTGGCCTGTCTAGCTTTTCTGGCCACGCCGGCCGTTGCCGAGGATGACCTGCTGGTCAGATACCGTGGCGCTATCGACGCTTGCTATCAGCAGGCGTCGGAGTCTCAGGCGGTGCTGGCTTGTCAGAGCCGACTGGCCGCGCCCTGTATGGAGCAGGAGCCGGATGGCAGTTCGACCCATGGCATGGTCGCCTGTATCCATGCCGAAACCCTGTTTTGGGACGAAAAGCTGAACGCGGAATACCGTGTGACCATGCGCATGATGCGCGAACAGGACAGCGCGGATCGCGCCGCAAGGCCCGAGCTGGCACAACGCGAAGAGCGGCTGCGTGCGGCGCAACGGGCTTGGCTCACCTATCGTGATGCCAGCTGCGCTTTTGATGATATTCTCTGGGGGGAAGGTTCGATGCGCAAGATCGCGAAGGTGAGTTGCCTGTCGTCGATGACCGCAGGACGGACCGTAGACCTCATTTCTATTCGGGAGACATTCCAATGAAACTGAAATCCCAGGCCATGCCCGGCTCGGACGCTTGGAAAGCAAATCGCGCGGGGCATCTGGAAGCCCTCGACACCATTCAGCAAGCAGCTGCAAAGGCCGCCGCCGGTGGCGGCGAGCGCTCGCGTGAACGTCACCTGTCGCGGGGCAAAATGCTACCGCGCGAACGGGTGGCCAATCTGTTGGACCCGGGCAGCCCGTTTCTGGAAATCGGAGCCACGGCGGCGCATGGGCTCTATGACGGGGCCGCGCCCTGTGCCGGAGTGATTGCCGGGATCGGGCAGGTGCATGGCCGCGATGTGATGGTGGTCTGCAATGACGCCACGGTCAAAGGCGGCACCTATTACCCGATGACGGTGAAAAAGCATTTGCGGGCGCAGGAAATCGCCGCCGAGTGCCATTTGCCCTGTGTCTATCTGGTGGATAGCGGCGGCGCGAACCTGCCCAATCAGGACGAAGTGTTCCCGGATCGGGATCATTTCGGCCGCATCTTTTACAATCAGGCGCAGATGAGCGCCAACGGCATTGCGCAAATCGCGGTGGTGATGGGGTCTTGCACCGCCGGGGGGGCTTATGTGCCGGCGATGTCGGATGTCTCGATCATTGTCAAAGAACAGGGCACGATCTTTCTGGCCGGGCCGCCTCTGGTCAAGGCTGCGACAGGCGAAGTGGTCTCGGCTGAGGATCTGGGCGGCGGTGATGTGCATACCCGGCTTTCGGGCGTGGCCGATTATCTGGCTGATGATGATGCCCACGCGCTGGCGCTGGCACGTCAGGCGGTGGCTAATCTGAACCGGCCCGAGGAGGGCAACCCGGATGTGACACCGGTCGCGGCCAAAGAACCGGCCTATGACCCCGAAGAGCTGCTTTCGGTGGTGCCGGACGATCTGCGCACCCCTTATGACATTCGCGAAGTGATTGCCCGCATTGTCGATGGCAGTGATTTTGATGAGTTCAAGGCCCGGTTTGGGGAAACCTTGGTGACCGGATTTGCCCATATCAAGGGGCTGCCGGTGGGGATTATCGCCAATAATGGGGTGCTGTTTTCCGAAGCCGCCCAGAAGGGCGCGCATTTTGTCGAGTTGTGCAGCCAGCGCAAAACCCCGATTGTGTTTTTGCAGAACATCACCGGCTTTATGGTCGGGCGCAAATATGAAAATGAAGGCATCGCCCGCCATGGGGCCAAGCTGGTCACTGCGGTGGCCACCACCAGCGTGCCCAAGGTGACGATGGTGATTGGCGGCAGCTTTGGCGCGGGCAATTATGGCATGGCCGGGCGGGCTTATCAGCCACGCTTCATGTGGTCCTGGCCCAATTCGCGTATTTCGGTGATGGGCGGCGAACAGGCTGCCGGGGTGCTGGCAACTGTGAAACGCGATGCGATTGAGCGTCAGGGCGGGCAGTGGTCGGAACAGGAAGAGGCCGACTTCAAGCAGCCCACCATTGATATGTTTCAGGAACAGAGCCATCCGCTCTATGCTTCGGCCCGGTTGTGGGATGATGGGGTGATTGATCCGCGCAAGAGCCGTGAGGTGCTGTATCTGAGCCTGAAAGCGGCGCTGAACGCCCCGATCGAAGACACCAAATTCGGCGTGTTCCGCATGTAGCCGATCAACCAAGTTGCGGCCCGTTCCGGGCCACTCTATATCTCGCGCTGATGCGCTCGGAGGGTGCCTGCGGCACCGCCGTCTGACAAACTAGAAAAGGGCCAGAACTGCCATGTTCACAAAAATTCTGATCGCAAATCGCGGTGAAATTGCCTGTCGTGTTATGGAAACTGCTGCCAAATTGGGGGTGGGAACGGTGGCGGTTTATTCCGACGCCGATGCCAATGCCAAGCATGTGGCGATGGCGGATGAAGCGGTGCATATTGGTGGCTCGGCCCCCGCAGACAGCTATTTGCGCGGCGATGTGATCATTGCCGCTGCTCTGGCCAAGGGGGCGCAGGCGATCCATCCGGGCTATGGCTTTTTGTCGGAAAACCCTGATTTTGTTGAACAATGCGAACAGGCAGGCTTGCGCTTCATTGGCCCTTCGGCCGAGGCAATCCGGGCGATGGGGCTGAAAGACGCCGCCAAGGTGCTGATGCAGAAGGCCGGCGTGCCGGTGGTGCCGGGCTATCATGGCGAGGATCAGGACCCGGCGCATCTGGCGGCTGAGGCCGAAAAGATCGGTTATCCGGTGTTGATCAAGGCCGTGGCCGGCGGCGGCGGCAAGGGCATGCGGCTGGTGGAAAATGCCGCCGATTTCCCGCAAGGGCTGGACGCTGCCAAGGCCGAGGCGCTGAATGCGTTTGGCAATGATGTGGTGTTGATCGAAAAATACATCCGCAAGCCGCGCCATATCGAGGTGCAGGTGTTTGGCGATGGCAAACATGCGGTGCATTTGTTCGAGCGCGATTGTTCCCTGCAGCGCCGCCACCAAAAGGTGATCGAAGAAGCCCCCGCCCCGGGGATGAGCGACAAGGTCCGCGCCGCCATGGGTGCTGCCGCGGTCAAGGCCGCCGAAGCCATCGGCTATGCCGGGGCCGGGACGATTGAATTTATCGTCGATGGCTCGGACGGGCTGCGCGAGGATGGGTTCTGGTTTATGGAAATGAACACCCGCCTTCAGGTCGAACACCCCGTAACCGAAGCGATCACCGGCGTTGATCTGGTGGAATGGCAGCTTCATGTGGCCTCGGGCCAGCCGCTGCCCGCCACGCAGGATCAGCTCTCGATTGACGGCCATTCCTTTGAGGCCCGCCTCTATGCTGAGGACGTCCCCGCCGGTTTCCTGCCCGCCACCGGCACGCTGACGCATCTGAGCTTCCCCGCCGCCGCCCGTGCCGATAGTGGCGTGCGCAGTGGCGATCAGATTTCGCCGTTTTATGATCCGATGATCGCCAAGCTGACCGTGCATGGTCGCACCCGGGAACATGCGCTGGCCCGGCTGGTGCAAGTGCTGGGGCAGACCGAAGTCGCGGGCTCGGTGACCAATCTGGCGTTCCTGCGGGCTTTGGCGCTGCATCAGGGCTTTGCCGCCGGGCAGGTCGATACCGATCTGATCGCCCGCGATCTGGACAATCTTGTGCAGGAACCGCAGCTGACCAATGCGCTGATTGCACTGGCAGCCTTGGGTGCGGTCGGGCTGCATCAGAGCGATGCCAGCGGCTTTGCCCTGTGGCAACCTCTGCTGCAAACTGTGCAGCTGCGCCATGGCGAGGACGACATCAGCGCCAAAATCGCCACGCTGGGGGCAGGGCGCTTTGACGTTTCTCTGAACGACCAAGTGCTGCATGTGGTGCATGAGGATCAATGGCAGGTGGATGACGAAGTGGTGGTCGCCAATGTGCTGGCGCTTGAGGGCCATGTCAGCGTGTTTGCCAATCACGGTTTCCATTTTGAAGTCATCGACCCTCTGCAAAGCGATGCCAGCCATGCCGGCGACGGCAATCTGATCGAAGCGCCGATGCCCGGCTCGGTCAAGGCGGTGTTTGCCAAACCGGGGCAGGTGGTGGCCAAAGGTGACCGGCTGGCGATTCTGGAGGCGATGAAAATGGAACACGCCCTGCTGGCGGCCCGCGATGGCGAGGTGGCCGAGGTTTTGGTGGCCGAGGGCGATCAGGTCGAGGCCGGCGCGCCGCTGATCCAGTTGCAGGAAGAACAGGCTTAGCTTGCCGATCGCAGGAACCGCCAACGCCATGCCGATCACTTTGCACCACTGCCCCCAGAGCCGCTCGATGCGCGTCCTGTGGCTGCTGCACGAGCTGGGTGTGGAATTTGAGCTGATTGAGCACGGCTTTGGCAAGAATCTGCGCAGCGCCGAATTTCTGGCGCTCAGCCCCGCCGGGCGGATTCCGGCGCTGGAGCTGGACGGCAAAGCGTTATTTGAAAGCGGTGCGATCACGCAGGTGCTCTGCGCCAGATTTCCCGAGTCCGGTCTGGGGCGCGTGGCGGATGATGCCGATTGGGCCGACTGGCTGATCTGGCTGCATTTCAGCGAAACCCTCAGCCAGCATTGCGCAGCCCTGACCCAGCAGCATATCGCGCTCTATGATGATTCCATGCGCAGCCCCACCGTGATGAAGCTTGAGGCCGCGCGGCTGGGCAAATGCTATGAGGTGCTGGAAAACGCGCTGAGCGGGCGCGATTATCTGCTGGACAGCGGCTTTAGCGCAGCGGATATTTCGCTGGGTCAGGCGGTTTACATGGGCCGCCATTTCACCCACACTGCCCCTTATCCGGCGCTCAGCCGCTGGTATGCCCGCATCACCGCCCGTCCGGGGTTTGAAAAATCACTGCCGGCACCCGGTTCGGGGCTGCTCTATCAACAAGAATTTTACGAGGTTAAGCCATGACTGAACAGGTAGAAATTTTCGAAGTGGGCCCGCGCGATGGCTTGCAAAACGAGTCCCGCCCAATTCCCACCGCGGAGAAAATCGCGCTGGTGGACAAGCTGTCAGAGGCCGGGTTTCGCCATATCGAGGTAACGTCCTTCGTGTCGCCCAAACGGGTGCCGCAAATGGCCGATGCCACCGAGGTGATGCGCGGTATTCTGAAATGCGATGGGGTGTCTTATGCAGCACTCACCCCCAACATGCAGGGTTATGAGGCCGCAATGGCCGCCGAAGTCGATGAAATCGCGATTTTTGCTTCGGCTTCCGAAGGGTTCAGCCAAAAGAACATCAACTGCTCGATTGCTGAAAGTTTCGAGCGTTTCGCTCCGATTCTGAAAGCGGCCCGCCACAATGACATCCCGGTGCGCGGCTATGTGTCCTGCGTCACCGATTGCCCCTATGACGGTGCAGTGGCCCCCGAGGCCGTGGCCAAGGTGGCGGCCGATCTGTTCGCCGCTGGCTGTTACGAGATTTCGCTGGGCGATACGCTGGGCCATGGCACGCCGGATACGGTGGCGCGTATGCTGCTGGCGGTGCTCAAAGAGGTCCCCGCCCACCGGCTGGCCGGGCATTTCCACAACACCAACGGCCACGCGCTGGACAATATCGACGCAGCCCTTGCGCTGGGAGTGCGGGTGTTTGACGCAGCCGTTGGCGGGCTGGGCGGGTGCCCGTTTGCGCCTGGGGCGGCGGGCAATGTCGCCACCGAAGCGGTGCAGGAACATGTCACCGCGCTGGGATACGACACCGGGCTTTGCAGCGAAACACTGGCGCAAGCCGCTGAAATGGCACGGAAAATGCGAGGTTGATATGTCAGACACAGTTGAAATCACCATGGATCAGCGCGGCGTGGCCCGGCTGCTGATCAACAACCCGGAAAAACACAACATTCTGTCGCCCGACACCATCGCCGGGCTGACCGAGGCGGCTGATCGTCTGGGCAATGACCCGGCGGTGCGGGTGGTGGTGCTGACCGGCAGCGGCAAGAGCTTCTGCGCGGGGGGCGATCTGGGTTGGATGCAGATGGCGATGAATGCCGATCACGACACCCGCAACGCCGAAGCCCGCAAGCTGGCCACCATGCTACAAGCGCTCAACACCCTGCCCAAGCCGCTGATCGGACGCATCAACGGGCAGGCTTATGGCGGCGGTGTGGGGATGCTCAGCGTGTGTGATGTGGCGATTGGCATCAGGGGCGCGCGCTTTGGCCTGACCGAAACCAAGCTGGGGGTGATCCCGGCCACGATCTCGCCCTATGTTCTGGCGCGGATGGGCGAGGACAAGGCGCGGCGCGTGTTCATGTCTTCGCGGCTGTTTGAGGCCGAGGAGGCGGTGACGCTGAACCTGCTGGCCAAGGTTGTCGAGCCTGATGATCTGGATGAAGCGGTCGAGGCCGAAATCCGCCCCTATCTGCGCTGTGCGCCGGGGGCGGTGGCCGATTCCAAGGCTCTGGCCCGCGCTTTGGGGCCGGTGATTGATGATAAGGTGATCGACATGACGGTGGCCTCTTTGGTGGATCGCTGGGAAAGTGATGAGATCAAAGAGGGGCTGGCGGCGTTTTTTGAAAAACGTGATGCGAATTGGGTGCTGCGGGACTGATCGCGGCCAAGCACCGTCAGAATATCAGCCCCGACCCGGTGTGGTTGGGGCTTTTTTTATGGGTAGACTTACCAAAAAAAACGAGGGCGAATGGTGATGCGACACAGCCCGGCGGTGCCGCCGGGCGGGGAAAGTCGGAGCTGTTGCTTTGGTTATTTCAGAAGCTTGCCGCTTCTGGTTGCCGGGGACATTACCCCAGCCTAATTATTTTCCCGATAAGGCTCGACATATTGCAGCGCCATATCCCATGGGAAAAAGATCCAAGTATCCTGCGACACCGCGGTGATAAAGGTCTCGACCATCGGCCGCCCCTTGGGCTTGGCGTAAACCGTGGCGATATGCGCCTTGGGGTAAAGCCGTTTGACCACTTCCAGCGTTTTCCCCGTATCCACCAGATCATCAATCACCAGAATGCCGCTGCCATCGCCCATGATCTCATCACTGGGGGCTTTGAGCACCACGGCATCGGATTGCTTTTGATGGTTGTAGGATTTGATCGAGATCGTATCCACCGTGCGGATATCCAATTCCCGCGCCACGATCATCGCCGGAGCCATGCCGCCCCGGGTGATCGCCACAATCGCTTTCCACGCCCCATCCAGCGGCCCTTTGCCATCCAACCGCCATGCCAGCGCGCGGCTGTCGCGGTGGATTTGATCCCAACTGATGTGGAACCCTTTTTCATGCGGAAGTCGATTGGTCATGGCATCCTCATTTGGCTGAGTTTAAAGCTGTGTCGCGAACAGGGGCTATTTGCGTCCGGTGACCGCGTCGATATCCGGCGCATCCACCGCCTTCATCCCGACCACATGATAGCCGGCATCCACATGCAGGTTTTCGCCGGTCACGCCCGAGCCCAGATCGCTGAGCAGGTAAAGCGCGCTCTTGCCCACCTCTTCCTGCGTCACATTGCGCCGCAGCGGCGAGTTCAGCTCGTTCCATTTCAGGATATAGCGGAAATCGCCAATGCCCGAAGCGGCCAGAGTCTTGATCGGCCCGGCGGAAATTGCGTTAACACGGATGTTGTCCTTGCCCAGATCTTCGGCCAGATATTTCACCGACGCTTCCAACGCAGCCTTGGCCACACCCATGACGTTGTAATGCGGCATCACCTGCTCGGCCCCGTAATAGGTCAGCGTCAGCATCGAGCCGCCGTTTTTCATCAGCTTTTCCGCCCGCTGCGCCACGGCGGTGAAGGTGTAAACCGAAACATCCATCGTCATGCGGAAATTTTCCGGCGAGGTTTCAACATAACGCCCGCGCAATTCGGTCTTATCCGAAAAGCCGATGGCGTGAACAACGAAATCCAGCGTGCCCCAATCCTGTTCCAGATCAGCAAACATCGCATCCAGCGCCGCCGGGTCGCTGGCATCGCAATCATACAGCTTATCCGTGCCCAGCTGCGCCGCCAGCGGCATCACCCGCTTTTTGAACGCTTCGCCCATATAGGAAAAGGCCAGCTCAGCCCCGGCCTCGGCACACGCTTTGGCGATGCCCCAGGCGATGGATTTGTCATTTGCCAGCCCCATGATCAGGCCGCGTTTTCCTTGAAGTAATCCTGTTGACATTTTTGGCCTTCCACCCATTTCTGTATAGAGGTTATCTTTAGGCTATTGCAGGCGGGGCGGCAAGCCCGTGTGGTGGCGTGGGGGGAACTTTCGTTTAGGTTGCCGGATGGTCGCGCCCGATGGGTCTGGCCTTTGAATTTAGGGGATTGAGATGACAAAACGCTCGGGGAAATTTGCAGGCGATGATCCGTTTGAACTGGCGCAGAAATGGCTGAAAGAGGCCGAAAAAACCGAAGTCAACGATCCCAACGCCATTGCACTGGCCACGGTTGATTCGCAGGGGCTTCCCAATGTGCGCATGGTTCTGCTCAAGGAAATCGAACCGGATGGCTTTGTGTTTTACACCAATTTCCACAGCGCCAAGGGGCAGGAGCTGGAAAATAACGCCCAAGCCGCCTGTGTGATGCATTGGAAATCACTGCGCCGTCAGATCAGGGTGCGGGGGCCGGTTGAAAAGGTCGATCCGGTGCAGGCGGATGTCTATTTCGCCAGCCGATCCCTGAAAAGCCGGCTTGGGGCTTGGGCCTCGCACCAGTCGCAGCCGCTCGAATCCAAAGCCGCCCTGATGGCCAAGGTTGCCCGCATTACCGCCCAGCACGGGGCCAACCCGGCGCGGCCGGATTTCTGGGGTGGCTTTCGGATCATCCCTAGGGAGATTGAGTTCTGGGCCGATGGCCCGTTCCGGTTGCATGACCGCTTTCAATGGAGACGCACGGACGCATCCGGGGGGTGGACAGTGCAGCGTCTAAATCCTTAATTAGTAATTAATCTGTTGATTAGATTCGATTTTCAATGCGCGCATGGCCATGCAATGAAGCCTCTGTATCTGGTAATCCGGCAGTTGGACTGTAGAATGAACAAATAAATATTAAGAGCAAAAAAATGAATCAAGAGAACGGACAGCAAAAGCGGGTCACCGGAGTGGTGAAGTGGTTTGATCCCGGCAAGGGGTTTGGCTTTGTGTTGGCCGATGATGGGGGGCCCGACATCCTGCTGCATATCAATGTGCTGCGCAATTTTGGGCAAAGCTCGATTGCCGATCAGGCGGTGGTTGATATTCTGGTGCAGGAAAATGAGCGCGGTTTGCAGACCAGCCAGATCCTGTCGATTTCGCCGCCAGCAACGGTGCATGATGCGCAGCAGAGCGATTTTCAGGAGTTTGACCCGCAAGAGGTGGGCGAGATCCAGCCCGCCCGGGTCAAGTGGTTTGACAAGGGCAAGGGGTTTGGCTTTGTCAATGTGTTTGGCAGCGCCGAGGATGTGTTCGTGCATGTCGAAGTGCTGCGCCGTTCCGGGCTGGCCGGGTTGCAGCCCGGCGAGGCGATTTGTGTGCGCATCGTGCATGGCCAGCGCGGCTTGATGGCGGCGCAGGTTTTGCCTTGGGATGCGTCGTTTCAGGGCGGACAATGAGGCTCCGCCGGGCGTTTTGGGCACTGATATTGGGCGTGTTGGCCGCTGGTCCGCTCTGGGCTGCGGGCTGCCGGCCGGATTCGGTTGATCTGCGCGGCGGTTGGGGGCAGGCGCATTTCACGGTCGAGCTGGCCGATACGCCGCAAAAACAGGCCAAAGGTCTGATGTTTCGCAAAAAACTGCCCGCAAGTGCCGGGATGCTGTTTGTTTATGACACGCCGCGCCCGGCCAAGTTCTGGATGGAGAACACCCTGATCCCGCTGGATATGCTGTTTGTCGATATCCGCGGGCAGGTGACGCGGATCAAACACAATGCCCGCCCTCTGGATAAAACCGTGATTGAGGGCGGCGATCAGGTGGCGCTGATTCTCGAAATCAATGGCGGTCTGGCGCGGGCCTTGGGAATCAGCGTGGGTTCCGAGCTGCGTCACCCGGCGCTTGATCCACAAATTGCCCTCTGGCCCTGCTGATAATCCACGGCTTGCGGCCCCTGTGACAAAAAAGAATGGATTTGGCGCATTCTAGGGGTTTTCATTGCCCGCCGGTCTATATAATAGAAGCCTCAGTTCGGGGCGTAGCGCAGCCTGGTAGCGCGACGGTTTTGGGTACCGTAGGTCGCAAGTTCGAATCTTGCCGTCCCGACCACTTCTGACAATAGCGGATGATATTGGCTGGCGGATGCGCTGTGTTGCGCTTGGCTCTGCCCCCTTCACATTGCCGCATAAATCATGCAGTTAGAGCCGACCTCAATCAACAGGAGCCCCCTATGTCAAAGCTGGGAATCATGATCTGCGGCCATGGGAGCCGCTCCAAAGCCGCCGAGCAGGAATTCGGCCTGCTGGCCAAAGGCATCCGGCAGCGTTTCCCGGATATTCCGGTTGAATATGGTTTTCTGGAATACTCGGCGCCGAACATCCATATGGGGCTGAACAAGCTGGTGCAGGCCGGGGTTACCGAAATCATCGCCGTGCCGGGGATGCTGTTTGCTGCCACCCATGCGAAAAACGATATCCCTTCGGTGCTGACCACCTTTCAGGATAAAACCCCCGGGGTAACGGTGAAATATGGCCGCGAGCTGGCGCTGCATCCGCAAATGATCGCGGCGTTCGAGGCCCGCATTCTGCAAGCGCTGGGGCTGGATCATGTCCATGACGGAGACCTTTACGACACCATGCTGGTGGTGGTCGGCCGCGGCACGTCCGACACAATGGCCAATGCCGAAGCCGCCCGCCTGACCCGGATCGTCAGCGAAAGTATGGGCTTTGGCTGGGCCGAAACCGTCTATTCCGGCGTTACCTATCCTTCGGTCGGGCGCGGGCTGGAAATGGCGTTGAAGCTGGGGTTCAAAAAAGTGGTGGTCGCGCCTTATTTCCTGTTTACCGGGCGGCTGATCGACCGGATTTATGGTTATGTCGACAAGGTGGCAGCGGCGACCCCTGAGGTGGTGTTTTTCAAGGCCGGCTACCTCAAGGATCAGGACCACGTCATTGACACCTTTGTTGAGCGCATCCATGAGGCCCGCCAGTCTCGACTGTCGGAAACCACCGATCTGATGGCATCGTTCAAACAGCGGCTGGCCAAGGGTGAGGTTGAAGTGCATCACCACCATGCCGAATTCCAGGATCCTCTGGATGATGAAAACCCCGATGGGCACAGCCATGATCACGACCATGATCACGGGAACGGGCATCACCATCATCACCATGACCACAGCCACGGCCATTCGCATGGGGTTTACCGCCACATCGCCCACCCGCACGGCCCGCGCACCATGATTGATGAAGGGGTGTGTTGTTGTTTTATGAGCCAGTTCCCCGAAGGAGTGATCCAAGAAGAACGCCGCCGGCGCAAAGGGCAGGGGGCATAGCCCCTCGAAACGATTTGACCTTGGGATGATCCGTGCGGATTGGGGTTTCATGCATAAAGCCGCGCCCGCTTAAACTGCCCCGCCCGGCCGATAGGCCGGGCTGCGCCTGCCTGCCCCCCGGCAGGCGCAATCAGCCTATCAACATCTTGCAACGTAGCGACTCCTTTCACGAACCGCGATTGCTGCAAAGCCTCACTTAAGCGCCTACCCAGGCAGGCGCAGCCCGGCGTTTTGGACTTTATACGGCATGATGCAGGTGTTTTTCAGATGAAAGGCTGGGGGTCTTAATCCGTCAGATCACGCGGCACCACGAAATCCACCACTTGGCCGCTCTGCGGCGTGATGTCAGCCCAGCTTTCGGCCTCAAAATCTATCACGGTGGTTGCCGCCGTGGGGTATTGCTCAAACTTCGGATGCGCCGGAGCCCGCGCCACCAGATCATGTGCCAGCATCCCGATCCCCGGATTATGCCCCAAAAGCAAGACCTTATCCTGCCGGCACCCTTTCAGAATGTTCAACATCCGCTCGGGCGAGGCCAGATACAGCGCCGATGTAAACTGAACCTCATCCACCTGCTGGCAATGGCGCGAAATCGCCTCCCAAGTTTGCGCCGTGCGCCGCGCGGTCGAGGAAAACACCGCTTGCGGGCAATAATGATGCGCCCCGATCCAACCGCCAATCGCCGCCGCCGCCTTGAGCCCGCGCGGGTTGAGCGGGCGGTCATGATCCCTCAGCGCCAGATCATCCCAGCTGGATTTCGCATGTCGGGTCAGGATTAAACGTAAGGTCATGATGTCAAAGGCAACCAATTCAGAGAAACGGATTTCCCCAAACTGCCACAGATGCGCCGCTCAGAGCAAGCCTTTCACGCGAAACAGGTTGTTTCACCGGGGCAAGGGCCGATCTGAGCGCGGCGGGGCTAAATCCGTTTCGGCCGGATCAGAGTGCCCGCCCCATGTTCGGTGTAAAGCTCGAGCAAACAGGCATTGGGCGCACGCCCATCCATGATCACCACCCCGCGCACGCCGTTTTTAATGGCACGTCTGGCAGTTTCAGCCTTGGGTACCATACCGCCGGCAATGGTGCCGTCACGGATCAGTCTCTTGATGTCTGCGGGCAGAAGCTCGGTCAGCACATCGCCGGATTTGCTCTTGATGCCCTCGACATCGGTCAGCAACAACAGCCGATTCGCCTTGAGCGCGGCGGCGATCGCCCCGGCGGCGGTGTCACCATTGATGTTGAATGTCTCGCCGTTTTCGCCAGCCCCCAGCGGCGCAATCACCGGGATGGTGTCGGCATCAAACAGGGTGTGCAGCACGGACGTATCCAGCCGATGCGGCGTGCCCACCAGCCCCAGCGCCGGGTCGGTCGGCTTGCAGGTGATCAGATTGGCATCCTTTCCCGACAGCCCCACGGCCCGCCCGCCTTGGCCATTGATCGCCTGCACGATGCGCTTGTTCACCCGGCCCGACAGCACCATCTCAACCACTTCCAGCGTGGCCGCATCCGTCACCCGCTTGCCATCGACAAAGCTCGACTGCACCCCCAGCCGCTCGAGCATCTGGTTGATCATCGGCCCGCCGCCATGCACGATCACCGGGTTGACCCCGACCTGCTGCATCAGCACCACATCGCGGGCAAAGCTGTTCATCGCCGCATCGCTACTCATCGCATGGCCGCCCAGCTTGACCACAATGGTTGTGCCTTTGTAATGCTGCAACAGAGGCAGGGCATCAGACAGAGTTTTGGCGGTTGCGATCCAATCTTGCTGCATGGCGTTTTGTTTTTTCATCACTTTGATCCTCGCTTGCAATGTTGATAGCCATTTGCCGGGGCTCTGCCAAGGTCCGGCGGTGCAATGGATTGTCATTTCTGCGCTGCAGGCCTAATATCGGGCCATGCTGTAAAAGGGGCGAATATGACGGATCAGCCGGATCGCAAAACCTTGCTTCTGACCGGGGCCAGCCGGGGCATCGGCCATGCCACCGTTCAGTATTTCAATGCGCGTGGCTGGCGGGTGATTTCCTGTTCCCGCACCGCTTTTGCCAGCAAATGCCCCTGGGGCAGCGGGGCCGAGAACCATGTGCAGATTGATCTGTCCGACCCGGAAAAGACCATGGCCGCGATGGACGAGATCAGATCCCGCCTCAATGGCCGGCTGGATGCGTTGGTGAACAATGCCGGGGTGTCGCCCAAAGGGCCCGAGGGTGAGCGGCTGACCAGCATCAACACCGATCTGCGTGATTGGGGGCGAGTGTTCCACGTTAACTTTTTCGCGCCGGTGATTTTGGCGCGGGGCTTGCGGCGCGAGCTGGCGGCGGCCAAAGGCGCGGTGGTGAATGTGACCTCGATTGCCGGGTCGCGGGTGCATCCCTTTGCCGGGGCAGCCTATGCCACGTCGAAAGCGGCGCTGGCGGCGTTGACCCGGGAGATGGCGCATGATTTCGGGCCGATGGGGGTGCGGGTGAATGCGATTGCCCCGGGCGAGGTCGAGACCGCGATCCTCAGCCCCGGCACCGACAAGATTGTCGATCAACTGCCCCTGCGCCGCTTGGGTCAGCCCGAAGAGGTGGCGGCGGCGATCTATTTTCTATGCTCCGAGGACTCTTCTTACATTTCCGGCACCGAGATCGAGGTGAACGGGGCGCAGCATGTGTAAGGTGCAAGCAAACCGCAGCTATAGCGTTTGACGAAATACCTGAAACACAGAGCATCACTTAACGCGTTGAAATCCTTGATTTCAGGCAGCGTTAAGTGATTCAGGTTTTTCGCATAACGCTTTAAACCAGATCGGCAATGATGCTGCGCAGAGTGGCAATGCCTTCGCCCTTTTCCGACGAAGTCAGAACCAGCTCGGGATAGGCTGCCGGGTGTTTGGCCAACGCTTTGCGCACCTGTTCCAGCACTTTGGCGCGCTCTTTGTCCTTGATCTTGTCGGTTTTGGTCAGCACCACCTGAAACGTTACCGCAGCGCGATCCAGCAGGGTCAGGATGTCTTCATCCACCTTTTTCACCCCGTGGCGGGCGTCAATCAGCACAAAGGCCCGGCGCAGGGTCTGGCGGCCGGACAGGTAGGATTTCAGCAACCGCTGCCATTTGTCCACCACCGCGACCGGCGCATTGGCATAGCCATAGCCGGGCAGGTCGACCAGATAGGGGCCGTTCAGGGTGGTGAAATAGTTGATCTCTTGCGTGCGGCCGGGCGTGTTCGAAGCCCGCGCCAACCCTTTGCGCCCGGTTAAGGCATTGATCAGAGTGGATTTTCCGACATTGGAGCGCCCGGCAAAGCAGACCTCCAACCGATCTGCCTGTGGCAAGCCGTCCATCGCTACCACGCCTTTGAGAAAATCGGTGTTGCCGGCAAACAGCTTGCGGCCGCGTTCCTTGGCATCGGCCTCGGGCGCGGGGGCAATGGGAAATGAGATGGTCATGGCAGAACCTCCAGGTTTTCGGGTTGGCGGTGGTGGCCAGACAGCGGCCAATCGGGTCGATCACCTCAAGGCGCACCGCGCCGATCTTGAGCGTTTTGCCCAGCCATTCATTTTCCTGCCACGGCTCCAGCCCGTCAAACCACAAATTGCCGCGCCAGCGCAGCGGCGAAAGCTCTTGCCCCAGCTTTTCTCCGACCTCGGCATTGCTGGCCGGATTATTCAAGCTGATCGAGGCAAAATCTGTGTCGGTCATGCCACGGCTTTGCGCCCGCACGATACGCGCCGGGGCTTTTTCGCGCGGGTGCAGTAGTGGTTGCAACCAGCTGATGAAATCATCGCTCTGGCTGTCTGGATTCAAGGAGATGTCGGGGCGGTTGGGGTGGCTGAAGCGAAGGGTTTGGGTGCCCTCATCCAGCTGGCAGGTGATCGCCATCAGCGCCGGATGATTTGCCCCGCGGCTGAAATTGCCGCAATTGGCCCAATGCGAGCCATCGGCGCGGGAACGCTCATGCACCACCGCCCAAGCCCGATCCCAGGGCATGGTCTGCCCCGGGCTCAACGTCACCGATTGCAGCGGCTCGGCCCCATGCGCTTTGATTGGGTAGCGCCAGATCTGGGCCAGCCGCGCGGTCACTTTTTCGCCTTCGGTTTGGTTTTCTTGCGGGCGAATCCGGCTCTGATATTACCGAACACATCCGGTTTGGCACCTTGCGAGCGCATGATCGCATATTGCTGGATAAAGGTGATGGTGTTGTTGGTGATCCAGTACAGCACCAGCCCCGAAGCAAAGCTGCCCAGCATAAACATGAACACCCAAGGCATCCAGGCCATAATCATCGCCTGTGTTGGGTCAGTCGGGGTGGGGTTCAGCTTTTGTTGCAGCCACATCGAGATCCCCAGCAGGATCGGCAGCACGCCCAGCGAGATGATCGCAATGACCGAGCCGGGTTCAGGCGCGGCAAAGGGCAGCAGGCCAAACAGGTTCAGGATCGAGGTCGGATCCGGGGCCGACAGGTCGTGCAGCCAGCCAATGAACGGCGCATGGCGCAGCTCCAGCGTGACAAAGATCACCTTATAGAGCGAAAAGAAGATCGGGATTTGCAGCAGGATCGGCAAACACCCGGCGGCGGGGTTTACCTTTTCCTTTTTGTAAAGCGCCATCATTTCTTTTTGCATTTTTTGCTTGTCGTCGCCGCAGCGTTCCTTTAGCGCCTCCATCTCGGGTTGAAGGGTCTTCATTTTGGCCATCGAGACATAGGATTTATAGGCCAGCGGCAAAAGTGCGGCCTTGATGATGATGGTCAGGGCGATGATCGACCAGCCCATATTGCCGATATACCCATTCAGGGTGTGCAGCAGCCAGAAGATCGGCTTGGTCAGGAAAAAGAACCAGCCCCAGTCGATCGAATCCAGAAAGCCGAGGATGCCGCTCTTTTGCTCATAGGCGCGGATGGTTTCCCATTCCTTGGCCCCGGCGAACAACCGGGTGTTGACGGTGACGGTTGCGCCGGGTTGAACGGTTTGCACCGGCAGGCGGGCTTCGGTGGTGTAAATGTCACCACCCTTGATATATTTCGCCACCGAGGTGAATTTCTGGCCCGGATCCGGGATAAGGCTGGTCATCCAGTTTTTATCGGTAAAGCCGACCCAGCCATTCTGTTCAACCTCGATCAGCTCGGCATTGGCATTTTCAGTGTTAAGGAAATCATAATCGGGCATGTCCGAATATTTGGTTTCTTCCAATTCGCCATCCGACATGCGCACCACGCCTTCATGCAGGATGAAAAACCCGGTCACATCCGGCTCGCCATAGCGGGCAACGATGCCGTAGGGGAACAGATGATGCGCCCCGGTCGAGCCATTTTCCACCGATTGCGCCACCGAGAACATGTAATGTTCGTCCACCGAAATCGTGCGGCGGAAAGTCATGCCGATATTGTTATCCCAGCGCAGGGTGATCGGGGTGGCTTCGGTCAGCTCATCACCGCTTTCCAGAGTCCACAAGGTATTGGGACCGGGCACCTGATCTGCCTCCAGATCACCGGCGCGGCCCCAGCCGAAAATCGCGTAATAGGGGTGGTCCGAGCCAAAGGGAGACAGCAGGGTGACCAGATCAGAATCTTTATCCAGAGTTTCGCGATAGCTTTTGAGCGCCAGATCATCAATGCGCCCGCCCAGCAGGGTGATCGAGCCCTGCAATTCGGCGGTGTCGACTTTGATCCGGGCGGCGGATTTCAGCTTTTCCTGATGCGAACCGGGCGGGACCGGTGCCGCAGTGGTGTTGCCGGGGGCAGGGGCCGCCGGAGGGGTGGCAACGCCGGTTGCTCCCGTGTTTTGCCCGGTATTCTGCGCCGCATTTTCCGTATTCTGCGCAATCGGAGCGGGTGGTGGCGGTTGGAACCAAGCGCTCCAGACCAGCATCACGATGCCGCTCAATACGATTGCCAGAATTAGGTTCTTGTTCTGATCGTCCATTTGGACACACCCCATCACTGAAATTGGTCTCAGTGGTTCAACAGCCCAAGGGCGCAAAGGTCAAGCAGTTTTCCCGATTTTCAAGGCAAAGCAGGGAAAAACCTGCCTCTGCTGCGCTGAAAGTGGCCAGCAGCGGTGTTCACGCAAATCAGCATCGGGCAGGGACCATGACGCGCATGATCGTTGTAAGATTGGCATCATTCAAAACAGTCCCCGATTTTCGGCGTGCGGGCCAGCTTTTCATTATGCTGCGCCATCCAGTCGATGGTCTGATCAAACGGCAAGGGGCGGGACAGGCCAAAGCCCTGAATATGGCCACAACCCAGCTGCGCCAGCATGGCATGTTCGCCCACGGTTTCGACCCCTTCGCCCAGGGTTTCGATGTCCAACTGCTCGGCCATGGTCAGAATGGCCGAGACCATCCGTTGCTGTTCCGGGTCGGTGTCGACCTTCATCACGAAAGAACGATCAATCTTGATTCGTCCCACCGCAAAACGGCGGATATTGGAAATCGAAGCATGGCCGGTGCCGAAATCATCCAGATCAATCGCGCAGCCCAGCTTGGCCAGATTGGCGATGTTGCGGGTGATGATGTCGTCATCGGTCTTGGTCACAACGGTTTCCAGAATTTCGACCGCCAGCCGCTGTGGGGCCAGATCAAAGCGGTCCAGCTCCCAGCGGATTTTATCAACCAGATTGGGGTTGCGCAGCTCGGCGCTGGAAAAATTCACCCCGACTTGCGGCACAAAGAACCCATCCTTTTCCCATTTCGTCAATGCTTTGAGGGAATGATACAGGATGATCTCGCTCAGCCGCTCTGACAGCCCGGCCTGCTCAATGGCGGGCAGAAAATCACCGGGCGACACCATCCCATGCTGCGGATGCTGCCAACGCGCCAGTGCTTCGAAGCCAGTGACCTGTCCGGTATCCGTCGAAATCTGCGGCTGAAACCAAGGCACGATCTGCCCCTCTTCCAATGCCGCGCTGACTTCTTTGATCAACGCATGTTTTTTCTGCGCCTTTTGCTGCATCTCGCCAGAATATGCCCGCAGCGCCGCCGGGCCATTCAGCTGCGCCTCTTCCAGCGCCAGCTCGGCGGCCTCCAACATGGCCGAGCCGCTGGCCTCGGGGCTGCGGCTGCCCAGGCAGAACCCGACCGAAGCTGAAATATAAACCGTGGTTGCATTCAGGCTGATCGGTTCTGAAATCGCGGCTTGCAGGCGCGAGGATATCTGGATCAGGCTTTCCAGATCGGCCCGGCGCACGGGACCCAGAGCGATGGCAAAAATTGCCCCATCCAGTCGGCAAACCGTGTCGTTTTCACGCAAAGTCCCGCAAAGCCGTTCGTGGCTTTTCTGCAAAATATCATCACATGCCTTATGCCCCAGCCGGCCCACCAGCGCGGTATAGTCATCCAGCTCCAGCACAATAGCGGCGGTGGTTTGCCCGGTTTTGGGGCGGTTTTGCAGCACGACATCCAGCGCGGTTTCAATGATTTCCCGCTGGCCGACTCCGGCGCTGTGTCCGTTTCTGCCCGCCGAAACCAACGGATTTGATCCGGGGTGTTTGCCATTGTCCGATTGCGGATCCGGGACGCCTATTGCCGCGATCACTGCCGGGAATATCAGCGCGGCCACCAAAAGCGCCGCTTCGCCCCCTAGCCAGAATGCGCCCAGCATAATTGCCGGAACAAAGGCCAGCATCTGTGGCCCATAGATGATCCCGTGAATCTGTTTGCGAGAAAATCTTTCTGTAATCCCAGCCTTGAGCGGCATGTTACGCATCCTTTTCCTGAAACGTCGCAGCCCGGGCCGCAACCTGTTGGAAAACACGCTAGAGCTGTTTGGTCAGAGGATTATTAACGCAACTTGGGAATCTGCATTGCATTTTCATCAATTTCGCAGGATTTGCGTAACAAACCGGCGAAATCAAACAGCTTCGGGTCCAGCAAATGCGAGGGCCGGGCATTCATCAGGGCGCTAAACATTTTTTGCCGCCGCCCGGGGGCGTTTTTCTCCCACCCATCCAGAATGGCTTTGACCTGCTGGCGTTGCAAATTGTCCTGAGAGCCGCATAGCCCGCACGGAATAATCGGGTAATTCATTGAATTTGCAAACTTTTCGCAATCGGCCTCGGCCACATGCGCCAGCGGGCGGTAAACGAACAGATCGCCTGCATCATTGAGCAGCTTGGGCGGCATGGTCGCCAGGCGTCCACCGTGAAACAGGTTCATGAAAAAGGTTTCCAAAATGTCGTCGCGGTGATGCCCCAACACAATGGCGCTGCAATTTTCCTCGCGCGCGATGCGGTATAAATGACCGCGCCGCAGCCTGGAACAGAGCGAACAAAAGGTACGCCCCTCGGGGATTTTATCGGTGACCACGGAATAGGTGTCTTCATATTCCACCCGGTGCGGCACCTGCATGTCTTTCAGAAATTTCGGCAGCACGGTTGCCGGGAAGTTGGGCTGGCCCTGATCCAGATTGCAGGCCAGCAGCTCAACCGGCAGCAGGCCGCGCCATTTCAACTCGTGCAGCACCGCCAGCAGGGTATAGCTGTCTTTGCCGCCGGATAGACACACCAGCCAACGGGTGCCGCGCTCGATCATGCCATAGGCTTCGATCGCCTCGCGGGTCTGGCGCACGATGCGCTTGCGCAGTTTTTTGAACTCGGTGCTGCTGGGGGCGCCGTGGAACAAGGGGTGGATGTCGTCATTGTCGTCAAGCATGGGAGTCTTTGCGATAAGAAGATGAAAAACCGCTGATCGGGGTCTGCGGTGAAAAGGGCTGGGTCAGGATGTTCCGGGCCGCGGTAAAGGACGAGCGGTAGGGCGGCTTTTGCGGGCGTGGGTTTAGATTGACCACCTGCATCACCCCCAATCGCCAGAGCCATTTGGTAACACCCGTTCCCATCAGCTTTTCCCATCCTCGCCATCCACAGGGTCATAGCCGCAGCCGCCCCAGGGGTTGCAACGGGCAATGCGCTTGGCCGCCATCCAGCCGCCTTTGAACGCGCCGTATTTCTGCAAGGCTTCCAGCGCATAGACGCTGCAAGTGGGCTGATAGCGGCAGTTAAAGCCGACCCATGGGCTGAAAATCAGCCGATAGAGGCGAATCGGAGCCGCCAGAATATGGGCCAGCGGGCTCATTTGCGTGGGCCGTGAATGATGGTCAGCGCGTGGCGCAGATCGGCCAGCATGTCGGGGTAGGGACGCTCGGCGGTGATCTGTTTGCGCCCGATCAAAACATAATCCCAGCCCGGCTGCCCCAATTCGGGCAGCACCGTGCGGGCAATCGCGCGCAAACGCCGCTTGGCGCGGTTGCGGGCCACGGCATTGCCGACCTTCTTTGAGCAGGTAAACCCAACCCGAATGCCATCGGTATCGGCCTCGCCGGAGCGTCTGCGCCGGGCTTGCAGGATCAACCCCGCACAAGCCCGGCGTCTGGCCCGGGCGGCTTGCAGGAAATCCGAGCGTTTGCGCAATGTGATCAGGGCAGGGGGCAGACATGAAGAAACCGCCTCCGGCACAGATGCAGCGCGGGGCGTATTGCCTGCTGCCGGAGCCGATGGCGGTGTCATGATGTTAAACCTGTTGCGAAACGCCTGAAAACGCCTAGGCGCTCAGCTTGGCGCGGCCTTTGGCACGGCGGGCGTTCAGAATTTTGCGCCCGGCTTTGGTGGCCATACGTGCCCGAAAGCCGTGGCGGTGTTTGCGAACCAGGTTCGATGGTTGAAATGTGCGTTTCATCGCGCTCTCCGTTTCAAAACGTCTAAGATCAGACCTGCACCCGCAATGGATTCGAAGGTCACTGTTGTTCGAAGCCCGTCATTTAGGCTGATGTTGGGGGTAAGTCAATTCGCTAAGCCGGGAAAAAGCGTAAATCGCCGACAAAATCGCCCCGGAAGGAGCAAATATGGTCAAACCCTGCGATTCCAAAGCCCCATATGGGCCGAGATCACACCGGATGCCCTCAGCCGGGAACGCCGCATTCGTCCGATTTGACCAGCCGCAGCCCATGCGGTTTTGCCCGGTTAGACGGGGAGGCAACAGGGCGCGACTGTGGCGCGGGGCGGTCCTGAGCCGGGCTCAGCGCCGTCAGTTTCTGATCCCTCACATGAAACCGGCGCGGGGTGCGGCCAATCACGCCGCTACCCACCAGACAGCCAATGGCCCGATTAATCGCCCCACTTTCGCTGCGCAGCGGAAACAGCGCCAGCTTGCCATCCAGCCCGGGCTTTCCAATATGGCTTTCGGCCCGCAGGGTCAGTTCGGCGATTTGCGGACCGTCAAAGACCTGTTCCAGCGTCTCCGTGATGCTCTTGCGCCCGTTGGGGGTGAAAAAGGCGGTGAAGGGCAGCCCGCGCACCTCCATCCCAAGCAGATCGTTCAGATGCTGTCCGCCCAGCCGCAGCCGCGCCATGCCCGGCGCGATGCGCTCGAGCAGGAAAATCTGGCTCAGCGCCCCTTCGATGCCGCGCGGGTCGACTTCGCTGCGCAGCGGCACCAGACGGCCCATGCGCAGACCTTCCCAATAGGCCCGCAGCTGCTGAATCTGAGGACATAGATGATCCTTTTTGTAACCGGCCAATGACACCACGTTTTTTCCACCAAATAATTTACGCATTTCTGACACCCGTCCTTTAATGCCCCCATAGCGGTCAGACATTGTTGTTCACGGGATCAATCTTGTGTTAATCATTTGAACAGAATGCTTACCATTGTGTTAACATAGCACGGTTTTCATAAAATTCAGGGGGTAAAAATACGAAATGGTTAACCGCCGATGATCCGATCCATGACCGGCTTTGCCGCCCGCAACAACGAAATGCCCGGTTTTTCCTGGAGCTGGGAGCTGCGCAGCGTCAACGCCAAGGCGCTGGACATCCGTATGCGTCTGCCTGACTGGATCGAGGGGCTGGAAACGGCGCTGCGCGAGCAACTGGCCAAAGAGGCAGAGCGCGGCAGCATTGGCCTGACCCTGCGCGTTCAGCGCGATGAACCCGCCACGCCTCTGATCCTGAATGAGGTGCAGTTGCAGCGCAACATCGCAGCGATCCGCCAGATTGAAAGTGCTGCGGCCGAGGCCGGGTTGCCCCTGATCCGTTGCTCCGCCGCCGATCTACTGACCCAGCGCGGGGTGATCGACTCCACCCCGCCCGCAATTGACACGGCACCGCTGCGGGCGGCGCTGCTGGCCGATCTGCCCGCTTTACTCGAAGATTTCACCGCCATGCGCCGGGCCGAGGGGCAGGCTCTGGAAACGGTGATTCGGGGGCAGCTGGATCAGATCAGCGCGCTCAGTGCCGATGCTGCGGTCATTGCCGAACAGCGCAAGGGGCAAATGGCCGAAACCCTGCGCAAAAATCTGGCACTGGTGCTGGACAATGTCGACGGGGCCGATGCCGACCGGGTGGCGCAGGAACTGGCGCTGCTGGCGGTCAAGGCTGATGTCACCGAAGAGCTGGATCGCCTGAACGCCCATGTCGATGCCGCGCTTGACCTGCTGGGCCAAAGCGGTGCGGTCGGGCGCAAGCTGGATTTCCTGATGCAGGAATTCATGCGTGAAACCAACACCTTATGTTCCAAAGCTCAATCAACACCGCTGACCCGGATCGGGCTGGATTTAAAGGCCGTGATCGGCCAGATGCGGGAACAAGTGCAAAATGTGGAGTAAACGATGACAGATCGCCGTGGCTTGTTAATCATCCTGTCCTCGCCCTCGGGTGCGGGCAAATCGACGCTGGCCAAGCGGCTGATGGCCTGGGATCCTGAGATCAGCTTTTCGGTTTCCGCCACCACCCGCAAGCCGCGCCCCGGAGAAGTCGATGGCGTGGATTATTATTTCAAGACCCATGCCGAATTCGCCGATATGGTGGAAAAAGGCGAAATGCTGGAACATGCGCAGGTTTTTGACCATTATTACGGCTCACCCAAGGCCTCGGTGCAAAAGGCGATCGAGGCCGGGCGCGATGTGCTGTTTGATGTCGACTGGCAGGGCGGGCAGCAGGTGCGGGCCTCGAGCCTTGGGGCCAATGTGCTGACGATCTTTATCCTGCCCCCTTCCATCGCCGAGCTTGAGCGCCGCCTGCACAGCCGGGCTCAGGACAGCGCCGAGGTGATCGCCCGGCGGATGCAGAAAAGTGCAGACGAGATCAGCCATTGGCCGGAATATGATTTCATCATTTTCAACGATGATCTGGACGAGGCCGAGGCGCAGTTGAAAACCATCGTCAGCGCCGCCCGGCTGCGGCGTTCGCAACAACCGGCATTGGTCGAGCGCGTCCGCGCACTGGATGCCGAATTCAAGGAGAGACAATGAGCTTTTACAAATTGGATGACCGCAGCCCGACCGTGCCGCCAAGCGATGATTTCTGGGTGGCCCCGGATGCCAATGTGATTGGCAATGTGGTGCTGCAAGAGGCGGTCTCGATCTGGTTTTGCAGCACGTTGCGCGGCGATAACGATCAGATCGTGGTCGGGGCGGGCAGCAACATTCAGGAAAACTGTGTGCTGCACACGGATGTCGGCTTTCCGCTAAATATTGGCGAAAACTGCACCATTGGCCATAAGGCGATGCTGCATGGCTGCACCATTGGCCGCAATTCGCTGATCGGGATGGGGGCCACGGTGCTGAACGGGGCGCGGATTGGCGAGAATTGCCTGATCGGGGCCGGAGCGCTGATCACCGAGGGGGCCGAGATCCCGGATGGTTCGATGGTGATGGGGATGCCCGGCAAGGTCAGGCGTGCGCTGAGCCCTGAGGAAATCGAAGCGCTGGCCGCCAGTGCGCTGCATTACCAGGAGAATATGCGCCGCTTCAAGGCGGGGCTGGTGCAGATCGGTTAGAGCTGTCCGACACACACTTGGCGCACAGAGTGTTTAAAGGACCTCTGTGAAAGGCCGTAGAGTGATAAGAACGCCGGGCTGAGCCTGTCGGGGGGCAGGCAGGCGCAGCCCGGCCTATCGGCCGGGCGGAACTATTCAAGTGTGCGCGGCTTTAAGTTGGAGTCGCATCAAGCGACCTTTTCATCCCTTTTCTGACGCAGCGCCGACAGCTCTTCGGCCACCAGAAACGCCAGCTCCAGCGATTGCGAGGCGTTCAGGCGCGGATCGCAAGAGGTGTGGTAACGGCTGGACAGATCCTCATCCGTCACCGCCCGCACCCCGCCGGTGCATTCGGTCACATCCTGCCCCGTCATCTCGAAATGCACCCCGCCCGGCACCGTGCTTCGATCAGCTTGGGCAGGTGATCACCCACCGCTCCGGCCCCGAAACGGGTGATCAGGGTCAGACGCCCAGCCTCGTTTTGGGGGTTCAGCCGCGCCAGCAGGCGTTTCAGATCATCCTCGGTCATGCTGGGGCCGCATTTCAAGCCAATCGGGTTCTGCACCCCGCTGAGGAATTCAACATGTGCGCCATCAGGCTGACGGGTGCGATCGCCGATCCACAGGAAATGGCCCGAGCCCGCCACCGGCAGGCCCGAGGTGCTGTCAATCCGGCACAGCGCTTCCTCATATTCCAGCAGCAGGGCCTCGTGGCTGGTGTAGAAATCCACCGTTTGCAGGGTGTGGGCGCGGGTGCTGTCCACCCCGGCGGCCTTGATGAAATCCAGCGTGTCCGAGATACGCCCGGCCATCTCGCGGTATTTCTTGGCATTTTCGCCGCTGGTAAAGTCCAGAGTCCAGGCATGCACCTGATGCACATCCGCATAGCCCCCTTGCGAAAACGCACGCACCAGATTGAGCGAGGCGGCGGCCTGAGTATAAGCCTGCAACATCTTTTTCGGGTTGGGAATGCGATCTTCGGCGGTGAAATCCAGATTGTTGATGATGTCACCGCGATAGCTGGGCAGCTCAACGCCATCGACGGTTTCGGTGGGGGCCGAACGCGGCTTGGCAAATTGGCCGGCCATGCGCCCGACCTTGACCACCGGAACCTTGGCGCCATAGGTCAGTACCATCGCCATTTGCAGCATTACCTTGAAGGTATCGCGAATGGTATCGGCGGAAAATTCGGCAAAGCTTTCGGCACAATCGCCGCCTTGCAGCAAAAACGCTTCGCCGCGCGCGGCCTGACCCAGCGCCTGTTTCAGGCGGCGGGCTTCACCTGCGAAAACCAGCGGCGGGTATTGGTTTAGCTGGCGTTCAACCGCCTTCAGGGCCGCTGCATCCGGGTAATCAGGCATCTGCACCCGAGGTTTCGCCCGCCAGTCAGATTTATGCCAGTTTCCCATCGTTTTGCTCCGCAATTTAGAATTCGTGGCCCCCACCTATATAGCCTGATGTGGCCGGTGCCAACTGCCGAAATATGCCAAAACGACCCGGGGGAGGGCCGGCGGGGTGATATATTTCCTTGATCCAACCGGATAAACCTGTTTTCGTATTTGCGTAACCCCACCGATAAAGGCCCGTGAATGGACGCAAACCGGACGCAAACTGTTGTTGTCAAGCCGCCCGAAACCCCGCGGCGCTTTGTCTTTTTGCTGCTGGCGGATTATTCGCTGATCAGCTGCACCGCCGCGATTGATGCGCTGCGCATTGCCAACCGGATGTCCGGCCACACCCTTTATAGCTGGCATTTGATGTGCGAGGAACATCCAGCGACCAGCTCAGCACAGGTTGCGCTGATGACCGATAGCGGGATCGAAGATGTGGGCCGGGATGACACGATTTTGGTTTGCGGCGGGGTGAATATCCAGCAGGCCAGCACCGATAAAACCATCGCCTGGCTGCGCCATCAGGCCCGGCTGGGGGTGCGGATGGGGGGACTCTGCACCGCTGCCTATACGCTGGCCAAGGCCGGATTGCTCAACGGCAAACGCGCCACCACGCATTGGGAAAACCATGACAGCTTTCTTGAGGACTTCCCCGAAATCGAGCTGACCAAATCCGTGTTTGTGGTGGATGGCAATCGCTATAGCACCGCGGGCGGCATTGCCTCGCTGGATCTGATGCTGCATCTGATTGCTTCGGATTATGGCGAGGAGCTGGCCGCCGCCGTGGCCGATCTGATGATCTATAGTGCGATCCGCACCGATCAGGACACGCAGCGGCTGTCGATCCCGACCCGGATCGGGGTGCGGCATCCGAAATTATCCATTGTGATCAAGCGGATGGAGAACAATATTGAAGAACCGATCAGCCCCGCCGCCCTGGCCAAGGATGTGGGCATGTCGACCCGACAGCTCGAACGGCTGTTTCGGCGCTATCTGAACCGCTCGCCCAAGCGTTACTATATGGCGCTGCGCCTGCAAAAAGCGCGCAATTTGCTGATGCAGACCGATATGAGTGTGATCAATGTGGCGCTGGCCTGTGGCTTTGCGTCGCCGTCGCATTTCTCCAAATGCTACCGGGCGCATTACAGCATCACGCCCTATCGCGAGCGCGGCACGCAGGGTGCGCTCAGCCCGCTGGCCGACTGAGACGGCAACAGATTCGCACCCAGAGAGCCCACCTGTGCTTTGCCGCCGCAAAAGCGGGCAAATTGGCCACTTTCCCCTTTGCAAAGGAATGCTAGAGGCGATATTTGCACTTTTGGGCTGGGGCTAAGCGCTTTTCTTTTGCAAAAATGCAGAATAATGTCCGAAAGAGAAATAATGTCCAAGTTGGGAGAGACAAAATGAAAAGATTATTACTGGCGACCGCCGCCGGTGCTTTGTGCGCCGGCAGTGTCAGCGCCGAAGATATCAAGATCGGGGTGCTGCTGGGCTTTACCGGGCCGATTGAATCCATGGCGGTTCATATGGGGGCCGGGGCCGAGTTTGCCATCAAAGAGGTTAGCGACTCCGGTGCGCTGCTGGGCGGGGCCACGGTGACGCCGGTGCGCGCCGATACCACCTGCGTGGATGCCGCCGCTGCCACTGCTGCCGCCGAGCGCCTGATCACCAGTGACGGGGTCAAGGCGATTGTCGGGGCCGATTGCTCGGGCGTGACCGCTGCCGTGCTGGCCAATGTGGCGATGCCAAACGGGATCGTGATGATCTCACCCTCGGCCACCTCGCCTTCGCTGACTGATGCACCCGATAACGGCCTGTTCTTCCGCACAGCCCCTTCGGATGCGCGTCAGGGGCAGGTGATGGCCGATGTGCTGATGGAAGAAGGCGTGAAATCGGTGGCCGTGACCTACACCAACAATGACTATGGCAAGGGTCTGGCCGATGCGTTCGAGGCTGCCTATAAGGCCGCTGGCGGTACCGTGACCATCTCGGCCTCGCATGAGGACGGCAAGGCGGATTACTCGGCCGAAGTCGGTGCGCTGGCTTCTGCCGGTGGCGATCGTCTGGTCGTGGCGGGCTATGCGGATAAAGGTGGCGGAGCCATCGTGCAGGCCGCTGTTGATGCCGGTGCCTTTGATATGTTCCACCTGCCTGATGGTATGGTGAGCAACTCGACCGAGGAAAATCTGGGGCAATATCTGGAAGGCTCCACCGGTCAGGTGCCCGGCTCTGACAGCCCCGGCACCGCGAAATATGTCGAAATCGTTGGCGATGCCCATGATCCAACCTCGACCTTCTCGCCCGAATCCTATGACGCTGCGGCGCTGATTATGCTGGCGATGCAGGCGGCAGGCTCGGCTGAATCTTCGGCGCTCAAAGGTAAGGTGATGGACGTTGCCAATGCGCCGGGTGTCAAGATTTACCCCGGTGAGCTGGCCAAAGGTCTGAAGATCCTGAAAGACGGCGGCGACATTGATTATGTTGGTGCAACATCGCTGGAATTGATTGGCGGCGGCGAATCCGCTGGCAACTACCGGCAGATCGTGATCAAAGACGGCAAAATCACCACCGTGAAATATCGTTAATTTCACAGGGTTATAAAGCGGAAAAACAGCCCGAAGAAACTTCGGGCTGTTTTGCACAATACTATGATAAGAACACGGCAATAAATGTGGCGCCCGGGCTGTGATGCGTTTGGGTGAGGGGATGTAAAGAATGATCACTGTTGAGAATCTGGCCAAGCAGTTTGGCGGTTTTCGCGCCGTTGACGGGGCCAGCCTGAAAATTGCCGATGGTTCGATCACCGGGTTGATTGGGCCGAACGGGGCGGGAAAAACCACTCTTTTCAATGTGATAGCGGGCATTCATAAACCATCCGGTGGCCGGGTGACGATGAATGGCGAAGACATCACCGGCCTTGAGCCGCATCAGCTGTTTCACAAGGGGCTGCTGCGCACCTTTCAGATCGCGCATGAGTTTTCCTCGATGACGGTGCGGGAAAATCTGATGATGGTGCCCGGCGGGCAATCCGGGGAAAATCTGTGGAACAGCTGGTTTCACCGCGCCCGGATTGCACGGGAAGAGGCCAGCCTGATGAAAAAAGCCGACGAGGTTCTGGAATTTCTGACCATCGACCATCTCAAGGATGAACGCGCCGGTAATCTGTCCGGCGGGCAGAAAAAGCTGCTCGAGCTGGGGCGCACCATGATGGTGGATGCCAAAATCGTGTTTCTGGACGAGGTCGGGGCAGGGGTGAACCGCACCCTGTTGAACACCATTGGCGATGCGATCATCCGGCTGAACAAGGAACGCGGCTATACTTTTGTGGTCATTGAACATGACATGGATTTCATCGGCCGTCTGTGTGATCCGGTGATCTGCATGGCCGAGGGCAAGGTTCTGGCCGAGGGCTCGCTGGCTGAAATCAAAGCCAATGAGCAGGTGATCGAGGCCTATCTGGGCACCGGATTAAAGAACAAAATCAAAGAGGAAACCGCCTGATGCTGTTGAATTTAAAGGGTTTTTGTCAAGGCGGGGTGCGCGATGCCTGAGCCGTTTCTGATGGCCGAAGCGATGACCGGCGGCTATGGCAAGGGGCCGGATATTCTGCATGATTGCACGATCTCGGTCGATAAGGGTGAAATCGCGGTGATTGTCGGACCCAACGGGGCGGGCAAATCCACGGCGATGAAGGCGGTGTTCGGAATGCTCAATCTGAACCGCGGCGCGGTGCGCTTGGGCGGGCAGGATATCAGCAAGCTCAGCCCGCAGGCGCGGGTGGCCAAGGGGATGGGCTTTGTGCCGCAAACCCATAACGTGTTTACCTCGATGAGCGTTGAGGAAAACCTCGAAATGGGCGCGTTTTTGCGCGAGGACGACGTTACCCACACCATGGAGCAGGTCTATCATCTGTTCCCGGTGCTGCGCGAAAAACGCGACCAGCCCGCCGGCGAGCTGTCGGGCGGGCAACGCCAGCAGGTGGCGGTTGGCCGGGCCTTGATGACTCAGCCGCAGTTGCTGATGCTGGACGAGCCCACCGCCGGGGTCAGCCCGATCGTGATGGATGAGCTGTTTGACCGCATCATCGAGGTGGCCCGCACCGGGATTTCGATCCTGATGGTCGAGCAAAACGCCCGTCAGGCGCTGGAGATCGCCGATAAGGGCTATGTTCTGGTGCAGGGGCGCAACCGGTTCAGCGACACCGGCGCGGCCCTGCTGGCCGATCCCGAAGTGCGCAAAAGTTTTCTGGGGGGATAAATGGAATTTCTCAACGCTCTGGTGGCGCTTTCCAACTATGTGATGATCCCGGCCATTGCCTATGGCAGCCAGCTGGCGCTGGGGGCGCTGGGGGTGACGCTGATTTATGGCATCCTGCGGTTTTCCAACTTTGCCCATGGCGACACCATGGCATTTGGCGCGATGGTGACAATTCTGGTCACCTGGCTGTTTCAAAGCTGGGGGCTTGGTTTGGGTCCGCTGCCCACGGCGCTGCTGGCGCTGCCCTTTGGCATTCTGGGCACTGCGGCTTTGCTGCTGGGCACCGATCGGGTGGTTTACCGGTTTTACCGCCAGAAAAAGGCGGCACCGGTGATCTTGGTGATCGTGTCGATGGGGGTGATGTTTGTGCTGAACGGGCTGGTGCGCTTTATCATCGGCCCCGGAGATCAGCATTTCGCCGATGGCCAGCGTTTCATCATCAAGGCCCGTGAATTCAAACAGTGGTCGGGGCTGAACGAAGGCCTGGCCTTTAAAACCAGTCAGGGCATCACCATCATTACGGCGGTGATCGTGGTGATCGCGCTGTTCTGGTTTCTGAACCACACCCGCACCGGCAAATCCATGCGCGCTTTTTCCGATAACGAAGATCTGGCGCTGCTTTCAGGCATCAATCCTGAGCGCGTGGTGATGTATACTTGGCTGATCGTTGCCGCGCTGGCCACCATTGCCGGGGTGCTGTATGGGCTGGATAAGTCCTTTAAACCTTTCACGTATTTCCAGCTGTTGCTGCCGGTCTTTGCCAGCGCCATTGTCGGCGGGCTGGGCAATCCGGTGGGGGCGATTATCGGCGGTTTCCTGATCGCCTTTTCCGAAGTCACCGTGACCTATGCCTGGAAAAAAGTCATCACCTATCTGGCCCCGGACAGCCTGGACCCCAGCGGCCTGATGCAGCTGATGTCCACGGATTACAAATTTGCTGTCAGCTTTGCCATTTTGGTGGTGGTGCTGCTGTTCAAACCCACCGGATTGCTAAAGGGGAAATCCGTATGAGCGTGAATTACCGAAATATCGCCCTGTTTGCCACGGTGGCCGTGCTGATCCTGCTGGCCGGGCTGTTGCAGAGCTGGAATACTGCGCTGATCATCGTCAATATGGGTCTGATTTCGGCGATCATGGCGCTGGGGGTCAATCTGCAATGGGGCTTTGCCGGGCTGTTCAATGTCGGGATCATGGGTTTTGTGGCGCTTGGCGGGCTGGCGGCGGTGCTGGTCAGTATGCCGCCTACGCCAAACGCGATGAGCGCCGGTGGCTGGCGCGTCTTGCTGGCGCTGCTGCTGGGCGCGGGGACCATCGCAGCGGTGATCCTGATGCGGGCGCGTATGCCGCGTGGGGCAGGGCGGGCCTGGGCCACTTTGGCGCTGCTGGTCGTTGGTTTCCTGCTGTTTCGCTGGTTGTTTGATCCCGCCGTGGCGGCGATCGAAGCCATCAACCCGGCCCGTACCGGCTATCTGGGAGGGCTGAACCTGCCGGTGCTGCTGGCTTGGCCGGTGGGCGGCGTGCTGGCTGCCGGGGCGGCTTGGGTGATTGGCAAAACCGCTTTGGGGCTGCGCTCGGACTATCTGGCGATTGCCACGCTGGGGATTGCGGAAATCATCATTGCGGTGATGAAAAACGAAGACTGGCTGTCGCGCGGGGTAAAAAATGTGATCGGCATTCCGCGGCCAGCGCCGATCGTGCCTTATGAGGTCGATCTGCAAAACAGCCCCGCCTTTGTCGAACGCGCTACCGGGCTGGGGCTGGACCCGGTCGTGGCCTCAACCCTTTATGTCAAGCTGGGCTATTCGCTGCTGTTTACTATCGTGCTGCTGATCATATTGTGGCTGATGCAAAACGCGCTGAATTCGCCTTGGGGCCGGATGATGCGCGCCATTCGCGATAACGAAGACGCCGCCCGTGCCATGGGCAAAAACGTCACCGCGCGGCATTTGCAGATCTTCGTGCTGGGCTCGGCGATTTGCGGCATTGCCGGGGCGATGATGGCCACGCTGGACGGCCAGCTGGTGCCCGGCACCTATCAGCCGCTGCGCTATACCTTTCTGATCTGGGTGATGGTGATCGTTGGAGGCTCGGGCAATAATTGGGGTGCGGTGCTGGGCGGGATGCTGATCTGGTTTCTCTGGGTCGAAGTCGAACCGATCGGCGCGATGCTGATGGAGCTGATCACCGCCCCAATGGATGCGGATTCTCCGCTGCGGGCGCATCTGCTGGCCAGCGTGTCGCATATGCGGCTGCTGACCATGGGTGTGGTGCTGCTGTTGGTACTACGCTTTAGCCCGCGTGGGCTGATCCCGGAGAAATAAGGGCAGGGGGGCGTTCAGCGGGTTTTGTCCGGGATTTCAAACAGATCGAAGTCGATCTGCGGAAACTGATCCCGGACCTCCTGCAAGATCATCGCGGTGTTGGGCAAAGGCGGCACGAGCGCCCGCAGCGCACCTTTATAGTGCAGCTGGCACAACACCGCCGCCAGATCGAGAATGTCAAACATCGCTCCGGTCAGCGGCGCGAGAATGATCTGCGGCGCGGTGCTTTTCAGGAACCTGTCACTCAGATCACGGAAATCGCAGAAATCGGCATTTGTGATCTTTGGTAGATCATTTGGGGCAATTTGGGATAAAGGCGTGCCTGTCACAATCAGCATCTTCAACTCTCCACCCGAGTTTTTCATCATCGGCACCAAGCTATTTTAAAATTTGCGTCGTAATGGTTTACCAATGGGTTACACACTATTTTGGGGTGTTTATGCATTCTTGCCGGATTTGTATATTGTTTTCTTTTAATTCTGGCGAGAAAATGCAACCAAGGCAAGATAATATCACCCCTTAGGTGTATAATTTACCACAATCACAACCCAAGATGGTTGGGGCGACCTTCAAGATGGTTGGGGCGACCTTATGGAGACCTTAACGATAATCGCATAATAAGTATTATGTTAATACTAGTGACAACTTTGTTGCTTCGCCGCAAGGAATTGCTGCAGCGATGATTGAAATGCTTGAACACAAAGATTTGTTTTTCTACAGTGAGTTTAAACACTCAAGGGCACAAAATGAAATCGCTGCTAATTCTGAACGGCCCCAATTTGAATCTGTTGGGTCAGCGTCAACCTGATGTCTATGGTAAAACCACCCTGCAACAGGTTGAAACAACTTGCCAAATTCTGGCCGAGCGCATCGGCTGTCAGGTTGCTTTCCTGCAATCCAACCATGAAGGTGCGCTGGTGGATGCGATTCATGCCGCGCGTGGCAAGTTTGATGGCATCATCCTGAATGCTGGCGCCTACACCCATACATCGGTGGCGTTGATGGATGCGATTGCCTCGGTCGAATTGCCAGTTTGCGAGCTGCATTTGTCCAACATCCACGCGCGTGAGCCTTTCCGGCACAAATCCTATATCGCTCCGGTCGCGATTGGGCAGATTTGCGGCTTTGGCCCGATGGGCTATGAATTGGCGATCCATGCGATGATGGCTTATCTCGAGCGTGACAATGCTTGAATTTCTCGAAGCAATTTATGCCGCCGATACCACCGAACAAGTCTGGGATACGCTGACCAGGAAAATGGATAGCTATGGTTTTGACCGCCTGTTTTACGCCTATACTCGCTTCAACCTGGGGGCCGAACATAGTGACCCGGCGGATTCGTTGCTGTTATCCAGCCATTCAGAGGACTACACCAGACGCTATATCAATGAGCGGCATTTTTCCAACGGCCCGATGTTGCGTTGGTCATTGCATCACAACGGGGCCTGCAGTTGGAGCTGGCTGCAGGAATTGGAAAAAACCGACAGCCTGACCGAAGCCGAACGTAAGGTGCTGAGTTTCAATCACTCTTTCGGGGTGATTACAGGCTATACCATTGGTTTTAAATCAGATTCTGCCCGTTGCCGCGCGGGTCTGGGGCTGACAGCGCGCCTTGATCTAAGCCAGGATGAGGTAGATGCAATCTGGGCAAAATCCGGCCGCGAGATCTTGGTAATGTGCAATATGGCGCATCTGAAAATCATCAGCCTGCCCTATTGCAGCAAACGCCGCCCGCTGACCAAGCGCCAGCGCGAGGTGTTGGAATGGGTCGGCGAAGGCAAAACCATGCAGGACATCGCCACCATCATGAACCTGACCACCGCCACGGTGGAAAAGCATCTGCGGCTGGCCCGACAAGCGCTGGGGGTGGAAACAACCGCGCAGGCGGTGCTGAAAGCTTCGTATCAGGATCAGATTTTCGTGATTTAGCCGGGTTTGTCGGATATTTTTTTCCGAAAACCTATCCAAATAGACAAGTATTTTGCGCCAAGGTATGGATTCCCGTACTTTAATTTCAAGGCGTTAACTGTCATGGTTTAGCTACGTTCCGTGAGTGGTGGTCTTTAAGACCGGGGAACAAAAACAAGCCGGAACCTGCGTGATTTCGTAGCTCGACGGCTTGTCCGGGGAGCCGGAAGTTGGCCGGGGGAGTGATAGTGACTTTGCCCGGTCAGCGATTTACCATTTGCGCCCTGCCCTGATCCCCATCAGTGGGGGGGGCGCAAACCCTTAACGGCGCTGCCTTGCCCGGGCGGTGCCGTTTTTATTGTTAGAAAACAAACGGATAGAATTCGAACCTAAAGTAGCCCAACCTTGCAAAACATGAGGGCTTGGAGCGTTATGCGAAAAACCTGAATCACCTAACGCTGCCTGAAATTATGGATTTCAACGCGTTAGGTGATGTTCTTTGTATCGGATATTTCGTCAAACGCTATAAAAGCAAAGCCCCCCGACCATAAAACCGGGGGGCTTAAATGACAATAGAAGAAAGCTGGTTGATCAGCTGTTCATTTTGGCCACTTCAGCGGCAAAATCTTCTTCTTTTTTCTCGATGCCTTCGCCCACTTCCAGACGCACGAAACCGGTGATCTCAACGCCGGCTTCTTTGGCCGCTGCGGCCACGGTCAGGTCAGGGTTGATGACAAAGGATTGGCCCAGCAAGGTGACTTCGGACAGGAATTTTTTCATCCGCCCGACAATCATCTTTTCAATCACCTGCTCAGGCTTGCCGGATTCGCGGGCTTGCTCGGTCAGAACCGCCTTTTCACGCTCGACAACTGCCGGATCCAGATCGGCCTCGGACAGCGAAGCCGGGTTCACGGCAGCGATATGCATCGCAACCTGACGGCCAAACGCGGCGTTGTCGCCCTTCAGGGCCACCAGCACACCGATTTTGCCCATGCCATCGGCGACCGAGTTATGCACATAAGAGGTCACAGTGTCGCCCTCCAGCGCAGCCATGCGGCGCACCGACATGTTTTCGCCGATGGTGGCGATGGCCGAGGTCACGGTATCCTCAACGGTTTTACCGCCCATATCCGCAGCTTTCAGCGCGTCCAGATCGGCAACGCCCAGAGCAGTTTTGGCGATGGTGCTGACCATGCTCTGGAAATCGGCGTTTTTGGCAACAAAATCGGTTTCCGAGTTCACCTCAACCGCGACCCCTTTGCCACCGTCCACGGTGACGGCCACCAGACCTTCAGCGGCGGTGCGGCCGGATTTCTTGGCAGCTTTGGCCAGACCTTTGGTGCGCAGCCAGTCGGTTGCGGCTTCGATATCGCCATCGGTTTCAACCAGGGCTTTTTTTGCGTCCATCATGCCAGCGCCAGTGCTGTCACGAAGCTGTTTTACCAATGCAGCTGTAATTGCCATCATGGTTCTCCTGAAAATAGGTTTCAAATCGTCAGGCGCGCCAGCTCGGGCGCCCCTGACCTTGTCCAGATTGCTTATTCGGCGGGCTTTTCTTCGGCCGGGGCCTCTTCGGCCACCGCCTCTTCCATCGGAGCTTCTTCCATCTCGCCCAGATCAATCCCGGCCGCACCCAGCTGGGCCGTCATGCCGTCCAGCGCCGCGCGAGCCACCAGATCGGTGTAAAGCGCAATGGCGCGGGCCGCATCGTCATTGCCGGGGATGATGTAATCAATGCCATCGGGGTTACAGTTGCTGTCAACCACAGCGACCACAGGGATGCCCAGCTTGTTGGCTTCGGCCACGGCCAGATCTTCTTTGCGCACGTCGATGACGAAAATCAGATCAGGCTGGCTGCCCATCTCACGGATACCGCCCAGGCTGGCTTGCAGTTTGGCCTGCTCGCGCTCGATCCCCAGACGTTCCTTTTTGGTCAGACCTTCGGCACCGCTTGCCAGCAGTTCGTCATGGTCTTTCAGACGCTTGATGGATTTCGAGATAGTCTGCCAGTTGGTCAGCGTGCCGCCCAGCCAGCGGTGGTTCATGTAGTATTGTGCGCATTTTTCGGCAGCCTCGGCAATCGGGCCAGCGGCCTGACGTTTGGTGCCGACAAACAGAATGCGTCCGCCCTTGGCTGCGACATCACGCACCGCTTGCAGCGCCTGATCCAGCATCGGCACGGTCTGGGTCAGATCCATGATGTGAATGCCATTGCGCGCGCCGTAAATGAACGGGCCCATCTTCGGGTTCCAACGCTGAGTCTGGTGGCCAAAATGTACGCCAGCTTCTAACAGCTGCCGCATGGTAAATTCAGGAAGCGCCATGCTTATCTATCCTTTTCTTTTCCGGTTTGTTCCATGGGCGGGGGTTGAGGGCATATGCCCAACCGGCGGACCTGATCGGGATTTCTCCCCGAACCGGCCCCTCCCCGCTTACGGGAGTGAAGTCGCGCATATACAAAGCCTTTGGCCCGTTGGCAAGCCCTGTTTTGCCAAATCCTGGCCAAGCGCCGCCGGGTCTTGCTCCGCCCCCCGCCTTGCCCTATACCCGCCCCCTGCCCGGCCATGCCTGTGCCGCGGTGATTTTCAGGGGTTTGGAACGGATGCAACAGACAGAGATCCTATGTATCGGCAGCGTGCTGTGGGATGTGATTGGCCGCCACCCGAATCCGATGCCCCATGGTGCCGACCGGCCCGGGCGCATCACCCGCCTGCCCGGCGGCGTGGCGCTCAATATCGCCATGACTCTGCGCCGCTTTGATCTGTCGCCCGTTTTGCTTAGCGCTATTGGCACTGATGAAGAGGGCCGCGAGCTGTTTAACCTGTGCAAAGGCATGGGGCTGAATTGCGACTATATCTACCGGGACCCCGATTTGCCCACCGACATCTATATGGCGATTGAGGGGGCCAACGGGCTGATCGCTGCCATTGCCGATGCCCATTCGCTGGAAGCCGCTGGCGACAAGATCCTGACCCCTCTGGCCGATGGCCGGCTGGGGGATGTGGAAAACCCCTATGGCGGCGTGATCGTGCTGGATGGCAATCTGACTGAAAGCCTGCTGGATCAGATCGCCCACAGCCCGCTGTTTCGTGCCGCTGATCTGCGGCTGGCCCCGGCCTCGCCCGGCAAGGCCGAGCGGCTAACCCCGTTGCTCAACCAGCGCAATGTGACGCTTTACGTCAATCTGGAAGAGGCCGGGGTGCTGTGTGATCGCTGCTTTGCTGATTCCAAACAGGCGGCAGCGCGGCTGCTGGAGCGGGGGCTGCACCGGGTTCTGGTCACCGATGGGGCCAAAATGGCGACGCTGGGCAGTCAGAACGGGCTGGTCAGCCAAACGCCGCCGCAAGTGCTGGCCAAACGCATCACCGGGGCAGGAGACAGCTTCATGGCCGGCCATATCGCCGCCGATCTGCACGGCCACTGCCCGCAAACCGCGCTGGAGGCGGCCTTGAGCGCCGCCGCGCAGCATGTTTCAGGAGACCACCCAAAATGAGCCATCCCCGCCCCGACATCCCGCTGATCCTGTCTGATGAGGTTGCCGCCGCCCGCCGCGACAACCGCCCGATCGTGGCGCTGGAAAGCACCATCATCACCCATGGGATGCCCTACCCGCAAAACCTTGAAACCGCGCAAAAGGTCGAAGAGCGGGTGCGCCAATCCGGCGCGACTCCGGCCACGATTGCGGTGCTGGACGGGCAGTTGCATATCGGGCTGAGTGAAGCGCAGCTGCAAAAGCTGGCGCAGGCCCGGGACGTGGCCAAGCTGTCGCGCGCTGATTTCGCCGCTTGTCTGGCCACTGGCGGCACCGGAGCCACCACGGTCGCGGCCACCATGATCGCCGCTGATCTGGCCGGTATCAAGGTGTTTGCCACTGGCGGCATTGGCGGGGTGCATCGCGGGGCCGAGTTGGATTTCGACATCTCCGCCGATTTGCATGAACTGGCCAAGACCCCAGTCACAGTGGTCGCCGCCGGGCCCAAAGCCATTCTGGATGTGCCCAAGACGCTGGAGGTTCTGGAAACATTAGGAGTGCCGGTTATCACCTTCAAACAAAATGATATTCCGGCATTTTGGTCGCGCCATTCCGGCCTGAAAACGCCGCTGCGGATGGATCAGCCCAGCCAGATCGCCAAAGCGCAGATTTTGCGCACGCAGCTGGGGTTGTCCGGCGGGCAGTTGGTGAACAATCCGATCCCGGAGGCCGATGAAATCCCCCGCACCCGGCTGCAACCGATCATCGAACAGGCTCTGGACGAGGCCCGCGCGCAAAAGATCAGTGCCAAAGCTGTGACTCCCTTCATGCTGCAACGGATTTTCGAACTGACTGAGGGCGCTTCGCTTACCGCCAACATCGCTTTGGTGCTGAACAATGCGGCTTTGGCGGCTGAAATCGCGGCAGAGTTTGCCAAACAGAGCTAAACGCGCCAGATTTTGCCGATTCGCAGGTTGATTGCGCCGCTGGGTTATTGCGCAAAGCGGCCATGCTGCCTACAATCACCGCTCTGAGCCCCGATGATATTTGAAACGGACCAAAATGCCAAAATTGCCAAATATCCCCCCCCCGGAGCGGCGCAAACGCCGCTGGGTCACCGCGCTGCGCAACAACTTTTTCACCGGTCTGGTGGTGGTTGCGCCAATCGGGATGACTCTGTGGCTGATCTGGACGATCACCGGCCATATCGACAGCTGGGTGCTGCCGTTTATTCCTGAGCGGTTCTCGCCGAAAACCTATATCGGCATTGATCTGCGCGGCATCGGCGTGATCGTCTTTTTGATCTTTACTCTGCTGGTCGGCTGGATGGCCAAGGGGCTGATCGGGCGTTCGTTGCTGAATATGGGCGAAGATCTGGTGGGCCGGATGCCGGTGGTGCGGTCGGTCTATAACGGCTTGAAACAACTGGCAGAAACCGTATTCGCCCAGAGCGAAACCTCGTTTGATAAGGTTTGCCTGATCGAATATCCGCGCAAGGGGCTGTGGGCGATGGCGTTTATCTCGACCTCCACCAAGGGCGAAGTGAACCAGAAAATTCCGGTGGAAGATCAGCTGATCTCGATTTTCCTGCCCACCACGCCCAACCCGACCTCGGGCTTTTTGCTGTTTGCGCCGCAATCGGACATTATCGAGCTGGATATGACGGTGGGGGATGCGATGAAGCTGGTGATCTCGGCTGGTCTGGTCTATCCGCAGCCGGAAAATCTGGACCAACCCAGCCTGCCGCTGGAACCCCCGGGACAAGACTGAACTGCCGGCTTGCCCTATCTTTGAAAGCACCAAAAAAAACGCCAGCACGAAGCTGGCGTTAAGTTATTGAGGCAGGTTTCATACAGGCAAGAAACCTATCGAGCAGTGACACCTTTATATACAAACTATCGCTTATTTCCAAGCTAAAAGTTTGAATTCGCTGGCATTGCACAATAGAGTTACAGCCAATGAAACAAGGAAATAAAGGGTTTGTCGCAAAAATGAGAACAGTTTTTTTCACCCGCCTGCGCCGCCTGGCAGCGCTTTCCGGGCTGATTCTGGCGGCGGGATTCGCCAATGCCGACCCTCAGCATGGAATCGCGATGTATGGCACCCCTGCCCTGCCCGCCGATTTCACCCATCTGCCCTATGCAAACCCCGATGCCCCCAAGGGGGGTAAGATCGTTCTGGGCGAAGTGGGCAGCTTTGATTCACTCAATCCGCATATCCTGAAAGGTCGGGTGCCGTGGCAGCTGCGGTTTTTGGCCTATGAAAGCCTGATGGGGCGCAATTATGATGAGCCGTTCTCGCTCTATGGTCTGCTGGCTGAAAGCGTTGAGACCAACCCCGAGCGCAGCTGGGTCGAGTTCACCCTGCGCAAAGAGGCCAAGTTTTCCGATGGCAGCCCGCTGACGGTCGAGGATGTGATCTGGTCGTTTGAAACTCTGGGCCGCAGCGGCCACCCCCGCTATAAAAGCGCCTGGGAAAAGATTGCCAAAATTGAAGCCACGGGCGAACGCAAGCTGCGTTTTACCTTTAACGTGCAAGATCGCGAGCTGGCGCTGATCGTCGGGATGCGCCCGATTTTGAAAAAGGCGCAGTGGGACGGCAAAGATTTCGCGGACTCTTCGCTTGAGGCACCGATCACCACCGCGCCCTATGTGATCGGCGATTTTGAGCCCGGGCGTTATCTGGAGCTGAACCGCAACCCCGATTACTGGGGCAAAAATCTGCCCCTGCGCCGGGGCAGCAATAATTTTGATCAGATCCGGTTGGAGTTTTTCGGCGATGCCGGCGTGCTGTTTGAATCGTTCAAGGCCGGTGTCACCGATGTGATGCGCGAAACCAACGCCAATAAGTGGTATAGTCTTTATGATTTCATCACCGGCGCGCCCAAGGCGAGATTTACCAAATCCATCATCCCGCATCAGCGCCCCACCGGCATTACCGGGCTGGTGATGAACACCCGCAAGCCGGTCTTTGCTGATTGGCGGGTGCGTGAGGCAATGTCGCGGGCGTTTAATTATGAGTTCATCAGTGAAACCCTTAACAGCAGCGCCACGCCGCGGATCAGCTCTTATTTCTCCAATTCCGTGCTGGGGATGGAGAGCGGGCCGGCAAAAGGCCGGGTGCTTGAGCTGCTCAGCCCCTATCGCGACCAGCTGCTGCCCGGCACGATTGAGGGCTACACCCAGCCGGTTTCCGATGGCACCACCCGCAACCGCAAAAATATCCGCGCCGCTAAGGCTCTGCTGCAACAGGCCGGCTGGACGGTGCAGGGCGGGGTGTTGAAAAACGCCAAGGGGCAGCCCTTTGAGTTTGAGATTTTGCTCAAGCTGGGCTCGGCACAGGTGAAATCCATCGTGGATATCTATGTGCAGGCGCTCAAACGGTTGGGGATCACCCCCAAAGTCACCGTGATCGACAGCGCCCAATATAAGGAACGCACCACCAATTATGATTTCGGGATGACGTTCTACCGCCGCGGCCTGTCGCTGTCTCCGGGCAATGAGCAATATCTCTATTGGGGCGCGGAGGGGGTAAAAACCCCGGGCACCCGCAACTGGATGGGGATGAACATGCCCGCCGCCGAAGCGATGATTGACCAGCTGTTGAATGCCCAAAGCCAGCCCGATTTCCGCGCCGCTGCCAAGGCTCTGGATCGCATTCTGACCGCCGGGCGTTATGTGATCCCGATCTGGTCAAACGGGCCATCGCGTGTTGCGCATAAAACGACATTGCATTATCCCGCGGATCATCTGCCGATGTATGGCGATTGGATCGGCTTTTTGCCGGATGTCTGGTGGTATGAAAAGGAGTAACCATGATCAGATTGTTCTTGCTCTGCGCCCTGTTGGGGTTAAGCGCCTGTGCTACCGTTGAAGGCATGGGCCGCGACATTTCCGCCGGGGCGCGCAAAGTTAGTGATGCGCTTTAAGAATGGCGTTTAACAGGCTGTAATAAAGACAAAATCACCGGGCGGATTTCTGCCCGGCCGTGCTGTTTGGGTTTCCTTGAGGGGGCAGCTCATGCTAAGATGGAGAATGGTAAATTTGCTCCAACACTTCAGCCAATCCAGACGCCTTTCATGGTCCTACCCGGCGGCCCTGCTGCTTGGCTTGAGCCTTGCCGGCGCTGCAGCCGGGTCGGGCCTTGCCCCTGCCCAGTCTTTGCGCCCGCTCAACCGCCCTGCCCCAACCCACGGCGCTGAACAGCCAGATAGCGCTTGGGCGAGCAAGCTGATCGCAAACGCCCGCAGCCAGATCGGCGTGACGCTGATCTATGATGGCCGCTATCAGAAACTGGATTTCCCCAATGGCGATATTGACCGCCTGCGCGGGGTTTGCACAGACGTGGTGATCCGCGCCTTGCGGGATGCGCATGGGGTGGACCTACAATCAGAGGTCAACCGCGATATGAAGGCGCATTTCGCCGCCTATCCGAAAAAATGGGGCCTGAAAACCACCGACCGCAATATCGACCACCGCCGGGTGCCCAATCTACGCACCTATTTCCGCCGTCAGGGGGCCGAACTGCCGATCAGCGACCGTGCCTCCGACTATAAGCCCGGCGATCTGGTCACCTGGAGGCTGACAGGCAACCTGCCTCATATCGGCATTGTCAGCGACCGGATGAACACCGATCACAGCCGCCCGCTGATCATCCACAATGTCGGCTATGGCACGCAGGAGGTAGATGTGCTGTTTGCCTATGACATCACCGGGCATTACCGCCTACAGCCGGGCAAATAGCAACTCTGCCCTTTTCATTTCCGCCGCGGATCCCTATATTGGTCCTGTTCCCGTGTGGAACTATGAACATAAACGCGCTCGTAATAAGCGGATCGGACCCGGGGGCGGTACCCGGCGGCTCCACCAAATATCCTGTCGTTTGCGGGATCAGGGGGCCGAAACAGGATCGACGAACGTCTAAAGGGGTTAGCTTTGTTTCGGTGAGATACCACCGTTATCGGTTCGATTTAAGCTAGTTGCAAACGACAACAAAGCTCCGATGGCTCTGGCTGCTTAAGCAGTCCGAAAAGTCGAAATCTCAAGTCCTTACGCCTAGCAGCCTAAGGCGGGGTTTGCAGGTACCTGGCAACAGAAACCTGCGCTTTTCAGTGCCAGCGACACATAATTAAGCCATTGACTTTTGAGCGAAAATCCGGTTCAGGTAAATCCTGATTAAATTGGTTGGTTTTGATCAATTTTTCATTTCCACCGACCACATATGAACCATCCACAAGGAGACCACCATGATTACGAGAAGAGCTGCGCTTGCAGGGGCGGCACTGGTTGCTGCATCGCCATTTGTTGTGTCCAAAGCATCCGCAGGAAGCGAGGCTGCAGATACCTCTGGTGCTGCGCCCGTTGATCTGTCCAGCCTGCCTCGGGTCAAGCAAAAACTGGCGGTGCCGCCATTCGTGCATGAGCATGAACAGGTCGCCACGTCTGGCCCGAAAATTGTTGAATTTGAAATGACCATCATTGAAAAAGAACTTGAGATTGACGATGGGGTTTTCGTGCAGGCGATGACCTTTAATGGCTCGGTCCCCGGTCCGATGATGGTGGTTCACGAGGGCGATTATCTGGAGTTGACCCTAATCAACCCTGAAACCAACGAATTGCAGCACAATATCGACTTCCACGCGTCGACCGGTGCGTTGGGCGGCGGCGGGCTGACCCTGATCAACCCCGGTGAAAAAGTGGTTCTGCGGTTCAAGGCCACCCGTCCCGGCACCTTTGTCTATCACTGCGCCCCCGGTGGGCCCATGATCCCATGGCATGTGGTGTCTGGCATGGTTGGTGCCGTGATGGTTCTGCCCCGCGATGGGCTGCGCGATCAAAATGGCGATCCAATTCGCTATGATAAAGTCTATTACGTTGGCGAGCATGACTTCTATGTGCCAAAAGACGAAGAAGGCAATTACAAGCGCTATGAAAGCGCCGGTGAGGGCTATGACGATATGGTCGAAGTCATGCAGGGTCTGATCCCGACTCACGAGGTCTTTAACGGCCGGGTTGGCGCTCTGACCGGTGAGGGCGCGATGAAAGCCAAGGTTGGCGAACGCGTGCTGTTCATCCATTCGCAAGGCAACCGCGACACCCGTCCGCATATCATCGGCGGCCATGGCGATCAGGTCTGGGAGCTGGGCAAATTCAACAACAAGCCCGATGTTGATCTGGAAACCTGGCTCATCCGCGGTGGTTCGGCCGGGGCGGCGCTTTACAAGTTCCTGCAGCCCGGGGTTTACGCCTATGTGAACCACAACCTGATCGAAGCGGTGCATCTGGGCGCCACCGGTCACGTGGTGGTCGAAGGGGATTGGGACAATGATCTGATGGAACAGGTCGTGGCCCCCTCGCCGATCAACGAGTGATCGGGGGGGCTTCGGTTGCAGCCTCTGTAACCGGCCAAATATAGCAACAGAGTGGCCTGTCCGGGCCACTCTTCACCGCCGTCTGGAGTAAATACGATGAAACCTAACTTACTTTGGGCCGGTTTGCCTGTGGTCGTTGGCGGCCTGGCACTGATCGGGTATCTGAATATGGATCGCATATTCCCCCCCGAAATCACCGATCTTCCCGAGCTGGTCGAGATCCCCGCCGGCACCTTTCATTTTCGGATGAACGGGCAGTTCAGGGTCGGCAAACATATCGTTGATGCCCCCTTGCAAGAGCTGACCGACCAGCCGCCGCTGACGGTGATGAAATACCATGTCAGCCAGGCCGAATATGCGCGCTGCGTGGCGGATGGGGCGTGTGAAGAGACCGTTGTCAAGCCCGGTGAAAATCTGCCTCAGGTGATGATCAGCTATTACGATGCCCGGGCCTATGCCAAATGGTTTTCCGAAAAGACCCGGCTGCATTGGCGCTTGCCAAGCGCACTTGAGTTTCAGCGTTACGCTGGAGATGCGTATATTGATCTGTCATTGGGCGATATGGATGATGAAGATGACCCCGCGCAACGCTGGATTGCCGAATATCTGCAACAAAGCGAATTGCGCCGCGAGCGCGAGTTGAATTTGTATGAGCTGGGGACAGCGGGCGAGAACAATTTCGGCGTGGCTGATGTTGCTTCCAATGTCTGGGAGTGGACCGATACCTGCTATTATAACGTCAAGCTGGACAGTGACGGCAAAACCGTGCTGGACAGGTTCGAAAACTGCGCCGTGCGCGCGGCCGAAGGCAAACACACCGCCTATATCATCGAGTTTGTCCGGGATGCCAATGTCGGCGGCTGTGCGGTGGGGGTTCCGCCCGATTTCCTTGGGTTCCGGCTGATTCTCGACGGATAGGGGCAGCCCTCCTTTACATTGCCGAAGCTACCATCTGCTGGCAATGCTGGGCCAGCGCCTTGCGATCAGCAAAATCCGCCACCGCCACCGGCGGGTGGAAACTGAGTTGCACCGCCCCCTGCCGGCGCATCGCCAGCACCTTAATCAGATGTGGCGCCAGCTGCATGTCTCCCCACCAGCCATAAAAACGCGGCTCTTGCCCCTCGGGCGCGTGGTATTTCACCGTGACCGGCTGGATATACAGTTGATCCCGCAAATCCGGCTGGAAATAGGCCTGAAACAGGGTGGATTTAAACGCCAGCACCCGCAAGCCATCGGTCGAGGTGCCTTCGGGGAAAAACAGCAATTTATGCCCGGCCAGCAGGCGTTTTTCGAAAATCTGCAAATGGGTTTTCGCATCGGTTGCGCGCCGCGCAATAAACACCGTCCCTGTGGCCCGCGCCAGCCAACCGACCAGCGGCCAGCCCGAGACTTCGGATTTGGCCACAAAATACATCCGCATCACAGAATTCAGCACGAAAATATCCAGCCACGAAGAATGATTGCTGACAATCGCGCCGTTCTGCGTCATGCAATCTCCTTTAACTTTGATCTGCAAGCCAATGATAAATAGTGATATTTTACATACTATCTGCGTAATAAATGGCGTGATCGGTCGCCTTAGCCCCCAAATCGGGCGTTCGATCAGGCGCAACAGCAGCTTTAGCGCCAACCCGCCAAACACCACCAAAAACAACAAAACACAACGGATCACCGCCCGGACCCAGCCTAGTGGGCCGATCCTGACCGGGGCGGGCTCTTCTTCGGGATACCAGATGCTCATCCCCGGCGGCCTTTGGTATAGAGGCTGCGCTGCTTGTCGCTGACCTTATCGGCTTCCATCATCACCAACACATCCGCGGTGTTAAAGCTGTGGTCGATATAAACCCCCTCGCCCACACAGCCGCCCAGCCGCAGATACGCCTTGATCAGAGTCGGCATCTGCCGCAGCGCCCGACGGGCATCAATCTGATCGGCGGCCATCAGATCCATGCTGTGAAAATCAGCCTCCTTCACTCGCACCCGCAGCGACTCGCGGGCCAGATGGTTGTGATGTAGATAGGCCAGAGGCTCGGCAATCGGGGCCAGATCGGTGCCGTGAAAGCTGGCCACACCGAACAGGATATCAATCTGGTGCTGGCAGACATAAGCCCCCAGCCCGTTCCACAGATGATACATCGCCGCAGAGCCCCGGTAATCTTTGCGCACACAAGAGCGCCCCAGCTCCAGCAGCCGTGCGCCGCTGTGTTTCAGCTTGTCCAGATCATATTCATGGTCCGAATAGAACCCGCCGGCCTGCGCGGCCATATCGCTGCGCAACAGCCGATACACCCCAACCACGGCCCGATCAGATCCCGTAGGCTGGCGTTTGTCGATCAGCAGCAAATGGTCGAAATACGCATCAAACGCATCCCGCTCCAGCCGGTTATCGTGATCGACCATCGGCCCATCCCCGCCCAGCTCGGCGATGAACACCTCATAGCGCAAGCGCTGCGCCGCCCGCAGATCCGCAGGGGTTTTGGCCAAGCGCAAATCGAAATTCGGATTGTCAGCCTTCATATGCATTGGGGCCTTTAATTCTGTTCACTTCCTTGGTCTACGGATTGCAAGCGCCGATGGCAATAATGCTTTCAGGCATGTTTCGTTTGACACGCCCCAGAGTTGTGCTATTTTCTCGCGAATCGCGCAAAGGCGCATGAGCCGCAACGTATATGAAAGTAAAGAGTGCCCAACAAAAATAAGAATATGTAAAGAGTAAAAAGCGTCTGTAATCAATATGTTAAACGCAGTTGTTTATGTTGATTTATCCAGGCGGTTCCCCAAAACACCTTCCCTATGATCTGGTCTGGCCATTGGCCGGTTAAATTTGTCTGAAATTAACCGGTTTTTTACCAGCACTATATTAATTGAGGCCGAAAATCGGCGACCCACAGAGATGCTCTCAGGTAAAACGAATACAGGACAAGCACAGAGATGAACACGGAAAAAGACATTGCGGCCTTGATTGGCTCGCGCATTTGCCATGATCTGATCAGCCCGATCGGGGCGATTGGCAACGGGGTTGAGCTGCTGAGCATGGCCGGCAGCGTCAGCGGGCCAGAGATGTCGTTGATCAGTGAAAGTGTGGCCAATGCCAATGCCCGCATCCGGTTTTTCCGCATCGCCTTTGGGGCGGCGCAAAAGGGGCAGATCATTGGTCAGGACGAGGTTGCCGCCATCATTCGTGACCTCAACCAGTCGGGGCGTGTTCAGATCGAGTGGAGCAGCGACACCACCCTGCCCCGCGATCAGGTCAAGCTGGTGTTTTTGCTGATCCAATGCTGTGAATCAGCCATGCCCTATGGTGGCACAGTGAAGGTGCAGCGGCAGGATGAGCGCTGGGGACTGTCTTGCAACGGGCGCCGGATTCAGATTGATCCGTTGCTGTGGCAAATGCTGATCTCAAACCAGCATATGCATGATGTGTCGCCCTCAAATGTGCATTTCGCATTGGTGCCGGGCGCGGTGCAGCAAAGCGGACGCGTGTTGCAAACCGAGTTGAGCGATTCCGAAATTACCCTGCAATTCTAGGGCATTATGAAGTCTTGTTGATGTTATACTTTAGGGTCGCACCGTTCCCTCACCCGTGACCATATATTTGAAACTGGTCAGCTGCTCGGCCCCCACAGGCCCGCGGGCGTGCATTTTGCCGGTGGCGATGCCGATCTCGGCGCCCATACCGAACTCGCCACCATCGGCAAATTGAGTCGAAGCATTCTGCATCAGAATAGCACTGTCCAGATGTTCAAAAAAGCGCTCGGCCGCGGCCTGATCCTCGGTCATGATCGCATCGGTGTGGTTCGAGCCATAACGCCGGATATGCGCCACCGCCTGATCCAGATCATCCACCAGACGGGCAGCGATGATCATATCGGAAAACTCATGGCCGAAATCGGAGTCAGAGGCAGGCTTGCTACCCTTGAGGCCGTCACCCACGCGCACCTCGACTCCGGCGGCGATCAGATCATCAATCACCGTCTGGCCAATCTCGGCAGCATCACGATGGATCAACAAACACTCTGCCGCGCCGCAGATCCCGGGTCGGCGGGTTTTGGCGTTCATCACCACGGCGCGGGTTTTCTCAGGATCAGCCGCCGCGTCGATATAGATATGCACGATGCCCTCCAGATGGGCAAAAACCGGCACCCGGGCTTCGCGCTGCACCAGCCCGACCAGCCCCTTGCCGCCACGGGGCACGATCACGTCGATGCAATCGGTCATGGTTAACATCTGCTGCACCGCCGCCCGGTCGCGGGTGGGCACCAGCTGGATCGCATCGGCGGGCAACCCGGCCGCTTTCAGCCCCTGCACCAGCGCGGCATGGATCGCCATCGAAGAATGGAAGCTCTCAGAGCCGCCGCGCAAAATCACCGCATTGCCGGATTTCAGGCACAGCGCCCCGGCATCGGCCGTCACATTGGGGCGGCTTTCATAGATCACCCCAATCACCCCCAAAGGCGTGCGCACCCGTTTGATATGCAGCCCGCTGGGCCGATCCCATTGCGCGATCACCTCGCCCACCGGATCCTTTTGCTCGGCGACATTGCGCACCCCGTCGGCCATGCCCTGAATGCGGTTCTCATCCAGCATCAGCCGGTCCAGCATCGCCGCGCTCAAGCCCTTGTCGCGGCCATATTCCATATCCTTGGCATTGGCGGCCAGAATATCGGCGCGGTTCTCCCAAATCGCATCCGCCGCCGCCATCAGCGCCCGTTGCTTATCCGCAGCGCTGGCGCGGGCCAGATGCGCGGCGGCGGCCTTGGCACGTTGGCCGAGATCGGCCATCACTTCGGGGATGTTGTGTTGCTGGGTCATGTTCGGGCCTTTCAGCAGAGATGTAAATACGGGTTTGCCCGCTTATAGCACCATATCATCGCGATGGATAAGGGCGGTGCGTGGTTTATAGCCTAGAATCGCGGCAATATCGGCGCTGCGCTGGCCGATGATCTGGCCGGCCTCGTCGCTGCAATAGCGCACCAGACCCGAGCCGATCAGAGCGCCATCCGGGGTCAGGATACTCACCGGATCGCCACGCTCAAACGCGCCGCTAACAGCGACCACCCCGGCGGGCAGCAGTGATTTGCCCTGCGTCAAAGCCCGCCCCGCACCGGCGTCGATGGTGATGCTGCCCTTGGGCTTCATCGCGCCGATCCAGCGTTTGCGGGCGGTGTGCGGATCGTCTTTGGGGATGAACCAGGTGGCATTGGCCCCGTTTTGCAACGCCGAGAGCGGGCGGGTGGCAAAGCCGTTGCAAATCGCCATGGCACAGCCGGCGGCCATGGCGGTTTTGGCGGCCATCAGCTTGGTCTTCATGCCGCCCTTGGACAGCCCCGAGGTCGCATCTCCCGCCATCGCCTCAAGCTCTGGTGTGATTTTATCAATGAAATCATAGCGTTTGGCGTCTTTGTTGATGTTGGGATTGGCGCTGTAAAATCCATCAATATCCGACAACAGCACCAGCTGATCCGCCCCGACCGTAGCCGCCACCTGCGCCGCCAGCCGGTCATTATCGCCATAGCGAATCTCATCGGTGGCGATGGTGTCGTTTTCATTGACAATCGGCACCGCGGCCAGCGCCAGCAGCTGTTCCAGTGTGGCGCGTGAATTGAGATAGCGGCGCCGGTTGGTGCTGTCTTCCAGCGTCACCAGCACCTGAGCGGTGGTGATGCCATGCGGCCCCAGCGCCTGTTCATAAGCTCGGGCCAGCCGGATCTGACCGACCGCAGCGGCGGCCTGAGATTGCTCCAACGCCAATTCGCTGTTCGGTAGCCCCAGCACCCCGCGCCCCAGCGCGATCGAGCCCGAAGACACCAGCACCACATCAGTGCCGTTTTGCCGCAGCCATGCCACGTCTTGCGCCAGCCCCAGCAACCAGTCATGGCGCAAATCGCCGCTGCCCGCATCCACCAGCAGGGCCGAGCCGATTTTGATCACCAGACGTTTGGCCGCGCTTAGGGTTGCCATCCGGTGGCCTCCTCCTCGGATTCGGCGGAGTCGTCTTCGACCTGTTTCTGGCGCAGCCGGTCATCGGTGATCTGCTGGCGCAGGGCCCGCAACACCTCGGTCACCCCCTGCCCGCTGACCCCGGACATTTGCAGCACCTCACCGGGCACCACGGCCTGAAGCGCGGTCAGCTTGTCGCTTAGGTCTTGATCCTCCAGGGCGTCGGTTTTGTTCAGCACCGTGACCCGGGGTTTTTCGGCCAGATGGCCGCCATATTGCTCAAGCTCGTTGATGATCACCTGATAATCCTGCACCACATCCTCGGATGTGCCATCCACCAGATGCAGCAGCACCGCGCAGCGCTCGACATGGCCCAGAAACCGATCACCAATGCCGCGCCCCTGCGAAGCGCCGGCGATCAGGCCCGGAATATCGGCAATCACGAATTCCGCTTGATCCACCCCGACCACCCCCAGATTGGGGTGCAGCGTGGTAAACGGATAATCGGCGATTTTGGGCCGCGCATTCGAGGTCGCGGCCAGAAAGGTGGATTTGCCGGCATTGGGCATCCCCAGCAGCCCGGCATCGGCGATCAGTTTCAGGCGCAGCCACAGGCAACGCTCGACCCCCTCCTGCCCCGGATTGGCCCGGCGCGGGGCGCGGTTGGTGGGGGATTTGAAATGCAGATTGCCAAAGCCGCCATTGCCGCCCTTGGCCAACAGCACCCGCTGGCCGACTTCGGTGATGTCGGCGATCACGGTTTCCTGATCCTCGTCCAGAATTTCACAGCCCACCGGCAGGCGCAGCACCACGTCTTCGCCATCATGGCCGGTGCGTTGCGAGCCCATGCCGGGCTGGCCGCTTTTGGCAAAGAAATGCTGTTGATAGCGGAAATCAATCAGAGTGTTCAGCCCATCGACCCCTTCGGCCCAGACATCGCCGCCGCGCCCGCCATCGCCGCCATTGGGCCCGCCATATTCGATGTATTTTTCCCGGCGAAACGACACACAGCCGCCGCCGCCGCCGCCCGAGCGGATGTGAACTTTGGCAAGATCAAGAAATTTCATCGCAGTGTGGCCTCATATTGTGATCTGGTCAGGCGATAGGTGATATTGGGCGCGGGCTCAAGCCTTGCGGCGCTTTCGCCCATGCCAATCCCGGTTTGTTGAAAGCCCAGCTTGGTTAACACCTGCCCCGAAGCCGGATTGTCGCAGAAATGAGCCGCCGTGACCAGATCAACATCAAAATGGCTGAAACAATGCGCCAGCAGCCCCGCCAGCGCTTCGCTGGCATAGCCCTTGCCCCAATGCGCCGGGTCAATCGCATAGGCGCAATCGGGGGGCTCTCCGCCAAGGCCGACAAAGCCGATCAGCGGGCCGTCTTTCAGGAAAATCCCAGCCCGAAACCCCAGCTGCCCGCGGTAAGGAGCGCTTGTCATCCAGTCCAGCACATCCGCCTTTAGCCAGGGCGATTTCAGTGAAGCCATCATTCGCGCAACTTCGGGCCGCCCTCCAAAGGCTTGCAGCGCTTGCCAGTCGCTTTCAGCAAAGTTACGGATGGTCAAGCGCGGCGTTTCAAAGATGATTTTTCTTGCCGCTCCCATGAGTTAGTCCAGTTTCTTAATGTAAGTCCAGGTTGCCACATTGGCCCCGCGTGCCACCGAAAAGGTCTCGGCATCGCCGATATATTCAAAGCCGGCATTGGTCAGCACCCGGGCCGAGGCCGGATTGTCCTGAAACACCTGCGCAAAGATCGACTTGCAGCCATCGGGGTTGGCATCCAGAATCGCATGGATCGCCTCAGAGGCATAGCCCGTATTCCAAAAGGCCGGGGCCACCCAGTAGGAGATCTCGGATTGATCGCCGTTGATATCTTCAAGGCAGACCAGCCCCAGCAATTCGGCGTGGCTCTGGGCCGAGCCATCCATGATCCAGACATGCTGATTGCTCTCGCCGGCCTGCACGCGGGCGATGAAATCTTCTGTGATTCCCGGCGGTAGAGGGTGCGGGATGGTCCGCGAAGCATTGGCAATGCGGGCATCGCTGGCGTGAAGCTCCAGCAGGCCGGCATCGGATTTCTGCAAAGGACGCAGGGCAAAGCGGCGGGTCTGGATGACCGGCTGATTTGCGATGGTTTCATGTTTCATGAGCGATTGCTCCTGTAAGAACCGCGTGGCCATTCACAGCCCTTCGGAACGAAAAAGGACCGGCGCTGACACCGATCCTCTTATATGTTGGTCACCTTGTGAGGGTCGGCTTATTCCGCGGCCTCGGCTGCCGGAACAACCGAAACAAAGGTGCGGCGTTTCAGACCTTTGTGAAAGGTCACATTGCCCTGGACGGTGGCGTAAATCGTGTGATCACGACCCATGCCAACCCCTTTGCCGGGGAACATTTTGGTGCCGCGCTGGCGCAAAATGATGTTGCCGGGGATCACGGTTTCACCGCCGAATTTCTTTACACCAAGGCGACGGCCCGCGCTGTCGCGTCCATTACGGGATGAACCACCTGCTTTTTTATGTGCCATCTTGTCTCTCCTTAGCTTTTCGCCAGTTTCTGAGCCTGTGCGACCCACTGTTCGCGCTCAATGCGGCCTTTGAACGACAGTTTTTCGTCCATCTCGGCGATATCTTTTTCCGTCCAGTCTGCGATCTGGGCGAAGGTTGTCACGCCCGCTGCATGCAGCTTTTTCTCAAGCGCCGGTCCAACGCCGGACAGTTGCTTCAGATCATCCGCAGCGGCCGGTTTTTTCGCAGCTGCCTTTGGCGCAGCCTTCTTTTCAGCCTTTTTCGCAGGCTTTTCAGCCTTGGCTGGTTTTGCCGCAGCCAGAGCCGCCGCCGAAACCGACCCAGTGCCGATTGCTGCCTTGACGCCGGACTTACCCGCGCCTTTTTCCAGAATCTCAGTAATACGCACCAGAGTCAACTTTTGACGGTGCCCTTTGGTGCGCTTGGAGCCATGCTTGCGGCGGCGCTTGACAAAGTGGATGACTTTTTCGCCCTTGATCTGTTCGATCACATCGGCCTGAACCGCAGCATCCTTGATGGTTGGGGTGCCAACCGTGCTGCCGATCATCAACACATCGTTAAACTGGACCTTTTCGCCCGCATCGGCTGCAATGCGTTCAATGCGCAGCACATCGCCGGCCTGAACCTTATATTGCTTGCCACCGGTTTTCATAACCGCAAACATATGGTATTCCTTCATTTTTTCCGCGTCCTGTGGCCCCCGAAGCCGGGCGTTTTGCTGATAGATCAGCGCCGTCAAACAGCGCGCCCCTCTGGGCGACATTACACACACCGGATGGGATCATTCCCATCAGGATGCGGGCTTATCCGGGAAACGCGCGGCCATGTCAAGGGCCAATAGGGCCGGATCGGCAAAATCCGCGGCCATTTCTCGCCTATGCGATGTTACAGCTGCTTGCCCCGCAGAAACGGTGCCGCCGCCAGCCCCAGCGCCTGCGAGACCTGTTTGAACACCGCATCATAAGCCTCAAACTGCGCCCGGTTCAGCGCCCGCCCGGGCCCGGAATTGCAAAACGCAATATAACGGCGCAGCTGCGCATCGCTCAGCGGTTCATAGGCCAGCGCCAGATAGGCAAACAGCCATTGGCGAATGTCGTGACCGATCCGGTCCTGATCCTGCCAGGTGTTGCGCAAAATATCCTCTTGGGTGATGTCGCGCTCAAACGCCCCGCCCTGCACCAGCCCCAAATTGAACGCATAACGCGCATTCATCGTGTTGGACAGGTTGTAATCCAGCAGATCCCCCCGCTCGACCAGTTCTTGCAGCAGCTGAACCCGGTCCTCACCGGCCTGCACCATTTCGGCGAAATGCCGACGGCTGCGGGCCTCGGTTTCCGGGTCCAGAAACGCCCGCCGCGCCGACAGTTCCGAGGCGACGATCTGCTGGCCAAGGGGGCTCTGATAAAAGGCCAGCATCTGATCCAGCGGCTGATCGCCCAGCCCGGCCTGAAAATGATGCTCAAAGCCGTTTTGAATCAGTGCCGGGTCATAAAGCTGCGCGACAATATGCGCCCAATCCGCCCCTCCCCGGCCTTGCAACAGCTGCTCATCCAGCTTTTGGCCATAGATCAGCCCTTCGTCGTGCAACAGGCTTAACAGCTGTTCGATCTGCATCGCCTGCATCAGCGCCCGGCTCTGCGGGTTTTGCTGCGCCAGGGCGGCCAGTCCCAGCGGCAAGATCAGCAGAACAAGACAAAGACGTTTCAACACAGCGGCCCCTTAATCGGTGGAAAGGATCGGCTTCAGAGGTAGTGGCTTTGGCGGGAAAATCAAGCAATAAGCGGGATGGGTGAAGTTTCTGCTTGCAAGGGGCGGCCAAGCGGCCTAGATACGGGCTCGTTTCACCACACAGCCTAATTGCGGAGAGGTGCCGGAGTGGTCGAACGGGGCGGTCTCGAAAACCGTTGTGGGTGCAAGCCCACCCAGGGTTCGAATCCCTGTCTCTCCGCCATTACTATCTAAATCAATGACTTAAGAGTTGGACAGACAAGTGCGACACAAAGTGGAGCACAAGGCCCATGAAACTGTCTGCCTATCTGTCACCATCACGTCACAGAGTTTACTACTTCCGCTGGCCCTTGCCACGGACAGTGGATCAGAAGCGCCGCACAATCAGAATATCCCTTCGCACCAAATGCCCGGATCGGGCTGGCGATTTAGCCCGTCATCTTGCATCCTGCGGGCGATTGATTCGGGAGAACAAGGCATTGGCACGGCTCAGACAAGACGAAACACGAGAAATTGTGCGGAGCTACTTTGCGGCTGCTCTGGATCGCTATGTGGAGCGGATGAACGATACCTTTGACTTGTCCCCAACGTTCGGGCTATACACTGGGGCACATAGTGAGACACACAAGCAACCTTCGCTCTTGTATGTCCAGTTAAATCAATAATTTAGAAGCATGGTGGATTGTCCCTGTCTCTCCGCCAGATTTTCTTGAGGCCTGGCCCCACACTTTTCCTTAAAATCAACAGCTTAACGGGCATATGACCTTGGTGCATCCGTCGTTTTGCCTTGATTTGCTACACATTTTGCAGCACAATCCGCTACACAGGCAATCGGGAGGGCGGGTCATGACAATCATGAAACGTGGCAGCACATATCGCCTGCGCAAGCGGGTGCCGGTTCGGTTGAAGACCGTAAAAACATCTGGGTGAGCCTCCACACCGATTCCGATACCATAGCCCGGCAGAAAGCGCCCATTGCCTGACAAAATCCGGTTGAGGCGTGAGAAGCCCGGCTGGCGGGGGACGCGGCAGATGCGGAGCGGCGTTTTGAGGCGGTGCGGGAACTGGCGGCGGGGTAATCCCCCCATTTTTAATGGGGTCCGCTTGTAGAACTACGCGGCCATTTTCAGTTTCATAGCGGGTGTAATGCCGCCGATGGCCATGTTGGGCCGGTTATTGTTGTATGTCCAGAGCCATTTCGTGGCCTGGTCCTGCGCCTCCTCTATCGTCTCAAAGATGTTTTGATCCAGCCATTCATGGCGAACCGTGCGATTGTATCGCTCGATATACGCGTTCTGCTGCGGCTTTCCCGGCTGGATGTATTCGATGCGAATGCCGCGTGTCTCGGCCCATGCTTTGAGCAAGCCGCTGACGTATTCCGGGCCGTTATCAACACGAATGATCTGCGGCGCGCCCCGCCATTCTATGATTTGGTTCAAGCTGCGCACGACACGCATCGCTGGCAACGAGAAGTCCACCTCGATGCCCAGACCCTCTCGATTGAAGTCGTCCAGTACGTTCAACGCCCTAAAGCTCCGGCCATCTGCAAGCTGATCCTGCATGAAGTCCATCGACCATGTGTGGTTGGGGGCGACCGGCACTGCCAGTTCATCTGGTTTGGGCCGCTTCAGCCGCTTGCGCGGCCTGATACGCAGGTTCAGCTCCAATTCGCAGTAGATCCGATACACGCGCTTGTGGTTCCTCCCAAAGCCCCAAGTCTTGCGGTTCGCCGTCAAACGCACCAGCCAATCCGCGATCTCGGCGTGCTCATCATCGAACTTGCGCTCATAGCGATAGCAGGTCTCGCTGATTTGGAACCTGCGGCACGCCAGTGCAACGCTGATCTGCTTGCTCTTCACCGCATTCACGGCCATCTCTCGCCTTTGAGATGGCCTTACCGCTTTTTTCCAAGAGCCTCCTTCAGCAAATCGTTCTGCATGCTCATCTCAGCATACATCCGCTTCAGCCGTTTGTTCTCAGCCTCCATCGCCTTCATCTGCGACACCCTCGAGGCGTCCATGCCGCCGTACTTCGCACGCCATTTGTAAAAGCTAGCGCTGCTCATCCCATGCTCACGGCAAAGCGCGGAAACCGGCACGCCGCTCTCCGCCTGCTTCAAAATCCCCATGATCTGCGCGTCGCTGAATCGTCCGTTCTTCATCAAAAAATCTCCTCAGATATCTTGCCGAGAAAATTCTACTTTTGAACACCACTATTTTGCGGGGGGATTACCGCGGTGCGGGGCTTCGATACCTGCCAGCAGCGAGCGTAGCGGACCTGCCGCGCGAAGGCCTTCTTGCGCGCATCAAAGCAACGACGCAGCGAAAGGACGAGCCCGATCCGCGTGAAGCGGCGGCCGTGCTGAGGGACACCCCCAAGCCGCCGATTGCGCTTTGACATGAAAAAAACCGACCGGAAAACACGCTCCGGTCGGACTGTGGCAGCCAAAGGATCAGGCAGCGCGTTCAGGGACTTCAAGCCCCAGCCATTCGGTATAGAAGGCGTCGATATCGGGCTCAAAGTCATGGATGACCGGATACCACGGCGTCGGAGCCTCCACGTCCAGCAGGTCGCCGGACTTGGGGCAGTAATACTCGCGGATCACCTGCCAGTCGGTCGAGGGGGCCATCAGGCGGGGGTAGAGCTCTTCCTCCAGTCGCAGAACTCGTGACCGGCCAGAGACTTGACCACCCACTTCTTGTCCGACGCCCGCTGCACGATGAACAGCTTCGGCCCCAGCGGCAGGATGATGCGGTCCTCCCATGGCACCTGCTCTTGCAGCACCTCCAGATATTTCACAAAGCGGTCGCCGTCCTTGGGGGTGGAAAGCATGGTGTGCAGGGTGTCGCGGTCGATGGTGCCATCGACCAGATCCTTGATTTTTTCTTTGGTATAAGCCATTTTATCACTCCTGTGTCTTTGGTGGGGTGCCACCGGGAAGAGCAGCGGCACCCCGAAAGGGATTACTCCTCGACGAACTGGACGGTCTTCACGTCCGGCAGTTCGGAAAGGTCCATCGAGTATTCGCGGCCATAGGAAGGGATGGGCAGGTCCTCTTCCTTCAGCTCCCACTCGTTGGGCAGATCCCAGAACTCGCGGAAGCCCTGCGCCCATGTCGGCCCCAGCTTGAAGCTGGAGGCATACATCTGCTGCACATGCACCCCGGCGTCCTTCTTGAGGATGCGCTCGCGCTCTTTCTCCATCCACTTGCGGGTGGGCACGGCTCTGGCCAGACGGTCCTTGCGGATCGCGGCGCGGCGCTTTTCGGTGGCGGCCTCATCGGCAACCATCAGCCCGTCTGCCCCCTTCTTGAGCACCACGCCGTAAACCCGCTCGGCAAAGCGTTCCAGCAGGTAGCCGCCGTTCACGTCTTCGGCCACGGCCGCGGGGTCGCGGTCCAGCGGATCGCCGAAGCCGGGACCGCCGCGCATGTAGTTGAGGTAGAGGTCGTGATCCTTGAACATGTCCTCGGTGGTGATCGCCTGCTTGTCGCGCTTGATGCCCTCGGGGTTGATGAGGCCGTCAAACGTGGGGTTCTCGGGGTCGGTGTCCCCGCCGCAGGGGATCGGCTTGCCCGTGGCGATGGCTTCCTTCAGCCCGGTGTCATGGGCCTCGAACCGATACCCCGAGGCCGCCGGGTAGCCGCCCATCAGCCCCCAGTCGGAACTGATATGCCCGTTGCCCATGAAGAACATCGTCCAGTCCTTGGCGTTCCAGACCATGCGCAGGCTCTCGAAGCCGCAGCCGCCGCGGTATTTGCCCGCGAACGAGTTCACAGCGTGGATTTCGTCATACTGGTTGAACCCGCCGCCTTGCAGCCAGTTGGAGGTGTTGGCGTTGCCGGCGTTCACTTCCTCCAGATAGCCGCGTCCATAATAGGACCGCGACAGGCCGCGCCACAGCGCCGTCCAGGACGACACCAGGAAGTGCCAGCTATAGGCATAGGCCACGCGCCGGTCGTCGGGGTTCATCCAGGTGCCCTTGGGCAGCCGGAATTCGGTCCCGTAGGCGGCGCCATCGTTGATCATTTCGGAGGGGATCAGCGTCTGGGTCATCATCACCCAGATCCCCGACGTGAACGACACCGCATGGGCGTTATAGGTGTGCCAGCCCCATCGGGTTGACCCTTCGAAGTCCAGCCGCCAAGTGCCGTCCGGGCGGATCGTCATCTCCGACGGGGTGTGCATGATGGTGTCCACCTTGGCGAAGGTCGAGGGCACATGCACGTCCTCATGGGCATAGGGCACGTCCACGAAGCCGACCTGACGGTAGGTGCCGGGAATGGTCATCGCCTTGATGCGGTTTTGCAGGCCAACCCGGCCATGCTCGACCGCCTCGTAGGCGAACTTCCAGTAGGCGTCGATGCCTTCCTCGGCGATGACTTCCTCCACAAGATTGCGGATCATGTGGCAGCCGGCCACGCGGGTGCGTTCGTCCAGCATCCAGTAGCGGGTCGTGCGCACCGAACGCTGGGACTCGTGCAGCCAGTCGCGGAAGAGCTCATCGTTGGCGCCCACCTTGCGGCAGGTGACCGCGTAGCCATCCCCAAAGCGCTGAACCTGACCCGTGGTCATCGAGCCCGGCCCCACGGCGCCGGTGTCGATCACGTGGGTCACGCCGCCGACCCAGCCCACCAGTTCACCCTCGTGGAAGATGGGCACGATGGTGTGGATATCGCAGGGGTGGACGTTACCGATGAGCGGGTCATTGTTGGTGAAGATATCCCGGTCGGCAATGCCGGGGTTCCCCTCCCAGTCGTTCTCGATCATGTATTTGATCGCGGCGCCCATGGTGCCCACGTGGATGATGATCCCCGTTGAGATCCACCACCCCGGCCCGCAGACGCGAGAACAGCTTGTTATAGAGGATCGGGCTTTCCTTTTGCAGCGCCCTTTCCTTCAGGCCGGCATAGTGGCCGGTCTTTTTGGTGGCACCCATGATCTCGTCGCGGTGCTGCTTGAGCGTCTGACCGCCACGCACGATGCCTTTGATATTTTTCTGAACATTCATGATCTTGTCTCCTTTCGCCGCCGGTTACACTTGTTTGAGGTGGAACAGACGGTGGCCATCCAGCCATGTCTCGAAACCGCCAGGCACGACAAAGGTTGTCGCATCTGATTCGATGATCGCGGGGCCGATGATACGGTTGCCGGGCGTAAGCGCCTCCATCAGGTAAAGCTGTGCATCGGCCCATTTGCCCTTGCGGTAGAACTTGCGCGTGCCGAGGTAAGCCGACTGGGGCGGCTCGGCGGGGCCTTCCTCTTCCTTCGGAATGTTGGGCTTGGGGATCGGCACGGTGCCGCGCATGATCGCCCCGGTGACCGAATAGCCAAGCTCGGGCGAGCGGGCCGAAGCGGCATAGACGCGGCCGTATTTGTCGTTGAAGGCGTCGACCAGCTTGTCCCAGTCAGCGGCAGATTTCGCCTTTTCGATCGGGCTGTCGATCTCCAGATCGTTGAGCTGGCCGCGATACTGCATCCGGTAGCCCGGCTGAAGCTCGACCTGATCACGGGTGTAGCCGTTGAGCTCGAACTCTTCGAGCACCTTTTCGGATAGCTCGTGCCAGGCGTCGTTGACAAGCCGCGCCTCAATCTCTTTGGCGTCATCGCTGGCCACTTCGGCGATGTTGATGTCGAGCGACTTGTCGTAGCGGTATTCGAAGTCCGCCGCGGCGCAGCCAAAGGCCGAGAACCCCGCAGCCCATGCAGGCACGATGACATCCTCGAAGTCCATCCCCTCGGTGTAGCCATAGGTATGGACCGGCCCTGCCCCCCCGTAGGAGAAGCACACGAAGGATGAGGGCGAGTAGCCCTTGCCCGAAATCAGCGCCTTGAGGTAGTCGCGCAGGTCGCTGTCGAGCAGTTCGATCACCCCGGCGGCGGCTTCCTCGACCGAAATGCCCAGCGGATCGGCGATCTGCTCTTTCATCGCGGCATAGGCGCGGTCGCGATCCAGTTTGACCTGCCCGCCAAGGAAGTTGTCCGGGTTGAGATAGCCCAGGATGACGTGGCAGTCGGAGATGGTCACCGTGTCGATGCCGCTCTCGGCCCAGCACACACCCACCCGGTAGCCGGCGCTGTCGGGGCCGAGCTTGATGGCCTTGGTGTAGGGGTCGAGCCGGATGAACGAGCCCGCGCCCGCACCGACCGAATCGAGCCCCACGAGGGGCAGCGACAGAACCAGCCGCGCCATGTCGGGGTCGTTCTGGATGGTCAGCTCGCCTTGGGTGATGAGCGCCACATCAAACGAGGTGCCGCCGATGTCGGAACAGGCGATGTTCTTGTAGCCCAGCGTTTCGCCCAGATATTTGGCTCCGATCACCCCGCCGATGGGGCCGGAAACGATGGTTCGGGCGAGCTCCTTGGCTTTCCACGAGATGGTGCCGCCATGGGTCGCCATGACCCGGATGTCGAACTTGGAGCCGTTCTCCTTGAACGCGCCGGAGATCTTCTTCAGCGTCTGGCGGCTGGGCTCGGCGGCGAAGGCCTCCAGCACCGTGGTATTGGTGCGGTGGGTTTCCTTGCGCACAGGATAGTAGTCGCAGGAGGCAAAGACGGGGATGTCCTTGCCGGATTTCTCGACCTCATCCAGCACAATATCGCGCACGCGGCGCTCGTGGCCGGGGTTCTTGTAGCTGTGCAGCAGCGAGACCACGATGCCTTCAACACCTTGCGCGATCAGCTCTTTGGCGGCGGTGTGCGCGCCCTCTTCACGCAGTGGAATGACCACATCGCCGAACATGTCCACCCGCTCCATCACGCCGCGGGTCAGGTGCCGGGGCACCAGCGGCTCGTCGTAATAGTGGGTGTTGAGATGAATGCGGTCCTCATAGGCCATGCCCAGATAGGCCTGACAGGCGCGGCCCATGCGGTGGAAATCCTCCATCCCCGCATTGACGATCAGGCCAGTTTTCAGGCCCTTGCGCTGCACCACGCGGTTGAGCATCGCGGTGCCGGAATACACCCCGGTCTGGATCGACGACAGGGCTTCCTCAAGGCTCAGCCCCCAGTGTTCCAGCCCTTCTCGGCTGGATTCGATCAGCCCCCGGGCTTCGTTATCGGGCGTTGATTGCGCTTTGCCGACGACGAATTCCCCATCCGCATCGACAAAGAACGTGTCCGTCATTGTCCCCCCTGCGTCGATGCCAAGCACCTGCACAGAGCGTTGGTTTTTCTTGTCAAGTGGCACGAAAAACTCCTCCCTTGGTTTTGGCCGTCCCGGATTTGGAACTGGCTGACCACCAGTCTGCCCTATAGCCGTGGGGTGGATTTGTCCGATGATCGTGCGGGCTGACGGACATTCTGCGGACACAAGAAATCCGGCGGCCGAACAAACGGAAAAGAACACGCCCGGGGCGCGGAAGGGCATAGACCCGCACCGCTGTGCGGATCAGCTTCGCGCGCGGGAGACGCCGTAGCTGTCCATTTTCAGATAAAGGGTCGAACGGGCGATGCCCAGACGGCGCGCGGTGCGGGTCAGGTTGCCACCCTCGGCTTCGACAGCGGCCAAAATCTGTGCCCGTTCCACGTCGCGCAGGGTTTCCACACCCCGGCTGTGGCCGCTCTCCAGATATTCCGGCGGCAAGGTTGCCTCGTCGATCAGGCCGTTGGGCGATAGGGCATCAAGTGCCGCGACAAGATTGCGCATCTCGCGCAGGTTGCCCGGCCAAGCATGTTGCTTCAGGCGTGCGACCGCCGAGGACGTGAACCGCAACTGCCGCCCGCCATCCTCTGCTGCGTGGCGGCGGATCATCTCGCGCAACAGGGGCTCGATTTCGTCGCGGCGCGCGCGCAGAGGCGGAATTTCGAGCCGCGCCCCAGCGATCCGGTAGTAAAGATCGCACCGGAAACGGCCCTCGGCCATTTCGTGATAAAGGTGCCGGGTGGACAGCGCGATAACCCGTGCGCCCATATCCGTGGTGTGTTCGACAAGGCCAAGCAAGAGCTTTTGCAAGTCCTCGGACATGGCACCGGGGGAATTGAGGCACAGCACTCCGTGGCGTTCGAACCGGCCAGAGGCAATATAGTCGCGCAGTTTTTCTTCGGTCAGTTCCGCACAGTCGATCAGGTCGAACGGGGTGTCGGCATCGGGTCCGGCACGATGAATGGCCCGTGCAAGAAAGGTCTTGCCGGTGCCGGTCTCACCCTCGATAAGAACCGAAATGGACACGGGGGCAAGGCGCTGAGCCTGACCGCACACTCTGAAAATGGCGTCACCCGTCCGGCCGATTCGGGCAAGCTCGGCACCGGGATCGGCCTTCAAAGGCGGCGGGCGCCGCAAAGAGATCATCACTCCGATGGCTCCGTCCGCGTTGCCGACGACCTCAAGATCGGTGCCGGGCATGCAGTTCGACAGCGCCTCGGCAATGGTGTCGGGAGCCTGATCGATCAACTCGGGAATGCGCGTGCGCAAAGTCCGCAAGCCGGCATCGTCTTCGCAAAAGCGGGTGAAATCACTGGTGGCAAAAACATCGACCCCCGCCCGGTCCATCACCAGCGTCGGATCATTGCCCCGCCGAAGCTGCGCAATGTGGAACCGCTCCAGAAGGCGCTCGCGCTCGCGCGCATGCATCCGGCGCAGTTCGGCTTCGATTTGCAGGGCCAGAGCGGCTGACAGAGCGGCGGCATTGCGGTGCTCGTTGCCCCTGCTCCACGAGATGTCCACCACCCCCAGAACCAGATCAGAGCTCGGGTCGCGCACGGGGGTGGCGGCACAGTTCCAGCGTTGAATTTCCTCGCAAAAATGCTCCGCCTCGCGGATCACGACCGAACGGCGCAGGTGCAGCGCGGTGCCGATGGCGTTGGTGCCAATGGCCGATTCAGCCCAGTTGCCGCCGATATGCAGGTGGTTTTCCTGTCCCCGCTCCAGCGTCTCCCGGTCACCCACCGCATCGACCACAACACCGGCGCGATCGCACAGCATCAGGATACTGCCCGTGTCACTCAGAAGCCGCCCGGCATGGTCCAGCGCCCGCCGTGCCCCCAGACGCAGCCGGCGCGACAGAGCCTGCTGGGTAAGAAGCTGTTCATCGGCCAGAACCGGGGCCCGCTTGCGCCGTAAGACAGGATACCGGGAGGAACGCTGCCAGCTGTGCAGCACATCGTCCCGGATCTGCGGCGGAATGCGTCCGACCGCCAGAAAATTTTCCCAATCTGTCTTATCCAGACGATACGGCATCTTCTCTCTCACATCTCCCCGTCGAAAGGCCGCCCGGCTAAAATATCAATGGCAAACGCAAGGCAGCGCCTTAAGTTTAACAAGAGTAGCAAAAAGTTTGAACAAATTGTGTCCGATTTTTAGACAGTGGAAATTATTTGCCGATAATGCGACCCTTGCTTTCCTCCCGGATTTTATGTCAGCCTGCCAAGGAAAGCCCAAGGCCAAGGAGCATCCGGGCGGCACGATTGGCCTGTCGATGCATGTGCTTGCGGCTATGCAGGTCGCGCAAACGGCTGGCGGGATGCAGCAGCCCGGCACCGAACTGGCCCGCATCTTCAACATGGGCGGCCCGGGCGTCGCCAAACATTGCTCTATTCTGGAGGTCCGGACATGAACCCGGCACAATGGCTTGAACGCACGGCTCTCATTCACCCGGCCCGGCCTGCGCTTTTGTCCGGCAGCCGCGTGGTGGCGGACTATGCCACGTTCCGAAACCGGGCGGCGGCACTTGGCCGCGGACTTCAGGCGCGGGGGATCGGCAAGGGAGACCGGGTCGTAATCTTCATGCAAAACTGCCCTCAGTATCTGGAATGCCTCTATGGCATCTGGTTCGCCGGAGCCGTTGCAGTGCCGGTCAACGGCAAGCTCCACCAAAAGGAAGCGCTCTCGATCATCCGCAATGCGCAGGCCTCTCTGGTGTTTTCGGATGCAACCCACAGCACGCCGCTTGGCGCGGTTGGCGGGACCGGAGACCCGGAGATCATGGACGTCGGCACGTCCAGGTTTGCGGCGCTCTGCGCGGGTGATCCGCTCGACACTCCGGTTGCGCTGGACGGCGATGATCTGGTCTGGCTGTTCTACACTTCGGGCACGACAGGCCGCCCCAAGGGGGTGATGCTGACTGCGGGCAACCTCTCGGCGATGGCCCACAGCTATTTCGCCGACATCGAGCGCGTGACCGAAGACGACGCCATCCTCTATGCTGCGCCCATGTCCCACGGCGCGGGCATCTACAACTTCATGTTCGTGATGAATGCCGCCCGGCATGTCATCCCCGAAAGCGGCGGGTTCGAGCCGGAAGAGATCTTCCGTCTGGGGCGCGCAGTGGGCAATATCTCGATGTTCGCGGCCCCAACCATGGTGCGGCGTATGGTTGATTGCGCCTTGGCCGGGGAGCATGACGGGACCGGCCTGCGCACAGTGGTTTATGCGGGCGGCCCGATGTATGAGGCCGACATCCTGCAAGCGGTCGAGGTGCTTGGTGCGCGCTTCGTGCAGATTTACGGACAGGGAGAATGCCCCATGTCCATCACTGTGCTGCCGCGCGAGATGGTGACCGACCGCCGCCATCCCCGCTGGCGTGCGCGGCTGAACTCGGTCGGTTATACGCAAAGCCACGTCCAGGTTGCGATCTGCGACGACGACGGCAACAGCCTGCCATATGACCAGATCGGCGAGATCATGGTCCGCGGCGCGCCGGTCATGGCGGGCTATTGGCAAAACCCCGAGGCCACGGCTGAGACGATCCGCAACGGCTGGCTGCGCACCGGCGATGTGGGCAGTCTGGATGCCGAGGGGTTCCTGACCCTGCGGGACCGCTCCAAGGATGTGATCATCTCGGGCGGCTCCAACATCTACCCGCGCGAGGTCGAGGAACTGTTGCTGCAACATGAGGCAGTCAGCGAGGTGGCCGTCATCGGCGCGAAGGATGCGGAGTGGGGCGAAATCGTGGTTGCCTTTGTCGTCGCCCGGACGGGTGCTGCCGTCACGGAACAGGATCTGGACGCCTATTGCATCGACAATATCGCCCGTTTCAAACGCCCCAAGATCTACCGCTTCGTATCCGAGCTGCCAAAGAACAATTACGGCAAAGTCCTGAAAACCGACCTGCGGCGCGGTTTTGACTGACACGTCGCTTTGAAAACGCCGGTCCGGGGCATGCCTCGCCACACCTTTAGGAAAGCCCTCCGCCGGTTTGGCAAAGATCGCGATGTGAGGGAAAGCTCGTAACTTATCTTTGAAATGCGGTAGCATGAAAGGAAAACCGGATGCAGCCCTTTGCGGAATTTGAAACACTCTCTACCTGAGTGCGCACAGACACCGCACGGTGTCGAAAATAGCCTTACAATCATTGGATAAACCTTGTTTTCCAGCACGTTCTCAAAACCAGTAGCACGGTAAAATCTGTTGCAAAGCAACGGGTTGTCTGTCGCGTGTGGCCGACCTTTTATCTCGCATTCCTCAAACCGTCCTGCTTGCGGGTTACGATACCCCCGCCACTGCCGCCGATTGTCCGAAAGCTTATGAAAGGGTGAATTGAGAAGAATGGCCGCCAAAACTGGGGGCACCTCATCCAGATGAGAGATAAAGCCCGAAGCTGTTTGAGGCTTTTTGAATGCAGTCCAACAAATTGAACCGCTAAAAGCTGCAAGCGACAGGTTCAATTCTGCCATCTGATGCGCTCCGTCAGGTTGGTGTCAGCTTGGCGCGTTATGCACTCCATATCTCTGGAATCAGTTCCCAGACCCGCAGGTCTGAGGAAGCTGAGAGTCAGAGGCAAATACGAGTGGAATGATCGTGACGCGTTGAGGCAGGCTGCCTGCCATAGATGTCACGCCAATAGGAAAGTCGGAAAAAGTGAACAAATTCTCAATTGCAGCAATCTTGATCAGTGGCGTTGCGCTCGCAGCATGTGGCGGTGGCGGCGAGACAAGCCGGGGGCCGACCACCCCCGACCCTGTGACTCCAACGCCAACACCGGGCCCCAAACCCACGATCACCAACCCCAACTACACCCGCTATATCGAGCCCGCCGCGATCAAGCGCGATCTGAGCGGTCTGGCGTCGGTTTACCGCAAGAATTATCATAAATTTCTGGAATATAAGGCCCCCAACGGCAAGCCCATCCGCCTTGTCGCAACCAATGACATCAGCGACGAGCAACTTTTGCGCTCTTACAACATCCTGTCCTTTTACCTGAGCGATGTTCCGGGCAGCAAATACGGCAAGAGGAAAGCTGCCGTTGCAAACCAGATGGCAAACAGCGGTGCCGTGCTGGTCATGGCTGGGGGTGCCGATGGCGCGAGCCCGATCAAAACCAGTGCGCTGGCGGGGCAGCCGCTTTATCAGCTTGAATTTCCGGCCGCCGGCACCAAGGCCTATCTGGAAAGCGACTATGATCAGCGTGATGCCGGATTTGAGGAAATCTTTCACATGGTGCATGACAACGGGATCGGCACCAAATACACCCCCGGCGTTCTGAAATCCACCTATCAGAGCGACATCACCAAGGCGATGGAAAACGCCTATGCCAAAGGCATCTGGAAGCCTGATCGTGCCACCTATGATGAGTGGAAGAAAGAAGGCAGTCTTGAGCAGGAATATATCGCCTCGGTGATTGACAGCTATTATGGCTATTGGGGCGCATGGACCGGAGGCACCGGGGGGATGTGGGGGCTTTACAAGCCCAAAACCCGCGCCGATGTCAAACGGCTGGATCCGCAGGGGGCCAAGATTGTCGAGGATTTCCTGGCCAAAGACCTGACCTATATGGCGCGGATCGACCCCAATTTCAAAGGCACGTTCAAGATGGCCTTTGATGCCAGTGCGCCCTATACGCACAAATCGCAATATCTGAACAATGCGCGGCTGCTGGGCAGCAATGATGCCAACCTGATCGGCAATGATCGCGATAACATTCTGATGGGCAATGCCGGGCGCAACACGATTGACGGGCGCGGCGGCATGGATGTTGTGCAATATACCGAGCTGTCCAAATTCTACGAGATCAGAAACGAGGCCGCCAAAACGATTGTGTCCTCTCTGAGACGCCCCAATGATGTGGATACGCTGATCAATGTCGAGATCATTCGTTTCCCCGACAAGGATGTGAAAATCCCGTAAGCGGACAAACCCGTTATGCCTGAAACAGATGCCAGCAGCGCTCATTTGGCGGTGCTGGCCCCACAGTCCTGACCTCAACACATTGGAAACGACCATGACCAAAACCGGCATGACACAACCCTTCTGCTTTGGGGTCAAGACGCCTCTTTGGGCGGCCCTGATCGGCGCTGTTGCCGCTCTGGGCCCGATGGGGTCCGCAGCCAAAGCCGAGGGGGCCAGTGCAGCCCCCCGCAACGACGCACAGGCCGAGCCTGTCAGGATCAGCCCCGAAAACCGGCGTCTACTGGCACTGGCGTTGATCCAGAAGGCGCAGGGCAATTTTGATGAAGCGATCAAACTGTTGCGACAAGGTTATCGGAACAATCCCGACAGCCTGATGATCCGGCGCGAGCTGGCGCTGGCGCTGCTATTGAACAAAAACTTTGCTTCCGCGAAATATCACTTTGATGCTCTGGAAAACGCCGATCCTGACGCGGAACTCAGAGCGGCCTATAAGAATTTCAACAACATCATCCGGCGCAACCGCAAGCTTGGCTTTGGCGTGCAGTTTGCCATTTTGCCTTCGACAAACCTTAATCAAGGCACCTCAAACAGCCATTTTGACAGCACCGCGGGTCAGGTTCTGATCGACAAAAACGCGAAACCCATATCCGGGGTCGGTGTGAAACTGGGCGTGTCTGGGTATTTCCAGCATATGTTTGACGCGCAAAGCCGGGTTGTGGCCGATTGGCGCATCTCACGAGAGCTTTACAAACACAAGCAATTCAATTCGACATCCGGTTTGCTCAGCCTGACCTATCAGCGCGCGGCGGATCAATTTGACTGGTCGATTTCAACCTATGCGCAAAATGTCTGGCGCGAACAGGGCACTGACAAGCTGGTTTATGGCGCCCGCGGCGATCTGAGCCTACGGTTGGGCGACAAAAAACGGCTGAGCTTTTCGCTGGATCTGGGGCGTGATCAGTATAAGGGCAATCCGCAAGCCTCGGGCAACTTCGCCATTTTCAACACGGCCCTGTCCTATCAGCTCAGCCCCAGCATGAGCATCACCTCTGGCTTCGGGTTGGAGGGCAGCCGGCCAAGTGCAAAATACGCCCAGTATAACGCGGCCAAAGCCTTTGTGGATGTGTCAAAATACTGGAAAGGCGGGCTGTCAACCAGTCTGGGTCTGGAAATCGGTGCCCGCAAATATGCCGATACTTACCCCAACACCACATCGGCGCGCTCTGATAAGTTTTACAAACTCAATCTCAGCCTGCAAAATGACAACATATCGCTGGGCGGTTTCACCCCGCGGGTTGACTGTTCTTATAAGAAAAACATTTCGAATGTCGCTTATTTTGATTATGGAACAACCAATTGCGGAATTTCATTTTCGCGCAGCTTTTAGGATAACCGGGACAGGTCTGATGCATATTTTGCTGGTCGAAGATGATGCGCAGCTGGGGGATACCTTGCAGCGTGCCCTGCGCAACAACTCCTATATCTGCGACTGGGTCACATGCTGCGAAGATGCCGCCTTTGCGATCTCGGAACGCGCCTTTGATCTGGTGATCCTTGACTGGATGCTGCCCGATGGCGATGGCCCGCAGTTGTTGTCAAAGCTCAGGCAGCAGGGCTTTGACCGGCCGGTCATCATGCTCAGCGCCCGCACCCAGACCGAAAGCCGCATTCAGGGGCTGGATGCGGGGGCCGATGATTACCTGCCCAAACCGTTTGATCTGGAAGAGCTGTTCGCCCGCCTGCGCGCCCTGTTGCGGCGGGGAACGGTGAAGCCCAGCAATACCCTTGCCCGAGGCACGCTGGAACTCGGCCTTGATGCGCTCAGCGTCACCGAAGACGGCCATGACGTGCCGGTTTCGGCCTCTGAGTTTCATGTTCTGCACTGTCTGGCCTCGCGGCCCGATAGCTATATCTCAAAAGATCAGATCGCCGATGCCGCCTATGATTGGGACGCCGAAATCACGCCAAACGCGATTGAGGCGCATATTTCACGGCTGCGCAAAAAGCTGAAAAAGGGCCGAATCTCAACCCTGCGCGGCATCGGTTACAAACTGGAGAGTGCGCCAAAATGACATCTCTGCGCGTCAAATTCCTGACTGCGGCGGCCCTGGTCGCTGTGGCTGTGGCAGTCCTGATGCTCTATGCGGTGTCGGGTGGCGTCGAGCGCTATGCCCATGAGCAAAAACTGAACATGGTTGCCCAGCAAAGCGCGTTGATCGCCAGCATCTGGCAACAGAGCGGCGGGTGCGGCGCTACCCCGCCCGGCCTTGATTTCGCCGCCCTGCCCCCGGAGGCCAGCGCCTTTGCAGCAACCGGCATTTTTGCCTATTGCGACGGTGTTCTGGTGTCAAAAATGGGCAATACCCCCGAACCGCAGACACAGGAAAACGCCCCGGGCGATGTCGAAGACCCCGAGCATGACATGGTTTACCTTTATGAGGGCCACTCGGTTGACAATGGCTGGATCATTATCGGCGCAGAGGCCTCAGTCGATGATCACAATTTCACAGCCTTTGTCATGCCGCAAATCTACCTGCCGGTGATCGGGCTTGTGCTGGCGCTGATGGCTTTGTGGTGGCGCAGCAGCCATTGGTTTGCACCGCTTTCGCGCATAGAAGACGCCCCTGCCCTGCCCGATCTCCCGGTTGAGCTGTTGCCGTTGGTTCAGCATATTTCCAAAACCGAAAATGCGCTTAAAACGCTCAGCGACAAGCTGGAAACCAAGCTGGAATATGAACGCCAGTTCACAGCCAACGCCGCGCATGAGCTTCTGACCCCGCTCACCGCCATCAAAGCCGAAGCGCAGCTGCAGGTCGCTCTGGCAAAGGGCGATGAGGCCCATCTGGCGTTTCAGCACATCATCGAACGCGTTGACCGCGCCAGCCATACGGTGGATCAGCTGATGACACTTGCCCGGCTGGATCCGCAGATGAACAATGTTGACCCCGAAGCGTTTGACGTTGCCGTGCTGCTCAGAAACACCATCGCCGAATATGGCCACCGGATTGCCGGCAAATCTCTTGAACTTGAAGCCTCTATCCCCGAAACGCTCCGTTTTTCCGGCGTGCCGGGTGTGCTGCGGATCATGTTTGAAAACCTGCTCGACAATGCCATCCGCTACAGCCCCGAGGGCGGCCCGCTGCAGATCGCCCTCAGCCCCGGTGCGAACGGCTTTGCCTGTTCCTTTCAGAACAATTGCCAGCAACGCTTGCCACGGTATCTTATTGACCACATAGATCAACGTTTCGTGCGTGGCGCGAATGAGGCCGAAACGGGCACGGGTCTGGGCATGTCGATCATCAACCGATGCGCCGAACTTCATGGTTTGACGGTAAGCGTTTCACCGCAGCGGGATTTTCAGAGCCTTGAGATCAGCATTTCATAATGTTGAGCCCTCTGGGCAACGGTCTGTTCGCTCAGCTTCCCTCTGCGTCCGATTTCGCCCGCCACAGCGCAATCGTTAAACCCGCCCCCGGCGCAAAGCATTCGGACAAAACGCCGCCGGACCATCCGGTGGCTCTCACCGCCCAGCCTCAGGCGCTTTTGCGATCTGTGGAAACGCCTTGGGCGGCACGGTTGCTGTTGGAACCCCGCCCAAAATCCTGTAAGAGCTTGGGGAACATGAATTGGAGGATGTCATGCGTTACATAGCGACCCTGGGCCTGCTGGCTTGCCTTTCAACTCCGGTGCTGGCGCAAGACCGTGCCGCGACGGTTTTGGTTCTGGATGGTTCCGGCTCGATGTGGGGGCAGATTGACGGAACCGCCAAAATCACCATTGCCCAAAGCGTGGTGGATGATCTGCTAAAAGTCATCCCCGCCGAACAGGCGCTGGGCCTGACGGTGTATGGCCATCGCCGCAAGGGCGATTGCTCGGATATCGAAACGCTTGTGGTGCCCGGGATTGGGACGCAGAAGGCGATTTCAGACGCCGTTCATGGGATCAAACCCAAGGGCAAAACGCCGATGACCGATGCGGTGATCGCGGCGGCAAAGTCGCTGCGCTACACTGAGGAAAAGGCAACGGTGATCCTTGTCTCGGACGGGATCGAAACCTGCAACCCAGACCCCTGCGCCGCCGCCCGCGCGCTTGAGGACGCGGGGGTGGATTTTACCGCCCATGTGATCGGCTTTGACGTCAGTGACCCCAATGCCGTGGCGCAGATGCAATGTCTGGCCACCGAAACGGGTGGCACCTTCCGTATGGCGGGTGACGCCAAAGAGCTTGGTTCTGCGCTGGTCGAGGTGATTGAAGCGCCCGAACCGGTGAGCATCACCTTCCGCGCTACGGCCGGCGGTGCCGAGATCGGCAGCGGCCTGATCTGGAGCTTTGCCCCCGATGGCACCGGCCAGCAGACCGCGCCCACCGGAACCACGCAGCTGAGCCTGCTGCCGGGTGATTACAGCGTTTCTGTCCTGCGACTTGAAGACGAGGCCACCGCCGAGGCGGCGTTCACGGCTGGTGAACAAACCGCGACGATCACGCTGGTCTTGCCCGAGCTTCTCCCCGCCGCTTCGCTGGAAGCCCCGGCAACGGCGGTTGCGGGATCGAAGGTCGAAGTCACGTGGATGGGGCCGAATAACAATGGGGATTATATTGCCCTGGCTGCGGTCGGCGCGCAGGTGAACGAAGAACTCAACTACACCTATACCGATAACGGCAACCCGGCGGCGCTAACCCTGCCCACCGATCCGGGCAGCTACGAGCTGCGCTACATCGCCAATGGCGACAAGAAGAAAATTCTCGCCAGCCGCCCGATCACCGGCACCGCCCCTTCCGCTTCACTGGAAGCCCCGGTAACGGCAGTTGCCGGGTCGACGATCGAAGTCACATGGGTTCGGTAACGGCAGTTGCCGGGTCGACGATCGAAGTCACATGGGTTGGGCCGAATAACAATGGGGACTATATCGCGCTGGCTGCGGTCGGCGCGCAGGTTAACGAAGAACTCAGCTACACCTATACCGATAACGGCAACCCGGCGGCGCTGACCCTGCCCACCGATCCGGGCAGCTACGAGCTGCGCTACATCGCCAATGGCGACAAGAGGAAGATTCTCGCCAGCCGCCCGATCACCGGCACTGCCCCCACGGTCGCGCTGGAAGCGCCTGAAACCGTGGCTGCCGGGGCGAAGTTCGAAGTGACATGGGTTGGGCCGAATAACGATAATGACGCGATCACCGTCGCAATTCTGGGCTCAAAGGCGGGCGACCATGTTGATCACAGGTTTACCGTCAACGGCAATCCGGCCCCGCTGACCGCCCCGGACAAGCCGGGCACTTATGTCCTGCGCTATGTTGCAAGTGGCAATAAAGCCAAGGTTCTGGCGCGGCGTGTGCTGACGGTCTCCGGGGCGGGTGCAGGACCGTTGGCCCCGGGTATGGCGGTGCTGGAAGCGGCTGAACGCGGCGTAGCGGGTGGTCAGATTGAGGTGTTCTGGGCTGGCCCCGGTTTTGCGGGCGATATGATAGTGACCCGGAAAATCGGCTCGGTGGCAGCGGAAAGCTCGGTGGCTGTCACCAGCGGCAACCCCGTGGTTCTGCCTTTGCCGGCAGCTCCGGGCCAATATCTGATCCACTACCTCACCGGTGCGGGCCAGACCTCGATCGGCAAGCTGCTGGTCTTGGTGGAATAAGGCACTCTGCGCTCGGAAAGGCCCGGCATCCCTGTCGGGCCATCGCATGGGCCCGCTCATCCATCCCCGGCCCGGGCCGGGGGTGACGCTGTTTACCTTGGTCATTTTCCAAACTCTCAGTGCTTTCACCCAGGGGAGCTGCCATGCAGCAGATCATTTCACGCGCCTGGAGGGCTCGGGGGCATGATCGGTGCGATATATTCATGTCGCTGAAAACCGCGCTCACGCCCAGCGCTCAGCAGACGCTGGCCAAGGCGATATATCACGCTATGCACACCGGCGGCGGCCCCTGCACGGGCTTACCTTGGCGCTGGGGCTATGAGCTACCGCGCTGCGCCGGGATGGTTGAATAGACCACTCAGCCCCCGCTTCGCCCAGCCAAGACCCGCAACACCGCGTCCGCCGCCCGCAACCCTGGTTCGGGCCCGCCGCGGCCCAGACGTTGCATGGTCAGCGCCATCGCCGCCTGTTGCTTTTGCGGCGCGGCCCATTCGGCCAGCACTCCGGCGGCGATTTTGTCCGGCACACAGTTCTGCCCCAAAAACTCTGGCACCACCCTTGTGTCACTGACCAGATTGACCAAAGTCACCGTATCCACCCGCAGCAAACGCCGGATCAGCACCCGGCTGAGCCAGCTCATATCATAAGCAATCACCATCGGCGTGCCCGCCGCGGCCAGTTCCAGAGACACCGTCCCCGACGCCGCCAGCGCCAGATCGGCAGCAGCAAAAGCGGCGCGTTTTTCGGCCTCCCAATCGCTGAAATCGCGCGGGTTCAGCAAGATCAACCGCCCCGGCCAGTCTTTGGCCAGTTCCGCCACCCGATCCGCCACTGCCGGCGCGGCGGGCAAAACCATGTGCAGATCAGGCCGGGATTGCAGCACCTTGCCGACTGTTGCCGCGAAAACCGGCATCAGTCGCTCAATCTCGCCCCGCCGAGATCCCGGCAGTGTCAGCAGCAGCGGAGCCTCGCCAATGCCATGACGGCGGCGAAAATCGGAGCAATCCTGCGCACTGGCCTGGGGCTGAGCCGCCACCGGATGGCCGACGAAATCGCAGCCCATCCCGGCGGCTTGCATCAAGGGGGGTTCAAACGGCAGCAAGGCCAGCACATGATCAATCACTCGCGCCATTTTTACCGCCCGTTTAGGCCGCCATGCCCAGACCGAAGGGGCAACGTAATGGATGGTTTTCACATCGCTGGCCTGTTTCACCAGCTTGGCCACCCGCAGGCAGAAATCGGGGCTGTCGATGGTGATCAGCGCCTCCGGTTGCAGCTGGATGATCGCTTGGGCCGCCTGCCTGATCCGCCGTTTCAGGGCGCGGTATTTGGGCAGAACTTCGGCAATACCCATCAGTGAAAGTTCCTGCATCGGGAACTGACTGACCAACCCCTGGGCCTGCATCAACGGCCCGCCAACTCCGTGAAATTCCACTGCGGGGTTGCGCTGTTTCAGCCCCGCCATCAACGCTGCCCCCAGCGCATCGCCCGAGGGCTCGCCCGCGATCAGGTAGAGCCGCATCAGAGCGCCCGCAAAAACAGGCCGGTTTCCTGCAATGCCTGTTCCGCCGCATCGCGATGCAGCACATTGACCGAACCGGCGCGGATATAGACCCCGGCCAGCCCGGCGCGGGCGGCGGCGTGGATGGTGTCGGCCCCGATGCTGGGCACGTCAAAGCGCAGATCCTGCCCCTGTTTCGGCGCCTTGATCAGCACGCCTTTGCCCCGACGCAGCTGTGGCGGGGTATCGGCGACATAGGCCAGCATCGAATCCGTGCCTTGCAGGGTCTCGATGCCCAGAACCTGACCGCCGGACAACACCACGGCCTGCCCGACATCCAGAGGCGATAGGGCGGCCAGAATCTCCAGCCCTTTGGCACAATCGCGCTCCTCCTGCGCAGTGGGGTCTGGGCCGATATGTTCGCCGCTTTGCATCAACAGTGCGGGCACAACCGCATGGGCCGCTTTGAGCGCAAAGCCCTGTTCCTCGAACACAGCCGCCACCTCGCGCAGCAGCGCATCATCACCCTGCCCCATCGCCGCCAGCAGCCTAGGGGCGAGGCCGAGCATTTGGGCGTCAAATTTGGCCGGGTTCAGGGCCGGGCGCTGCATGGCTCCGGCAAACACCAGATCGGTGATGCCGGCAGATTTGAGCGCCTCAAACAATGCGCCGATCTGCTCGAATGAGGCCGCAAAATGCGCCTGCCCCTGCGGCACCGTGACCGGCACGCCGGCAAAGCTGACAAACAGCGCATCCGGGCAATGCGCCGCCAGAATTTGTGGTAAATCGCCGCTGCCGGCCAGTATGGCGAGGTGTTTGCTCATTGGCCTAACCGCCCTAGCCTTTACCTGGAGTCAGGAAAGAACGATCACTGGAGCCGAGGATAAATTCTACAATATCAAGCACATAGTCGCTTTCGGCCTCTTTGGCCAATCGCTGGGCGCGTTCCTGAAAGGTGCCATCGCCTTGGGCCAGCGCCTGATAGGCGGCGCGCAAAGCGGTGATGTCAGAGCGCGCCACGCCACGGCGTTTCAGGCCGATCAGATTCAGCCCGTCCAGCTCGCCCCGGGTCGATTGCACCAGCCCGTAAGGGATCACGTCATTGGTCACCATAGTGACCGCGCCGATGATCGCGCCGCGGCCAATCCGCACGAATTGATGAATGCCCGACAGCCCACCGATGATCACCTGATCCTCGATCACGCAATGCCCGGCCACGGCGACCTGATTGGCCATGATCACGTTGTTGCCGACAATCGCATCATGGGCCACATGCGCCCCGGTCATCAGCAGGCAATCATCGCCAATCCGGGTCAGACCACCGCCGCCGCTGGTACCGGTGTTCAAGGTGGCACCCTCGCGAATCCGGCAGCGTTTGCCGATAATCAGCCGGGTCTTTTCGCCCTTGAATTTCAGATCCTGCGGGATTTCGCCGATGCAGGCAAAGGGAAAGATCTCCGTATCTTCGCCGATCTCGGTCTGCCCGGTCACCACCACATGGCTTTTCAGATGCACCCGCGCCGCCAAGGCCACCTCGGCCCCGACCGTGCAAAACGGCCCGATCACACAATCCGGGCCGATCTGACAGCCCTCTTCCAGCACCGCGCTGGCATGAATTTGGGCGGAGGGGTGAATGGCCATGGCTTATTCCTCGAGCAAATCAATCATGGCGACGATTTCGGCCTGCGCCGCGACCTCATCGCCCACCTTGGCCACGCCGCGGAATTTCCAGATCTTGGACGACCCCCGCAGCACCTCGACATGCAGTTCCAGCACGTCACCGGGCACCACTTTGCGGCGGAATTTGCATTTGTCGATGCTCATGAAATAGACCAGCAGCGGCTTGTCGATCAACTCGAGCGTCATGCCCACCAGCACGGCAGAGGTCTGGGCGATGGCCTCGACAACCATCACGCCGGGAAAGATCGGAGCCTCGGGAAAATGGCCCTCAAACTGCGGTTCATTCGCGGTGATATTCTTGATGCCAACCGCAGATTTACCCAGCTCAATATCACGGACCTTATCAATCAGCAGCATCGGATAGCGGTGCGGGATAATCCGCTTGATCAGGCTCAGATCTGCTTCGGTTGTTTCTGTGGTCATTCCAAACGCGCCCTTTTTTATGATTTGTGAACAGGCATATAGTTAACAACTGCCGGCGCAAACGACAAGCCGCTCTGTGGGGTTATGCCGGCTCTACTTGGGATCGGCCGGCCCCGGCGGCGCGGTGCCATCGCCAATGGTGGCATCCGAGCGCTGCGCAACAATATCGGTGATGTCCACGCTGCTATCCGAGGCAAACACCATGCGCTGATCCAGTACGATCTGAGCGCCGCGTTCTTTCATCACCTCGGCCAGAATCGGCAGCACCCGCTGGTAATACTCACCCCGCGCATGTTCGAGCTTTTCGGCCAGTTTTACGCCCTTGACCTGTTGCGTTTTGCGGATGCCCTGCACCTTTTCGTCAAACGCATCAGCCAGCTTGCGAAACGCCTCGGTCGTCATCTTGGGGCGCTGCTCGGTCAGAGCCTTTTCCTCGGTCTCAAGATCGGCTTCAATCTGGCGAATCGCGGCCTCGAGCTTGGCCTTTTCGGCCTGAATCTCGGCCATGATCCGCTCACCATACAGAGATTGACGGAACAAGCGATCCTGATTGATCACCAGGATGCTGACACGCGCCGCCGCACCCTGATCGCGCGGCCCTTCCACAGCGTCGGGTACAGCGCCCGGTGTTGCCCCGGCGGGCTGTGCCGGCACCCTGCCCGGCCATGCCACTGACCCACAGACCAGCCCCAACAGAAGGGTCCGATATGCTGCGGCCCGAATCTGCATCTTAGAACCGGGTCTGAACCGTCAGCTCGAACGAGCGATCCCGGTCATAGCTTTCTTTTTGCAGCGCTTTGGAAAAGTTAAAGCGCAGCGGGCCAATCGCCGTGGTCCAGAACACCGAAATCCCGACCGCCGAGCGCCAATGCAGATCATCATCCACCGGTCCGCCAAAGCCAGCGGTGTCATCCAGCCCCCAGACGCTGCCAATGTCATAGAACACACCGGCCGAGAGACCATATTCTTCGGGCAACCCGATCGGGAATTCGGCCTCGAACCGGGCAACGGCAAATTTATTGCCCCCAAGCGCGTCACTATTGATCACATTCAGATCACGTGGCCCCAGCCCGCCGGATTCAAAGCCGCGCATTTTGCTGCCATTGAGGAAGAACCGTTCATTCAGCCCCGAGGTGCTGCCGTTCTGAGACGTCAATATCCCACCCTCAACCACCGCCCGCAGGGTGACCTCTTCGTTGAAGACTTTGGTTTCGGCCCCCACCAGCGCGGTGGTTTTGATGAATTCGGTATCACCGCCCAGCCCGGCAAATTCCTGACCAAAGCGCAGAACCACCCCGGCATTGGGGTTCAGCCCGGTGCGTCTGGTGTCAAAGCTATATCTGTACCCAACCGCGCTGGTCAGCTGTTTGCCCTTGGCCTGTTCGGCTTCGAGCAGTGGCGAGTTGATTTGCGGATTGCCCGCAGGTGTCAGCGCCACATCAAAAATCTTGTGGCTGGACAGGTCGTAATACACATCCAGCCGGCCATTTTCACTGACCGGGAATTCCAGCCCCATGCCAAACTGAGCCGCTTTGGTGCTGTAATGAGAATGCGAATTCTTTGAGGTCGTATAACCGCCAGAGAGCCTAAACCCAACATCACGCCCCAAAAAGGCCGGCTCGCGGAACGAGAAACTGGCCGCAGCATTGGAAGAAGAGGTGTTGAACGACAGATCCAGCGCCTGCCCCCGACCCAGGAAATTGCGCTCGGAAAAACCGATGCTCAGGCCGAAACCGGCATCGGTGCCATAAGAGGCCCCAAAGCTGAGGCTGCCGGTGGGTTGTTCTTCGACATCCACATCAACAATCACCTGATCGGGTGCCGAGCCCTGGCGGGCATTCACATCCGCCTTGGAAAAGAAGCCCAAGCCCCGGATGCGTTCAGCCGTTTCGCGGATCTGGCGCGGGTTAAAGGGATCACCCTCGACCACATCGAATTTGCGCCGCACGACACGGTCCAGCGTGGTGGCGTTGCCCTCAATGTCGATGCGCTCAACAAAGATGCGCGGCCCGCGCGACAGCACAAATTCCACATCCAGGCTGAGGTCACGATCATTGCGGGTGACGCGGGGCTCAACCCGGACAAAGTTCAGCCCCTTGCGGATTGCCAGCCGCTCCATCCGGGCGATGGTGTTTTCGATATGGGTCGGGCTGTAAATCTTGCCCGAGCGGATGCGGATCACCTTCTGGAACTCGGCCGCGTCGACCTCGGGCAGATCGCTGACCGTGGTCAGCTTGCCGAATTTGAATTGCTGGCCCTCGCGCAGATTGACGGTGATGAAAAAGCCATTGCGGCCACGCGACAGCTCGGAATTGACAGACAGGATCTGAAAATCGACGAAACCGCGCGAATGGTAGAAATCGGTCAGCACCTGTTTGTCAAATTCAAGCCGATCCGCGATAAAGCTATCGCGTTTGATCAACGCCCGCAGGAGCCCGGCCTGTTTGGTTTCCAGCACCCGGCGCAGGCGGCGGTCAGAATATTTACGGTTGCCGACAAAGCTGAGGCGCTCGATCTCGGTCACTTTGCCTTCGGTGATTTCAAACACCAGATCGACCCGGTTGTTCGAGCGACGGATGATTTTTGGAGTCACCGTGGCCGCATAGCGCCCGGCCCCGGCATAGGCTTCGGTCAGGGCGGCCGCATCACTTTCGGCAATAGAGGGGTTATAAACATAGCGTGATTTCGAGCGCACCAGCTTGGACAGATTGGCATCCTTGATGCGTTTATTGCCCTCAAAAGCGACCTTGTTGATGGTGGGGAATTCCACCACCGAAATCACCAGCGTATTGCCCTTGGGCACTAGGCTGACGGTTTCAAACAATCCGCTGTTGACGATGCTCTGATACGCGTCATTCAGACGCCCCGAAGACACAGTCTGACCCCGCGCGATTCCGGCATAGGTCAGGATGGTGGCCGGATCAATCCGCTCATTGCCGGTGATCTTGACGGCGTTAAAGCGGTAATTGCGGGCCTCAGCCGAAATGGGAGCGGCCAGATAGCCCATCGAAAGCAATACAAGAGTTGCCGCTTTTACTGTGTTGAATTTCTGTGTCACTGTGGTGTCCTCTACTGCTCTGTCAGCACATCCGCGTTTTTTCAGACCGGATTGGGGTCAATCGCTTATTTGTTCTTGCTAAACGGTCTGAAACGGCTTGTCAAAAGGGCAAAGCCCCCTTGCAGCGGCAAAGAGGCTGTTAATGTAGAATTTATCAGCTGTCTCAGCCCAGGGACAGCGCCCCCAGATAAGCGCCCACCGACAGCGCAACGGCGATGGTGGCCGGATAAAGCAGACGATCCCAATTCACATCCAGCAAAAGGGCAATTCCGCGATAGCTGCTTTGAATGGTATGCATGGCTTTGGTCTCTCTGTTCTAAAGGGCCAAGCGGCGAATGTTTCGCAACTGTGGCACCGTGTTTAAAACATTGATAACAACAAAATAAGGCATATTTAGGGCAGCATTGCGATTTCGGCTTAAAACCCGTTCCGCCGGCACCCCCTGCCCTATAGCGTTTGACGCAATAGCTGAGACATTGAGCTTAACGGCTGAGCACCAGCTCGACCTTCAGCCCGCCCAGCTGTTCGCTGTCCCCCAGACGCAGCCCGCCCCCATGCGAGCGTGCAATATCCAGCGCAATCGACAGCCCCAGCCCCACGCCCGAGCCCTTGTTCTGATTGCGCCCCGGTACCAGACGCGAAAAGGGTTGTAGCGCCTGCTCGCGGTCCTCTCTGGCAATGCCGGGGCCGTCATCTTCGATGCGGATCACCAAAGCGCGCTCGGAAAACACCATGCTCACCCGCACCTTATTGCCATAGCGCACCCCATTGCCGATCAGATTCTCCAGCGCCCGCTGCACCGCCACCGGCCGCAGCATCATTTCGCCCGCTGGCCCCTGCACCCCGTCAAAGCGCACATCATGGCCCGCCCGGCAGGCATTGGCCACGGCGCGTTCGACCAGCGCAACCGGGTCGCTTTGCTGCACCTCTTCCCCGGCATCACCACGGGCAAAATCCAGAAAGCCCTCCAGAAGGTTCTGCATATCGGCCACATCCTTTTGCAGCTCGGCCACCTCATCGCCGGGCTCCATCATCGACAGGCCCAGCTTCAGCCGGGTCAGCGGCGTGCGCAGATCGTGGCTGACGCCGGACAGCATTAACGTGCGTTGCTCGATCTGACGCTCAATACGCGTGCGCATCGCCAGAAAAGCCGCCCCGGCCGCGCGCACCTCACGCGCCCCGCGGGGGTGATAAGGCACCACATGCCCCTTGCCAAAGGCCTCGGCCGCCGCCGCCAGACGCTTGATCGGGCGCAGCTGGTTACGCAAAAAGATGATGGCAATGATCGTCATCAGGATCCCGGTCAACAGCATCAGCACCAACAGTTGATGCGGATTGCGCGCCGTCACCCGCAACCGGTCAAACCCGATCTGCATCAGCCCATGCCGGGTCTGAAACCACAGCATGACAGTATGATCCTGCGAGACCAGATCCACCGCTTGCAGGCTGCTCAGCCCCTGATACAAGGTCTGCTGCATCACCCGCCCAGACAGATCGACCAACCCCAGCCGGGTTTGCGCCGGGCTGGTGGAGGGCAGCGCAATCTGCAACGCCAGCCCCTGCTGCAACCCCGCCGAAACCGCCTGCGCCTCGGCCAGATCGCCGGCTTGCTGCACCCGCTCCAGCACATAGTTTAACTCGCGCACCATATTCTGGCTCATCTGCCGGGTCACGCCCTCATAGAGGCGCTGGATCGACACCACCGACACCACCAGCAAAATCGTGACGATCGGCAGGATCAAAATCAGCGCGGCGCGGCCATAAAGACTGCGTGGCATATAGCGTTTCAGCCATTTAAAGGTCATAATCGCCAAAGTAACGCGCCGCGTCAGCAAGGGAAAGCCACAATCATGAGCCAGCCAACAGAATTCAACCCTCCAACCGGCGTGGCCGAACAGCTGGAGCCCGGGTTGCGGCGGATTCTGGCCCCCAACCCTTCGCCGATGACATGGCGCGGCACAAATACCTATATCATCGGTCAGGGGCAGATCGCGGTGATTGATCCCGGACCCGAAAGTGCCCAGCATCTGGAGGCCATCCTGTCGCAAACCCGGGGCGAGGTCATCACCGCCATTTTGGTCACCCACAGCCACAAAGACCACTCACCGCTGGCCCGCCCGCTGTCTGAGGCGACCGGAGCGCCGGTTCTGGCCTTTGGCGACAGCAATGCCGGGCGCAGTGAGGTGATGCAGGACCTGCTGGCGCGGGGCTTTGCCGGCGGTGGCGAAGGGGTGGATGCCGATTTTCAGCCCGACCAGCTGCTGGCCGATAACGAAACCCTGCACGGCCCAGATTGGGCGTTAACGGCGCTGTGGACTCCGGGGCATATGGCCAATCATCTGTGTTTCTCTTGGCAGGATGCGCTGTTCACCGGAGACCATGTGATGGGCTGGGCCAGCTCTCTGGTCTCGCCCCCGGACGGTGATTTGACCCAATTCATGGCCTCCTGCGCCCGGCTGAGCCAGCGTCAGGACCGGGTCTATCACAGCGGCCATGGCGCGCCGATCCTGAACCCGGCCGAGCGTCTGAGCTGGCTGATTGCCCACCGTAAAAGCCGCGAGGCCGAAATTTTGGCGGCCCTTCCCGCTGAGGGGGCCAGCGCCGATGATCTGACCCGGCTGATCTATACCGACACCCCGGCAGAGCTGTTGCCCGCGGCCAGCCGTAATGTGTTTGCGCATCTGATTGATCTGTCCGGCCGCAATCTGGTGCAAATGCCCCCGGCCCCCAGCCCGACCAGCCTGTTTTACCCCTGCAATTAGGGCGTTTGCGGGGGGGGCGCATGGCCCTGCGGCATGTTCCCTTCCCATGCTACAGTGGGTTGCAGGAGATGCTGTTCAAAAATCCCACCCTGATCCCGATTGACGAGGTGTAGCCGGGGGCCTCGGATTTCATCCCGATCTGCCGTGAATTGGCGATCCCCAAAAGCGGTGGCGCTTCGATTTATCTCGACCTGTTCGGCATCACCGTCGAAGCCCGGCTGGTTCTGATCGAATGCAAATTCTGGCGCAACCCGCAAGCGCGGCGCGAAGTGATTGCGCAGGCGTTGGAATATGCTTCTTTGCTGCGCAACTGGTCCTATAGTGATCTGTCGGTGCGGTTGCAGCATAGCTTGGGGATGAAATCTGCCAACCCGTTATTTGAGGCCTACCAAAAGGCCGGCGGCGCGCTGGACGAAGCCGTCTTCCACGACCGCATCGCCCGCGCCCTGCGGGCCGCTGATTTTCTGGTGATCATCGCCGGGGACGGCATTCGCGAGGATGTTCTGGCCATTGCCGAGCATCTGAATCAGAACAGCGGCATGGCCACCAATCTGGCGCTGGCCGAATTCCGTATTTATACAAGCCCCGCCGGAGAAACCGTCATCCTGCCTCATGTGCCGGTCAGAACCGAAGTGCTGACCCATCGGGTTCATCTCGGCCCGGGTGGTGAACCGCTGACTATTGAAGCGGAAAGCAGGCGGGATGCCGAACCCGAGTCCGATGCCGACACCGTGATTGATCCGACCAAGGCCGAGCGGCGGCAACAGGATGCGGCCTTTTGGCAAGCCTTTTGCGATCAGGCGCGATTTGACCACCCCGATCAGCCGCCGATGCCACCGCCGGTAACCACATCACCGCCTATCGCACCGTCCAGAATTCGTCTGGTTTCTTTTTTCGGCTCAAGGGCGAAGTGGGGCGTAGTATCTATGAAGAATTGAAGGCCGCGCGTCCGGGGCTTGAGGCTGAAATCGGCCTGCCCCTCGACGAATCCGCCCGCAAAGATGATCCGTTTCAGGAGGAGGCTTATCTGGCTTGGCTGGTTGAGAATGCCAATCGGGTGATCTCGGCCCTGCGCCCGTTTCTGGCCCAGTTTTCCTGAGGCTTTGGGCCGGGTGGACGCCTTCATCACATCCCGCCCGATCTGGTGCGGATCGGGCTTGGGAAAAAAATTGCATAAAATGTCAAAAAGCCTCTGGACGCCGCGATTGCCGGTTGCTATACGCGCCGAGTGTTCCGACGTAGCTCAGCGGTAGAGCAGTTGACTGTTAATCAATTGGTCGTTGGTTCGATCCCAACCGTCGGAGCCAAAACATCCCAAATCCATGATTGGAAATCCACTGCATGGAAATTGGGCTTTGGTCTTCCCCTGGACACATTCACATGACAACACGCCAAGTTTGTTAACCGCCCCTTTTTGCTGTTCCACCCGGCGGTTCAAAACCTAAGGCACATTTCGCTTTTGATAACGCGCAAGCCCTCGAAACCGCTTGGCTGATGCGGATTTGCTGAGATTGCTTCGCCGTCAACCAGCATCCTCACAACAGCTATGGCTCAGGCATTCGCCAGAATGGCCAGATCATCAATCTGATCAAATGGTTTGACCGTGATCACGGCAACGCTGGGGCGCTGTCTTTGAAATCGCCCTTCTTAGTGAACTTCCACAGAACGGATGGCCGGAGACCCTTCCGATAAATCACAACCCATAAATGACCGAGGGGGGCTGATATCGCCCCCCTCGCCTGTTTTTAGCCGCCGAAATCATCCAGCATGATGTCTTCGCGATCAACACCCAGCTCAAGCAGCATGTTGATGACCGAAGCGTTCATGATGGGCGGGCCGCACATATAGTATTCGCAATCTTCAGGTGCCGGATGGTCCTTGAGATATTCGTCATACAACACGTTATGGATAAAGCCGGTATAGCCGGTCCACTCATCCTCGGGCAGCGCATCCGAAAGCGCCACATGCCAAGTGAAGTTGGGGAATTCTGCGGCCAGATCGTCGAAATCCTTGACAAAGAACATCTCTTTCTTGGAACGCGCCCCATACCAGAAGGTGATCTTGCGATCCTTGTTTTTCAGCCGCTTGAGCTGATCAAAGATGTGGCTGCGCATCGGAGCCATCCCGGCACCACCGCCAATGAACACCATCTCTTTATCCGTATCACGGGCAAAGAATTCACCGAATGGGCCGGAAATCGTCACCTTGTCCCCCGGCTTCAGGTTAAAGATGTAAGACGACATCTTGCCCGGAGGGATACCCTCGGAGCCCGGAGGCGGCGAGGCCACACGCACATTCAGCATCACCATGCCGCGCTCATCCGGGTAGTTGGCCATCGAATAAGCTCGCTCGATCGGCTCATCCACCACGGATTCATATTGCCACAGATTGAACTTGTCCCAATCTTCGCGATACTCTTCCTCGATGTCGAAATCGGTGTATTTCAACCGATGCGCCGGAGCTTCGATCTGGATATAACCACCGGCGCGGAAATTCACATCCTCGCCTTCGGGCAGGTCCAGAATCAGCGCCTTGATGAAGGTGGCCACATTTTCGTTGGAACGCACGGTGCATTCCCATTTCTTGACGCCGAATACCTCTTCGGGCACTTCGATGTCCATATCCTGCTTGACCGCGACCTGACAGGACAGACGATCACCGGCTGCCGCTTCGCGCTTGGTGATGTGGCTTTCTTCGGTGGGCAGGATCGAACCACCCCCCGAATGCACCTTCACCCGGCATTGCGCACAGGTGCCACCGCCGCCGCAGGCCGATGGAACGAACAGCTGTTCGCTCGCCAAAGTCTGCAACAGCTTGCCACCAGCCGGAACCGAGATGGTTTTTTCGCCGTTGATGGTGATGTTCACATCGCCGGTCGACACCAGTTTTGAGCGCGCCGCCAGAATGATCACCACCAGCGCCAGCACGATCAGGGTAAAGAGGATAATACCTAGGCCAAAAGTTGCCATTTTCTTTCGACTCCCTTCAGAGTTTCACGCCGGAGAACGACATAAACGCCAAGGCCATCAGGCCCGCCGTGATGAACGTAATTCCCAGCCCTTGCAGGCCATCGGGAATATCCGAGTATTTCAGCTTTTCGCGCACACCGGCCATGGCGGTGATCGCCAGCGCCCAGCCAAAGCCAGACGAGATCCCGTAAGTGGCGGATTCGGCAAAGTTATAGCCGCGTTCGACCATAAACAGCGAACCGCCCAAAATTGCACAGTTCACGGTGATCAGAGGCAGGAACACCCCCAGCGCGTTGTAAAGCGGTGGGAAATACTTATCCAGCACCATCTCTAGGATCTGCACCAGCGCCGCAATCACCCCGATATACGAGATCAGCCCCAAAAAGGTCAGATCCACATCCGGGAAGCCGGCCCAGGCCAAAGCGCCCGGTTTCAACAGATAGGTCAGGATCAGATTGTTGGCCGGCACGGTAATGGCCTGCACGATCATCACCGAAACCCCTAGCCCAATCGCGGTTGAAATCTTTTTCGACACCGCAATGAAGGTACACATCCCCAGAAAGAAGGACAGCGCCAGATTCTGAATAAAGATCGCCTTGACGGCAAGAGAGATTAGACCTTCCATCAGTGGGCCTCCGTGGTCTGGATTTTGTATTCACGCTCTTCCACCTGATCGACTTTCCACGAGCGCACCGCCCAGATCAGCAAGCCGATGATGAAGAACGCCGAAGGTGGCAGCAGCAGCAGGCCGTTTGGCACATACCAGCCGCCATTGTTCACGGTTTCCAGAATCGTCACCCCGAACAGGCTGCCCGAGCCGAACAGCTCACGCACCACGCCCACCAGCATCAGGATCAGACCATAGCCCAGACCATTACCGATGCCGTCGATAAAGCTTTCAACCGGCGGGTTCTGCATGGCAAAGGCTTCGGCCCGGCCCATCACGATACAGTTGGTGATGATCAGCCCGACGAAAACCGACAGGGTTTTGGAAATTTCAAACGCATAGGCTTTGAGCAGCTGGTCGACCACGATCACCAGCGAGGCGATGATGATCATCTGCACGATGATGCGGATCGAGTTGGGGATCTGGTGGCGGATCATCGAGATGAACATCGACGAGAACGCCGTCACCAGCGTCACCGCCAGCGCCATCACAAAGGCCACTTTCAGCGATGAGGTCACCGCCAGCGCCGAGCAGATGCCCAGCACCTGAAAGGTGATCGGGTTATTGTCGACCAACGGGTCTATTAACATTTCTCTGCGTTTATGTGCCATTATAGGTTCCCCGCTTTGAGATTGTTCAGGAAGGGCGCAAAGCCCTGCTCGCCCATCCAGAAATTCACCAGATTATGAACCCCGGCGCTGGTCAGGGTCGCCCCTGCAAGTGCGTCGATGTGGTAATCCGGCCCGGCTGCGGTTTGGTGTTTGGACACGTTGATTTGCAGCTTGCCGTTTTCATCGGCCAGTTTCTTGCCCTTCCACAGCGCCTTCCAGCGTGGGTTGTCCACTTCGGCCCCCAGACCCGGCGTTTCGCCCTGCTCGTAAAACTGCAAGCCGAAAATGTCGTTGCCGTTTTCCTCGAGCGCGATGAAGCCGTAAAGGGTGGACCACAGGCCATAGCCATGCACCGGCAAAATCACCTTGTCCACCCGACCCTGATCATCGGGCAGGATATAGACGGTGACGAATTTGCCCTTGCGGCCAATCGCCGCCGGATCTTCACTCAGCGCGACCGAGGTCGCCGGATCATCCGCCGCAGCCCGGTCATCAAAGCTGGCCGGATCAAACTGATCCGTGAACCGACCGGTGGCCAGCTCCAGCACTTTGGGTTGGAACACCGCAAACGCCTCTTGCACATCCTTGCCCGGGTCATAGATCCCGGCGACCTGCAAGATGTTGATCTGCTTGTCCTTAAGCGCATTGACTTCTTGCAGCGGGCGCAGCGCAACCGCTGCGGCCGATACAAACATCGAGGCCAAAAGACACAGCGCAACGGCGACGAAAATGGTCTTGGAGACCGAATCCGCGGGCTGATCCAGAAAGCGGCGGATCATGCCTTTGGCTTGGGGAGGGTTGTTAGCGTTATTATCCATGGCGTTTGGCTCTGCGTTTAATGTTGGCTTGAACAACGAAATAATCGATCAGGGGGGCAAAGACGTTGCCGAACAGGATCGCCAGCATCATGCCTTCGGGGAAGGCCGGGTTGATCACCCGGATCATCACCACCATGAAACCGATCAATGCGCCATAAATATAGCGCCCCATATTGGTTTGCGCCCCGGAAACAGGCTCGGTCACCATAAAGACCAGACCAAAGGCATAGCCGCCCACCACCAGATGCCAATACCAAGGCATGGCAAACATCGGGTTGGTATCAGAACCGATCCAGTTCAGCAGCAGCGAAAAGCCAACCATCCCGGCCAGACAGCCCAGCACCATTCGGAAATTGGCAATCTTGGTCGCCAGCAGGAACAGCAGACCGATCAGGCAGGCCAGCGTCGAGGTCTCGCCCATCGAACCGGGGATAAAGCCCAAAAAGCTGTCCCACCAGCTGATGCCATGCGCGGCCAGCTGCTGCACCCCATCGGCGGCGGAAACCGCCAGCGCGGTGGCACCAGAGAAGCCATCGACTGGCACCCAGACGCTGTCGCCCGACAGCTGCGCCGGATAGGCGAAATACAGAAACGCCCGCCCGGTCAGCGCCGGGTTGAGGAAGTTTTTGCCGGTGCCGCCAAACACTTCTTTACCGATCACCACCCCAAAGGCGATGCCCAGCCCGACCTGCCACAGCGGTGTTGTTGCCGGCAGGATCAGCACATAAAGCATTGAGGACACAAGGAAACCTTCGTTCACCTCATGCTTGCGCACGGTGGCAAAGATCACCTCGAAAATACCGCCGACCACCAAGGTCACGATATAAATCGGCAGGAAATACAACGCCCCATGCGCCATATTGGCCAGCGGGTTGGCAGGGTTGAACCCGATGCCCAGGGCCTCGATAATCGCGGCCCGCCAGCCTGATGCGCCAAATTCGGCAATCGCCATATTGGACTGATAACCAGTGTTATACAGCGCCATCAGAATGCAGGGAATCGTCGAAATGACCACATAGGTCATGATGCGTTTCATATCGACATAAGAGCGTGCATGCGGGGCAACCGTGGTCACGGTTTTGGGTGTGTAAACCAGACTTTCCACCATCTCATAGATGGGGAAGTATTTCTCCCATTTGCCGCCCTTTGCAAAATGCGGTTCGATACGATCGAAAAAATTACGTAGTCCCACGGCTTATCCCTCTTTCTCGATCTTGGTTAAACAGTCGCGCAAAGCGATGCCGTATTCATATTTGGCCGGACAGGCAAAGCCGACCAGACCCAAATCCTCTTCATCCAGCTCCAGCGCACCCAGCAGCTGGGCCTGATCGGTGTCCATCACCAACAGCGCTCGCAGCAGCTGAGTCGGCAGGTAATCCTGCGGCATCAGCGTTTCGAACGTGCCGGTGGGCACCATGGCCCGGCGTCCGCCATTCAGATTCGACGTCAGCGGGAATTTGCGCCGCGACAGGGCCGAGCCCAGCACCGGCTGCACCGCATATTTCGAGAACATCGGACGAATCCAGCCCATCGGGATCTGCTTGTGATCCTCTTCGATCAGGGTGATCTGACGGGCATAGCGCCCCAGATAGCCGCTTGGCCCCTCGCCGGCCCGGCCACTGAGAACCGACCCCGAGATCACCCGCACCGGCAGATCCGCCGGCAAATCATCCTTGACCAGATCAGCCATCGACGCCCCGGCAATGGTGCGCAGCAGCCGTGGGTTTTTGCAAACCGGTCCCCCCAGCGCAATCACGCAGGAGGCATCATAATGCCCGGTCATCAGCAAACGGCCGATGACGATCACATCCTGATAGCCAATGGTCCAGACCGCGCTGTCGGCTGTAATCTTTTCCAGGAAATGAATATGCGTGCCCGCCAGCCCCGCCGGATGCGGACCCGAGAATGTGGCCACCTCGACCCCGGGCAGATCGCCGCCGGGAATATTGGCACCTTTTTCATGGCACAGATAGGTGTTGCCCTCGGTCAGCATCGAAATCGCGGCCAGCCCTTTGGTAAAGGCTTCGGCATCTTCGGCAATGATCGGGGCCGGATCGGCCGAAAGTGGCTCGGTATCCATTGCGGTCACGAAAATCGCGGTTGGGCGCGTATCCGGCGCAGGCACCTTGGAATAAGGTCTGGTGCGGAACGACGTCCACAGCCCGGCGGCACACAAACGCTCGGCTAGCCCTTCGGCGGTCGAAGCATCGCCCACAGAGGAAAAATCGACCGGATCGGCCGCGCCGTCCTGCACTTCGATTTCAACGCTGATCAGCTTACGCCTGGCGCCACGGTGGATCGCCTTGACCTTGCCGGCGACCGGCGAAACGATCTGAACCTCCGGCAAGGCCTTGTTGATCAGAATCGGTGTCCCGATACCAACCGTATCATTTTCAGCAACCAGAATGCGCGGTTTCAGGCCGACATAGTCGTCCCCCAAAATCGCGATGCTCTTGGCATCTGGTGCAGCTTGAATACTGGCCGACGGCGTCCCTTCAATAGGTAAATCGTGGCCTCTTCGTAACGGAAAGTGCTTCAACGTCTCGAACCTCTAGCTAAATTTTGTTGGCTTATGCGACAATCCTGCATCTTGTGAAAGCAAAAAATACAGCTTTGCATACATTTTAACGGTTGAACTGTGGTTAAAACTGGACGAAAAGCCCTTTTAACCCTGCGTCAACCCGAAAAGGGAGTGATTTCTTGTCAAATCTGACCCATTTGTCGCGCCGCTCGTTTCTGCTGATGTCTCTGGCTCTGGCCGCGTGTAAAACAAGTGAAAACACTTTGAATATAACGGGTTCCACCATGGGGACCACCTATAATGTGGTGGCTGTGGACAAGACAGGCGCGGTGGAAAAAGCCGCCGCAACGGCCAAAATCGAGGCCGCTCTGGCGCAGGTCAACCAGCAAATGTCGAACTGGGATCCGGGCCGCAGCACAGGTCAACCGCCAGAGCGAAGGTCGATTCGACATCACAATGGGCCCGCTGATCGAGCTGTGGGGCTTTGGCGCAAAGGGTCAGAAACATCTGCCCAGTGATTCTGAAATTGCCGATGCTCAGGCCCGTTCCGGTCATAAGCCGGTGCTGGGGCCGGATGGTCGCCTCAGCAAGACCCACCCAGACACGCAGGTTTATCTGGCCGCCATCGCCAAGGGCTTTGGGGCTGATCAGGTCAGCCGCGCGCTGGAGGAACTGGGCCTGACTGATTACATGGTTGAAATTGGCGGCGATCTTTATGCTGCGGGGCGCAATCCCGATGGCCAGCCCTGGCAGATCGGCATCGAAAAACCGGCGGCGCTGTCGGGCGGCGTGGTCGATGTGGTTGGGGTATCGGGGATGGGGCTGGCCTCATCCGGGGATTATCGCAACTATTTCGAACGGGACGGCCAGCGCTTTTCGCATCTGATCGACCCTGTCACCGGGCGGCCGGTCACCCACAAAACCGCCTCGGCCACGGTGCTGGCGGAAAACGCCATGATGGCCGATGCCTGGGCCACCGCGATGCTGATTCTGGGCCGTGAAAAGGGCTTGGACATCGCCAAGGCGCATGGCATTGCCGTACTGTTTATTGAGCGCGACAGCAATGCCGCAGAACTGCGCTTCACCGCTGTCGCCAGCCCGCGTTTCAAGGCGCTGACGGCTTAGGGCGAACCGAAAAAAGGAGAGAGCAAAATGGCCACCTTCGTCTTTGCATTTGGATTGTTACTGCTGATCTGCCTTGGCATGGCGCTTGGCGTGATTTTCATGAACAAGACCATCAAGGGCAGCTGCGGCGGGCTGAATGCGATCAGCGATGCCGATCACTGCCTGATCTGCAACAAAGAAATCGACCCAAACAGCCCGCTGCGTGATCGCCTGTCTTGCGGCGGTACCCCCCAGCCGCATAAAGAGGGCGACGAAATCCCTATCCCGCGGCTGGTGCCGTAACCACAAGCGGGGTAAAGGCCAGCACGATCAACCCGGCGGCGGCCAGCAGCCCGAACAGCCAGAGCTGCCAACGCGGCCCTTCGGCCTTCCACACCCGGCGGTATTGATAGCCGCTCAGGCAAGCCAGCACGAAAATTATGGTTGCAATTTGCGGGGTTAATACAATTTCGGGCAATTTTTTCTCCGTCGGATACAGAATATGTGTTATGCTGTGCTTTACAACAAATAACAACCAATTCCGGGAGGAACCGCAACCATGCCAACGTCTTACCAAGCCCCAACGCGCAAGGATCAGGCCAAATCACAAACCCGTAGCCAGAGCCATTCAAGCAATCTGAAGGCAGAAACGGCTGTGGTGGGCGATATTCTGGGCAATAAGGGCAAAGATGTTTTCACCATTCACCCCGGAGAAACCCTGCATCGGGCGGTTGAGCTGTTGCGCGACAAACGAATCGGGGCGCTGATTGCGGCGGATGAAAATGGCAAGCTGGCGGGCATCCTGTCTGAGCGTGACATCGTGCGCAAGCTGGCCGATGCGCCGGGTCAGACCCTGCCACATCTGGTTAGTCAGGTGATGACGGAAAAGGTTGAGACATGCTCGGTCAAAGACCCGCTGGTTTCGGTGCTCAAACGCATGACCCAAGGGCGTTTTCGTCACATGCCGGTGATGGAAGGCGATCAGCCGGTGGGCATGATCACCATTGGCGATGTGATCGGCTATCGGTTGACCGAGCTCGAGCATGAGGCCTTGCAGCTCAAGCAGTTGATTGTCGGTTAGAATTCTGACGCATTGGAAGCGCTTTTGGGCGACTGATCTTCTTTAAGGTCGGTCGCTCGTTTTTTGTTGTTCTTGTTTTTATTCTGTTAAATTTTTTCAAACAGACTGCTGTGTCATGTAGAAAACGCCGGGCTGCGCCTGCCGGGGGGCGGGCGCAGTCCGGCCTGACTGACGGCCGAGCGGGGCAGTTTGGAAGTGTGCAACACTTTTACAGAGGTCCGTTTGATCCCCCTGCCCTATGGCCGGGACGCATTGAAGTGAAACAGAGTCTGGCCGTTGATCTGATAGCCATTGATCAACTCAGCCGCGACCGGCCCGGTGAGCCAGCCCTCCAGCGCCTGTGCCAGATCGGCCTTCACATGCGCATGACGCGCTGGGTTGACCGGGATATAGGCGTATTGGTTGAACAGCCGCTCATCCCCGGCAAACAGCAGTGCCAGATCGGCCTTGTTGCCGAAATTCAGCCAGCTGGCGCGATCAGCCAGAATATAGGCGTTCAACCCGCTGGCGGTGTTCAGCGCCGCCCCCATCCCGGCCCCGACCGCGCGATACCACGCCACCGCAAATCCCTCGGGCTCCAGACCCGCCAGCCGCCATAAGGACAGCTCTTTTTTATGGGTGCCGCTCTCATCCCCGCGGCTGACAAAAACCGCTTGGGCCTGCGCAATCTGCTGCAAAGCCTGCACCGCGCTCTGGGCGGATGAGATATGGGCCGGATCATCCGAAGGGCCAATCAGCACGAAATCATTATACATGATCTCGCGCCTGTGCGTGCCGAAACCGGCGGCGATGAAACGCTCTTCGGCCTGACGCGCATGCACCAGCACCGCGTCCACATCTCCGGCCTGCCCCAGCTTCAGAGCCTGCCCGGTGCCGACCACGATCAGATGCACCTCCAGCCCCAGATCCTGCTTGATCCGGGGCAGCAAAATATCGGCCAGCCCGGAATTGTGAAACGAAGTGGTCACGGCCATGCGCAACTCGGACGCGTGCAAAGTGCCAGCGCAGAGCAGCGCCAGCATGAAAGCAAATAACCTGTTCATTCGATAATATCTCCTCTTAGAAAAGCCCGGGCCGCATCGGTCCTAGGGCGTTGAAAAAACTGTGCCGCGGGGGTGATTTCCAGCAGTTGGCCGCCGCAAAGAAAAAACACGTCACTGCCCAACCGCCGCGCCTGCCCCATATCATGGGTGGCCATCACGATCCGGGTGCCCCGGGCGTTGGCGGCTTGCAAAATCGTTTCGATATCTCGCATGGCGCGGCCATCCAGATTGGCGCAGGGCTCGTCCAGAAACAGAACTTCCGGCTGGCCAATCAAGGCCCGTGCCAGCGCCAGTTTCTGTTTTTCTCCGCCCGAAAGCATCGGAGCCGCCAATCCGGCCACATGCCCCAGACCAAATTCCTGCGCCCATGTCGCGGCCTGCTGGCGGGCCCGCGCCCGGCTGAGCCCAGACAGGATCAGCGGATAGGCGATGTTATCGACCACGCTGCGGCGCATCATGATCGGGGTCTGAAACACAAAAGCTTGCCGTTTGCGCGCCGCCGCAGTTGGGATATTCCACGTCACCGCGCCTTGGCTCCGCCTCTGCAACCCATGCAGCAGCCGCAGCAGCGTCGTCTTGCCCGCGCCATTTGGGCCGATCACAACGCTGATCCCCGGCCCGCTCAGGCCAAAATCCAGCGGGCCGAGAATGGTCTTGCCCCGGATGCGCACCACCGCCCCCTGCACCTGCAACGGCAGCGCCGAAGCGGTGTCGGCCGCCGGGTCTGGTCTGAGTTTTGGCAAAACCGCCTCCTTTGATACGCCCTTCCATACTGGCCCAAAGCCCCCGGCCATGGCAAGCACGGCTACCACAGGCTGGAGCGTTCGGTGCGCGATGCCGTATGGATCAGCAGATTCACCGCCACCGCCATGCCGATCAGAATAATCCCCAACCCCATGGCAAAGGCGAAATTGCCCTTGCCGGTTTCCAGCGCAATCGCCGTGGTCATCACCCGGGTGCTGTGGTCGATATTACCGCCAACGATCATGATCGCCCCGACCTCGCCAATCGCCCGACCAAAGCCCGCCAGCATCGCCGTCAGCAGCGCCCGGCGGCCATCCCAGAGCAGCGTTGCCATCCGCTGCCCCCGGCTGGTGTTCAGCGAAATCAGCAGATCATGATACTGATCCCACAGTTCGCGCAAAGCCTGATGCGCAATCGAGGTGATCAGCGGAGTGATGATCAGCATCTGGGCAATGATCATCGCGGTTGGGGTGAACAGCAGGCCGAATACTCCGAACGGGCCCGAACGCGACAGCAACATATAGACAAACAGCCCCACCACCACCGGCGGCAACCCCATCAGCGCGTTCAGCAGAGCGATCACCTGCCGGCGCATCCGAAACCGCATCACCGCCAGATACGCCCCCAAGGGTAGGCCAATCAGCGAGGCCAGCAGCACCGCGCTGAGTGTGACCTGCAATGACAGCAGCATGATTTCCATCAGATCGGCATCCAGGCTGACAATCAGCCGCCCGGCCTGCCAGAAACCTTGGAGAATGTCATGCATGGATCGCGCCTCAAGCCAGGGTCAGGAGCCCCCATTATAGCCGCAGCGCAAGGATTGCCCAATATAATCTGGCCTGTCCGGGTATTTAGGGTTAGATGGTGCGGGTGGAGGGACTTGAACCCCCACGCCTCGCGGCGCCAGAACCTAAATCTGGTGCGTCTACCAATTCCGCCACACCCGCACATTGCTTTGGGGAATCCCCCGAAAGTGGCTGCGTTCTACAGCGGATTTTTCCCGGATGAAATAGCCTTGGGGCAGAAAATCCCCCATTTCGCGAAAAATCAGCGCCCAAGGCAAGCGGCTGAACCGGCCAGCCGCCCGTTTGGCTTATTCATAAGACTTGATCAGCGCGATATTGGCCTGTTCGATCTTGTTGATGGTCACAGTTTTGGAAACCGGCTGATACCACGGCATTTTGGCAAAGAACTTTCTGGCTTTGGCCGTTTTGAAGATATACCCCTTGCGCGCCACAATTTCGTTTCGCGCTTGCCACAGCTGCGCCGGGCTCAGCGGGGCCAGATCTGCATCCGTCAGCCGGCGTTTGTTGGAATCGGCAAAAACCCAGATCGCCACGCCGCCCGTTCCGGCCCCACCGGAGGTGGAGGCCTTGGAGATGCAGGCCTTGTATTCCTGACTGCGGGCGGCGGCCTCGGCCAGCAGGATCACCGGATTGGGGTCTTTCAGGCAGAACTGATAATGCACCTGATAGGATTGCACCCAACGCGGCCCGGAAAACCCGCAGCCCCGCGCCGACGCCTTGGCCGCCACTTTCAGCGCCTCATTGGCATAGAGATCACAGGCGACCTTTTTGTTCTTGCCTAGCGGCAGCTCGGCGGGCTTGTTTTTCTGGGCGCGGCATTGCATCAGCGCCGTCTTGCGTTTGGCGGCCTCTTTATGAACCGTGGCCAGCTTGGTGCCGCCCATGCACCAGTTATAGTGGTTCTGATGATTATTGCTCCAGACCGGGGGCTTGAAGCCACAGCCCAGCTTCTGCGCTTCCTGATTGTCCTGAACCGCCTCAAGCGCATAGAGTCGGCATTCGTCTGTTTGGCTCAGCTTGCCTTTGCTGGCCTTGCAGCTCTTGAACTGCGCCAGACGGTGGGCGGTATGCTTTTTGGCCTGAGAGGCGTTGTTGCCGGCCATGCACCAATCATAATGGCTTTTGAAATTGCCACTCCAAACCGGGGGCTTGAACCCGCAGGAAAGCGCTTTGGCCTTGTGAAACATGTTGACCGCCTCTTGGGCATAATTGGTGCAAAGCTGCTTATTGGCACTGGCAGAACTGGCCAGACACGCCGTCAGGATCAATGCGATGCCACCCAAAGCGGTAGTTTTTTGACTTATACCCGAGAAAATTTTCATAATATTGCTCCAAAAAATCAAACATCCTATACGCCGCTTGTAGCAGATTTTGCTGTTGCCGTTCTGTGATGCGCGTAAAACCGCCGATAATGTGAAACAGTCTGTTTCTTAAAGGAGCTGCATTTTCTCGGCTCGGGGTTTTGAATTGTTAATCTTTATCCGTTATCAAGCGCCCTATGATTGACTTAACCACGCCCGAAAACCGCCACATTCTTTTTACAATTCCCGCTCCGATTGTCGAAGCGGGCGTTTTGTTCTTGCTGGCAGTTTCGTTCATCCCCGGCCTGTGATGTTTGCACAGGGCTTGGGGGCCAATACGCGTGGGGTTTGAAGCTGACTGGTGAAAGCGCGTTCTTAGGGGCGCTCGGTTTTTGCCTTGATGATCGCCGGTTTAATCCTGTTTTCTATGACGCTCTGATCAATCGGGCCGCGAAAATGCAGGATGATCACCCCGTTTCTATCAATCAAATAGCTTTCCGGCATCGCCAGCACCCCCCATTCAATGCCATTGCGCCCATCCGGGTCAATCAACTGTGCGGTAAAAGGGTTGCCGAGCGCTTCGAGAAACAGCGCCGCCTTGTCCGGGGTGTCTTTGTAATTGATGCCGTAGATCGGCAGGCCCGATTCGGCCAGTTGCAGCAAAAACGGATGCTCTTGCCGGCAAGGCGGGCACCAGGAGGCCCAGAAATTCACCAGCTTCACGCCAGCGCTGCGCAGGGTTTCATCGCCGAACCCACCCGGCTGCCCATCAGGCGCGACCAAAGCCGGCGCTGGCGCCCCGATGCGGGTTGAGGGCAAATCATTGGGATCCTGACGGAACAGCCCGGGCAAAAAGAACGCCGATAGCACTGCGGCAAAGATGATCACCGGCAGCACCGCCATCAGGCTGAATCTGCGCGGCTCAGCCATTGGGCTTGTTCCGGCGGGCTTCGGCCTCGTCCAGCTCCCGCGCCACCTTGCGCGCGCGGATCAGGCTGACGGCCAGCAGCGCAAATAACAACGTGAATGTCACCGCATAAGCGGCCAGAACCTCGGTATGGTATTTGCCCAGATCAAGCATCATTGCATCCGCTCCCTTGCAATCAGCGCTTTCAGACGCCGCGCCCGAATTTCCGTGCGGGTGCGGATCAGAACCAGAGTGATAAACAGCAGCACGAACCCGGCCATGCAGAGCAGCAGCGGCCAGTAATAAACGTCAGCCACATGTTCCTCTGCGTCCAGCGACAGCGATGCGCCCTGATGCAGCCCTTGATTCCAGAAATTCACCGCGTACCGGCTGAGGATGGCAAAGACCGACCCCACCATGCACAGAACTGAGGTCAGATCAGCGGCGGTGTCGCTGTCATCCAGCGCCTCCCACAGGGCGATATAGCCCAGATAGAACAGAAACAGGATCAGAAACGCCGTCAGCCGCGGATCCCACGCCCAATAGGTGCCCCACATCGGCTGCCCCCAGATCGCGCCGGTGAACAGCGCAATCAGGGTCATATACATGCCAATTGGCGCCGCCGCTCGCGCCGCCAATGCCGAAACATGGTGACGCCGCACCAGCCAGACCAGCGATGTCACCAGCATCATCGCCCAGGCATTGATCGCCATCAGCGCCGCGGGCACATGCACATACATGATCTTCACCGATGATCCGAAATTTTCTGCCTCGGGGGTAAAAACAAAGCCCCACACCATGCCCACCACCATGCATAGCACCGACAGCACCGCAAACCACGGCAGCAGAAAAGCCGATGTTTGCATGAATTTTCGTGGATTGGCGTATCTCCAAATCGACATGGCTCACCCTTAAATTTGCTGTGCGCATTATGCGCCCGGTGGGGGGCGATTTCAAGCCGGACTCAGCGCAAATTCATCCGAATGGCCGCCGCTGCGACGAAGGGCAGCAGCGCCACCACTCCGGCGGTGATTCCGGCCAGCATCAGCAGCGGTGTGGTGTAATCCTGACCGCTGATCGCCCGTTGCAGGCTCTGAGCGCCAAAGATCAGGGTGGGCACATAAAGCGGCAGCACCAGCAGCGATAACAGCAACCCGCCGCGTTTCAGCCCCACGGTCAGCGCCGCGCCAAAAGTGCCGATGAACGACAGCGCCGGGGTGCCGAGCGCAAGGGTGATCAGCAGCCAGCCAAACCCGCCCGCCGGCATGTTCAGCAGCACCGCCAAAACCGGGGCCGCGATGGTCAGCGGCAGGCCGGTGGTCAGCCAATGCGCCAGCGCTTTCATCGCCACCACGCCCTCCAGCGGCACCGGCGAAGTGGCCAGCAATTCCAGCGAGCCATCTTCGTAATCCAGTGCAAAGATCCGATCCAGCGACAACAGGCAGGCCAGCAGCGCCCCGACCCAGAGGATGCCGGGGGCGATTTCTGACAGGATGGCGCTTTGCGGGCCGACTCCGAATGGCACCAACACCACCAGGATCAGGAAAAAGGCCAGCCCCAGGCCAAAGCCCCCCCCGGCCCGCATCGCCAGCCGCATATCGCGGATCAGGATCGCAATCATTCCCAGCCCTCGTCAAATCCGGCCAGATCGCGCGGCTTGGCCTTATTGGCGCTTAAATCCAGCACATCGGCCTGTAGCCCCAGATCAATATGGGTGGCAATCAGCGCCGCACCGCCCTGCCCGCAATGGCGGCGCACTGCATCGGCGAACAACGCCACGCTGGCGGTATCGAGCGACACGGTCGGCTCATCCAGCGCCCAGATTTTGCGCCCTGTCACCAGCAGCCGCGCCAGCCCCAGCCGGCGCTTTTGCCCGGCCGACAGGTTATGGGCGGCGCGTGATTGCAGCTCTTGCAGGTTAAAGGCGGATAGCGCCGGGGTGATGTCGTTCTGGCCATGCACCCGGGCCCAGAATTGCAGGTTTTCGGCCACGCTCAGGGTGGCTTTCAGCCCATCGGCATGGGCGCCATAGGTGATGGCTTCGGGATCGGCCTCAATCTCGCCCTCCAGCGCCGGTTGCAATCCGCACAGGGTGCGCAGCAAGGTGGTTTTGCCGATGCCGTTGGGACCGCGCAACAGCAGCACCTGACCGGCAGAAAGGGCGAAGCTGAGCCCCTCCAGCACCGCCACGCCGCCCCGGGCGCAGGCCAGGTTTTTGACTGTCATCAATTCCATGGCCGATGCCATAGCGCAGAAAGGCGCGGTGGAAAAGCGGCAAAGAGCGGACTGGGGGTATTGTGGGGTGTTTTAAGGGCTCTGCATCAACTGCGGTGGGATACAAAGAGCGCAGCGCTTCGCCTGCCGAGGGGCTGGTAGGCGCAGCCCGGCCCAGAGGCCGGGCGGAACGGTTTATGAGGGAGCGCCCTCAAAGCAAAGGCCGGTTTGTGCCAGCCCCCACCCTTTTCCATCAGGCGTCGATATCGGCGTATTGCCCGCCCGCGCTGGGGTCTTTTTTCGACCAGTCGCGTTTCACCCCCAGCCGCAGCAAAATCACCGAAGCGACAAAGACCGAGCTGTAAGTGCCCACAATCACGCCCCAGATCATCGCAAAGACGAATCCTCGGATCACATCCCCGCCCAACACGAACAGCGCGACCAAGGCAATCAGCGTGGTGACCGAAGTCATCACCGTGCGCGACAGGGTTTCGTTGATCGACAGGTTCAACACCTCATTCAACGGCATCTGTTTGAATTTGCGCAGGTTTTCCCGCACCCGGTCAAACAGCACCACCGTATCGTTGAGCGAATAGCCGACAATGGTCAGCAAAGCGGCGATGATCGCCAGATCGAATTTGATCTGCAACAGGCTGAAAATGCCGATGGTCAGCACCACATCATGCACCAGCGCCGCCACCGCTCCGACGGAAAACTGCCATTCAAAGCGCAGCCAGATGTAAAACAGCACCGCAATGATCGCAGCAATCACCGCCTCGACCGCGGTCCAGACCAGCTCGCCCGAGACCTTGGGCCCGACCGATTCCACCGCCGTGAACTTGATCGAGGGCTCATAGGCCTGCAACGCGGTTTTCATCGCCGTGACGGTGGCCGAGGTCACGGATTCGTCGCCCTCTTGTGCTTCGATACGGATCTGGGTGACATGCTGATCCGGTTTGGTCGGGTCAAACACTTCGGTGATTGAAACATCCCCCAGCCCCAGCGGCGCAATCGCATCGCGATAGGCGGAGACATCCACCGCCACCGCCGCATCGGTGCGCACCGTGGTGCCGCCTTTGAAATCAATGCCGTAATTCAGCCCCATGCTGAAAAACAGCACGATCGAGGCCACCATCGCCAGCATCGACAGACCAAAAGTCAGGGTCGAGGTTCTCAGAAAATCCCATTTCGTTTCACTGGGAACAAGCCGTAATCGCATGGTTTATACCTCTATCTCTTTGGGGCGGCGGCGTTCAAACCACATCACCACGATCAGCCGGGTTACAAAAATCGCCGTAAAGACCGAGGTGATGATCCCCAGCCCCAGCGTCACCGCAAAGCCGCGCACCGGACCCGAGCCCATCACAAACAGGATCACCGCCGTGATAAAGGTGGTGATATTGGCGTCCAGAATCGCCGAGAGCGCCTTTTCATAGCCCAGCTCAATGGCGCGGGCCGGGCCACGGGCGGCTTTCAGCTCTTCGCGGATGCGCTCAAAGATCAGCACATTGGCATCCACCGCCATCCCCACGGTCAGCACGATACCGGCAATCCCCGGCAGGGTCAGCGTGGCACCGATCATGGACAGCAGGCCAAAGATCAGCCCGACATTGATGATCAGCGCAATATCGGCAAACAGCCCGAACAGCCCGTAAGACAGCACCATGAACACCAGCACCCCGATCGCCGCCACAATGGCCGCGATTTTCCCGGCGTCGATGCTGTCCTGACCCAGCTCAGGGCCGATGGTGCGTTCTTCGAGGAAATTCATCTCGGCCGGCAAGGCACCGGCCCGCAGCAGCACCGCCAGCCTGGTGGATTCCTCGACCGTAAAGCGCCCGGTGATGATGCCCGAGCCGCCAGCGATATGACTCTGAATCACCGGGGCCGAGATCACCTCGTTGTCCAGCACAATCGCAAAGGGCGAGCCGATGTGATCCGCAGTGTAGTCACCAAATTTGCGCCCGCCAGACGGGTTAAAGCGGAAATTCACCGCCGGGCTGCCGTTCTGATCGAAAGAGGGCTGCGCATCGACCAGCTCTTCGCCGGTGACAACCGGCAATTCTTCGACAATATAATAGAGCCCGCGCTGATCCAGCGATGGCAACACTTCGTTGCCCGAGCCCGGATTGGCATCCTTGTTGCCGGTCTGCCCCACAACTGGCCGGAACTCCAGCTTGGCGGTCGAGCCCAACAGATCCTTCAGCTCCTGCGCCGAGCCCAGACCGGGCACCTGCACCAGAATCCGGTTGCTGCCCTGACGCTGAATGGTGGGCTCGCGGGTGCCGACTTCGTCGACCCGGCGGCGGATGATTTCCAGCGAACGCTCCATGGTCAGCTCGTCACTGGCCAGCTTTTCGGCCTCGGACAGCACCATGGTGATCACATCGCCATTGGCGCTGAATTCCAGATCGGTCGAGCCCACCCCGGAAATCGTCGTGACCGGACGCGCCAGCTTGCGCAGGGTTTGCAGCGCAACCTCCATGCCTTCGGGTTTGGAAATCCGCACCCGCAGCTCATCCTTTGGCGAGGGCAGACGCCGCACCGAACCAACCCGGTCACGCTCGGCCCGCAGCGCATCGCGCACCACGACCCACATGCCCTTGACCCGGGATTCGTAAACATCGGCCACCTGAACCTCGGCCAGCAAATGTGCCCCGCCGCGCAGATCAAGCCCCAGATTGACCAGCCCCGAAGGCAGCCAGCCCGGCCACAGATCCACCGCCGCCTGACGTTCCGGCGTGTTGCCGCCGTTTTCGATCGCCACCAGCGCGTCATTATGGGTTTCGACCCGGCTGTAAAAGCCATTGGGCAGCGCCATCATCAGGCCAAACACGCACAGCCCCCAAATGAGAATGCGCTTCCAAGGTTCAATCTGCAGCATGTTTTTGCCTGTTATTTGAATGAGTTACACGAAAAACTTAATTGTCGTTGGCCGGTTCGGTTTTGCTCAGAACCTGGGCAATGGTCGACTGGATCACCCGCACCCGAACCTCGGGCGCGACTTCGATCTCGACCTGGCCGCCTTCCTTGATCTTGGTCACTTTGCCGATCATCCCACCCTGGGTCACCACCTGATCGCCCCGGCGCAGCGAAGACACCATGGCCTGATGCTGTTTTACCTTTTTCTGTTGCGGGCGGATCAGCAGGAAATACATGATCGCAAAGATCAGGATCAGCGGCAGGAAAGAGCTAATCATGCTGCCGGCATCACCACCGGCGGCCTGTGCATATGCGGGGGTTACAAACATCTTATATCCTCTTAATTCATCAGCGGGCCGGATTGCGGCCTGTTAGCGTTTCGGCGCACCCTATATGTGGCCAATTTGCTTGGCAAGCGGTGATCGGGCAAAACCGGGCTTCAAAGTCGTGCCATTCTGGGGCATATGGGGTGCAAATGATCTCATTCAATCAGGAACCGAAAAAATGCACGATATAAAAATGATCCGCGAAAATCCCGCAGGTTTTGATGCCGCCATGCAAAAGCGCGGCTTGTCGGGCATCTCGGAGGCGGTGCTGGCGCTGGATAGTGCCCGGCGCAGCGCCATTCAACAGGCCGAAGCCGCCCTGACCGAACGCAACGCCGCCAGCAAGCAGGTCGGTGCCGCCAAAGCCGCCGGGGATGAGGCCGAGTTTGAGCGTCTGCGGGCGCTGGTGGCCGAAAAGAAGGCCGAGATCGCCACGCTTGAGGAACAGGCCAAGGCCAAAGACGCCGAGCTGCGCGAGATGCTGATGGGCCTGCCCAACCTGCCCGCCGATGACGTGCCTGAGGGGGCGGATGAAGATGACAATGTTGAGATTCGCAAATGGGGCGCGCCCGCTGAATTTGCCTTTACCCCCAAGGAACATTTCGAACTGCCCGCCGTGCAGGGCCAGATGGATTTTGCCGCGGCGGCCAAGCTTTCCGGGTCGCGCTTTGTGGTGCTGTCGGGCGCGGTGGCGCGGCTGCATCGGGCACTGAGCCAGTTCATGCTGGACACCCATATCGACAGCCACGGGCTGACGGAAATGAATGTGCCGGTGCTGGTGCTTGAGGATATGATGTATGGCACCGGCCAGCTGCCGAAATTTGGCGAGGACAGCTATCAGACCACCGATGGCTGGTGGCTGATCCCCACCGCCGAAGTGCCGCTGACCAATCTGTTGGGCAATGAAGTGGTCGACGAAGCCACCCTGCCCCGGCGCTATGTCGCCCATACGCTGTGTTTCCGCTCCGAGGCTGGCAGCGCCGGGCGTGACACCGCCGGGATGCTGCGCCAGCACCAGTTTGAAAAGGTCGAGATGGTCTCGATCACCCACCCGGATCAGTCCGCCGCCGAACATGAGGCCATGACCCAACGCGCCGAAGCCATCCTGCAAGCGCTGGGTCTGGCCTATCGCACGGTGGTGCTTTGCACCGGAGATCTGGGCTTTGGGATGCGCAAAACCCACGACATCGAGGTCTGGCTGCCCGGGCAGAACAGCTATCGCGAGATCAGCTCGGTTTCGGTGGCCGATGCCTATCAGGCGCGGCGGATGAATGCGCGGTTCAAGCCTGCCGATGGCGGCAAGCCGGAATTTGTCCATACGCTGAATGGCTCGGGTCTGGCGGTGGGGCGCTGCCTGATCGCGGTGCTGGAGAACGGCCAGCAAGAGGATGGATCGGTGCAACTGCCCGAGGTGCTGCATGGCTATCTGGGCGGCAAGACCATGATTACGGCGGATGGGAAGCTGGCTTAAAGCGTTATGCGAAAAACCTGAATCACTCAGGCGCTGCCTGAAATCAAAGATTTCAACGCGTTAAGTGATGCTCTATGTTTCGGGTATTTCGTCAAACGCTATAGGTCAGGCATCTATAAAAGACCTCTGCATCGCTGTAGGTCTGATCTGCGCCAGACACAGTTTCTTTACGGTACCCACCGCTTCCAACCCAGCATCCCGACTCCCGCCATATCAATGCGGCGGCTTATCCAAATGTTTGCGCAACCGGCTGGGAGTGGATTTTTTCCTGTTCTTATAGGGGTTGGCCTCGGACTGGCTGCGCATCCACAGCCGCACCGGCGTGCCGGGCATGTCAAAATGCTCCCGCAAGCCGTTGATCAGATAACGTGTATAGCTGGCCGGCAGCTTTTCCGGCATCGAACACATCACAACAAAGCCCGGCGGCCGGGTTTTGGCCTGAGTCATATAGCGCAGCTTGATCCGCCGCCCCGCCGGCGCGGGCGGGGGATGGGCCTCGACCATATCAATCAGCCAGCGGTTCAGCGCCGCGGTCGACACCCGCCGGTTCCAGACCTCATGCGCTTTCATCACCGCCTCTTGCAGCCGCGGCATCCCTTTGCCCGTCTTGGCCGAGATCGTCACCAAAGGCGCCCCGCGCAGCTGTGGCAACAGCCGCTCAAAGGATTCGCGCAAATCTTTCAGCTTTTGCTGTTTGTGGCGTTCAATATCCCATTTATTCACCGCCAGCACCACCGCACGCCCCTCGCGTTCGGCCAGATCGGCAATGCGCAGATCCTGCTGCTCGAACGGGATTTCCGCATCAATCAGCACGATCACCACCTCGGCGAATTTCACCGCCCGCAGCCCGTCAGACACCGACAGTTTTTCCAGCTTTTCCTGCACCCGGGCCTTTTTGCGCATCCCGGCGGTATCGAACATGCGCACCGGCACCCCGTCCCATTCCATCCGAACCGAGATCGCATCCCGGGTGATTCCCGCCTCGGGCCCGGTCAGCAGCCGGTCTTCGCCCAGCAGCTGGTTCACAAGGGTCGACTTGCCCGCATTGGGCCGCCCGACCACGGCGATTTGCAGCGGTTTGGCGTGGGTGGGCTGGCGCGGGCCGTCATCGTCATCGGACACATCAACATCGGTCAGCGGCGCATCCTCGGCAGCGCGGGCGGCATATTCATCGGCCAGAGGGGTCAGCAGCGCCAGCAATTCGCTCATCCCTTCGCCATGTTCCGCCGACAGGCGCAGCGGCTCGCCCAGACCCAGCGCATAGGCTTCAAGCACCCCGGCATCAGCGGCGGTGCCCTCGGCCTTATTCGCGGCCAAAATCACATGTTTTGCGCGTTTTCTCAACAGGTTGGCAAAGAACTCATCCGTTGGGGTCAGCCCCGTGCGGGCGTCGATCAGGAACAGGCAGATATCGGCCATATCCACGGCACGTTCGGTCAGGCGGCGCATCCGGCCCTGCAGGCTTTCGTCGGTGGCCTCTTCCAGACCGGCGGTGTCGATGACGGTAAAGCGCAGATCACCCAGCCGCGCCGCGCCCTCGCGCAGATCGCGGGTCACCCCGGGCTGGTCATCGACCAGCGCCAGACGTTTGCCCACCAGACGGTTGAACAGGGTGGACTTCCCGACATTGGGGCGGCCAACAATGGCGAGTGTAAAGCTCATCTTGTGCTCCGATAGCATGTTCAGGCTGCTGCGATACAGCAAAGTGCGGGCCACGGGAACCCCTAAAGGGTGTGGGGCTGGCGGCTAGGGCTGCGCCTGCCCGGGCAGGACAGTTCTGAAGCGCAGAACGCCACTCAGAGGTTTGTGAAACCGGAAAGCTTCACGCCTCCTTTAGCGAAAGGCGTAGAGCTTGCCCTTGGACGACACCAGATAAAGCGTGCCCCCCACAACAACCGGGTTGGTCGTCGCCCCGCCGGGAATACCAAAGCTGGAGGTCAGCGCCCCATTGACCGGGTTGAACGAACGCACCTGCCCATCCCCGCTGGCCACCAGCAGCCGCCCTCCGGCCAGCACCGGGCCGTAATGGGTGTAGACCTCTTTGCGTTTGCGGGGCTTGTCCTTGACGAAATAGGGCAGATCGGCCCGCCAGATGACTTCGCCGGTTTTGGCGTCCAGCCGCAGCAAATCAGCCTCGTCCGAGATCAGGAACACCGAACCGCCCACCGGCCAGACCGGACTGTAAGCGCCCTCTTTGGCCGTCCACAACCGCGCGCCGCTGGCCAGATCCACCGCCACAACCCGCCCGGATTGGCTGCCGGCATAGACCACACCGTTATCCACCACCGGATCGGCGGTAATGTCGGTAAAGTTGGCATAGGCGCGGCCGGAGCGCTTGCCGGAAATGTTGCTGGCCCAGACGCGCACCCCGCCTTTGCGGAAGGCCGAAATGATCTCGCCCGAGCCATACGGGAACAGCGCGAATTTCTGCGTCACCGCCGGGGCCGTGCCACCCACCATCACCGAAGGGGTCGGCGTGCCCGGCAATTGCCACTGAACGCGGCCGGTTTTGGCGTCAATCGCCCAGGCCACACTATCGCGCGAGACCACATAGACCAAACCGTCCCGCAGGGTTGGCGCTCCGGTGGCCGCGCCTTCCAGCTTTTGCCGCCACTTCACCGCCCCGCTGGCGGCATCCAGCGCCACCACCGCGCCAAAGCCGCTGGTGACAAACAGTGTTTGACCATCGGTTGCCAGCCCGCCGCCCGAAGCATCACCGGAACGGTCCGAAGCCGGGGTCAGATCAGCCGACCACAGCGCCTTGCCTGCCGTGGAATGGGCCATCACCCGGGCCGCGGAATCCAGCGTAAAGACGCGTCCATTGGCCACCACCGGATCGGCGGTGATGCGATGTTTGCGGTTATCCCCTGCCCCGATATCGGCGCTCCAGATGGGTTGCGGAGCCGCCGACAGCGCCGGGTGAATGATGCGATGTTCGGCCGAGCCATTGCGATGGGTCCAAGCCTTGTGATGACGCGCCTTGGGCAGCTTGATCGCCACCGAGCGGTTCACCGCCGCAGCAGGCGTCGCAGTTTGCTGGCCCGATGTCAGAGGGCTGCGCAGATCCAGCCGTTTGCCTTGCAGGATCTCTTCGCGCTGGCTGCACCCGGCGATCAGGCCAAAGGCGGCCAGCGCCAGAATTGCCGAGCCTGTTGCTCTGTGTAACTGCTTTATATTGCGTGCCATGTTTACCACCATTGCCCTCAAGCCAAATCTGTCACCCGCGCCAATCGGCTCAGGAATCGTCCAATGAGCCGCCCAGAACCACAATCAACTGAGAGGCGCGACTGCGCAAGCCCGTTGTCACGTCCACATCGTTGAGAATATCCTTGAGCCGGGCAATCGCGGCTGGCTTGTCGCCCTGCTCGGCCTCAATCACCGCCAGCTGTTCTTCGGCCAGCAAACGATAGGGCGAGCCCCCTTTCGCCAGAGCCGTCAGGCTTTCGCGCCGGGCCTCAAGCGGCATGTCGCTGCCGCGCAACAGAACCAGCTTCAGGCTGGCCAGATCACGATAGGATTGGGGCAAGGTGGCATCGGAAATCACCGCATTCAGCGCCGAAGCCGCCGCATCGGAATTGCCATCGGTTTCGGCCTGCGCTGCGGTCAGCAAGGCAACCAGGGCCTGACTGTCAGCGCTATCGCCCTTAACATCCCCCAACGCGGCCAGCCTTGCGGCCGGGTCGTCAAGCTCTTCGGCCGCCAGCAGCTGATCGCCCAAACGCTGGGCCGCAGTACGCTCGCTGGCCTTGCGCCATTCATTATAGCTGGCCCCGCCCACAATCAGCAAAATCGCCACAATACCGATCCAGCCATATTTGCGCATCAGCGCAAACAGCTTGTCGCGGCGCACCTCTTCGGTGACCTCTTCGATAAAACTCTCTGTTTCGCTCACTTTTCACCCCTGACATAGCTTCCCGGGCGCATCCCTGCCGCGCCGCTTTGGTTTGACCCGTCTTAGCGCATTGCAACAGCATTTGCCAAGAGCATGTTCACATTGTTAACATCCTTTCCTATATAGAGAAAAACAATTCCAGCTTGCCTTTGGAAGCAAACCTTATAGTTTGCCCCCAGCCAGCCAGAGCCCGCAACCGCCAACAAACCACAACCGAATGAGGGATTTAAAATGAAAATCACCCCGATCATCATCGCCTTGTTCGTGTCCGCCTTTTTGTATCTGATGGTGTTTGAACGCGAGCGGCTGCTGGAATTTGCCGCTGTGCCGATGGAGTCAGAGGATGCGGCGGCGCAGGCTGATACAGGGCAAAAAGCGCCCGATCTGATTTCGGTAATCGCCACCCCTTCCAAGGCCCAACCGACCCAGAGCGCGATTGTGCTGCGCGGGCGCACCGAGGCGGATCGTCAGGTGGTGGTGCGGGCGGAAACCTCGGGCAAGGTGGTGTCAGAACCCCGGCGCAAGGGGGCGCGTGTCAAGACCGGTGAAACCCTGTGCCAGTTGGATCGCGGCACCCGGGATTCATCGCTGGCGCAGGCCAAAGCCCAGCTGATCGGTGCCCAGTCCACCCTGCCCGAAGCCCGGGCCCGCATGGCACAGGCCAAGGCGCAAATGGCCGGGGCCGAAGCCGCGCTGGCCGAAGCGCAGATCAACGAAAACGCCGCCCGGAAGCTGAAAGAAGGCGGCTTTGCCTCGGAAACCCGGCTGGCTTCGGCCACTGCCGCGCTGCAACAGGCGCGTTCGGGCATTGAGACCGCCAATGCGGCACATCAATCAGCCCTCGCCGCCGCACAATCGGCCAGCGCCAGCATTGAGGCCGCCAAAGCTGCGGTGGCCGCCATTGAGCAAGACATCGAAAACCTGTCGATCAAAGCCCCCTTTGCCGGGTTGCTGGAAACCGACACCGCCGAGCTGGGCGCTCTGTTGCAGCCCGGCGCCCCCTGTGCCACGGTGATTCAGCTGAACCCCATCAAACTGGTCGGCTTTGCCCCGGAAACCGCGATTGACAAACTCAGCCTGGGCGCAACCGCCGGAGCGCGCACCGCAACCGGGCGCGAGGTGAGCGGTAAGATCACCTTTGTGTCGCATTCCGCCGATCTGATGACCCGCACCTTTCGGGTGGAAGTCGAAGTGCCCAACCCCGATCTGACCATCCGCGATGGCCAATCGGTCGAGATCCTGATCCTGACCCCCGATGACGAAGCGCATCTGTTGCCGCAATCGGCGCTGACGCTCAATGATCACGGCGATCTGGGTGTGCGTTTCGTCGGCCCCGGTGATGTGGTCGATTTCGCCCCGGTTCGCATTTTGCGCGACAGTCTGGATGGTGTCTGGGTGTCCGGCCTGCCCGATCAGGTCAATGTGATTACCGCCGGGCATGAATATGTCACCAAAGGCGTCAAAGTGGCCGTGACCTATCAAGAGGCCAGCCAATGATCCGCATCGTCGACTGGGCCGCCGCCCATGCCCGCATGGTGATGGCGTTTATCATTCTGTCTCTGGCGGCGGGGGCCATAGCCTATGTCAACCTGCCCAAAGAGGGCGAACCGGATATCGAAATCCCGGTTCTGATCGTTTCGGTCCCCTTCCCCGGCATCTCGGCCTCAGATTCGGAAAAGCTGCTGGTCAAGCCGATGGAAAACACGCTGGCCGATCTGGACGGGCTCAAAGAAATGAGCGCCACCTCGGTGGATAATTACGCTGTTGTGGTGATGGAGTTTGATTTCGGCTGGAACAAGACCGAGATCATCGCCGATGTGCGCGACAAGATGAACAATGTCGAGGCCGAATTCCCTGCCGGGGCCGATAAATACCATATTTCCGAGTTCAATTTCTCGGAGTTTCCGATCATCATCGTCAATTTGACGGGCAACCTGCCCGAGCGTACCTTGCTGCGGCTGGCCAAGGCTTTGCAAGACCGGCTCGAGGGGTTGGAGGCGGTGCTGGACGCGGTGCTGACCGGGCATCGGGATGAGATGGTCGAGGTGCTGATCGACCCGCTGCGGCTCGAGGCTTATAACGTCACCGCCATTGATCTGATCAATGCTGTGGTCAACAACAACCAGCTGATCGCCGCCGGAGAAATCGAGAGCGAAACCGGGACGTTTTCGATCAAGATTCCATCCTCCTTCGAGGATACTCAGGATATTTACGACCTTCCGATCAGAACCAATGGCGACCGCATCGTCACCCTGGGCGATCTGGCCGAGATTCGCCTCACCTTTGAAGACCGCCGCGGGGTGGCCCGCTTTAATGGCGAAAACACGGTGGCGATTCAGGTTTCCAAACGCAAGGGCTATAACATCATCGACACCGCCGATCTGATCCGCGAGGTGGTGGCCCAAGAGCGCGCCATGTGGCCGCCCGAGCTGCAAAGCGCCGTCACGGTGGGCACCTCTAACGATCAGTCCAACGAAGTCAAAAGCATGGTGGCACAGCTTGAAAGCTCGGTGCTGACGGCGATTTCGCTGGTGATGGTGGTGATTTTGGCCACCCTTGGCACCCGCCCGGCGCTGCTGGTGGGCTTTGCGATTCCCACCTCATTCCTGCTGTGCTTTGTGCTGCTGGCGCTGATGGGGGTGGCGATTTCCAACATCGTGATGTTCGGGCTGATCCTGGCCGTTGGGATGCTGGTGGATGGGGCGATTGTGGTTGTGGAATATGCCGATCGGCGCATCCGCGAGGGCATGGGGCCGATGCATGCCTATGTCGCCGCCGCCAAGCGGATGTTCTGGCCGATCGTGTCCTCGACGGCCACCACGCTATGCGCCTTTTTGCCGATGCTGTTCTGGCCGGGCATTCCGGGGCAATTCATGGGGATGCTGCCGGTCACACTGATTTTCGTGCTGTCAGCCTCGCTGGTGGTGGCGTTGATTTATTTGCCGGTGATGGGCGGAGTCACCGGGCGATTTTCCCGCGCCCTGCATCACGGGGCCGAGCTGCTGCGGCCTCTGCCTTGGCTGGTGCGGCTGGTGCTGGCAGCACTTGCGCTCTATCTGATTTTCGTCGGTGCCATGCTGGGGCTGAACCCGCATTATATCCCGCCATTCGGAGCCCTTCTGGCCCCGCTGAAAACCAGCTTTGCCGGCACGGCGGTGGCCGGAGCCTTACAGGCCGTGCCTTTCCTGCTGGCCGCCATACTGGGAGCGATGGCCATGGACGCCGTCAAGCCCCGGCACAAAGCCAAACGCCTGAAGGCCGGCTATCGGCGCACCCCCTTTGGCTGGCTGATCCGCACCATCACCGGCAACCCGATTTTGCCGCTGCTGACGGTTGCTCTGGTGATCGGCTTTGTCATCACCGTGATCAGCGTCTTTACCAAGAACAACAACGGGGTTGAGTTTTTCATCAGCACCGAACCGGAACGCGCCATCATCTATGTGCAGCAACGCGGCAACCTGTCGCTGGCGGAAAAAGACGCCGCTGTGGCGCAGGTTGAGCAAATCGCGCTGAATACCGAAGGCATCCGCAGCACCTTTGCCTTTGCCGGTGCGGGGGGGCTGAACCAGAATACCGGCGGCAAAAACCGGCCTCTGGACAGTATCGGCCAGGTGCAGATCGAACTCACCCCCTGGCAGGACCGCAAGGGCAACCCGGCGCTGAGCGGCAATGCGGTGATGAAAACCTTGCGGGATCAGCTGGCCCAACTGCCCGCGATACAAACCGAAGTTTTCGAATTCAGCGGCGGGCCGGCGGATGCCAAGCCGGTCAATCTGCGCCTGAAGGGCACCAATTGGGATGATCTGAAACAGGCTGCACAGATCGCGCGGGCCAAGTTTGAACAGACCCGCGGGCTAAAAGATATCGAAGACACCCGCCCCCTGCCCGGCATTGACTGGAAGATTGACGTCGATGTGGAAAAAGCCGGCCGTTATGGCGCGGATGTGCGCACCGTGGGGGCGATGGTGCAGCTGATCACCCGGGGGATATTGCTGGATACGATGCGGGTTGACAGCTCGGATGATGAAATCGAAATCCGGGTGCGGCTGCCGGAACAAGACCGGCTGCTGTCAACGCTAGACAATCTGCGGGTGCGCACCCGCGATGGGCTGGTGCCTTTGTCCAATTTCATCACCCGCACGGCGGTGAAAAAGCAGGGCCAGATCAGCCGGGTCGACAAGCGCCGCCATTTTGACGTCAAGGCCGCGGTGGAAACCGGGCTGAGCAAAACCGTCACCGATGAGGATGGCAACAGCCGCGAGGTTGTGATCAACCCCAATGAGCGGATCGAGACCCTGACCCAATGGCTTGAGGCCGAAAACCCTTTCCCGCCGGGCATCAGCTGGGAATGGAGCGGGGATAACGAAAATCAGGAGGAATCTGCGGAATTTCTCAGCAAAGCCTTTCTGGGCGCGTTGGGGCTGATGTTTGTGATCCTGCTGGCGCAGTTCAACAGCTTTTACAATGCGGTGCTGGTGCTGCTGGCGGTGGTGCTGTCGACCACCGGGGTGCTGCTGGGGATGTTGGTGATGGATCAGGCCTTTTCGGTGATCATGACCGGCACCGGGATCGTGGCGCTGGCCGGAATTGTGGTGAACAACAATATCGTGCTGATCGACACTTATAACGAATATTCCAGCTATATGCCCCGGCTCGAGGCCATCGCCCGCACCGCGCAATCGCGGCTGCGTCCGGTGTTGCTGACCACGGTCACCACCATGGCCGGGCTGGCACCGATGATGCTGGGACTATCGCTGGATTTCTTTGCTGGCGGCTATACGCTGAACAATCCAACGGCGCTGTGGTGGATTCAGCTGGCCACGGCGATTGTGTTTGGTCTGGGGATTTCGACCATGCTGACACTGGTGTTTACGCCCTCGATGCTGGCGATCCGGGTGTGGCTGTCGGTGGGGGCGTATAAATCGCTGAACGGGTTAAAGATCCTGTCCTTTGGCCGCAACAGCCAGGCGGCGCGGGATTGGGCGCTGAACCGGGCCGGGCGCAAGGTCAAGCTGCCGGATCTGGTCTGGGGCGAAGAGCGCTTTGATGCGCCCCCTGCCCCCGAACAAGCCGAGGAAGAGGCGCACGAGGATGTTCAGCTTGAAGCGTTGCAAAAGGTGGTGGAGAGCGCCAAACCGAAACAGCCCCCAACCGATGCGCCAGACGAGCCCAAAGCGGCCGAGTAGGCTTTGGGGAGGCTCCGGCAGAATGCTATGCGTCCCAGAACTGACCCGCCCGGCCGCTAGGCCGGGCTGCGCCTGCCTGCCCCCCGGCAGGCGCAATCACCTTTTCAGCATTATGCAATGTGGTGGACTATTCGCACCCCACGCTTGTCTATACGCCTCGCATAAGCGCCTCCCCAGACAGGCGCAGCCCGGCGTGTTTGACATTATGAGGCATTTTACAGTCACCACTCACGCCAATCCCCATACCACAGCCGTCTGCCCGTCAGATCATGGGCCGAGACCATCTGCACCCCCTCTCCCACCCGCCGGAACGCCACCGCTCCGGTGTCACGCAGCTTGCGCGGGGTCAGGCTGCGACATGGCCCCTGAATCTCGGCTTTGAGCGACGTAATCACCCAATCAGAAACGGCGCAGGCCTGATCCAGCCGCCGCGCCGCCCCCCGCCCGCTGATATGGGCAAAACGCTGCCCGCCCAGCTCAAACCACAGCTGCCCCTTTTCGCCCGAAAACCCGCCGCGGGCAAAGGCTCGGGCCTGATCGGTGTCCCCATCGCCGTCATTTTCCAGCCAGCTTTGGGCGGCAAAGCCATCACCGCGCGGCTTGTTCAGGCTGCGGCCCTCCTCGCCCAGCACCCCGATCAGGCCACCTCCGGGCGCGATCAGCACCTCTGGGCGCTGGCTCTGACCCCACAGCCCCAGCCCCAGCAGCGCAACCGCAATCCCGGCAAAGCGCAGCCGCCCCTGCCACAGGATCAGCCACAGCATCCCCAGCGCCATCAGCGGCAACACCAGCGGCATTGGCATAACCACATGGCTGATCGCCCCCTGCATCGACGCCACCCAATGCGCCACCGCCAAGATCCACATCGCCCCCCAGCCCACCAGGCTAAGCCCGACCCAGGCCAGCCCCAGCGGGTAAAGCAGCGCCGCCAGTACCGCAGCCGGGATCACCAGCACCCCCATCAGCGGCACGGTCAGCATATTGGCCAGCACGCCGTAATGGGCCAGCTGGTTGAAATGCGCCGCCGCCACCGGGGCCGTGGCCGCGCCCGCCACGCAGGAGGACACCAACACCGTGAACACCGGTTGCAGCAGCTTTGGCATCCGGCCCCAAGGGTGATTGCTGAGCCATGAAAACACCACCACCAGCGCGGTTGTGGCGGCAAAAGACATCTGGAAACCGGGGCCGGTGAGTGCTTCGGGTCGGCGGATCAGCACGATAATCGCCGCCAGCGCCACCGAACGTAAGCTGAGCGCCCGCCGGTTCAGCAAGATCGCCACCAGCATCACCGCAACCATGATAAAGGCGCGCTCGGTGGCGATGTTGCCCCCGGAAAGCAGCAGGTAAAACCCGGCAACCACCAGCGCCCCGAGGGCGGCGATTTTCCGGGTCGGCCAGCGCAAATTCAGCCCCGGCACCAGCGCAAGCCCATAGCGCAGCGCGGTAAACACGAATGTGGTCAGCAGCCCCATATGCAGCCCGGAAATTGCCAGCAAATGCGCCAGATTACTGGCCCGCAGATCGCGCAACACCGATTGGCGCATCCCTGAACGATCGCCGGTGGTGATGGCGGCGGCAAAGGCTCCGGCATCCCCGGGCACGATGTTTTGCACGCCGGCGGAAACTGCCATGCGCAGCTGATTGACCAACAGGCGGGTTTGCCCCGGCCGGGCCGGTTCCAGCAACAGCAGCGGCACCCGGCTGTAGCCCACCGCTCCGATTTGCTGGAACCACGCCATGCGTCTGAAATCAAACCCGCCCGGCTCGGCCGGCCCCTGCGGCGGCGACAGATGGCCGGTGGTCATCACCACCATGCCCAGTTCCGGCGTGATGAACTCCCGCGGGGCGTGCAGCGAAATCCGCACCCGCTCGGGCCGGCGATTTACCGCGGTGTTTCGCAGCACCACCTGATCCAGCGTCAGCCGCATCTTGTCACTGGACGAGCGGTCAATTTTCACCACCCGCCCCTGAATCGGCCCGTAATAGCTGTAGCTGATCACAGGGGCCGCCAGCAGATGCGCACGCGCCCCGGCCAGCAGGAGGCCGATCAGCACCATGACCAAAGCAATGAACACCGGCTGCCATAGCACGCTGAGCCACCGCGCCGCCGCCAGCAGCGCCAGCACCGCGATGCCGATCACCGCATAGGCCGCCGCGCCCGGCTCGACGGGTAAATCAAAGTAAAGGCCGATGCCAAGCGCCAGCAACACCGGCACCCAGATGAACAGATGCCCGCGTTGGCTCTGTAACAGTGCAATCGGATTGGCCAGACTTTGCACTCTTGTTCTTGCCCCTCCTCGGCATTAAGACAGCCTTAACATTATTCCCCATACGGTTTCCAAAAGGTTAACATCCATGACAAACCCTGTTGTCACCCGCTTTGCGCCCTCGCCCACCGGCTATCTGCATATTGGCGGCGCCAGAACCGCGCTGTTCAACTGGCTGTTTGCCCGCCACCATGGCGGCCAGTTCCGTCTGCGGATCGAAGACACCGACCGGGCGCGCTCAACGCCTGAGGCTTCTGAGGCCATTTTGCGCGGTATGCGCTGGCTGGGGCTGGAGCATGACGGTGATGTGGTCAGCCAGTTCGCCCGCGCCGAGCGCCACGCCGAGGTTGCCCATCAGATGCTGGACAGCGGCCATGCCTATAAATGTTTCGCCACGCAGGACGACATCGCCGCCTTTCGCGAGCAAGCCCGGGCCGAGGGCAAATCCACCCTGTTCATCAGCCCCTGGCGCGATGCCGACCCGGCGGATCACCCGGATGCGCCCTTTGTCATTCGTCTGAAAGCGCCGCAAACCGGGCAGACGGTGATTGACGATCAAGTGCAGGGCAAGGTGACGTTTCAGAACGATCAGCTGGACGATATGATCTGCCTGCGTTCGGATGGCACTCCGACCTATATGCTGGCGGTGGTGGTAGATGACCACGATATGGGTGTGACCCATGTGATCCGTGGTGATGATCATCTGAACAATGCCGCGCGGCAGACTCTGGTCTATCAGGCGATGGGCTGGGACATTCCGATCTGGGCGCATATCCCGCTGATCCACGGCCCGGATGGCAAAAAGCTGTCCAAACGCCACGGGGCGCTGGGGGTCGAGGAATATCAGGCCATGGGGTATCCGGCCGGTGCGATGCGCAACTATCTGGCCCGGCTGGGCTGGAGCCATGGGGATGATGAGTTCTTTAGCACTGAACAAGCGATTGAATGGTTTGATCTGGCCGGCATTGGCAAATCCGCCGCCCGGTTTGATTTCAAAAAGCTTGACCATCTGAGCGGGCAGCATATCGCGGCCAGTGACGATGCCGATCTGCTGGAGCAACT
>PDWJ01000049.1_pt1 | contig 174938 bp, 173 predicted proteins | sample 1430881 | NCBI WGS metagenome assembly PDWJ01 (sample SAMN01162460, study PRJNA174530) | Oral metagenome, whole genome shotgun sequencing project. | biome: Marine environment; feature: Marine mammal; material: Swab sample of the gingival sulcus; isolation source: swab sample of gingival sulcus...
GCCAGTCAGCGATCACCGCCTCATCCAGCCAAAGCGCCACCGATCCTCGCGATACCAGCCCGGCATTGTAGCTACCCCAGTTCATCACCCGATAGCGCCACTTCCGCGACCGTTCTGTCCTGCTCATGGACAAGGGTGAACCACGCAAAGCCGCCCAAGGGAATCCCATGCTTCACGCGGGTTTCATGCAATAACGCCTCGGATCACCCTGAACGCGTTGTCTTCATTGATGAAACTTCAGTGAAGACAAGTCTCACCCGACTGCGCGGATGGGCCCCGCGCGGGGGGCGCCTGATCACGGACACTCCATTTGGGTCGTGGGGGACGCAGATGTTTATTGCCGGACTCACCGCCGATGCCATGATTGCGCCCTGGGTTATAGCCAAACGACACAGTTCTGATTGGGCCTTTTGGCTATAAGTCTCTGGTTTCACGCTGATGCTTCGTGGATTTTGGGATCAAATCCACTCCCGTCAGCTATATCAAAGGCGCGATGGACAATCCGGCCTTCGCCGCTTACGTCGAGAAGGTGCTGGTCCCGGAACTGGCTCCCGGCACCGTCGTCATTCTGGACAACCTCGCCACCCACAAGAACACCAGCACGGCAAAGGTGATGCGGGAAACCGGGTGCGGGTTTCTCTTCCTCCCGCCCTAAAGTCCCGATCTCAACCCCATCGGAATGGCTTTCTCAAAGCTCAAAACCCATCTCAGACAGATCGGGGCACCGACCTTCATGGACAAGTTCCATGCCATCGCAGAAGTTTGCGACCTGTACTCACCACAGGAGTGCTGGAGCCACTTCAAGGCTGCAAAACATGCCTCAGTTTAAGGCGGGCCTGCGTTAGACTGCCGGCCCAGCGACGTGGCAAACACCCGCGCCCGGCGCGGATTGATCCGGAACGCCGGAACGCCCGCCTTGCTCAGCGCTGCCCGCAGTGGCGTTTCATAGCCGCCCGCTTTAAACGTGACCCGGCCACTGCTGCGCGCAATACGCCGCGCGAAACCTGCCAGATCATCGTTGCCGATCCGCTCATGCCCGTCAGGGCCCGCCACACGCGTCCAGGATCTGGCAACATCAACACCAAAGACAAGCCCGCTGTGTTCCATCATGATCTCCCTGTCCCGGTCGCATGGAGTCAGCATCTACAGCTACTGTCGGGTGTGCAGGACAAACCAACGCGGACGGGCTCTGGCCCGAAGACGATGCCTCTGAAGAACCAGAGCATCAGGGTTTTTACGGGCTCCCGCCTGCAACCGTCATTGCATAAATCAAGCGGACTGGAGAATTTGAGCCAAAAAAGAAAGCTCACGTTTCTGTAAGGGATTTCAGCTCGTAGAGCAGATCGAGGGCTTCCCGTGGGGTCAGCTCGTCGGGGTGGATTTCGCTCAGCCGTTGAATGACAGGTGAGGTGATCGCCGGTGACGGGCTGGTTGCCGGCGGTGTCGGGGTGGTTGCGAACAATGGCAGATCGTCCACCAGCCCTTTGGCGCCGCCGCTGCCCTCGCGTTCGCCCTGTTCGAGGGTTTCGAGAACGATGCGCGCGCGTTCGACGACCGATGGCGGGAGGCCAGCGAGTTTGGCCACCTGCACGCCATAGGACCGGTCGGCGGCGCCTTTGCGGACTTCGTGCAGGAAGATCACCTCGCCTTCCCATTCCTTTACCGTGATGGTGGCGTTGTCGACGCCGTCGAGTTGGCCGGCGAGCTGGGTCAGCTCGTGGTAGTGGGTCGCGAAAAGGGCGCGGCAGCGGTTGACCTCGTGCAGGTGTTCAAGCGTCGCCCAGGCGATGGAGAGCCCGTCCCATGTCGCGGTGCCGCGGCCGATTTCGTCGAGGATGACGAGGGCGTGGGAATCGGCCTGATTGAGGATGGCCGCGGTTTCGACCATTTCGACCATGAAGGTGGAGCGGCCGCGGGCGAGGTCATCGGAGGCACCGACGCGGGAGAAAAGCTGGCTGACGAGGCCGATACGGGCGGATTTCGCGGGGACGAAACTGCCCGCCTGCGCCAGCAGCGCGATCAGGGCGTTCTGTCTCAGGAAGGTGGACTTGCCGGCCATGTTGGGGCCGGTGAGCAACCAGATGTCGGCGCCTTCGGAGCCGTTGGCAAGCGCGCAATCATTGGCGATGAAGGGGTCGCCGCCCTGGGCACGCAGGGCGCGTTCGACCACCGGATGGCGTCCGCCTTCGATCTCGAAGGCGCGGCTTTGTTCGATACGCGGGCGGGTCCAGTCTTCGGCGCTGGCAATCTCGGCGAGCGCGGCGGTAACGTCGATTTCGGCGAGCGCACGGGCAGTGTCGCCAAGGGCGGCGGCGCGGTCGAGAATTGCCTGTTTCAGGGTGGAATAGAGCCGCATTTCGATTTCAAGCGCGCGGTTTCCGGCATTGAGGATGCGGGTTTCCATCTCGCTCAGATCGACGGTGGTGAAGCGGATGGCGCTGGCCGTGGTCTGGCGGTGGATGAAGCTTTCGCTCAGGGGGGGCGAGAGCATCTTGTCGGCGTGGGTTGCGGTCGTTTCGATGAAATAGCCGAGCACGTTGTTATGTTTGATCTTGAGGCTGGGGATGCCGGTTTGGGCGGCATAGTCGGCCTGCATGCCGGCGATCACGCCGCGGCCTTCGTCCCGCAGTTTGCGGGCATCGTCGAGCTCTTCGTCGTAGCCGGTTGCGATGAAGCCGCCGTCGCGGGCCATCAGCGGGGGTTCGGCGACGAGGGCCTGGTCGAGCAGATCGAGCAGGGTGTCATGACCGGTGAGGTCGCGGGCGGCTTCGGCGAGATTGTGCGGCAACTCAGTGGCAAGGGTTGCGGCGATGGCGGCGGCGGCCTCAAGCCCGCCGCGGATGGCGGTGAGGTCACGCGGGCCGCCGCGGTCGAGCGACAGACGGGAGAGGGCGCGGTCGATGTCCGGCGTCTTGCGCAGTGCCTCGCGCAAATGGTCACGTAAGTGGCTCTGTTCCAGCAGAAAAGCGAGGGATTCAAGCCGCCGGGTGACGGTTTCGAGGTCGCGTGAAGGTGAGGAAATCCGCTGTTCCAGCAACCGCCCGCCGCCGGCGGTGATTGTGCGGTCGATGGTGGCGAGGAGCGACCCTTCACGGGTGCCGGAGAGTGCATGGGTCAGTTCGAGGTTGCGGCGGGTGGCGGCGTCGATCTGCATGGCGCGGTCGGCGCTTTCGCGGACCGGCGGGCGCAGCAGCGGCAGTTTGCCCTTCTGGGTGATTTCGAGATATTCGACAATCGCCCCGAGGGCGCCGAGTTCGGGCCGGGTGAAGCTGCCGAACGCGTCGAGCGCGCCGACGCCGTAGAGCTCTTTCAGCCGTTTGATGGCACCGGTGCTGTCGAAGGCGGCGCGGCCGAGCGGGGTGACGGACGCGCCCATTTCAGAGACTGTTCCAGCCCAATTCGCATCTGTGGCGTCGCTCAGCACCACTTCGCGCGGGGCAAGGCGGGCAAGTTCCGGGCCGAGGCGCGTGGGGGTCAGGGGCATCACCCGGAGCGCGCCGGTGGAGATGTCGACCCAGGCAAGTGCCGCGTCTCCACGGATGTCGTGAAAGGCGGCGAGGAAATTGTGGCGCCGGGCGTCGAGCAGGCTGTCTTCGGTGAGGGTGCCGGGGGTGACCAGCCGCACCACGCCGCGTTTCACCACCGATTTGGAGCCGCGTTTCTTCGCTTCCGCCGGGTCTTCGAGCTGTTCGCAGACGGCGACGCGGAAGCCCTTGCGGATGAGGGTCAGCAGGTAGCCTTCGGCGGAATGCACCGGCACGCCGCACATGGGGATGTCTTCGCCCAGATGTTTGCCGCGTTTGGTGAGCGCGATGTCGAGCGCTTGCGAGGCGGCGACGGCATCGTCGAAGAACAGCTCGTAGAAATCGCCCATCCGGTAGAACAGCAGCGCCTGCGGGTTGGCGCCCTTGATCTCCAGATATTGCGCCATCATGGGTGTCACGGATTTGGCAGCCACGTCGGTCCCCCCCCGGCCCCGGTTATGTCGAATTTCTCCGCCGCGAGACCCAGTTCCAGCTGGTCTCGCACATGTTGTCGAGGTCGCGTTCGGCGGCGAAACCCAGCACCTTACCGGCTTTGGTCGGGTCGGCATAGGTGGTGGCCACATCGCCGGGACGGCGGGGCGAGATCACGTAAGGCAAGGCGTGGCCGCAGGCGCGTTCATAGGCCTTGAGCATCTGCATCACCGAATAGCCGGTGCCGGTGCCGAGGTTGACGACATGGCTTTCGCCGCTGCGGATCAGCGCGTCGACCGACTGCACATGGCCACGGGCGAGGTCAACCACATGGATGTAATCACGCACGCCGGTGCCGTCGGGGGTGTCGTAATCGTCGCCGAAGACCGAGAGCTTCTCGAGTTCGCCGGTGGCGACCTTGGCGATATAGGGCATGAGATTGTTGGGGAGGCCGTTCGGGTCTTCGCCGATCAGCCCGGTATCGTGGGCGCCGACGGGGTTGAAATAGCGCAGCACGCCGAAGGTCCAGCGGGGGTCGGCCTCGCCCAGCTGTTCGAGGATCTGCTCGGAGGTGAGCTTGGTGAAACCGTAAGGGTTGGTGTAGCTGCGCGGCGCGGTTTCGGGGACGGGCAGGATCTCCGGGTCGCCATAGACGGTGGCCGAGGACGAGAACACGAGGCGCCAGACGCCCGCGGCCTGCATCGCTTCGAGCAGGGTCAGCAGCCCGCCGATATTGGTCTGGAAATAGTCGAGCGGGATCTCGGCGCTTTCGCCCACTGCTTTCAGGGCGGCGAAATGGATCGCGGCGGAGATTTCGTGTTCGGCAAAGATGCGGTCGAGCAGGGCGCGGTCGCGCACGTCGCCGGTGTAGCAGGTGACGGGCTTGCCGGTGATGGTTTCGAGCCGGTCGAGCACGTCGGGGCGGGCGTTGGAGAAATTGTCGAGGATGACGATGTCGTAGCCTGCGGCGGTGAGTTCCACGAAGGTGTGGGAGCCGATATAGCCGGCGCCGCCGGTCAGAAGGATGGTATGGGTCACGGGATGCCTCCGGTTGTCGGGCGCAGGGTAAACCGGCGCGGTCCCGGAATCACCCCGATTTTGCAGCTTCGCGGGAACGAAACGTGCAATGGTCGCGCTATTGTGTTGAGGGGCACCCGGCCAGCAGCTATCAACACCGGAACACTTCAGCGAAAGACGATACATGGCCAATCACAAGATTACCCCGGAGGAGGCGCTTGCCTATCATCATGAACCGCGTCCGGGTAAGTTCGACATAACCGCTTCGGTGCCGATGACCACCCAGCGCGATCTGTCGCTGGCCTATTCGCCCGGGGTGGCGGTGCCGTGCGAAGCGATCGCGGACGCACCGGAGACGATCTACGATTATACCAACAAGGGCAACATGGTGGCTGTGGTGTCGAACGGCACGGCGGTGCTGGGGCTCGGCAATCTCGGCGCTGCTGCGTCCAAACCGGTGATGGAAGGCAAGGCGGTGCTGTTCAAGCGCTTTGCCGATGTCAACGCGATGGATGTGGAGCTTTGTTCCGAAGATCCGGAAGAGATCATCAAGGCGGTGAAGCTGATGGAGCCGACTTTCGGTGGCATCAACCTCGAAGACATCAAGGCGCCGGAATGCTTCATCATCGAGCAGACGCTCAAGGAACAGATGGACATTCCGGTTTTTCATGACGACCAGCATGGCACCGCGGTGATCACCGCCGCGGGGCTGCTGAATGCGCTGCGGCTCACGGGCAAGAAGATCGAGGATGTGAAGGTCGTGCTCAACGGCGCGGGCGCGGCGGGAATCGCCTGTATCGAGCTGGTCAAGACGATGGGGGTGCGGCACGAAAACTGCATCGTTTGCGACACCCGCGGGGTGATCTATCAGGGCCGCGAAGCGGGCATGAACCAGTGGAAATCGGCCCATGCGGTGGCGACGGAGCTGCGCACCCTCGAAGAGGCGATGGTGGGGGCGGATGTGTTTCTCGGAGTCTCGGTCAAAGGCGCGGTGACGCCCGAAATGGTGGCCTCGATGGCGCCGGACCCGGTGATTTTCGCCATGGCCAACCCCGATCCGGAGATCACGCCCGAGGAGGCGCTGGCGGTGCGGGCGGATGCAATTGTGGCGACAGGGCGGTCGGATTATCCCAACCAGGTTAACAATGTGCTTGGTTTCCCCTATCTGTTTCGCGGGGCGCTGGATATCCACGCCCGTGCCATCAATGACGAAATGAAAATCGCCTGTGCCAGGGCGCTGGCCGAGCTTGCCCGCGAAGATGTGCCCGATGAGGTCGTGGTCGCCTATGGCAAGAAGCTCCGCTTCGGGCGGGAGTATATCATCCCGACGCCCTTTGACCCGCGGCTGATCTACACGATCCCGCCGGCGGTGGCGAAAGCGGGGAGCGACTCGGGCGTGGCGCGGCGGCCGATCATCGACATGGAGCGCTATACCGCGAGCCTCAAGGAGCGGGTCGACCCGACCTATCAGATCATCCGCTCGCTCAACGCCAAGGCCCGCGGCGCCCAGGCGGTGATGATTTTCGCCGAGGGCGAAAACCCGCAGGTGTTGCGCGCGGCGGTGGCCTATCAGCGCGGCGGGTTCGGCAAGGCGATCGTGGTCGGGCGCGACGACGATGTGAAACAGAAGCTCGAAGCCGCGGGTATGGCCGATGCGGTTGCCGAGCTTGAGGTGATGAACGCCGCCAGGACCGCGCATCTCGCCGAATACAAGGATTTCCTTTACCAGCGGTTGCAGCGGCAGGGTTACGACCGGCATGACATCCACCGCCTCGCCGCACGCGACCGGCATGTGTTTGCGGCGCTGATGCTGGCGCATGGCCATGGCGACGGGCTGGTGACCGGGGCGACGCGGAAATCGGCCTATGTGCTCGATCTCATCAACCATGTTTTCGACGCCAAGGCGGTCGATGGCGCGGTCGGCATCACTGCGCTGTTGCACAACGGGCGGATCGTGCTGGTGGCCGATACGCTGGTGCATGAATGGCCGAGCGAGGAGGATCTCGCCGATATCGCCGAACGTGCGGCGCGGGTGGCGCGGTCGCTCGGGATCGAACCGCGGGTGGCCTTCGCGAGCTTCTCCAATTTCGGCTATCCGGTTTCGGAGCGTGCCGAGAAGATGCATCTCGCCCCCGATATTCTCGACGCGCGCGGGGCGGATTTCGAGTATGATGGTGAGATGACCGCCGATGTGGCGCTGAACCCCGACGCGATGGCGCGCTATCCATTCTGCCGTCTTTCCGGCCCCGCCAATATCCTGGTGATGCCGGCACGCCATTCGGCGTCGATCTCGGTGAAGATGATGCAGGAACTCGCCGGCGCCACGGTGATCGGCCCGATCCTGGCAGGGGTCGAAAAACCGATCCAGATCTGTTCGACGAGCTCCACGTCGAGTGATATTCTCAACATGGCGGTTGTTGCTGCGGCAAAGGTGGGCGGATGAGTATCTGGAATCTTGGGTCGATCAACGTTGATCTGTTTTACCGGTTGCCGCACCTGCCGCTTCCGGGCGAGACGCTTCCGGCGTTTGCGCATGAAACCGGCCTTGGAGGCAAGGGGGCCAACCAGTCGGTTGCCATCGCGCGCGCCGGCGCCGATGTGCATCACGTCGGAATGATCGGGCCCGACAATGCCTGGGTGCTCGACCGGCTGGGGGGGTATGGCGTCGATGTCACCCATGTGGGCCGGAACGAAGCGCCGACGGGCCATGCGATCATCATGGTTGATGAGCTTGGCGAAAACTCCATCATTACCTACGCGGGGGCGAACTTCGCACAGCTGGTCGGGCAGATCGAAGAGGCGTTGGCCACGGCCGGGCCGGGCGACATTCTTGCGCTTCAGAACGAAGTGTCGCATATCGCCGAGGCTGCCATGATCGCACAGGAAAAGGGCATGTTCGTGGCCTATTCGGCCGCACCCTTCAAGCCGGAGATCGTCGGCAGGATGCTGCCCCATGTGGATCTGCTGGTGCTGAACGAGATCGAGGCCGGGCAATTGGCTGAGGCTCTGGGCAGGCCAGTCGAGCAGATCCCGGTGCCCAACATGCTGATCACGCTTGGTGCGCGCGGGGCGGTCTGGCGGGAGCAGGCGACGGGTGCGGTGACGGAAGTGGCTGCTTTTCCGGTCGAGGCGGTCGATACCACCGGCGCGGGCGATTGTTTCATCGGCTATGTGCTGGCCGGGCTCGACCAGGGCCTTGCGCGGGCCGAAGCGATGCGGCTTGGTGCCGCCGCTGCCGCACTGAAAGTCACACGCCCGGGCACCGCTGATGCGATTCCCGGACGGGCCGAGGTGAACTCGTTTCTTGGCGAGTCAGAGACTGATCCGGCCTGAACCGGCGCGTGGGGTCGCGCCGGTCCGGGCTCAGTTGCCTCTCAGCTTTTTCACCCGGTCGCGGCGCATGCCCAGCAGACGCAGGCGCAGCGCGTTGAGCTGGATGAAGCCCTGCGCGTCGGTCTGATCATAGGCGCCCATGTCTTCCTCGAAGGTCACGTGCTCCTCGGAATAAAGTGAGGCGTCCGACCAGCGGCCCACCGTCTGAGCGAAGCCCTTGTAGAGCTTCAGCCGCACGGTGCCGGAGACATAGTCCTGGCTCTTGTCGATCAGCGCCTGAAGCATCTCGCGTTCGGGGCTGAACCAGAAGCCGTTGTAGATCAGCTCCGCATAGCGCGGCATGATCGAATCCTTGAGATGCCCCGCGCCGGCGTCGAGCGTGATCTGCTCGATGCCCCGGTGGGCTTCAAGCAGGATGGTGCCGCCCGGGGTCTCGTAGATGCCACGCGATTTCATGCCGACAAAGCGGTTTTCGACAAAATCGAGCCGGCCGATGCCGTGTTTGCCGCCAAGTTCGTTGAGCCGGGTGAGAAGCGTCGCCGGGCTCATCGCTTCGCCGTTGATGGCCACCGGGTCGCCCTGTTCGAAGGTGATCTCGATGAATTCGGGCTCATCGGGCGCTTTCTCGGGGCAGATTGTACGCTGATAGACATAGTCGGGCGCGGCTTCGGCCGGGTCTTCCAGCACCTTGCCCTCGGAAGAGGTGTGCAGCAGGTTGGCGTCGACCGAAAACGGCGCTTCACCGCGCTTGTCCTTGGCGATCGGGATCTGGTTTTTCTCGGCGAAGTCGATCAGCCGGGTGCGTGAGGTGAGATCCCATTTGCGCCAGGGGGCGACCACCTGAATGTCGGGGTTCAACGCCAGCGCCGAAAGCTCGAAGCGGACCTGATCGTTACCCTTGCCGGTGGCGCCATGCGAGATCGCATCGGCCCCGGTTTCGGCGGCGATCTCGATCAGTCGTTTGGAGATCAGTGGCCGGGCGATCGAGGTGCCGAGCAGGTAGAGGCCCTCGTAGACCGCGTTGGCGCGGAACATCGGGAAGACGAAATCGCGCACGAATTCCTCGCGCAGGTCTTCGATGTAGATGTTTTCCTGCCTGATGCCGAGCATCAGGGCCTTTTCGCGCGCCGGCTCCAGTTCTTCGCCCTGGCCGAGGTCTGCGGTGAAGGTCACCACCTCGCAGCCATATTCGGTTTGCAGCCACTTGAGGATGATCGAGGTATCGAGGCCGCCGGAATAGGCGAGCACGACTTTTTTCGGCGCGGTCATGGGGGTCTCCATCATCTGTGTTCTGGTCGGGTTTAGCTACTGGTCATGTGAGCGGCAAGGGCGAACGGTCTTGCACGCGCGGCGCGGATGGGCAGTATCGGCGCCATGACCGGATTTGCAGACAGGGCGCTCCTTGCCGAGCGCAAATTGCGGGAGCTGCTCCCGCCGACGCCACTACAGAAGAACGACCACCTTTCGGCGCGGTTCGGCGCCGAGATCTGGTTGAAACGTGAGGATCTTTCGCCGGTGCGCAGCTACAAGCTGCGCGGCGCGTCGAATGCGATGCGCAAGGTTTTGGCCGAGGCGCCCGGGCAGGATCTGTTCGTTTGCGCCTCTGCCGGGAACCATGCCCAGGGCGTGGCCTATGCGGCGCGGCACTTCGGGGTGCGCGCGGTGGTGTTCATGCCGGTGACGACGCCGCAACAGAAGATTGAAAAAACAAGGGTTTTCGGCGGCGATGCGATCGAGATCCGGCTGGTGGGCGATTATTTTGACGACACGCTGGCGGCGTCTGAGGCTTATTGTGCCGAAGCGGGTGGCTATTTCCTGGCGCCCTTCAATGATGCCGATGTGGTTGAAGGCCAGGCGAGTGTGGCCGTGGAACTGCGCGACCAGATGCAGGTGATGCCCGACATGGTGGTGTTGCCGGTGGGCGGCGGCGGTCTTGCGGCCGGTGTGCGCCGCTATCTCGCCGAGACCGCGCCGGACGTACAGCTTCGCTATGTCGAGCCCGCCGGGGGCGCGAGCCTGCGGGCGGCGCTGGCTGCCGGGCATCCGGTTTCACTCATTGAGGTAGATTCCTTCGTCGATGGCGCCTCGGTGGCGCGGGTGGGGGATCTCACCTTCGACGCGCTTTCTGACGTGCCGATCAGTGATGTGCTGATTGCGCCGGAAGACCGGATCTGCCTGACGATTCTCGATATGCTCAATGTCGAAGGCATCGTGCTTGAACCCGCCGGGGCGCTGTCGGTAGATGCGCTGACCGACCTGGCAAGCGAGATTCGCGGCAAACGTGTGGTCTGCATCACCTCGGGCGGGAATTTCGATTTCGAACGCCTCCCGGAGGTGAAGGAGCGGGCCCAGAGGTATTCGGGACACAAGAAATATTTTGTCCTGCGCCTGCCGCAACGCCCGGGAGCCTTGCGTGATTTCCTTGAGATGCTTGGGCCTGAGGACGATGTTGCCCGGTTCGAATACCTCAAGAAATCGGCTCGCAACTTTGGCTCGGTGCTGATCGGAATCGAGACGACGGCACCGGAAAATTTCGAACGTCTTTTTGCGCGGCTCGATGAAAACGGGTTTTCCTATACTGACATCACCGATAACGAATCGGTTGCCGAATTCATCCTCTGACCCGGTCTGAGGGCTATTGCCCAAGAAACGCCGCCTTGGAGGCAGTGTAGCTCGCAAAGAGCGGCGCAAGGTCGATGCCGCCGGCATCGCCGGCCGCGGCCTGACGCTCGCCCGCCTGACAAAGCGCGGAGAGGTCCGCAAAGCCGAGATTCAGGGCGGATGACTTGATGAAGTGCAAATCCTCCTCGAACCGCGCCGGGTCTGGTGTGGCTTTCAAACGGTCAATCACCTCCTCGACTTCAGCAATGAACATCTCGGCCACTTCGCCGAAGTCCTCCTCGCCGATTTCATCCTTGAGTTCGCGTACACGGTTCCAGTCGATCATCTTGGCCTCCAGTGGGGTTGAGCATGACAGCGAGAGGTTAGCTTTCCGTTGATGCCTGCGAAAAACTCTGGAGAGAGAAAAATTGTCAGTTTAACCGTATGTTGAGGCCTCGGGCCTATTTCCGTTGTGGGTTGATCTGCCCCGATTCAGGAAAGGTTGCAGGTGTCTGCTCTGGTAATGAAACCGACCGAAACCAGTGCCGAACGGTGCCCCGAAGCCGTGAAAAGGGTGCTGGTGGTCGATGATTCGCGGGCGCAGAGAAAGGTGGTGGCGGTTTCGCTCCAGCGTCAGGGTTTCGATGTGGTCGAGGCAAGCTCGGGTGGAGAGGCGCTGGAAATATTGCGTGCCAGGCCGGTTGATCTGGTGCTGTCCGACTGGATGATGCCAGGGATGGACGGGCTGGAGCTTTGCCGTCAGGTTCGCAAATTGCCACAGGAGGGGTATGTCTATTTCATCCTGCTTACGTCGAAGAGCGAAAAGGGTGCGGTGGCCCATGGGCTCGACATCGGGGCGGATGATTTTCTGACCAAGCCGGTCAATGCCGACGAGCTGCGCGCGCGAATCTATGCCGGTGACCGTATCCTGAAGATGACGCGCGAACTCAGCGAGAAGAATCGGCTGATCACCGATACGCTCAACGAAATCAGCACGCTTTATGATGCCATTGACCGGGATCTGATCGAAGCGCGCAAGATGCAGCAATCGCTGGTGCGCGAAAGGTTTCGCGATTTCGGGAGTGCCAGCGTCTCGCTGTTGCTGAAACCCTCGGGCCATGTGGGCGGTGATCTGGTCGGGTTTTTCCGCGCGGGTGCGGGGCGGGTTGGTGTCTATTCGATAGACGTTTCAGGGCATGGAATTGCTTCGGCGCTGCTGACGGCGCGACTGGCCGGATATTTGTCGGACGGCGCGCCGGAGCACAACATCGCGCTTGTACGGGACGAGAATGGCAGCTTTGTTGCCCGACCGCCGCGGGAGGTTGCGACGTTGCTCAACACCCTGATGCTCGAGGAAATGAAATCGGAATTCTATTTCACCATATTGTTTGGCTATCTCGACCTCGCGACCGGTACGGTTGACATTACCCAATGCGGCCACCCGAACCCGGTGCTGGTGCGGAAGGGCGGGAAACCGCAGTTTCCCGGGGAACCGGGCCTGCCGATCGGGTTGATCGAGAATGGTGAATTCAACCAGTGGCGGTTGCAGCTCGCACCCGGTGACAGGTTGTTGTTCTATTCCGACGGGTTTACCGAATGTGCCAGCCCCTCGGGCGACCTGCTTGAGGAGGATGGTCTGGCTCGTCTCATCCATGCAAATGCCGCTCTGCCAGGAAACGCCTTCTTTGAAGCCCTTGTCTGGGATCTCGATACATTCCGGGGCCATGGAGAATTTGCTGATGACATTTCAGCGGCGATGATCGAATTCCGCGGATGTCAGGAGCGGGAGAAATAGTGCCTGAGAAACGCCCTGTCGCCGGCATTTCCTGCCAACTCCGCCGCGGCCTGGCCCGGCACCCAGACGGCGAGGTGAGCCGGTTCACTCGGCGGAGAGACCTGCCGGACCGGACGCGCGAGATAGATATGGCAGACCTTTTCGGCCCAGATCCTGTATTCTGGCATCCAGGTGAACCGCCGGAAGGCACCGAGCTTGCGCGGTGTGGAAATATGCCATCCGGTTTCTTCCAGCACCTCGCGGTGCAGCGCCTGGATCGGGCTTTCGCCCGGATCAATGCCGCCGCCGGGCAGTTGAAATTCGGGCTTTGGACTGGCCTGATGGGTCAGCAGCACTCCGCCGTCGCGCGGCAGAATGGCATAGGCCCCGCGGCGCAGAACATATTTCCTGCCATGCTGGACGGATGCGCCGTAACGCCGGATCATGGGTTTTCCCTTCGGTTGCCCCAACCTCCCAGAGAGGGTATGCGGTGGCCGAAATCAACGGGAAATGCACATGAGCCTCGGTTCGAAAATCGCCTGGGACGATACCGTCCTGCCGTTTCAGCTCGACCGCAGCGACATTCGCGGCCGGGTCGTCCGGCTCGACGGAGCGCTCGACGAAATCCTTTCCCAGCATGCCTATCCTCCGGCGATCGAGCGGCTGGTCGCGGAAGCGGCATTGCTTACGGCGCTGATCGGGCCGACGATCAAGCTGCGCTGGAAATTGTCGCTGCAAATTCGCGGTGACGGTCCGGCCCGGCTGATTGCGACCGACTATTTCGCGCCCGAAGCAGAGGGGCAGCCAGGGCGGATCCGGGCCTATGCCGGGTTCGATGCGGAACGGCTTGATGCGCAGGCCGACCCGTTTCCGCAGATCGGGCGTGGTTATTTCGCGATTCTGATCGACCAGGGCAGGAACACCACGCCCTATTCCGGCCTGACCCCGATCGCCGGACATACGCTTGCCGACTGTGCCCAGACCTATTTCGCTCAATCCGAACAGTTGCCGACACGGTTCGCGCTCAGTTTCGACAGGATCGACGGTGCGTGGCGTGCCGGGGGGGTGATGTTGCAGAAGATGCCGGCTTTACCGCCGCGCGTGGCCAAAAACCCCGATACCACCGGGCAGGTGTTGTTGTCGGCGAGCGATCTGCTGCCGGATCCGGAGGCGCTGGAGAACTGGAAGCGGGCCAATATCCTGCTCGAATCGGTCCAGGCCGACGAACTGATCGGTCCCCACATCCAGCCGACGCAGATGCTTGTCCGGCTGTTCCACGAAGACCAGCCGCGCGTCTTCGATCCGCATCCGGTGCAGTTCGGGTGTTCCTGCTCGGCCGACCGGGTGCGTCAGAGCCTTTCGATCTATTCGCAAAAGGACATCGCCCGGATGACGACCGATGAAGGGATCGTTACCGCCGATTGTCAGTTCTGCGGTGCGCATTACACGTTTGACCCGAAAACACTCGGTTTTGAGGCCGGGGAGGCGTCGGATGACCACGGGTGATCCATTCGAAAGGCTGGTCCGCGCAGCCGGGCAAAGCCGGGCATCGTCGGATTTCGATCTCGTGCCCGATTTGCGCCCGAAAAACCGGGCTTTGCGGGATGCGGCGGTGCTTGTCGGGTTTGAGGCGCAGGAGCGTGGGCTCCGGCTCTATCTCACCAAAAGATCGTCCGGGCTGAAGCATCACCCGGGACAGATCGCCTTCCCTGGCGGCAAGATCGATGCAGGCGACCGTGATGCGCCGGCGGCAGCGATCCGTGAAGCCTGGGAGGAAATCGGTCTTCCGCCCGAGTGCGTCGAGGTGCTTGGCTGCCTTGCCCCGCACGAAACCGTGACCGGTTTCAGCGTGACCCCGGTGCTTGGCCGGATCAACGGGCGGTTCACGCCGAAGCCGGAAATGGGTGAGGTGGATGAAGTGTTCACCGTGCCATTCGAGCATATTGCGGATCCGGCGAATTACATTGTCGAATCGCGATTTTTCCGTGGCGTGAGGCGGCAGTTTTATGCGGTGCCTTACGGGCCTTGCTACATCTGGGGCGCGACAGCGCGGATTCTGCGTGGGTTGGCCGATGGGCTGGCGGCATGACGGCACGAATCACTGACGCCTGGCTTACGGGCGCGGCGCCGCAAGCGGTTTGCGCGATGCTGGCGGAGGCTGGGCATCAGGCGTGGTTTGTCGGCGGATGTGTGCGCAACGCGCTGATCGGGGCGCCGATCAGCGATATCGACATCACCACGGATGCGCCGCCGGCGCGGGTAATGGCGCTGGCTGAAACCGCCGGATTTCATCCCGTGCCGACCGGCTTTGCACATGGCACTGTTACGGTGGTGGTTGAGGGCGCACCGTTCGAAGTGACCACCTTCCGGCGCGACGTCGAGACGGACGGGCGCCGTGCGGTCGTGGCCTATGCGGGCAGCATCGAGGAAGACGCGCATCGGCGCGACTTTACCATGAATGCGCTCTATGCTGACGCGGGTGGGGCGGTTGCGGATCCTCTGGGTGGGTTGCCGGATCTGAATGCAGGCATTGTCCGGTTCATCGACGATGCACGTCAGAGAATCCGGGAGGATTACCTGCGGATCCTGCGGTTTTTCCGATTTCATGCCTGGTATGGCGACGCGGAAACCGGGCCCGACCGAAAGGCGCTTGCGGCGATTACCGAGCTTTCCGCCGGATTAGAGACACTTTCTCGTGAAAGAATTGGGGCGGAGTTCAAGAAGCTTCTTGCCGCGCCCGACCCGGGGCCGAGCGTTGCGGCAATGGCGGCGACGGGGGTGCTCGGGCGGGTATTGCCCGGTGCGGAGGCGGGCTGCCTGCCGGTTCTGATTGATCACGAAGCGGCTCTGGGTGTCGGGCCTGAACCGATGCGGCGGCTGGCTTGTCTCGGTGGCGAAGACCCCGCCGGGCGGCTTCGGTTGTCGAGGGCGGAGACACGCACCCTTGCCCGGCTGCGCGACTGTCTGGCAAGACCGGCAGGCCCGGCGGAGCTTGGGTTTCGTCTTGGAGCGCATGAGGGGCGCGACGCGGTTCTTCTGAAGGCTGCGCTGTCAAACCGGCCATTGCCCGACGGAGCTGGGGCGGAGGTCGATCGGGGAGCCGGAGCGGTGTTTCCTGTGCGTCCGACCGATTTGATGCCCGCCTTTCAGGGCCCTGCACTGGGCGCGCGGCTTGCGGCGCTGGAGCGGGCCTGGATTGCCTCCGGGTTTTCGTTGACGCGGGCCGGTCTTCTGGGAGAAGTCCGTGCAGATGACGACTGAATCGCCGGTGCTGCCCGGGAAACAGGACCGCACGGACCAGATATTCCGGTCGTGGCATGCCGGCCCGGTGGCAGGGTTCAGCCGGTACTGCGGCGGGGACTTGCACAAAATCTCATATGGCGTACACCCGGAAGGGAGCAGAAAGTGAAAAACAACATGCGTATCACTCTGGCGGTCATTGCCCTGGCTTCATTAACCGCGCTTGCGGCCTGTTCCGGCAGGACGAAAGCCTACGAGGGGCCTGAGATTACGCATGTCTATGTGTTCAAAGAGCAACGCGCGCTGGTATTGATGAGCGGGACGCAGCCGGTCGGGATATGGGATGTCGATCTGGGCTTCGATCCTGTCGGTCACAAGCAGAAGAAGGGCGACGGGAAAACGCCGGAAGGACACTATTCCATCAACTGGCAGCATCCGAACAGCAAGTACCACCGTGCGCTTGCGGTGTCATATCCGAACGATGAGGACCGCCGGGTGGCGCGGGACGCGGGGCGTGATCCGGGCGGTGACATCTTTATCCACGGGGGGCCGGTCCTCGCGCGCGACAAGGGCCGTGCCGACTGGACGGCCGGATGCATTTCGGTCAGCGACGACGAAATCGAGGATATCTCCGCCATGGTCCGGGTTGGTACGCCGATCGACATCCTGCCCTGAGGAGTGTCTGCCGGGTAACCGGGGCTTGACGGTGCGATCAGCTGCCGGTCACCAGCGTCCACCAGAGTTTGCCATTCTCTTCCTGATACCAGGCGAAGCCCATGTTGCGGGCGCGGGTATCAAGCAACACGTCGCGGGTGCTTTTCTCACGCATCCAGGCCGAGAGGGTCTCGAGTTCCGATTCGAAGGTTTCGGCGATATTTTCGCCCAGCATTTTCCCCGGATATCCGGAGCGCGCGACCCGGTCGAGCGGCGAAGACCCGTCAGAACCGAAATGCCACGGTCGGCTTTGAACATGCATGTCTTGCGAATGGGTTGCGGCGGCGGCTGTCAGCTGCGCGTTGAGCGTGAGCGCCGGCGCACCCGAGGCCGCCCGCAGTTCGTTGACCGAATCAAGCATCCGGTATGTGATCTTGCTCCGCGCGCCAGAAGAGATCCTGTAGACGGAGGGAAGGGGCTTTCCGTCCGGGCCAAGCTGCTGTTTGGGGGGGGTGGTAGAACAGGCCGCGAGTCCGAGACCAAGTGCCAGAGTCACTACAAGGGGGGTTTTCATCGGATCAGTCCAAGTCGTTAACAATCCACAATTTCAGCCCGGATTTCGCGTCATTTCAACCACATACACACGGATTTGATCGTTTGCGCATGGGTTTGGTTTGCGAGCCGGCTCCCGGGCCGTATATAATGGTCGCGTTTTTGAAGCAATGCAGGAATGGAAGTGATGGTATCGCGACCGTTTGACAGGATCGACCGCCGCGGGTTCTTGAGCACAGCGCTGGCAGCAACCGCAGCGGCCACGGCCGGACCTGCGTTTGCGGAGCGAGAGCCTGAATATGTAACCGCCGAACGCGAGATCGTTCGTCGCAACATCTCGAGTTTCCGGTCGCTGGACTGGCAACCTTATTTCTCGAACACCCACAACGGTGCGATCCTGGTTGATACCGTGAGCCGGGCGCTGCACTTCTGGTCGGAAGACCAGTCGGTCTACAGGCTTTACCCGACCTCGGTTCCACTGACCGAGGAGCTAACCCGGCGCGGGCGGACGAGTGTTGTGCGGAAGGTCGAAGGACCGGACTGGCGTCCGACACCCAGTATGCGCCGGCGCAATCCGGAATGGCCGCCCTATATCCCCCCCGGGCCCGACAATCCTCTCGGAACCCATGCGCTGTATCTTGGTTGGAAATACTACCGCATTCACGGCACCCATGATACCCGCAAGATCGGACGCCGCGCTTCCAGTGGCTGCATCGGGCTCTACAATGAGCATATTGCTGAATTGTTTTCGCTTGCCAGAGTTGGTACGCAAGTGTTGCTGATCTGACTCAGCAGAAACCTGCGGCTTGTGCGATCCGGGATGACCTTGCCCAGGCAGGGCAGTTCATGCTGAATCGCTTGTTGGCAGTCTCTCCCTCGAATGCGAAAAGCGATGCATTTGTTTCAATGAAACTGTAAGTGTTCTGAGTGGCGGGGTCTTGTTTCCGTTCCAGAAAGAAAAACGCCCGGGCGTGGACACCCGGGCGTTCATGACATGCTGCGTCGCGAGGTGACTACATCGCCTCGGAAATCCAGCTTTCCAGCGCGGCTTTCGGCGCGGCGCCGATCTTGTGCGATACGACCTGGCCGCCCTTGAACAGGAACAGGGTCGGGATGCCGCGCACGCCCATCATCGCGGGGGAGGCGGGGTTTTCGTCGACATTGACCTTGGCGATCTTGACCTTGCCTTCGAATTGCGTGGCGAGTTCTTCGAGGGCGGGGCCGATCATCTTGCAGGGACCGCACCATTCGGCCCAGAAATCCACGACGACAGGTACATCGCTTTTGATCACTTCCTGTTCGAAGGTGTCGTCGGTCACGGTCACGGTGGTCATATCGGGCTCCTTGAATTTCTGGTTGAGCAGAACCTAGGAACCGTGTCTCTCCACGTCAAGGCGACTGAATGCGCGGGCCGCCACACCGGTTGGAAGGACTGTCAATTGCGCGGTTCTGGTCCAGAGGATCGCGGTCACGATCGCGCGATCCGGATAGATTTCAGCGAGCGCCCGTTCATAGGTGCCCATCTGCCGCAGGATGCCCTCGGGCGTGGCTTCGGGCGTGGGGGGCAGGGTGCGGTTGGTCTTGAAATCCACCGCGGTCACCTTGTCCGGGGTGACGATCAGCCGGTCGATGATCCCGTGAATGCGCTGTGTGCCGGCGGCTGTGGAGACCGGCGCGGAGATTTCGACCTCGGCGAGGGTGCCGGGGGCGAAAAGCGGCGCAAGCTCGGGGGCGTCGAGCACATGGGCCGCTTCGGTGAGCAGCACGTCGGCTTCGGTTTCGGTGGCGGCATCCTCGCCATGGGCGAGCAGGGCGCGGGCGGTGTCAGGCCAGTCTTCGCGCGGGTAGCGGGGCAGAAATTCGAGCAACCGGTGCAGCTGGCGGCCATGCCGTTTCGCGGTGTCGCTGTCCTCGGGGTCCGGGGTCTCGTTTGGGGTTTCGTCCGGGGCAGGGACGATCTTGGCGCCGCCAAGGTCAGACGGCACGAGCGGGCGGGGAGGCGCCTCCGGCGCGGGCGCGGGGCGTTCGGCCCAGGCGGGAAGCGGCACTGTTTCCGCCTCGGGCGGCGTTTCGCGCGCGACCTCGCTTGCCCAGTCGCCGGTTTCATAGCGCTTGCCCTGCGCGCCGTTGAAATCGCAGGCCACACCGCCCGCGGCCTCCATCCCGGCTTCGGCGATGCGATACCAGCTATCGGCCTCGCCCGGCTTGCCCGCATCGCCCGCGGCGGCAATGATCAGCCAGCTTTCGGCCCGGGTCATGGCGACGTAGAGCAGACGCATCGATTCTTCATGCTCACGCACGGCGCGGGCGTCGGCAGCGGTGGACAGAAGCGGCGGCGCCTCGGCCTTGGCGACCTTCCACGCCATGCCGCCGCCCGCCTCGATCAGCCGGTTGCGGTCGTTGGGACGGCGTTTGCCGGTGTCGGGCAGGATCACGATCGGCGCTTCGAGCCCCTTGGCGCCATGCACCGTCATCACCCGTATCTGATCGGAGGCCGAATCCATCTGGCGTTTGATCTCCACCTCCTCGGCGGCGAGCCATGTAAGGAAGCCGGTGAGGCTCGGCACCTCGATGCTTTCATAGGCAAGCGCCTGGGCGAGCAGCGCGTCGATCCCGTCTTCGGCTTCCGGCCCGAGCCGCGCGGTCAGACGTCTGCGGCCGTCGTGCCGGGTGAGGATCCGGTCGATGAGCTCGTAGGGCCGGAGGTAGTCGGCCACGTTGCGCAGGTCTTCGAGGCGGGTGCGGGCATCAGTGTGGCCGGACTTGCGGAGCACGTTCCACAGGTAGCTTTTGCCGCGGCCATGGGCGAGGCGGAACAGCGCGTCTTCGTCGAGGCCGAAGAGCGGCGAGCGCAGGGCGGCGGCGAGCGAGAGGTCGTCTTCCGGCGTGGCGAGGAAGGAGAGAACGGCGGTCAGATCCTTCACGGCGAGTTCACCGCCGATCCGCAACCGGTCGGCCCCGGCGATCGGCAGACCGCGGGCTTTGCAGGCGCGGATGATCTGGTGGAACAAATCGGACCGGCGGCGCACCAGCACCAGAACATCGCCGGGGGTGATCGGTCTGAAACCGCCCTCTTTTGTGCGTGGAATAGTGCCTGATTCGAGCATTCGAGCGATGATTTCGGCGATGTCGTTCGCGAGTGTCACCGGAGCATCGGTCGGGGCGAGCATGTCGACCGGATCGGTCCATTCGCCGGGTTCTTCGGTGGGTTGCTTTTCGACCACTGGCCAGAGGTCGACCCGCCCGGGGCGCGCATCGTCGAAGGGGATATGCTTGACCTCCCGCCCGAGGCCGGGGGCCTGCTCCAGCGCGTAATCGACGAAGCGCAGGATCGCCGGGGCGGAGCGGAAGGAATATTCCAGCTCGAGCCGGTGGAGCGTCGCGCCCACCTGACCGAAAGCCTGTTCGAACTGGTCCTGCATCCGGGTGAAGCCCGAGGGGTCGGCGCCCTGGAAGGAGTAGATCGACTGTTTCATGTCGCCGACCACGAACAGCGTGCGCGGGTGTTCCGAGCGGGCGCTTTCGCCGGTGGTGAACTCGCGGGCGAGGCTTTCGATCACCCGCCATTGGTCGGGCGAGGTGTCCTGCGCTTCGTCGACGAGTATGTGGTCGATGCCGCCGTCGAGCCGGTAGAGCACCCAAGCCGCGAGGCCGGGATCGTTGAGCAGGGCGCCGGCGCGCAGGATCAGATCGTCGAAATCGAGCCAGCCGCGGGCCTGTTTGCGCGCCTCGTATTCGGTCACGAAGGGGTGGGCGAAACGGTGCAGCGCAAGGGTCTTGCGGGCGGCGTCGAGGGCGAGGCGGCGGGGCCGTGCGGCTTCGATCCGGGCCATGAACCCGTCGAGCGCGGTCATCAGGGAGGCGGCGGCGCCGTCGCGGGTCGCCTTGGTGGGAAAAGACCCTATCTTTGCGGAAAACGGCTGTTTTGCGCCGCTTCCGGTGAGGAAAACGCTCTCAAACGTGGGCAGCGTGGCAATCGTCAGGGCGCTCGCGCCGATCCCGGCGAGCTTCGCGGCGGCTTTCTGTTCGCTCGCCGAGCCGGTGGCGAGCAGGGCACGCAGATCCGCGATCAGCTTCGCGTCGCCGGGGGCGAAGGCGAGCTCTGCCAGCGCCGTCTCGTCGAAACCAGGGGCAAGGTCGAAGCGGTGCCAGATGTCGGCCTTGGACGACGCGGTGAAGAAGCCGCCGCGGTTCCGGGTGATTTCCGCGGTGAGCGTGGTGAAATCCTGATCGGTGAAAAAGCGGGCGAGACCGTCGAGGGCGGGACGGTTCGGGCCCATGGCCATATCGTCGAGGATCTCGGCCTGAAGGAGCTTCGCGGAGCGGTCGTCCATCTCCTGAAACTGCGGGCTCACGCCGGCTTCGAGCGGGAACCGCCTCAGGATCGCGCCGCAGAAGGAATGGATGGTCTGGATCTTGAGCCCACCCGGGGTTTCGATGGCGGCGGCAAACAGCCGCCGGGCCTGCGCGAGATCGGCAATATCAGTGACGCCGAGGTCGTCGAGTGCCTCGTGCAACTTGGCGGCGGGCATCATTGCCCATTCACCGAGCGTGCCGAACAGCCGGTTCTGCATCTCGCTGGCGGCGGCCTTGGTGTAGGTGAGGCACAGGATGTTCTGCGGCGAGACCCCGGTGAGCAGCAGCCGGGCGACGCGGTTGGTGAGCACGCGGGTCTTGCCGGAGCCGGCATTGGCGGAGAGCCAGGTGTTGGCGCCGGGGTCGGCGGCTTCGATCTGGCGCAGCGTGGCGTCGTCGTGGCTCATTCGCCGACCTCCCTTGCGTCGGGCGGGGTGGAGAGATCCCATTCGCCGAAGCGGGAGAGATGATCGTAATCGCCCGCGAAGCTTTGTTTTTCGGGCATCCGGCGGGCGGTATAACCCTGCGCCCGGGTGTGATAGGCGCGGATCAGGGTTTGCAGATCGTTGCCGGTGGCGGCCACATCCTCCGGCGCGACCGGCATCGGCTCGAACCTCGTGTTGGCGCCGAGGCCGATATAGGCCACCTGCATCACCGGCGCGGGGGCGAGGTCGGCGAAGCCGCCGGCCTCGGCGATCACCGCTTCGAGCAAAAGCTGTTTGTCGAACAGCTGTTGCTGTTTTTTCGTGGGGATCGTGCCGGTCTTGTAATCGTAGATGTAAAGCGCGCCTTCCGCGCTGCGGTCGATCCGGTCGGCGCTCGCGGTGAGGGTGAAATCGACACTGTTCAGGCGGAACTTGCCCCTTGCTTCGGTGGCCGCCGGGGTCGCGCGGGTGCGTCTCGCGGCTTCGTCGGCGAGGAAGCCATCGGCGATGCGGGCGAGTTTGGCGAGCCAGAGCACACGGGCGGCGGGCCAGGGGGCGCGGTCTTCGAGCACTGCCTCTGCCACCGCCATCAACCTCTCCCGGGCGTCGCGCGGGTCTTCGCCGCTCGGGGTCTCGTTGACAAAACGCTCCATGACCTCATGCAGGATCGTCCCGCGGGAGGGCGCGTCGGGCGAGGGGTTGAGCGGCCAGAGCGGGGTGAGGCCGAGCACCTTTTCGGCATAGATCGCGTAAGGATCGCGGACGAGTTTGGCGATCCGGGTGACGGAGAGCTGTTTCGGCCGCGCGTTCAGCGGCGGGCGCGGCGAGGGCCGCGGGGCCGGGTCGATGCGTGTCACCGCTTCGAGGGCATTGGCGCTGGCGAGCCAGTTGGCACCCCGGGCGCGCATGGCCTCGAGCGCGGCCTTGCCGTCTTCGGACATGCCGTGCATCAGATTGGTGAGCCGGTTCAGCCAGCGCGACGGCACGGTTTCGCTTTCGTCGTTGCGGATGGCGCGGGTGAGCACCACCTCGCGCACCGCAATCGCCTGCTGGAAGTCATGCGCCGAAAGGCCGATGCGCCTTTCGGGCAGCAACAGGCCCGCATCGTGGCGCATCCGGCGGTTCATCCAGGGGTCGGGGGTGGGCAGTTCCGGCCAGGTGCCGTCGTTGAGGCCGGCGAGAATCACCCTGTCGACACCCTGCACCCGCGCCTCCAGCGTGCCCCAGATCTGCACCAGCGGATGCGGCGCGATCGGGTCGCGCACCTCGCCCTTTTGCAGGATCGCGGCGAAGAGGTCGCGGAAATCGGCCTGGGTATAGTGGCCGCCGAAACCGGCCTCGCGGTGCAGCTCATCGGTGATGCGCCGGGCTTCACGGCCGGCCGCTTTCTCCCACAGGGCGCCGCTTCCGTCGCCTGTCGGTCCGGCGGCGAAGCGTTCGGCAAGGGCGAGGGTTCGGGTGACGTGATCTTGCAGCGCCCGGGTGCCGCCCTCGGCAAGGGTGTCGAGCAGCGGCGCGAGCCATTCGGTCCAGGCGCGCCGGGCGTCGTCCCTGGCCCAGGCGCGGAGACGTTCAGACGTCGGATAGGGCATGTCGCGGCGGAGCGCTTCGAGTTCGAGGTCGCGTGTGTGGCGCAGATGTTCGCCGCGGGCGTGGGAGCCGGTGTTGGTGAGCGGATGTTTCAGGAGCGCCAGCAGCGCCGGGGCGGTGAGCCGGGTGCCGGTGAGATCGGCCACCTGCCGCAAAAGACGCCCCGGCGGGGTGAGCGGCAGCGGGCGGCCGGCGGAATCGTCGGGCTCGATGCCCCAACGGTCGAGCGCGGCGGTGACTTGCCGGGTGAGCCCGCGGTCGGGGGTGATGAGCGCGGTGGCGGTGCCGCGTTCCACCGCGTCGCGCAGCACGAGTGCAATCGTGGCGGCCTCGGCGCGGGGGCCAGGTGCTTCGATGAGGGTGAGACCGGCGGCGGCTTCGGCCACGCCCTTGAAGGCGGGGCCTTCGGCCTGCCAGCGGTCGGTGACCGGGGCGGGGCGCAGCGCCAGCGAAACCAGCGCATTGCGGCGCGGATTGACCGGCGCGATGTCGATCCACGGGCGCAACTCGCCCGGCCCGGTGCCCAGCGCCTTCAGCAGTTTTGCGAAGCGGAACTGCGGGTGATCCTCCACCGGCATGCCGTCGTCCTGCCACAACCGGTCCCAGACATCGGCTGGCTGATCGGTGTCGAACCCCGGCAGGATCACCGCGCCTTGCGGCAGTTGCGCGACGGCCTGCATCAGCAGGGCGGTGGCGCCGCGCGAGCCGGTGGAGCCGACCATGAGCACCGGGTCTTCGGGCGGCGTGTCGCGCCAAAGCCGCACCAGCCGCTCGATCACCCGGCGTTGGCGGGCCTCCAGATCGGGCGGCTCGCCGCTTGCCTCACCAAAGAACCGTTCGACCACGTCGAGAAAGGTGAGGCTGCGCTGCCAGTGGCCGGAGAGATCGCTGACATCGAGGCCACGGATGCGGTCGGGGTCGATCCCTTCGCCCTGCATTTCGTCGACAAGACTCGCGAGGCTGTCGGCGAGGCTGTAGATCGCGGCGCGCGGGGCGAGGTCGGGCTGGCGGTCGAGCAATCGGGCAACGAGTTCGGCGAGTTCCAGACGGCGCCGCAGTGGCGAGACCGCGGGGGGCAGGTCGGCGAAAGCGGCGTCGCGTCCGAGATCGGTCACAAGGCGGATGCGGGGCAAGAGCCGGGCCGAGCCGGTGTCGAACAATGCGGCGAGGCGGCGTTGCATCCGGCGGGTGTTGACGTAGAGCGTGACCCGGGCGAGGGCTTCGGGGGGGTGGCCCTGCATCCGGGCGATAAGCCCGTCGACCACGGCTTTCGGATAGTCGACGCCGGGGGGGAGGGCGAAGAGCCGCGGGGTTGTGGGGTCAAACATCTCCGGTCTCCGCGAGCATCGCTTCGGCCGCGGCAATACCGCCGGGATGGCCCACATCGCACCAGCCGCCATTGTGCAGCGTGCCGAACAGGCGGCCACGCGCGGCGATCTCGTCCCAGATCTTGTTCACCGAAAACACCTCCTCCTCCACCGCGCCGAGCCCATCGGTGCGCAGGATCTGCGCCCCAAGGTAGACGAGGCCCGGCCCCCGTTCCAGCTGCCCGCCGGGGGTGAGGTGGAAATCGCCCGCGCCCTTGTGGCCGGTCGCCTTCGCGCGGGGCAGGAGCAGCAGGAGCGCGTCCATTTTCCGGGGCTCCCACGCGGCGGCGAGTTCGTTGAAAGGGTTGGCCCCGGTCCAGACGGCATCGGCGTTAATGGTGAAAACCGGGTCGGGCCCGAGAAGCGGCAGGGCGTGTTTGAGGCCGCCGCCGGTTTCGAGCAGGCAATGGGTTTCGTGCGACAGCCTCACCCCGCGCCGCAGGAGATGCGGGGCGAGCTGGTCCGCAAGGTAGTGCAGATTGGCGACGCGGTGGGGGACCGCGGCGGCGTCGGCAAGGTCGAGCGCATGGTCGATGAGCGCTTTGCCCGCGACCTCGATCAGCGGTTTCGGCCGGTTGGCGGTCAGCGCCCCCATGCGCGTGCCGCGCCCGGCGGCGAAGATCATCACGGTTTCGGGGGGCATGCGTGTCTGAGCCTTGCGATGGCGTCGGGGGTTGGGGGTGGCAGATCGGCCAGAAGGCGCGTTTTCAGGCGGGTTAGAGACGGGTGCTGAAGGTCTTGCACCATCAGCGCCCAGGTGTGCGGCAAATGGTCGAGATAGCCGGGCTTGCCGTGATCCAGCGCAAGGCGGGCAAACACGCCGAGGATGCGCAGGTTGCGTTGCACCGCGAGGAGGGCCCAGGCGCTTTCCGGTTCGATGCCCGTTGCGGCGCGGTAGCGGGTCTGCATCGCGGCCGTGGTCTCGGGGGCGACGGTGCGGCGGGCGTCGCGGGCGAGCGAGACCAGATCGTAGAGCGGATGGGTGAGGCCCGCGTCCTGGAAGTCGATCAGACCGATGCGCGCGGGGCCTTTGCGGGCGGGGAGCCAGAACAGGTTGCCGGCGTGGAAATCCCGCAAGGCGAGGACCGGCGTCCAGGGCGGCAGCGCCGCAAAGGCCTCCACGAGCCGTGCCTGCATGTCGGCGCATTGGTCCGGCGCGGTTTTGCCGGTGAGCGCGGGGAGGTAGCTGTCATAGGCGAGGGCGGATTGCGCGACGAGCACGGCCGGTCCGAGGTCGGGCGCCTGCGGCGGGGGCTGGCGGTGGAGGGCAATCAGCGTGTCGGTGGCGGCGAGGAACACTTCGGTCTCGCGGGTCGGGTCGGCTGTGAGCACTTCGGGGAAGCGTGTGTCACCGAAGTCTTCGAGCAGCATCAGGCCCCGCGAAAGATCGTGGGCGAGGATGCGCGGGGCAGAAAGACCGCAGGCACGGAGATGTTCGGCGACCGCGATGAAACGCCGGGTAGATGAGCCGGCATCCGGGGCGTCCATCAGAATGGCGGTCTGGCCCCGGTTTTGCAGCCGCTCGTATCGGCGGCTCGACGCGTCGCCCGCGATCGGCGTCCGGCGGGCCTCGCCCCAGCCTGCGCCCGCCAGGAAACGGGCGATGGCCTCAGCACGGTCAGAACGCATCGAGGCCTGCAAGCCTTTCCCCCCAGGCAGGATCGCTGGAGCGCGCGTCGACCACGCGGGCCTCGGCGGTTTCGCCGGGGGCGAAACTCAGAGTCAAAGCGCCTGGCGGGAGGAGGTCGCCCAGACGGTCAGGCCATTCGACGAGGCTGACGGCCTCTGTAAAGGCGTCCATGAGGCCCAGCTCTTCTACTTCGGTCGGGTGGGTCAGCCTGTAGAGATCGGCGTGCCAGATCTCGATCTCGCCGCTGTCATAGGTCTGGACGAGGGTAAATGTGGGTGAGGGCACGTCTTCCACCCGGGCGCCGTCGCGCGCAAGCCGGGCCTGGATCAGGGCGCGGGCGAAGTGGGTCTTGCCGGCGCCGATCTGGCCTTCGAGCAAGAGGACATCGCCTTCGCCGAGCCTCGGGGCCAGCGCGGCGGCGAAGCGCGCGGTGGCCTCGGGGGAGGCGAAGGTGAAACGGTGGAGTGGAGCGGTCATTGGCTCAGTTTACACGAGCCGTATCCGGCTGGAAACGGCCGAAAGTCAGGCGTGCAGGTGGTGGGTGTTTCCGCCGGATTGCGCGCGGACGACCGGGGCCGGTGCAGAATTTGCCTTCGGCGCGGCGACGGTGAAGTCGACCAGGGTGGCGCCGCGGGCAATCGGGGTCATCCGGGTGAGCAGGCTGCGACCGTCGGTCAGAGTGATCCGGCTGCGCCAGACCCCGCTGCGGCGACCGGTCCAGGACATGAGCGCGTGCATCTCGTCCCATGCCGGCGTTGGTGCGGCGCGGGATTTCCAGCTGTCGAGCGCATTGCGGAAGCTCACTTCGCCGGTCGGGGTGGAAGGGTCTTCGCCCCAGAGTTTCGTGTAAGCCGTGTTGGAGATCATCAGCTGGCCGCCGGAGTTGAAAACGGCGATCGCCTGGGGCAGTGCGTCGAGCGCGGCCTGACCGGTTTCAATCTCGGTGCGGAACCGGCGGCTGACAGAGATTTCGGCGGAAATGTCTTCGAACAGCAATGCCACGGCGCCGTCGGGATGCGGGCGGCCGGTGACCCGGTAGGTCTGACCGGTCGGCAGCTCCCATGTTTCTTCGTAGGTTCCGTTGCGAGCGGCGGTTTCAAGATCCGACATTTGCTGGCGCCAGCTCTTGTAATCCTTCGGTTCGGGCATCATCCGCGATTCGCGCAAACGGTCGAGGAAAGCGGACATCGGGGGCTTTGAAATCAGGAAGGATGCGGACAGCATGGTGAGGTCCATCAGCGCCGGGTTGAACAGCGCAAGCTCCCGGGCGCGGTCGAAGATCACCAGGCCGATCGGCAGGGCGGCGAAGGTCTTGGTGAGGGTGGTGACGAATTCCTGCAATGAGGTTTCTGCCTTGACCAGACGGTCGGTAGGCACGGCGGTGAACAGCTTTCCGCCTTGCTCGAGCTCGGTCTCCGTGATTTCGAACCAATGCTGTTCCGTGTCGCCGCCCAGAGAAATGACGGAGCGGTAAAGTGCCTGGGTGCCGCTTTCCGAACCGCGTCCGGCAGGTTCGAGGGTAAACACTCTCGCGGGCGGCCAGGGGCGCAGATCTTCAGTGCCGGCGATATTGTCAGCCAGAGTGAGATAGGCCCTGTTGCACCAGGAAATCCCGCCGCCCTGATCCTCGCGCCATTGCGGGAAGGGCGTGTTTTCGGAACTGGCGCGCAGCATGTCGAGCTCCCGGGTCAGCGCCAGAAGGCTGTGCTGGTCGAAGCCGGCGGTGGTGACCTTCTCCGGGTTGGCATCGTCAAGCGTGATGCGGGTGATCCCGTCGTGCCATTCGGCGCGCAGGTGACTGCTGCCGTCCCTGGCGGCTAGGCGCAATTCGCCAACTTCCGCGAGATCGCCGACAATATCTGTGAGCCGTGGGAAACGGGGTGAAAGCAGGGTGGCAAGATGGATCCAGGGGGTGCCCATACGCGGAACCTGGTCAAGAAACTGGCGTGCCGCCGGGGTTGCGTCGAGCAGGGTTTCATTTTCGAAGATGAACACGACCCGATCGCGTTCTTCCTCGCTGAACCGGCGCAGGGAGCTGGTCTTGCGCCGGTCGACCATTCCGAAAGCCAGGAGGACAGTGAGGGCGATGAAGAAGGCGGCAAGGACGAGGCCAAGGGCGAAGAGCGTGGAGGTCATGAACTGAGTCCAAATCAGGCGCGTGCCGGGATAACCTATCCAGCGAAGGGTTAATGAAAGCTTAAAGGTTCAACCTGTAATTGCGACAAGCCGTGCTCATGCACCGAAATGAACGTTCTTTCCAAGTGCCGGGGTGCGCTCTTCGGCTTCGATGCCCGCCGCGCCGGCACCGCGATTCCAGCTTACTTCGACAATGGCACCGAGCGGCTCGCCGGGATGGGGCTGCCCGGTCCAGCGGGAGGCGCCGTTGACGAAAGCGAGTTCGGCCCCGGTGCGCTCCAACAGCGTTTTTGCGATGAACAGCCCGAGCCCCATGCCCTCGTATTCGGGCCGCTCCGAATCGCGCGTGGCCTTCGGTTCCTTGCGCAGGAAGGGGTCGCCGATGCGGCCAAGAAGGTGTGGCGGATAGCCGGTGCCATCGTCGATGATGCGCACCGAAATCACGTTTTCCGTCCAGCAGGCCTCAACCCAAACCGTGGTAGCTGCAAAATCCACCGCGTTCTGGATCAGATTCCGCAGTCCGTGGACCAGTTCCGGGCGGCGCAGCACCATGGGGCTTTCTTCCGGCAGCTGATCGCCGGCGCGGGTCTGGAGGACGATTTCCTTGCCACGGTCGCGATGGGGTTCGGCGGCTTCCTCGATCACCGCAGTAAGCAGCGCCTGGCGAAGATGCAGGTCGTCCTTTCCGGCGCGGCCCATGGAGCGCATGATGTCGCGGCAACGGTCGGCCTGATCGCGAATCAGCAGCGCATCCTCGTACATCTCGGTGCCTTCCTCGAGATCGCCGATCATCTCCGAGCTGACCAGCTTGATCGTTGCCAGCGGAGTGCCGAGCTCATGCGCTGCGGCGGCGACCACACCGCCCAGGTCGGTGAGTTTCTGTTCGCGGGCGAGTGCCATTTGGGTGGCCAGCAGGCCCTGGGACATCGAGAGGATTTCGGCGCTCACGGTGCGGGTGTAGAAACCGACAAACATGATCGCGACCATGATTGCCACCCAGTGGCCCAGGGCAAAGACCTGGGGCAGTGCGAAGATCTCGCCGGCGGGTGTGATCAGCGGTACGCAGATCCAGGGCATGAGCGTGACCAGCGCCACCGCCGCCATGTCGATCACCAGAGTCGGCCCGAGCGACAGCGCGGTTGCGGCGACCGTGACCGGGGCGACGATGAGCATCGCGAAAGGATTGTTGAGCCCGCCGGTCACCCCCAGCAGGATGCCGAGCTGGATCGTGTCGAAAGCGAGCATCAGGGTCGCTTCGCGTTCGGTCAGCCGCTTGTTCTGCGGGAAAACGAAGTGGAACATGACGTTGAGGACGACCGATGCGCCGATGACGCCCGCGGCGAGGCCGAGTTCGATCCTGAAGCCGAACAGCTGTCTGGCGATGACGATGGCGCCGATCTGGCCGAGGGCGGCCGCCCAGCGGAGCGTGGTGAGCGTGCGCAGGCGCACGCAGCGTCCGGTCTGCGCTCTTCCGAACAGGGAAGGGGTGGTGTTGGTCATCGCAGGCCCGCGCCTTGCCAGGGGTGTCAGAGGGTGTATTGCCACCCTTGTATGTTGCCGGCGCATGGAGGATCAATGATCGCAGGCAAGCAAGGAGGCTGTTCATGCGTACAATGTTTGTTATCTCCGCCGCCGCCGCCGCTGTCGCCGCCATTGCCGGCGGGGTATGGTGGATATCCAGCGGCGGCACGACCGGCGATCCCTTTGCCGCGTGCCGAACATCCTCGGTGGGGACCGGTATGGTTTCCATCGGCGGGCCATTGTCGCTCATTGATGAGAACGGCAAGGCGGTGACCGAGGCTGACGTCATCACCAAACCGACGCTGGTCTATTTCGGCTACACCTATTGCCCGGACGTCTGTCCGGCCGACAATGCGCGCACGGCAGAGGCGATTGATCTGCTGGCGGCTCAGGGGCACGACGTTGAGATGGCAATGATCTCGGTGGATCCGGCGCGGGACGACCCGGAGCGGATGCGTGATTTCACCGATTATCTGCATCCCCGTGCGGTGGGCTATACCGGGTCAATGGAGCAGATCCAGGCGGCGGCGGCGGCATACAAGGTCTATTTCCGTATGGAGGAAAACCCGGATCCGGATTTCTATCTGGTGGACCATTCCACCTATACCTACCTGATGTTGCCGGAAACCGGCTTTGCCGAATACTTCAAGCGTGATGTCTCGCCCGCCGAAATGGCCGAGCGGGTCGGGTGCATTCTCGGGATTGCCGGAGGGTCTGCACAATAATCCCGGGTGCGGTAAATTGACCTGCGGCGATGTTGCGCCTAGTGTGCGCCCGACTGGCGAAAGAACGAGAGGAATTCCATGTCGGACAAAGAGTTGCCGGACCTTGGCGACGACAAATCGCTTCTTCTCGTAGACGATGACGAGCCGTTCGTGCGCCGTCTCAGCCGGGCGATGGAAAAGCGCGGGTTCGAGACCGAGACAGCACAAGCCGTTGCCGAGGGCAAGGCCAAGGCCGCGACCCGGCCGCCGGCCTATGCGGTGGTCGATCTCCGGCTTGAAGACGGCAACGGGCTCGATGTGGTTGAAACCATTCGCGAGAAGCGCCCGGAAGCGCGGATCGTGGTGTTGACCGGCTATGGCGCGATCGCCACCGCGGTGGCCGCTGTGAAGGCGGGGGCGACCGATTACCTCTCGAAGCCTGCGGATGCGGATGACATCGTGAAGGCGCTGCTGGCGAGCGGCGGCGAGTTGCCCGCCCCGCCGGACAACCCGATGAGCGCCGACAGGGTGCGGTGGGAGCATATCCAGCGGGTCTATGAGTTGTGCGACCGCAACGTGTCGGAGACGGCGCGGCGGCTCAACATGCACCGGCGCACCTTGCAGCGTATTCTTGCCAAACGGAGCCCGAAATGAAGCGCCTGACCCTGATACTCTGCCTGGTGCTCGCCGGTTGCAGCGCAAAGCCGCAGGAACGCCCGGGTGACCGGGTGCGCCTGCCGCTGATCATCGGGCTTGAACCCGATGGAGAAGGCCTTGCGGTTGGTGGTATTGACGGCACCGACGGACAACCCGGCGGAGGGCGGATCGACTTTGGCCGCGCGCCCGAAGGGGTAATCGCCACGATTGAACGCGAGTTCGGACCGGGGCGCGCGCTGGGGCTTGGCGGCTGTCCTGCCGCCATCCGGCAACAGATCGCCTGGGGTGATCTTGTGCTGACCTTTACCGAAGAACAGTTCGTCGGCTGGCGGGCGCAGGATACGGCTGAAGAGGCCGGGCGGACCTGTGGGGGCACGCTCGCCTGAACGCGGCCTGCCGTTTCTGTGACCGCCGCGCGGAGCATCTTTTCCAGTCTGAAAACCACGGTTCAAGGCGGAACAGAGACTGTCGGGCAACGGAGTTCAGATCAGGGTTCAGATCAGGGCCAGGAGCGCTTCGTGCCGGGCCACGAAATCCTCGCGCACCTCGCGCGGCGGGCGAAGGCGCACTTCGAGGCCTTCGATCAGCGCCGGGTCGGGTTTGCCGAAGAACCTGTCGCTCTCGTCCCTGCCGAAGCCCGCGATCTGGGTCGCTTCCAGCCAGGCCGAGACCCGGTCGGCCTTCTTGATCGCTTTCTTCACCACCGCCGGCAGCTTGCCGGGCAGGCCGAACCGCATGTGAACCGCCGCCATGAGGCGTTCGTCGAGCACGCCATAGGCCGGGCCAACCGCCGCCTTCACCGGCGAGATCATGTCGCCGATCACATATTCCGGGGCGTCATGCAGCAGCGCCGCGAGACGCCATTTTGCCGGGGCATTGGGGTTCATCCGGCCATAGAGCGCTTCGACCAGAAGCGAGTGTTCTGCCACGGAATAGGGCCAGTCGCCCAGAGTCTGCCCGTTCCAGCGCGCCACGAAGGCGAGCCCGTGGGCGATGTCTTCGATCTCGATATCCATCGGCGTCGGGTCGAGCAGGTCAAGCCTGCGGCCCGAGAGCATCCGTTGCCAGGCGCGGGGGGGGGTCTTGGCCATGGGGGTCACGATTGGCGTTGGGTCAATGGTTCCCGCAGGGCATAGCAGAGCCGCGGGGCGGGGGACCACCCCCCGCCCCGCGAAGGGGTCAGATTTTCATCACGATACGGCCGTCGATCTGGCCGGCGCGCATCTTGTCGAAGATGGCGTTGATGTTTTCCAGCTTGTCCCAGCTGTAGTGGGTCGACACCGCGCCTTCACCAGCGAAGGCGAGGGCTTCGCGCAGGTCGTTGCGGGTGCCGACGATCGAGCCGCGCACGGTGATACGCTTGAGCACGATGTCGAAAATCGGCAGCGGGAAATCGCCGGGCGGCAGACCCACCAGCGACATGAACCCGCCACGACGCAGCATGGCGACCGCCTGCGAGAAGGCCGCGTTGGATACAGCGGTGACGAGAACGCCGCGCAGGCCGCCCATCAGGCTTTGCACCTCGGCCACCGGATCCTGTTCGACGGCGTTGAAGGTCAGATCGGCGCCAAGGCTGCGGGCCAGTTTCAGCTTGTCTTCCTGGATGTCGACGGCGACCACATGCAGCCCCATCGCCTTGGCGTATTGCACGGCCATGTGGCCCAGCCCGCCGATGCCCGAGATCCCGACCCAATCGCCCGGCTTGGCCTCGAGCTCCTTGAGCCCCTTGTACACCGTCACCCCGGCGCAGAGCACCGGCGCGGCTGCGCCGTTCTCGAGCCCATCGGGAATCTGGCCGACGAAATTGGCGTCGCAGGCCACATATTCGGCATAGCCGCCATTCACCGTATAGCCGGTCATCTCCTGGTGCTCGCACAGGGTCTCCCAACCGCCGACGCAGTGTTCGCAGCGACCACAGGCGGTGTGCAGCCAGGGCGCGCCAATACGGTCGCCTTCTTTCAGGTGGGTGACACCGGCGCCCAGCGCGGCAACCACCCCAACACCTTCATGGCCGGGGATGAAGGGGGCGGTCGGCTTGACCGGCCAATCGCCTTCGGCGGCATGCAGGTCGGTATGGCAAACGCCCGAAGCCTGTACCCGCATCAGAACCTGGCCGGGGCCGATCTCGGGCACTGGCACTTCGCGAATATCCAGCGGGGCGCCCAGGGAGGGTACGACAGCGGCTTTCATTGTTTTGGGTATCATGGGAACCTCTGCTTGGTTTCAGGGGGTCGGTTGGTTATGTAACATCAATTCCTGATGCTACCGGTAACATAGGCACAACAGCTGTTTAATGTCACGAGGCAGTTTTATATCTCGAATCTTGAATTGATTTATTCAAGTCGAGCAAACCCTGAAAAACAAGGGAACTTCCAACCCTATGAAAAAAGGTAGAAATGCCAATCATAGCAGGTATGCAAACATAACGGGTCCATGACGCCGGTTGTGGCAATTGCTGCCAAGGTTTTGAATATTAAAACCGTGGTTCTGGTTTCGCTCCACCCCTGCCCCACCCCTCCCCGATGATGCGGATCATCAGCGGTCCGTGGGTCCGTGGGGAGATGAATGACCGGGGTGAGCCAGCGGATTGTGCCAATTGGTGCGTGGTGCTATGTGCACGGCAACGCATTCCAACAATCGGGGCTCGCAAAATGACCCAGGACTATATCGTCAAAGACATCGCGCTGGCGGAATTCGGCCGCAAGGAACTCGACATCGCCGAGACCGAAATGCCGGGGCTGATGGCCTTGCGCGAGGAATATGGCGCGGCGAAACCGCTCAAGGGGGCGCGGATCGTGGGCTCGCTGCACATGACGATTCAAACCGCGGCGCTGATCGAGACGCTGGTGGCGCTGGGCGCCGATGTGCGCTGGGCCTCGTGCAACATCTTCTCGACCCAGGATCACGCGGCCGCGGTAATCGCCGCCGGCGGGGTGCCGGTGTTTGCGGTCAAGGGACAATCGCTCGAAGAGCACTGGGATTATCTCGACCGCTCGTTCCAGTTCGAAGAGGGGCCGAACCTGATCCTTGACGATGGCGGCGACGCGACGCTCTATGTGCTGCTCGGGGCGCGGGCCGAGGCGGGCGAAGATCTCGGCGTGCCGGGTTCGGAAGAGGAAGAGGTGATCCACAAGCAGATCGCCAGACGGATGGCCGCGAGCCCCGGCTGGTTCACCCGGATGAAGACACAGATCAAGGGCGTGTCGGAAGAGACCACCACGGGGGTGCACCGGCTCTATGATCTGGTGAAACACGGCGCGCTGCCGTTCCCCGCGATCAACGTGAATGATTCGGTCACCAAGTCGAAGTTCGACAACAAATATGGCTGCCGCGAATCGCTGGTCGATGGCATCCGCCGGGCGACCGATGTGATGCTTGCGGGCAAGGTCGCCGTGGTTTGCGGCTATGGCGATGTGGGCAAGGGCTCGGCGGCGAGTCTGCGCGGGGCCGGCGCCCGGGTGAAGGTGACCGAGATCGATCCGATCTGTGCGTTGCAGGCGGCGATGGACGGTTACGAGGTCACCACGCTGGAAGACGAGGCCGCCACGGCGGATGTGTTCATCACCGCCACCGGCAACCGCGACGTGATCCGCATCGAGCATATGCGCGAGATGAAGGATATGGCGATCGTCGGCAACATCGGCCATTTCGACAACGAGATCCAGGTGGCGGCGCTGAAGAATCACAAGTGGACCCATCTCAAGGATCAGGTGGACATGATCGAGATGCCCTCGGGCAACAAGATCATCCTGCTTTCCGAGGGGCGTCTGCTGAACCTCGGCAATGCCACCGGGCATCCGTCCTTCGTGATGTCGGCCTCGTTCACCAATCAGGTGCTGGCGCAGATGGAGCTGTGGCAGAGGGGCGAGGAATACGACAACAAGGTCTATATCCTGCCCAAGCATCTCGACGAAAAGGTCGCGCGGCTTCATCTGGGGCGGATCGGGGTGAAGCTCTCCACCCTCAACGAGGAGCAGGCGGAGTATATCGGGGTGACGGTCGACGGGCCCTACAAACCGGAGCATTACCGGTATTGAGCGCCCGGCCATGGGAGACGAACCCGGGAATCGCCGTTCGTTCCTGAAACGGGTGGCGGTTCCTGTCTTTTCGGCGCTGTTCTCTGTGACTTTTCTGGTGCTGGGCGCAATCTGGCTGGCCACCCGGCCGGACAGCCCGATACCCGACCACTGGAACCCCGCGCGCCCGCTGGACATTACCGCACCCGTGACCCCCGTCACCCGCTGGCAGCTATATGCAGCGTCCCGCAATGGTGCCCTGTGCCGGGAGGTGCTGGCGCGGGCCGGCGTGCGGTTTTCGAAGCTGGACGACCTGTCGTCCGGTCCGCATTGCGGGATTTCCCAACGCGGCAGCCTGACGTCCCTTGTCTCGGCCGGAGTGCCCGCTGTTGAAACCCGCTGTGACACCGCATTGCGCCTTGCGATGTGGGAATACCACGATGTCCAGCCTGCCGCGCGTCATCATCTGGGGGCGGAGGTCACCGGGTTTTTGCATGCGGGCAGCTACAATTGTCGCAGGATGCGCACCACGCGCGGGACAGATGGCCGATGGAGCAGCCATGCAACCGCCCGCGCCTTTGACGTTACCGGCGTGCGCCTGTCGGATGGGCGCAGGCTGACCTTGCTGAAAGACTGGAACGGCACCGGGGCGGAGGCGGCCTTCCTGCACCAGATATGGCGCGGATCATGCAGATGGTTCCGCCTGGTTCTGGGGCCGGACTACAACCGCCTTCATGCGGATCACTTCCACCTGCAAACCACCGGTTGGGGCCTTTGCCGCTGAACGGAAAGACGCACCGAAGCAGCCCGGATTGCCGGCGAGAGCGATCTTGTTCATCCGCCTGTGCGTGGCATGAAGGTTGCAAAAGCCCGGGGTCAGCTTCCCCTGGCCAGTCTTGTGTGCAACAACACAAGCAGCCAACGGGCGTGTTCGCCCCAGTGAGAATAAAACTCGACAAAATACGCTTCGGCATATTCGGTACTGTGGTTGTCCGCGTACCAGACGGTCTGTCTCAGATCCAGGGTGATATCGGCAATGTCGTCAATCGCATCGCCCATCATCAATGTGCCAGGATCCTCCTCGGACGGATCGGTAGCCGGATAGAGGCCGAGGGCCGGAAATCGTTTGCCCGCTGCGTTATAAACCTCTTTCCAATTCTGCTCCGGAGGATCCAGCTCATGATAGGGCGCCTTTTCCCTGGCCGTGTCGTGATAGCTGACCAGAAGCCGGTCCAGAAGCTCAACGAGCCTTGAAAAAGACGGGGGTTCACCATTCCAGACTTCATCCAGAAAACGTCGCGAAGCAACAATGGCGGCGGAGTTTTTCATTTCGGAGGTCTCCAACCTGACGGATTCCTGCCCCCCTCGCCCTTCTGAGCGGCACATTCCGCTTCCTGTTGCGGGGAAACGTGCCGGGAATGCCGGAGGCAAGGCAGGTATCAGTTCCCGGGTTTGTCCCGGAACGCATTATTTATGTTCGTCCGGCACCCAATCGGCAGGGGCTGCATTCCAGAACCTGTTCGGGTTGTCCTCGTCGAGACCGCGAATGTGCAGGGTGCGCAGGCAGGGTTCGACAAAAATGACGGGTTCCTCGTAAGGGTGGGCCGAATAGATCGCTTCGATAACCTGGGTGACCAGCGCATCATCGCGTTCAAGGAAGAACGAAAGCTCGACGCAGGGCACCGCGACCGCAGCTTCGGTGGCGGCGTTCCGGCCGCTTCCCAGAGAACGGAAGTGTTGCACGCCCGGGGCCGTCGTGAAGGTGACGTTGTCATAATCGCCGTATTTGAGCGCGGTCCGGGCAAGGACGCTCTCGGTCACGGTGCTGACGTTCTGATCGGGGGTCTGGACGGTCACCCGAAACCCGGGTTCGGGGGTAAAGCGGTCTGTCTCAAGGGTAGGCAGGTTCATAGGTTCCGTTATATGGCCTCGCGGCCAGACCGGCAAGCAGAATGGCGCTGCTGCGCCAGATCAAGCCGCCCGGGCAGATCTGCCACCACCCGGTGGGGTTCGCTGTTTTTCACCGGCTGTGCCTGCGCGCGTCAGTTTTCCCGGAACGCGGTGGCGAAGTAATCGGCCAGCGGTTTCAGGAGGTATTCCGCCGGGCTGCGCTCGCCGGTGGTGAGAAAGGCCTCCACCGGCATTCCCGGCACCAGCACCGAGCCTTCCGGCAATTTGCCAATTTCGCCTTCGGAAATCTCCACCCGGGCGCGGTAATAACTCCGCCCGGTGCGCTCGTCCTGGATCGCGTCCGGAGACACCGAAATCACCCGTCCCCAGATTGTCGGTGTGCGGCGAGTGTCGAAGGCGGCGAAGCGCAGCACCACCTCCTGGCCCACATGCACCTGATCGACATGGATCGTCTCCACCTGCACGCCGATGATCAGCGGCTGGTCCTGCGGCACCAGAAACAGAATCGGTTCGGCGGGGCGGATCACGGATTGCTCGCCGAAAACGCGCAGCTCATGCACCGCCCCGGCCAGCGGGGCGCGGATGTCGAGCCGGTTGAGCTGTTCGAGGATCGCCCGGCGCCGTTCGGCCAGTTCAAGCTCGTTGCCCTCCTGCTCCGACAGCCTGCCAATGGCCTCTTCGCGCATCTGGGCGCGGATCTTCTGGATTTCGATGTCGATTTCGGTGATCTGCCCTTCGCTGCGCGCAATCGAGGCAACGATTTCGCCCGCGGAGCCTTCGAGCCGCGCCTGTTCGCGTTGCAGACCGAGAACCTTGGGCAATTGTGCGAGGCCCTGCTTTTGCAGTTTGAGCTGGCCTTCGAGCTCTTCGGCGACCAGCGCCAGTTGTGCCTGAAGCGCGCTGAGCTGGGCGTTCAGCCCTTCGATCTGCGAGGCGATCTGTCCCTTGCGCTTGCCGAGTTGCTCGGTCGAGGTGACGAGGTTTTCGGAGCGCTGGGCAAACAGGCGGCGGTTGCTGTCGAGCATCTCGTTCACCTCCGGCTGGCGATCGGCGGCGGCCAGGAGCTCCGGGTCGAAGCTGACCTCTTCGGCACCGTCGCGTTCAGCCTCGTAAAGGCCGCGCTGCGCCATCAGCTTGAAAAGCTGGCTTTCGATGATGTTGAGTTCGCTGGCGAGCCGTTCACGGTCGAGCCGGATCAGCACCTGGCCGGCCTCGACCACATCACCTTCCCGCACCATGATCTTGTCAACCACGCCGCCGTCGGGGTGTTGCACCGCCTGGCGGTTGGTTTCGACCTCGATCATGCCGGAGGCAACGATGGCGCCGGAAAGCCGCGTGACCACCGACCATGTGCCAAGCCCGGCGACCAGCAGAAACACCGCCAGCAGGCCGAGGGTGAGCGGGGTGCGGGCCGACCAGGCCTGGGCGGTGTCGCGCTTCGGGGCGGGTGCCGGCTGCGCCGGGTTTGCCTGCGCCGCGGGCACCTTCTTCGGTTGGATCCTTGCCATCTGGGTCTTCATCAGCTCACCCCACCGGTGCGGCCGTCGGCCGTGCTTGCCTGAATCTGGCGTGCGTTCTGTACGGTACGCTCAAGCACCTCGTCGCGCGGGCCGAGCGCCTTGATCATGCCGTGGTCGATCACCATCAGCTGTTCGCATTCGGTGATCGCCGAGGGCCGGTGCGCCATGATCAGCACCGACCCCCCCTGCGCCTTCATCTCGCGCACCGCGAGATTGAGCGCCTGGCTTCCCTCGTTGTCGAGGTTGGAATTGGGCTCGTCGAGTACCAGCACCACCGGTTCGCCATACATTGCCCGGGCCAGACCGATGCGCTGCATCTGCCCGCCAGACAGCATCCCGCCACCGGAGGATACCCTTGTGTCGTAGCCGTCGGGCAGTTCGAGGATCATCGCATGGGCCGCCGACTTCTTTGCCGCGGCCACCACCATGGCGTCGTCCGGCGTGCCAAGCCCGGCGATGTTTTCGGCAATGGTGCCGTCGAACAATTGCACCCGTTGCGGCAGATAGCCGATATGCTGGCCGAGCACCGCGGGCTCAAACTGGTCGAGCGAGGCGCCGTCGAGACGGATCTTGCCGCCCGCCGGCCTCCACACCCCGGTAAGGCAGCGTGCCAGCGTCGATTTGCCGGCGCCGGACGGGCCGATGACCCCGAGCGCGGTGCCCGGCTGGATGTCGAAATTGATCATCCGAAGCGAGGCCTGGCTTTGCCCCGGCGGGATCACCGTGAGGTTTTCGGCGGTCAGATGGCCCGAGGGTTTCGGCAATTGGGTGCGGTGCGGCTCCGGCGGGATCTCGCCCAGAAGCTCCACAAGCCCCTGCCAGCCGGAGCGTGCGCGCTGCACCGTCTGCCACTGGCCGATGGCAAGGTCCACCGGTGCCAGCGCCCGGCCCAGCAGGATCGAGCCCGCGATCATCGCGCCGGGCGAAAGCTCACCCTTCAGCACCAGATAGGCGCCAAGACCGAGCATGGCCGATTGCAGAAACATCCGGAAGGTTTTCGACATGGACGAAAACTGGCCCGCGCGGTCCGACGAACGGATCGTCTCCGCCAGCGCCTTGCGGCGCGCCTCGTGCCAGCGCTCGAAAGCGGCGTCGGACATGCCGAGGGCGCGCACCATCTCGGCCTCGCTGCGCACCTGTTCGGCCCAGCGTTCGGCCTGCATCGTGGCCATGTTGGCATTGCGCACCGGGCCGGAGGTGAAGGTCTGGTTGAGGATGGTGATCACCACCAGAACCGCACCGCCAAACAGCGCCAGCAGTCCCAGCCAGGGGTGGAAGATCGCGATCCCCGCGAGGAACAGCGGTGTCCAGGGAATGTCGAACACGGCGGTGAAAACCGGCGACGAGAGCACCCGTTGCACCGCTTCGAGGTCGCGCAGGTTGTTGACGGTGCGTCCCACGGCGCCCGGTGTGGCGGCCTCGCGGCGCAGCACGGCGGAAAACACCCGCGCATCGAGCCGCGCCTGGAAGCCCGCGCCGATCCGCGCCAGCACCCGGCCGCGCGCATATTCGAGCACCCCCATCATCGCGAACAGAAAGCCCATCAGGATGGTCAGTGCCACCAGCGTGCTTTCCGACCGCGAGCCGAGCACCCGGTCGTAGATCTGCAACATGTAGAGCGGACCGGTGAGCATGAGCAGGTTGACGAAAACCGAAAACAGCCCAGCCGCCCAGAACAATCCACGGCTCTCGGCCCGTGTGGCGCGCAATTCCGCGCTGCCCTGGTCGATCTGCTGCCTTGTGAGTTTCGTAGTGCCTGATGCTGCCACGTTGTACCTGTCTGTCTGTTCTTCGATTTCCGGTCGGATGCACCTGCAAGGCGGCGTCGAAAGGATTACGGCTTTCGCTCGCGGCCAGTGCCCGGGGCTATGTGGTCTGCCCGGCCCCTATCCGTCAATCCCAAGGATTGAGCGCAGCACGCCGAAAAGCGTGTCATCTCCGGTAGGCTGGGTCTGCCTGCCGGGTTGCGGCACATAGGGGTCATATGGCATCGCGCCGGGGTATCCTCCGGGGCCGGCGCCGGGTCCACCGCGCTGTGCCAGAGCGGGAATATCGCTCTCGCGAATCATCGGCAGCGGGGTTGCGGGCAGGTCGGCCTGCACCCGGGTCATGGTTTCGCGCCAGATTTCCGCGGGAAGCCCGCCGCCGGTCACGCCCTTGAGCGGGGTATTGTTGTCGTAGCCCATCCAGACCCCGGTTACATAATCGGCGGTGAAGCCGATGAACCAGGCATCGCGCGCGGCAGAGGTGGTGCCGGTCTTGCCCGCCGCCTCATAGCCGTCAAGCCGTGCCCGGGCACCGGTGCCCTCCACCACCACCTTGTGCATCATGTAGATCAGCTGCTCCGCCGCGTTCCGGGTGATGACCCGCTCTCCGATGCCGCCCGATTGTTCCATCAGCGGGGATTCATCGCCCAGCAGGCGCAGATCGACGAGCCCATAGGGTGTGACCGATGATCCGCCGTTGAGAATGCCGGCATAGGCCCCGGTCATCTGCAACAGCGAGGTCTCGGACGCCCCGAGCGCCAGCGCAGGCCCCGCGGCGAGGTCCGACTCGATGCCGAACATCGCCGCCACGGTGCGCACGTTTTCGCGCCCGACCGCTTCGGACAGCTTCACCGCGGGGATGTTGAGCGAATTGCGCAGGGCGTCGGTGAGCGTTACCCAGCCCTTGAAGTTGCGGGTGTAATTCTCCGGACACCACTCGCCGGAGCCGGGGACGTCCATGCAGAAGGGCGCATCTTCGATCAGGCTTTCGGCAGTCCAGCCGAGATCGAGTGCCGCAGCATAGACAAAGGGTTTGAAGGCCGATCCGGTCTGGCGTGACGCCTGGGTGGCGCGGTTGAAATCCCCCGGAAGCGGTTCCTCGCGCCCGCCGACCATCGCCCGTACCGCACCGTCGGCGCTCATCACCACGATTGCCGCCTGCGCCTCCGATTCCCTGCTCACCTTTTCCTCGAACACATGCGCCAGCGCATCCTCGGCGGCGCGCTGGATATCCTGATCGAAGGTGGTGTGAATGATCACGTCTTCGGTGGTGTCGCGGGTCAGGAATGACGGCCCCGAAGCCATCACCCAATCGGCGAAGAACCCGCCCGAGCGCTGTTCGGCGGCGGCGGAAAGCACCGGTGGACGCGCGCGCACCAGCGCCGCTTCCTCCGCCGAAAGATAGCCCTGCTCCTCCATCAGCCGCACCACCGTGAGCGCGCGGTTCCAGGAGCGCTCGAAATTGTTGGTCGGATCGTAGCGCGAGGGCGCGGTGAGGGCGCCGGCAAGGATCGCGGCTTCGCCCGGTGTCGCCTCGCTGGCCGAATGGCCGAAGTAGCGCTGCGTTGCCGCTTCGAACCCATAGGCGCCGGACCCGAGATAGGCACGGTTGAGATAGATGGTAAGGATTTCGTCCTTGGTGAAACTCGCCTCCAGTGCCATGGCATAGACGGCTTCCTTGATCTTGCGCCACAAAGACCCCTGGCGGCAGTCGGCCTCGTATTCGGCCTCGGTCATGCCGCTGTCGGGGTCGTAGGGTATGCCCAGGCACAGAAGCTTTGCCACCTGCTGGGTGAGGGTCGAACCGCCGTGGCCGGAGAGCGGCGAACGGCCCTCGGAGAGGTTGATCCGGATGGCGCTGGCAATGCCGCGGGGGCTGATGCCGAAATGCCGGTAAAAGCGCTTGTCTTCGGTGGCGATCACCGCGTGTTTCACCTCGGGCGACACCGTTTCGGTTGTGACCAGGCCGGCATATTGCTGGCCGCGCCAGGCGAAAGTGTCGCCGTAGCGGTCGAGCAAGGTGACAGAGCCCTTGGCGCGGCCGTCGACCATGGTGCTGAGCGGCGGCATTGACGAGCTGTAGTAATAGATCCCCCCCGCGATCGCGATTCCGGTGAAGACTGCGCCGATAACGGCGAGACGCAGCCCGAGACGGAACACGGCGCGGATGAGTGCCAGAGGAAAGGCGATGATCAGGGGCAGTTTGCGGGAAGAGGCACGGCGGCGCGTCCGGGCCGGCTTGCGCCGTGCAGCTTTTGGAGCCGCCGCGCCGCGTTGGGCCTTCTTCGGTGCCTTTTTCCGGCTTGCGGGGTAGCGCCTGTCTGCCACGAGGGGTGTGCGCCTGGAACCTTTGTTACTCATCTTCGACCGACCTGCTCTGCCTTTTCGCGCATCATACCCTGTTGTGCCGGTCAAGACGAGGGGGCAGGCACCGCCCTCACGGGGGCTTTATGCGGGGGCTCGCAGCACCGGGAGCGCCGCACTTTTCCGGGCAGACATCACCCTGACCCATTGAAAAGCCCGGACGATTGCATCCGGGCCCTGCCTTGCCACGCCTGCGCCCCTGCCCGCGAAACGGTCAGACGCCCGCTTCGACAATCGCGTCGGCCAGAATGTCGATATTGTTGTCGTTGAGCCCGGCGATGTTCATCCGGCTGTCGCCGACCATGTAGATGCCGTGTTTCTCGCGCATCTGCATCACCTGTTCCTCAGTCGCGCCGATGCGCGAGAACATGCCGCGGTGTTCGGCGATGAAGCCGAAACGATCCGACCCGGTGCGCGCGCGCAGCGCATCGGCAAGCTTCTGGCGCAGCCCCAGCATCGACAGCCGCACCTCTTCGAGCTCGGTGGCCCATTCGGTGCGCAGCGCCGGGTCGTCGAGGATCATCTGCACCAGCCGCGCGCCATGGTCCGGCGGGAAGGAGAAGTTCTGCCGGTTGAGATGGGCGAGGCTCGCCTGCGTCAGCGCCTTGCGCTTCGGCCCCGGGGCCATGGCCATCAACAGCCCGGTGCGCTCGCGGTAGAGCCCGAAGTTCTTCGAACACGAGGCCGCGATCATCACCTCCGGCAGCCTTGAGACCAGCAGCCGGGTCGGCGCCGCGTCCTGATCGAGCCCGTCGCCGAAGCCCTGATAGGCGAGGTCGATCAGCACCACCGCGCCCTTGTCCTCGACGAGGGTCGCGAGCTCGTCCCATTGCGGCAGGGTCAGGTTGGCGCCGGTCGGGTTGTGGCAGGCGCCATGCACCAGCACCACATCGCCGGCCTTGATCCGGCCGAGGTCTTCCATCATGCCGCCGAAATCCACTGCGCGGGTTTCGTTGTCGAAATAGCGGTATTCGGCCATGTTCATGCCGAGATGCCTGAGGATCGACGGATGGTTGGGCCATGTCGGCGCCGAGATCCAGACGGTCGCCTCTGGCGTCGCCATCCGGATCAGCTCGAAGGCCTGGTGGATCGCCCCGGTGCCGCCGGGCTGGGCGGCAAAGGCAAGGCGGTCTTCCTCGACCGCATCGCCCAGCACCAGCCCCGAGAGCGCATGGCCGAAGCCCGGGTCGCCCGCGAGCGCGGTATAGGTCTTGGTGGTCTCGACCTCCCAGAGCCGTTTTTCGGCGGCCTTCACCGCGCGCATCACCGGAGTATTGCCGGAGGCGTCCTTGTAGACGCCAACGCCGAGGTCGACCTTGTTGTCGCGCGGGTCGGCGCGGAATTCGGCCAGCAGGGCAATGATCTTGTCCGCAGGCAATTCGGAAAGGTGTTCGAACATCAGGCTTCTCCAGTTGCGACCGCGAGGTCGTTATACATTCCCCATTCGGCCCATGAGCCGTCATAGACGGCATGGCGGGGGTGGCCGAGGCGTGTCAGCGCGAGGTCGAGGATCGCGGCGTTGACACCGGATCCGCAGGACGAGATCACCGGCTTTTCGAGGTCGATTCCGGCGGCGGTGAACAGGCTTCTGAGGGTCGCGACGTCCTTCATGGTGCCGTTCTCGTTGAGCAGAGTATCCCAGGGCAGGTTGCGCGCCCCCGGGATATGCCCCCTGCGCAGGCCCGGCCGGGGCTCCGGCGCCTCGCCGCGGAAACGGTCGGCGGCGCGGGCGTCGAGCAATTGCCAGTCGCCGAGCTTCGACGCGGCGGCGACTTCGGTGACATCCTTCACCATGTCGGGCTGCGGGTCGACAATCATGTGCCGGTCACGGATCACCGGCGGCGCGTCGGTCACCGGCCGCCCTTCGGCCAGCCATTTCGGCAAGCCGCCGTCAAGCACCGCGATGTCGGTCTTGCCGAAGACCCGGAAGGTCCACCACAGCCGCGGTGCCGAGAAGATCCCCAGCGAATCGTAAACCACGATCTGATGCCCGTCGCCGACCCCCATCTCACGGACCCGGCTCATGAATTTCTCTACCGGCGGCAACATATGCGGCAGGTCCGAGCGCAGATCGGCGATCTCGTCGATGTCGAAGAACCGCGCGCCGGGGATATGGGCCTGATCGTATTCCGCGCGCGCGTTGCGATCGGAGGTCGGCAGGAACCACGAGGCATCGAACAGCCTGATCTCCGGCGCATCGAGGCGCCCGGCAAGCCATTCGGTCGAGACAAGGGTCTTCGGGTCGCTCTGAGGCATGGTTTTCTCCCGGAACTTGGGGTCTTGCCTAACGAGCGGGGCGGGGCGAGGCAAGGGAAATGGGCGCGGGCCCCGCAGGGCGCGCCGCCCCACGACCGCCCGAAGCCTACCCGGTGGCCGCCCGCAAGGCGCGCTCCAGCCCGTCACGAAACCGCGCCCGGTCGGCCTTGGAAAACACCCGCCCGCCGCCCTGCCGGAACGGGTCCGCCGCGCGCAGATCGGTCATCAGGTCGCGCGTCGCCAGCACATTGCCGATATTGGCCGCATTCAGCGCCTCGCCATCGGGTTTCACCACCTTCGCCCCCGCCTCGACGGCCTTCGCCGCCAGTGGAATATCGGCGGTCACCACAACATCGCCGGGCCCGGCACGTTCGGCAATCCAGATGTCGGCCACATCCGGCCCCTGATCGACATAGACCATCTCCACCAGCGGATTGGCCGAGGGCCGCAACCCGCCGTTCGACACGAAGGCAATCCGCACCCCATGCCGCGTGGCAATCTGTTCGGCTTCGGCTTTCACCGGGCAGGCATCGGCATCGACATAGATCATGGCGCCCTCCATGCCCCCGGGTAGATCAGCCGTCCCGTACCCGCAAGCCTCAGCCCGTCAGCGCCGAGACCCGCGCGATCACCCACGAAAGCGTCACCACCGCCGCCACCGTCGAGACCAGGATCGCCGACGACGCCCGGTGCGGCGCCACCCCGTAGTGATGCGCCAGAATATAGACATTCCCTGCCACCGGCATCGCCGCGATGGCGATCAGCATCGCCGCCGCGAAGGGCTCCACCGGAAACAGCCAGAGCGCCGCCAAGGCCACCGCCGCCGGATGCAGCACCAGCTTGGCGAAGCTCAGCCACAGCGAGACCCCGGCCCCCTCCGCCGAGCGCTGCGCCAGCGACGCCCCGATGGCGAACAACGCCCCCGGTGTCGCCGCGCCGCCGAGCAGGGCGAGCGTCGCATCCGCCGGGGCGGGCAATGGCCAGCCGGTCGCCGACCAGCCGAGACCCAGTGCGATCGACACGATCATCGGGTTCGCCAGCAATCCGCGCCCGACCACGCCCAGCGTCGCCAGCCGCACCCGCCCGTCGCGGCGCAGGGTGATGAGGATCACGATCAGCGAGGAAAACACGATCAGATCCACCGCCAGCGCCAGCATCGCCGGACCCAGCGCCGCCGCGCCGAAGATCGTCACCAGCATCGGGATGCCGAGAAAGCCGGTGTTGCCGATCGCCGCGCATTGCCCCTCGAGCGCCGCCTCCTCCAGCCCGCGCCCGCGCAGAAACGCACCCGTCAACCCGAGCAGATAGACCGCGCCCGTCCCAGACAGATAGGCCAGCACGAGGTTTTGGTTCCAGACCGCCGCCAGATCGAGCCCGACCGAAAACCGCAACAGCATTGCCGAGAGCGCGAAATAGAACACGAATTTCGTCAGCGCCGCGGTGGCTTCGGCGCTGAAAAACCCCCGCCGGGCGGCGCCATAGCCCAAGCCGATCAGGGCAAAGAAGGGCAGGGTCTGGAGAAAGACGGCCAGCATGACGAATACCCTTCGCCCGGCCAATCCGGGCGCCCTTTTTTTCCTGGTGAAAATACTCTCGGGGGTCCGGGGGTGAAACCCCCGGAATCACCCTGCGTCCGGGGGTGAGATCCTCTATCCGCCCCCGATCAGCGCCCCCGCGGCAAACACCAGCGCACCGCCCAGCACCACCTGGAAGGTGGCCCGCAAAAACGGCGTTTCCATATAGCGGTTCTGGATCCAGACGATCGCCCAAAGCTCGACGAACACCACGAGGATCGCCAGCGCCGTCGCGGTCCAGAAGTCGCCGAGCAGATAGGGCAGGGCATGGCCCAGCCCGCCAAGCGTGGTCATCACCCCGGCAGCCAGCCCGCGTTTTACCGGACTGCCGCGCCCTGACAGCGCTCCGTCGTCGGATACGGCTTCGGTAAACCCCATCGAAATCCCCGCCCCCACCGAAGCGGCAAGCCCCACCAGCAGTGTGGTGTGGGAATCCTGAGTGGCGAAGGCGGTGGCGAAGACCGGCGCCAGCGTCGAGACCGAGCCATCCATCAGCCCCGCGAGCCCCGGCTGTACCCAGGTCAGCAGGAACTTCCGCTGCGCCACCCCGTCTTCCGCGCCCAGCGCCGCGCCCCCGAGATGCTCCGCCTCCAGCCTGCCGGTCATTTCGTTGTGCCTGGCTTCGGTCGCGGCCAGGTCTCCGAGCAGTTTTCGAGTGTCGGCATCGGTCGAATGGTCCGCCGCCTTGCGGTAGAAGGCTTCGGCCTGCCGCTCCATCTCGCGCGCCTCCGCCCGGATCCGCTCGAGCCCGAGGTTCTCCACCAGCCAGACCGGGTTGCGCGCGTAGAAGCCCGACACATGTTCGCGCCGGATCAGCGGGATCACCTCGCCGAAACGGCGCTTGTGGATCTCGATCAGCTGCCTGCGATGGGCGTCCTCTTCGGCGGCCATGCTGTCGAAAACCTTTGCCGAGGCCGGATAATCCGCACGCAGCCGCTCGGCATAGTGCCGGTAGATGCGGGCGTCGTCCTCCTCGCTGGAGATCGCAAGCGCGAGCATCTCCTGTTCGGAGAGATCGGCAAAACGGCGCCTTGCGCTGGGTAGTCCGGGGATCATGACGCCCTCCTGTCTGGAATGATTCCAAACTACCCACAGAAACCCCGGACGCAAGCGCAGATATGCCGCACCTCATGATCAAGCCAAATGACGAGGCCAACAACCGCCCAGGGTCAGCCCGAAAGGCCCTCAGTCCAGCCGCCGCACATAGATATGGTTGCCCTCGCGCTTGGTCTCGAAAAGCTTCAGCTCCCGGATCAGATCCGAAAGCTTCGCCTTGCCATAGGTCCGGGTGTCGAAATCGCGCTGGTCCGCCTGCATCGCCTGACCGATCTGGCCGAGCTTGTACCACTCACCGTCCTGGTCGATCTTGTTCATCGCCCGCAGGATCAGCGGCTGCGCCTCCACCGGCGACCGTTTCGACGGCCGCTTCTCCGCCGGCTGCCCCCGCGCAGGCGCCACCACCGGCTCCTCGATAATGTTTTCGATCATCACGAAACGGGTGCAGACATTGCGCAGGCTCTCGGGCGTCTTGCCCTCGCCGATGCCGATCACGTCGAGCCCCTGCTCGCGGATGCGGTTGGCGAGCGCGGTGAAATCGCTGTCGGAACTCACCAGCACGAAGCCGTCGAAGCGTCCGGTGTGCAACAGATCCATCGCGTCGATCACCAGTCCGATGTCAGAGGCGTTCTTGCCCCTGGTGTTGGCGGTCTCCTGATGCGCCACCAGCCCCAGCGCATGGACCTTCTTCGCCCAGGGCTGAAGCCGCGTCGAGGCCCAGTCGCCATAGACCCGCCGGAGCGCGGGTTCGCCGTAGCTGGTGATTTCCTTGAGGATCGCTTCCGCGAACCGGGCGGGGATGTTGTCGGCGTCGATCAGGACGGCGAGCAACGGGTTGGGTTTGTCTCTCATGCGGTCGAGCTAGGGGGCGTGGCGCGCGAGCGCAAGCCTCCATCCCCCGGTTGGCAGCCGATTCCGGGCAGAAGGGCCGCTCCACTGCCGACTGAACCGGGAAAATCAATCCTCTCAAGCCCCTTTGTTTGCGGGCCGTAAACAACCGCGCCCGGCCACGTTTCCGATGCCGCTGCCAATCCCGACAATTACCGCGTTATAGTCCGACGCCCTCCACAGTCTTGCCTGAATTCGAGTGGATACAATGCTCGAGTTGGGGCGATGACTGTAGAAAGACAACACATGGACCGTTTGACCGAAATGGAGGCCTTCGCCACGGTAGTGGACCAGGGTGGCTTCACGGACGCGGCGAAAAAGATGGGGATTTCGAAATCTGCCGTTTCGAAACATGTCTCCTCTCTCGAGGCCCGCCTGGGCGCCCGTCTGCTCAACCGCACCACCCGCCGCGTGAGCCCTACGGAGATTGGCCTGGCCTATTACGACCGCGCCCGCCGGGTGCTGAACGACGCGGGCGAGGCCGACGCTCTGGTGACCTCGATGCAATCCGCGCCCTCCGGTCTCCTGCGCATTTCGGTCGCAACCGATTTCGGGGTGAATCACCTCTCTCCGGTGCTGGGGGATTTTCTGTCCGAATTTCCGGACATTACCGTCAACATGGTGCTCAACAACCGCTATGTCGAACTGATTTCTGAAGGTTTCGACATGGCGCTGCGGGTCGGGGAACTGGAAGACAGCTCGCTGCGCGCCCGCAAGATCGCCGAGACCACCCAGCGCATGGTGGGCAGCCCGGCCTATTTCGAGAAATTCGGCCATCCGCAGCGGATCGACGATCTGAACGAACACAAGCTTCTGCACTACTCGAGCCAGGCCTCGGGCAATGTGTGGAAAGTGCCGGCCCCCTCGGGCGAGGTGCGTCAGGTGCGCACCGCCGGCTGGCTCTCGGTCAATGACGGCCAGTCGCTGCTCAACGCCGCCATCGCGGGCCTCGGCATCGCTTATCTGCCGAGCTTTCTCTATGCCGATGCGATGGAACAGGGTCTGGTGGAAGACGCGGTGCCGGATCTGCCGCAGGACGTGCAGGGGATCTATGCGGTCTATCCGCCGGGCCGCTTCACCCAGCCGAAAGTGCGCGCCTTCATCGACTTTCTGGTTGCGGCCTTTGCCGACAAGGGGCCGGACAACTGGTGATCTGAAGGCGGCGCTTGCTCCGCGCGTTCCGGAAACGGGCCGGCTGCTTTCTGTGCCCGGCCTGTTCTGTTCCCGGACAGGCTCACCTGGTCGGGATCAAGACAGCCTCGACCCGCCGGTTGATCGCCCGCCCGCCGTCGGACTGGTTCGACGCGATCGGTGCGAGATAGCCGATCCCCTCGGCTTCGAGCTGTTCGCGGCGCACACCCAGATCGTTGACCAGCCGCTGCATCACCGACGTTGCCCGCCGCTTTGACAGCGCGGTATTGCCGGAGAGAGAGCCTTGCGCGTCGGTATGTCCGACCAGCGCCACCCGCCGCGTCGGATCGGCCTTGAGGTAGTCGGCCAGCGCCACCAGCGAAGCAAAGTGGCCCGGGCCCAGATCGGCGGAACCGGTGGCGAAGACCAGATCGGCCAGCACATAGCGCCCGGTCACCTCCATTGCCTCGCCAATTTCCCCCCCGGCCAGCCCCGGCATTGCCGTGCCGGGCACGGCCTTGGTCGAGGTGGTGGTGACCACATCGTCGATCAGATCTTTGAGCGATGGCCCCACTTCGGTTATCTGCACGAAGCCCGCCGAGACCGAGCGGCTGACCAGAAGGCTCAGCCCTTCGGGGTGTTCACCTTCCCGGGTGGCGGACAGGAAGTGGAAATCGCCAAGATCCACATGCATGGCAGGTTCGCCGATAACCCTGGTGCCGAACCGGAAATCGAATCCCCCGCAGTCGCTGTCCTCACATTCGAAAATGATCTCATAGCCGGATTCGAGCACCTGCCGGCGCAGGTTGGCGAGGATCTGGTAGCTCGACATGCCAGTGCCGCCGATTCGCCAGGCGCGCTGCACGACCTGGCCTTCGAGCGGCACGGAAGGCACGCCGCTTGTCTGTTCCCAGACACCGACCGGCAGCGCATAGGCGCTGTTTTCCTCTGTCTCCTGCTTTGTCAGCGTTGCCCCTTCCGGCAACTGAACCCCGGCAGCAAACGCCAAAGCCGGCGCCATCGCCAGAATGAAGGCGAGCGCGGGTGGAAGAGATATGAACGGATGTGCGTTTTGCACGGAACCTGCCAGGGCGTTTCGATGTGTTCCGGCGTCACGGGTGCGCCGGTTTCGCCCGACAGGTTACAGTGTTTCAACACTGCGCAAAAGGCCCGTTGTGTTATCAGGGCTTCAGCGGCGCACCCTTGCCGGTTCCGCATGGCCCGAACCTGGCCCGGGCCATCGAAACCGGTCAGGCGGCGGGGACACTCCGCCTGTCAATCGTCAGGATGGACCCGGTAGTGATAATGCCCAACCCGGGCCATCCCGAGATTGGCATAGAGCGGGTTGGCGGCGTGATTGCCCTGTGTGACCGCCAGACCGAGCACGTCCACCCCCATGCCCAGCGCCCATTTTGCTGCCGCCCGCAGGAGCATCCCCCCCGAACCCTGCCGCCGCATCGCGGGCTTCACATAGAGCGCATGCACCATCGCGATGCCGTCATGCACGCCCACAAAGGCCGCGCCTGCCGGGTAGTCGCCGCCACGTGCGAGCAGCGCGGTCTTGGGGTGGCCGGCGCGATCCATGATCGCCTGCCGGGCCGCGCCCACGCCGCCGTCTGTCCAGATATGGCGCACCAGTTCGAGCGGCGGCCACATGGTATAGATCGTGGCCTTTGGCAGCGGCGCCTCGGCCAGTGTCGCGCTGGCGATGGCCCAGAGGTTGACCGGATCGCGCACCAGATAGCCCTGGGCTTCGAGCAGCGCGTCGAGCTTGTCGTCGCCGTCGCGGATCTGGAACAGACGCTCCTGCCCGAGCGCCTGCATCGCCCGCTCGGCAACCGGCAGATCGGCTTCGGTTACCGGCCAGGCCTCGGTCGCGGCCGACACCCGGTTACCGCCGCCGCAGCCCTCACGGATCGTCCAGGCCCCGCGTACCTCACGCGAGACCGGCGGCCAGGTGGCCTCGCAGGCTTCGATAAGCTTCTGGGCGCCGGGAAGCGGGATCGGCTTGCTCATGCTGGGGTCTCCGGAAACAGTCTGGCGAGCGCGGCCATCGCGGCCGAGACCGAGGCACCATCGGTCCCGCGCACCACGATATTGGCGCCGAATACGCCGCCCTTTCTGAAGGGATAGGAACCGATTGCGAGGTCGGGATAGCTCTGGGCGAGCCTGGCCAGCGGGGTCGCGATGTCACCTTCGGGCCGGCGGACGCGGAAAGTCCGGCTGATGAGCGGCGTGCCGCCTTCGAGCCCGGCGAGCACCGAGGCGACCATCGCCGCGAAGATCTTCGGGATACCGGCGCAGACATGCACGTTGCCGATGGTAAAACCGGGCGCCGCCGAGACCGGATTGTCGATCAGTGCCGCGCCTTCGGGGATCCGCGCCATGCGCAGCCGCGCCGGTGTCGGCTCGACGCCGCGCGCCCTGGCGAAGGCCACAAGGATCGCGCGGGCGTCTTCGCGTATGCCGATGCTGGCGCCAAAAGCCGCAGCCATGGCATCGGCGGTTATGTCGTCATGGGTCGGGCCGATGCCGCCGGAGGTGAACACATGGGTGTACCGCTCCGAAAGCGCGCGCACGGCTTCCACGATCGCCCCCTGGTCGTCGCCCACCACGCGAACCTCCTTCAGGTCGATGCCGTGGGCGGTGAGGGCGCCGGCAAGATGATGAGTGTTGACGTCCTGCGTCCTCCCCGAAAGGATCTCGTCGCCGATCACCAGCATTGCGGCGGTTGGATTGGTCAAACGGATACGGCCTCCCGCTGCCTGTCAGCTGTTTCCTGAGCCGAGACTAGACCAAGCCCGGCACCTTTCCAATCGTCTGAAATATCGCCTGAAGCGCCGGGGCCGCAAAGGCGGCCGCTGCTTGTGCTCTTCCCTCCGGCAGGCTCATTCCGGCACCTCGCGCAGGAAGTTGCGCATTGCTTCCAGAACCTGGGTCGGTCGGGTGTAGGCCAGTGAATGCGGGGCACCGGGGATCACTTCCTGATGCGCCTGGCGGTTCCAGACCGACAATTGTCCCACCCCGGAAACCGGAATTGTTTCATCGGCCTCGCCCCAGATCGCCAGCGTCGGGATGTACATGGCGCCAATCTCCCGGTGATCGTCCGCAACGGCTTCGGTCAGCGCATGGCGTTCAGACGAAAGGATGGCGGCGAGATAGCCTTTGCGCCCGAGTTCTGCCGCGATCCTGTCGGGCAGATCGGTGATCACGCTCGCGCCGCTGGCGGCGCTCTTTGCCGTGGCGCGCAGCAGCCAGGGACCGACGAGCCCCCAGAGCCAATCCCCGAACGGCCCCGCAACCCGGGCGACGGCGAGCAGTTTCGCCGGTTCGTAGCCCATTCCGGCGGGTGCCAGCAGGATCAGCCGGTCTACCCGGTCGCTTTCCGTTGCCGCGAAACGGGTCGCGATCGCGCCGCCCATAGAATAGCCGAGCAGCGTTACCGGTACGTTGATGCCGAGTGAGTCGAGCAGCTGGCCGAGCTGGCGGCAATGGAATTCGAGCGTCTGTCTGCCATCGGGCCGGTCCGAATAGCCGCGCCCGAAAAGATCGTAGGCCAACACCCGGTAGCGCATCCCGAGAAAGCCGCGGATCAGACCGTCGAACACCCAGGACGACGCGTTCAGCCCATGCACCAGCACCAGCACCCGTTCGGAGCGCGAGCCATGCCACTTGTAGTGGGTGAGGCCGCCCTCGAGTTCGGCGAAATCGCCGGGCGCCTTGCTGCGCAGCCGGTCCGACATTGGCCGGCGCATCGCTTCGCTGACCAGCGGATACAGAAACACCGCCGCCCCGAGCGCAATCAGGATCGCCAGGAGGATGAGAGCCGAAGTCATGATACGCGAGGGGCCTTTCTGTTTGAAGGTACGTAACGGTTCAGCAGGACGGAAGCGCCATGCTGCGCGAAATGCACTCACATGGTACAGGAATAGCGAAGCAAATGGGTCTCAATATGTTGACTTCGTGGCAACTTCCGCCGCACGAAACCCGTTTGGCCAAGGCCGGACACGTGGCTACCGGGCCCGCCATTTGCCGAGAATGTAGCGCGCCGTCATCAGATCGAGATGCGCCCCGCCGCCGTTCTTGAACAAGGTGATGTCTTCCGGCGCGCGCCGGAAGGCGCCGGCTCCGATGTCGTAGAAATCGCCCAGCACATCGGCTTTCGTCACCGTGCCCGCCTCCAGCGGAATTGCCAACTCGCCGATATGGCCGAGCACGGTTTCCCGGCTGTCGACGAAGATCCGTCCGCGTTGCAGCGCCCGGTCGTCGGCCTCACGCATGTCGGCACGATAAGCCCCGATCAGATCGACATGCTGCCCCGGCGCAAGCCAGTCGCCCTCGATCAGCGGCTGGCGCGACATGGTGGCGGTCGAGACGATATCCGCCGACCGCACGGCGCTTTCCAGATCCGTCACCACCAGCGTGTCGGGGAAATGCGCGGCTATGTCCTCGGCGCCCGCCGGGCTCCGGTTCCACACCAGAAACCGTGCGCCGGGGTAGAGCCAGCCATAGGCCGCGCGCATCGCCTTCGCCATTCGCCCTGCCCCCACGATCAGGATGCTTTCGGGATCTTCAGGGGCCAGCAGCCGCGCCGCCACCAGCGAGGTGGCGGCGGTTTTCCACTTGGTCACCAGATGAAAATCGACGATCGCCTCCAGCACCCCATGGGCGTCGGTATAAAGGTTTACCGCCCCGTTTACCGCCGGGACGCGGTCCGCGGGGTTCTCGGGAAACACCGTCGCGGTCTTCACCGCCAGCCCCATCCCGTCGACCCAGGCCGCCCGGGTGAGCAGCGTGTCGGGTTCGCGGTAGACGAAACTGTCGTCGATCCGGGCACGTGGCAGGCTATGCCCGGCAATGATCGCATCTGCCAGTTCGCCCCAGTCGAGCAGGATTTCCGCCTCGTAGGGAATGAACTCGATATTCATTTCGCGGCCTCCGGCGTCAGCAACCCGGCTTCCACCAGCCGCGCCGCCCAGCCCTCGGGCCCGTCGAACTGATGCACCTGCCAGCCGCGTGCTTCGGCGGTGGCGATATTGGCTGGCATGTCGTCGGTGAACAGCAGCCGCTCCGGCGCGATGGCGCTGTCCTTCTCGACGATCCTGAAGATCCGCTTCCCGGGCTTGGTGGTGCCCAGCTCGCCCGAGACATAGCGCCGGTCGAAGGCGGTGAGCACCGGCCAGGCGGCCTCGGCCACCGCAAATGCCTCGCGGCCGAAATTGGTCAGCGCAAACACCGGCACCCCGGCGTCGCGCAACGCCCACAGCAGCCGCACCGAATGGGCGATCTTCGGCCCGGCGACGTTCAGCCAGCGGTCGTACCACAGACGGATCTCGTCACGGAATTCGGGGTACTCATCTGCGGTTGCGTAAACCGTGCCGCGAAAATCGCCGCCCTGGTCGATCTTCTCGTTCATCCGGTGCAGATCGACCGCGGCAAACAGCGCCTTGCGCCGTTTGCGCCCGATCATCGCATCGAACGCCCTTTCGGGCTGCCATTCGATCAAGACATTGCCGATGTCGAAAACGACAGCTTCGGGACGGGGGAGCGTGGTACGGGTCATGCCCAGAGACTACGCCCAAGCGCACATAATGGAAGCGGAATATCGCGGCTGTCGGCGGCTGTGGCCTTGTGGTTGCGCCGAGCCGGTTGCCAAGCGGGACGAATTCCGCTTGATGAGGAGCAGCAGGTGCCCTGCCACCGCAATGGAGACCCGCCATGACCCCCGAAATGCTTCCCCCCCGCGAACACGGCGGCGGGCTTGACGAAGCGGTGGCCGCCCATGGTGGCAGCCGCGCCGACTGGCTCGATCTGTCCACCGGCATCAACCCGCACAGCTATCCGCTGCCCGAGATCCCCGCAGAAGCCTGGACGGCACTGCCCGACCGGGCGGCGACCAAGCGGCTCGAACAGGCTGCGCGCCGCTTCTGGAGCGTGCCCGACGCGGCCGGCGTGCTCGCCGCTCCTGGCGCCTCGGTGCTGATCGCGCATCTGCCGCGTCTGCTGGCGCCGGGAAGGGTGCGCATCCCGGCGCGGACCTACAACGAGCATGAAGCCGCCTTTCGCCAGCACGGCTGGAAGATCCTGCGCGCCGATCCTGACGGCGCCCCCGCCGAAGCCCGGGTGGTGGTGCACCCGAACAACCCCACCGGCCAGATGTTTTCCGGCGCTGGCGAGCCCCCAACCCGGCCGCTGCTGGTGATCGACGAAAGCTTCTGCGATCTCATCCTGCACAATTCCCGCGTGTGCGGTTTTGCTACCCGTTCCGGCACGGTGATTCTGAAATCCTTCGGCAAGTTCTGGGGCCTTGCGGGCCTCCGGCTCGGCTTTGCCATTGGCGATCCGGCGCTGATCGGCCGGCTGAAACAGATGCTTGGGCCCTGGCCGGTTTCAGGCGTGGCGCAGCATCTGGGGGCGGTGGCGCTGGAAGACATGGATTGGGCCAATGACATCCGCCAGCAGCTTCTGGTCGAAACCGCGCGGCTCGATGCGGTGTTCGAGGCCAGGGGCGCGGAGCTTGTCGGCGGCACGGCGCTGTTCCGGCTGTTCCGGGTCGATGATGCCCGCGCCTGGCAGGCCCGCCTCGCCAGGGGGCGCGTCTGGACCCGGGCGTTTGCCAGCGAGCCCACATGGCTCCGGGTCGGCCTGCCGCCGGGCAAGGGCTGGGCGCAGCTTGAGCGGGCGCTCGGATGAGCCATGCCCTGATCCTGCTGTTCGCCCTCGGGCTCGATGCCGCTTTCGGCGAGCCCGACGCGCTGTGGAAACGCCTGCCGCATCCGGCGGTGCTCATGGGCCGTGCGGTGGGCTGGACCGACCGGATGATGAACCACGGCGCCGGCCGGGTGATCACCGGCGGCCTCGCCATCGGCGCGCTGGCGCTCCTCGCCTGGGGTCTCGGCGCCGGCCTCGCCACGCTCGGCTGGCCGGTCGAACTGCTGGCCGCCGCGATCCTGCTGGCGCAGCGCTCGCTGGTGGACCATGTGCGCGCCGTGGCCGAGGCTCTGCCGCGCTCGCTGGAAGAGGGGCGCCGGGCGGTGGCGATGATCGTCGGCCGCGACACCGCCCATATGGAGGCGCCCGGCGTCGCCCGCGCGGTGATCGAATCGGCGGCGGAAAACTTCTCCGATGGCGTCGTCGCCCCGGCCTTCTGGTTTCTCGTCGCCGGGCTGCCCGGGATGATGCTCTACAAGATGGTCAACACCGCCGACAGCATGATCGGCTACCGCACCCCGAAACACGAGGCCTTCGGCAAGGCCGCCGCACGGCTCGACGATCTGCTCAACTGGATCCCGGCGCGGCTCTCGGCGCTGCTTCTGCGCTTCACCCGTCACGCCCCGGGCGGCTGGCGGATCGTCACCCGCGACGCGAAGCTGCACCGCTCGCCCAACGCCGGCTGGCCGGAAGCGGCGATGGCGGTGGGGCTCGGCGTGGCGCTCTCGGGGCCGCGCAGCTACCACGGCGAGATCCGCGACGAGCCCTTCGTCAACCCGGAGGGGCACCGCGACATCGGCGCCGCCGAGATACACGCCGCGGTGACCAGCCTCTGGCGCGCCTGGGGGGGCTTGGCGGCCGCCCTGGCGCTGCTCGCGCTCGTCTGAATCTGCCGCGATAAAAAGGCAATTCTCTTGTCTTTTTCACACACGAATCGGTTTCCAGCGCCGGTTTCGACCATTACTGTGCCGCCTCAAATCATGTGAGGGACTGTCATGAGAAGAATTCTTTCCACCATTACCCTGAGCCTTTCCACCGCTCTGGCGCCTGCCACTTTTGCCGCCGGTGCCGGAGATATTCCCGATCCGCTGATCGAATGCGGCGGCTCGTTTCAGGACTTCGTCGGCCGGATGAAGCAGCTTGCCGTTGCCGAAGGCCACGACCCGGCGACTGTGGACAAGTTTTTCGCCTCCGTCCGTCAGGACAACCGCACCCTCGGCGCCGACAAGGCGCAGGGCATTTTCACCTCCGGTTTTGTCGATTTCTCACGCAAGCTGATCTCGCAATACCGCATCGACACCGGCCGCAAGAAGCTTCAGCAATACGCCAATGTCTTCGATGCCATCGAACAGCGCTTCGGCGTCTCGCGCGGCGTGCTCACCGCGTTCTGGGCTTTCGAGACCGATTTCGGCGCCTTCCAGGGCGATTTCAATACGCTCAACTCGCTGGTGACACTGAGCCACAATTGCCGCCGCCCGGGCATCTTCCAGCCGCAGGTGCTGGCGGCGCTCGACCTCTACGAGCGCGGCGATTTCTCGCCCTCCAACACCACCGGCGCCTGGGCGGGCGAGATCGGCATGGTGCAGATGTTGCCGCGCGACATCCGCGACAGCGGCATCGACGGTGACGGCGACGGCCATGTCGACCTCAGGGGCTCCGCCCCCGACGCGCTGCTCTCCGGCGCCAACATGCTGTCGAAACTCGGCTGGCGGCCCAACGAGCCCTGGCTTCAGGAAGTGACCCTGCCGCAGGGGTTTGATTTCTCCAAGACCGGCTCGCACCAGAAGCTGTCAACCGCCGACTGGCAGGCGATGGGCGTGACCCCGCGCGAGGGCCAGCTGTTCAGCACGTCAAAGGCTTCGATCCTCGTGCCCAACGGCCACAACGGCCCGGCGTTCATCGCCTACCCGAATTTCGACGTCTATTTCGAGTGGAACCAGAGCTTTACCTATGTGCTGACAGCCGCCTATTTCGCCAACCGGCTCGAAGGCGCGAGCGTGTTCAACGCGGGCAACCCCTCGGCCCCGCTCGATCAGGGCTCGATGAAGGCGCTGCAACGCAAGCTTCAGGCGCTGGGACATGAGGTCGGCGAGATCGACGGCATCCTCGGCTACAACACCCGCATCGCGGTGCAGAAGGAACAGGAGCGCCTCGGCCTCGTGCCCGATGCCTGGCCGACCCGGGAATTGCTGAACCGGCTTTGACGGACGGTTTACCGAATCTTCATGCTTTTCGGAGAGCCTGAAGACGAAAGCCGTTCCTGACTTTCTCCGATAACTCTCCCGCGGAGCACGCCTCCGCGGGTTTTCTTTGTGCGTTTCGGGCTTTGCGCAGGAAACGGGTCGAGTGCGGCGGCGGCATCGGGTGTTCTGGAGCTCGGATACCGGAGATTTTGCATGTTTCAGACCGTCGCCGCGCTGCTCGTATTCCTGTTCCCGCTCGCCTGCAGCCCGGGACCGGGCAACATGTTCTTCGCGGCAAACGGCGCCTGGTTCGGCTTTGGCGCGACGATCCCGGCCAGTCTTGGCTACCATATCGCAACCTGGGATGGTGACCACGGGCCTCAGGCCGCGAGCCCTTTTGTGCCGATGTCGAGATATTTCCGCCGCCGTTGCTCGCGCAGGGCTTTTGGCTTTTTCTTCAAAAGCGCCTTCAATTCGGCCTCCAGCGCCTTGCCAACGGCTTCGATCGTCTGATCCCGGCCGCGCTGGGCACCGCCGGGCGGCTCGTCGATGATCCGGTCGATCACCCCCAGCTTTTTCAGATCCTGCGCGGTGAGCCGCAGCGCTTCCGCCGCAGCGCGCATCTTTTCGGCGTCCTTCCACAGGATCGAGGCACAGCCCTCGGGCGAGATCACCGAGTAGATCGAGTGTTCGAGCATCATCACCGTGTTGCCGGTGGCAAAACCCACCGCGCCGCCGGAGCCGCCCTCGCCGATGATCACCGAAACCAGTGGCACCCCGAGTTGCAGACATTTCTCGGTCGAGCGCGCGATCGCCTCCGACTGGCCGCGCTCCTCGGCCCCCTTGCCGGGATAGGCGCCGGGGGTATCGACCAGCGAAATCACCGGCAGGCCGAAACGGTCGGCGAGATCCATCAGCCGGATCGCCTTGCGGTAGCCTTCGGGCCGCGCCATGCCGAAATTGCGCTCGATCCGGCTCTTGGTGTCATGGCCCTTCTCGTGGCCGATGACCATCACCGGCACGTCGCCAAGGCGTGCCAGACCACCCATAACCGCGTGGTCGTCGGCGAAATTCCGGTCGCCGGCGAGCGGTGTGTATTCGCTGAACAGGGCCTCGATATAGTCCTTCGCATGCGGCCGGTCGGGGTGGCGGGCGACCTGGGTCTTCTGCCAGGGCGTGAGCTTGCCATAGAGGTCGTGGAGCATCTCCTCGGCCTTCTTGTCGAGCCCGGCCACCTCGTCGGCAATGTCCATCTCCTCGTTCGCCCGCGCCATCGCGCGCAGTTCTTCCGCCTTGCCTTCAATCTCGGCGAGGGGCTTTTCGAAGTCGAGGTAATTGGTCATGGGCGCGGTCCTGTGTTGCCTTGGGCCGGTATTGGGGCCGATATAAGGTGTCGCACCGGCCGAATGCAACTCGGCAAGACCTGCAAAGCACCCGCGTGGGAGGGTGCCAGCGAAGGAGGCGGCACGATGAACAGCTATGAAGACAGGCTTCTGCGGGTGATCGCCTATATCCAGGCCGATCCGGCGGGCGACATGAGCCTCGACCGGCTGGCGGATGTGGCCGCGCTCAGCCGGTTCCACTTCGCCCGGGTGTTCCGGGCGGTGACCGGACGGACGGTCAGTGAAACCGTGCGGCGGATCCGTATGGGCCGTGCCGCGGTGGCGCTGTGCTACAGTTCGCGGCCGATTGCCGAGATTGCCGCGTCGGTCGGTTACAGCGACGTCACCTCCTTCACCCGGGCCTTCGCCGAAACCTGCGGCCTGCCGCCCGGGGCGTTTCGCGAGAAGGGGCAGTATCGCCCCGAATACGTGACCCTCAGGACAGGAGAACCGGACATGACCCACACCGAAACCCCGACAAACCCCGACCCCGCCCCCGTCAGCATCCGCGAGATGGACAGCCGCCGCCTCGCGGCGCTGGAACATGTCGGCCCCTACAGCGAGACCGGTGAGGTGCTGACCGAACTCGGCACCCTGCTGGCCGCGCGCGGGCTGATGCAGAAGGCCGGCGCCATGGTCTGCCTCTACCACGACGACCCCGACAATGTGCCGGCGGAGAAGCTGCGGATGCACGCCGGCTACGAACTGCCCGAAGGCGAGGTCGCCCCGCCGCTCGAAGAAATCGTGCTGCCCGCGGGGCGCTACGCGGTGATGCGCCACACCGGGCCCTATTCCAGCCTGCATCTGGCCTATCGCGCCTTCTTCGGGGTCTGGTTGCCGCAATCGGGCGTAGAGCCCGGCGACTCGCCCTGTTTCGAGACCTATCTCAACGACCCGGCCGATACCCCGCCCGACCAGCTCGTCACCGAAATCTGGATGCCGCTGAAATGAGTTTTGCGGGGCCGTCCGGGGAAGACCGGGCGGCCCCACCCCGCCCTGTCTCGCACCGAAAGCCCCGGCAGAAACACCGGCCGCGTGGCCGGCCGCTTGCACAAAGCGCCAGAAGCCCTCTTGACCTGGAGCGCGCTCGAACTCGTAGAATCGGCTGCGTCTTGATGAGAAACAGGGTGTCATGAAAATCGGCGAACTGGCGAAACGCTCGGGACTATCGGTCCATACGATCCGCTATTATGAAAAGATCGGATTGTTGCCTGCCGCGGATCGCGATGCTGGCGGGCGGCGCGACTATGATGAAACGATCCTGGTCTGGATCGCGTTCGTCAACCGTCTCAAAACCACCGGCATGCCGATCCGCGAGATGCTGCATTATGCGCAGCTTCGTGCGGAGGGTGACCATACTGCTTCCGAGCGGCGCATTCTCCTGGAGCAGCACCGCGACAGGGTGCGCGCAAGGCTGGCCGATCTGCAAGCCTGTCTTCTCGTCCTGGACTCCAAGATCGACATCTATCTTGAGGCGGAAAAGGACGCAAACCAATGACGATACAAACGAATCCATCCCCCGAAACAAGGCTGGAGCGCGGCCGGCGCGCGCTTGATGCAATTGATGGCACGGCTGGCCGAAAGGTCGTGGACGCGCTGGCCGGTATCGCGCCGGATTTTGCCACCTACCTTCTTGAATTCCCCTTTGGCGATATCTACTCGCGCCCCGGCCTGTCATTGCGCGACCGGGAGATCGCTACCATTGCCGCGCTCGCGGCCACGGGCACGGCCCGGCCGCAGCTTCAGGTGCATATCGGGGCCGGGCTGAATGTGGGGCTGTCGCAGGAGGAAATTACTGAGATCCTGATGCAGATGGCCGTCTATGCGGGGTTTCCGGCAGCTTTGAACGGGCTGTTTGCTGCAAAGGAGGTTTACGCAGCACGTGGTCTGGACAAGGCGACAAGCGAAACATGAGACCAGGCCGCCGTACAGATACCCGCAAGGATGTGGCGCTTGCCGACCCCGATCTGCTTTGCCATTGCCCGACAGGCGGGTGCCCGCATCTGCCGGAAAAGGTGCCATTGCTGCCGGGGTTGCCGGCTGCCCCGACGGTCGGCGTGATGCAACGGTCTTCCTGCCGGCCATCCTCTCGCAACATTGTGGGGCGCATCCCAGACCATGCCGCGCCTGCGTGACCTTTGCTTCAGGCCGGGGTACGATACCGGCGTCAGGCCGAGAGGACGCTTCCGTTGCAACGCTTCATCACGACAGCTGCGGTCATGCTGGGTGCTTTCGCGCTTGGCATTCTCCTTGTGATCGGCTGGGCGGTGCTGGTGACGGAGGCGGCGGATCTGGCCGACCGTTTCCGGCGTGCGCGCTGCCACTGGGAGGAGACCCTGCCGGTCACGATCGCCGGAAACCGGTTCGTGATCGCCGCGACCCCCCGGGTGATGCTTCACGCCGGAGACCGCTGGATCGGCGGCGAAGAGGTGAGCGGCTATCGTCAGCGGGAGCAGCGTTTTGGCTTTTGTCTCAATGGCTTGCCGCAAGGCCCGCTGCCGGTTCAGGCGATAACCGTCGGGTTCGATACCGCCCGCGGTTTTGCCACCCGTGCGGGCCTCCCGGAGGTGGAGGGGCCTTTGATCGAGATCGGTGCGCCGGAGCTTTTCCTGCCTGACGCGCCACCTCCGCTTGGCCGCTCGACCGAACTTCTGGTCTATCACCGCAACGAGGACTTCGGCTGGCCGCGGATGGTGACCGAAGGGATTGGCCGCGACGGGTTCCGCATCGGGGCCACCTGCCGCAATGCTTCGATGAGCGAATGGCTCTGCGATGTCAGCGTCCACGATACCCGCGCCAATCTCAGTTACCGCTTCGAACGTCTGGTCGTGGAGGCCGCGGGTTTCCACGGACGGCCGATGCCGACAGCCTTCAGCAACGTTGCCCGCGGGATGCGCGCGCTGGGCGAAATGCTGAAGGCGGATGCGGTGGCCGTGCAGTAAGGCCGGCCTCTCAGGGGAGCGGACAGGGATATGCAGGCGACGGCGATTGTCGTGCACCGCCCGACGCAGGCCCTCGCAGGAAGGGGCCGTTCTCACAGATTCTGGCGGCTGCTTCGCAAAGATGAGAGCGGAAACCGACAGATCTGACTTGAAATTCTCTGCCTCTCAATCATCATCGCGCTGATTTCGAACGCGAATTTCAATCCTCAACGGTGCAAGTGAAGTGGACTTCGTTCGAGAGCGCAGGCTTGCCTGCTGTGAACCACGAAGTGGTAGGCTGTGCATCCTCTGGCACTGCGTGTCGGTTATTGACGGCCTCATCTCCGGCAGCTGTATATCCGGCGCGAAAACGCCGGAACCAGATGCCCCGCAGGTGCGTTTCGAAAAGCCGCGCCGCTTTGTCCATTTGTCCGGAAGTCCATTAGTCCGGAATTCCGGACTAATGGACTTCGGAGACCGGAAATTCTCATTCAATGCCAAATCGTTATACGGTTTTCAAAACATGAATCCCGTGCCGCGCGCCGCTCAGCTTCCCCAATCCGCCGCCTGCATTTCCCGCAACCGCGAGGCGGTGCGTTCGAATTCGAAACTGCCCTCGCCCTCGACGTAGAGATATTCAGGCTCCGTCGCCGCCGAGGCAATCAGCTTCACATGCGCCTCGTAGAGCGCATCGACCAGAGTCACGAACCGCCGCGCCTCGCTGAAATTGCTGCGTCCGAGCTGGGGGATGTTTTCGACGATCAACACCCGCACCGCTTCTGCGATCGCAAGATAATCGCCGGGGCCGAGGGGTTGGGCGCACAGGTCGTGGAAGCTCGCCCGCGCCACGCCCGACACGACCTCCGGCAACACCACGTCGCGCCCCTTTACCCGCAACACCATCTCCTCCGCCTTCTGGCCGACCAGGAACCCCTGCCAGATCGCTTCGATCCCGTCGCGCGCGGTCGGTCCGAGCGGGGTGAAATAGCTCTGTGTCGCCACCAGCCGGTCGAGCCGGTAGTCGGTCGGGCTGACCAGCTCATGCACCACCAGTTTTTCGCCGAGCATGTCGATGAAGGGCAAGAACAACTGGCGGTTGAGGCCATCCTTGTAGAGATCCTTCGGCGGCCGGTTCGACGTGGTCACCACCACCACATTGGCGGCGAACAGCTTTTCGAACAGCCGCCCGACGATCATCGCATCGGTGATGTCGGTGATCTGCATTTCGTCGAGCGCCAGCAGGCGGAGGTTGTCGGTCAGCGCCTTCGCGACCGGCTCCAGCGCATCCGCCGCGCCGGCCTCGCGTGCCCGGTGCATGCCCTCGTGCACCTCCTGCATGAAGGCATGGAAATGCACCCGCCGTTTGCGCGCGATGCCGAGATGGCCGACGAAAAGGTCCATCAGCATCGACTTGCCACGGCCGACGCCGCCCCAGAGGTAGAGCCCCATCGGCACGTCCTCGGGCTTGTGAAACAGCCCACCGAGAATGCCGCGGCGTTTGAGATGGGTGGATTCGAGGTGATGCCGGATGTCTTCGAGCATCGGCAAGACGATGATTTGCGCCGGATCGGGGCTCAGCTGCCCCTCGGCGACACGGCGGTTGTAGATGTCCTGAAGCGTGTCGGTCATGGGGTTTGCATACCCGCCCGCCGCGGCGTTGAGAAGGGTCAAACCGGCAGCGCCGTGGTCTTGAACACCGTCCGGAGCGCGAAGCTCGACTGCATTCCCTGCACGCCGGGGAGACGCGCCAGCTTGCGGCGGTGGATGCGGGCGAAATCCTCGGTGTCTTCGGCGACCACCTTGAGGAGGTAGTCCGATTTGCCTGCCATCAGGTGGCATTCCAGCACCTCCGGCACCAGCGCCACCTCGCGTTCGAAAGCGTCGAGCACCTCATCGGCCTGACCGGCGAGGGCAATCTCGACGAACACCGTGGTGGCCTTGCCCACCCGTTTCGGGTCGCACATTGCCACATAGCCGCGGATGTAGCCCTCCTGCTCCAGCCGTTGCACCCGCCGGTGACAGGCCGACGGCGAGAGGTTGATGCGGTCGCTGAGGTCGGCGTTGGAAATGCGGCCATTGGCCTGCAATACGGTCAGAATCCGACGATCCGTGCTGTCGAGCGCCATTTGGGTGAAGATCCTTGCGTGTTTTCTGGATTTAGCCGCAGTTTCTCCCATCAATCCAGCCCGGGGCAAGGAAAATGCGAATCCATTCGCGCCCCATACCCGGCAAGCTCTCCCCCGAAAGGGAGGACAGAACATGCTCATCGGCTGCCCGAAGGAAATCAAACCGCAGGAATTCCGTGCCGGGTTGACCCCACGTGCCGCGGCGGAAGCAATCGCGCACGGGCATCGGGTGGCGATCGAGACCGGCGCCGGGGTGGGGGCTGGGTTCCCCGACGAGGATTACACCGATGTTGGCGCCGAGATCGTCGGCACCGCAGCGGAGATCTTCGCCCGCGCCGATCTGGTGGTGAAGGTGAAGGAGCCCCAGGCGGTCGAACGGGCGATGCTGCGCGAGGGCCAGATGCTGTTTGCCTATCTCCATCTTGCGCCTGACCGGGACCAGACCCGGGAGCTCCTTGAGAGCGGGGTCACCGCGATCGCCTATGAGACCGTCACCGATGCTGCCGGTCACTTGCCGCTGCTGGCGCCGATGTCGGAAGTGGCGGGCAAACTGGCGCCGCAGACCGGGGCCTGGACGCTTCAGAAGGCCAATGGTGGTCGTGGTGTACTGCTTGGCGGTGTGCCTGGCGTGGCGCCTGCGGAGGTGGTGGTGATCGGCGGTGGGGTGGCTGGCACGCAAGCCGCGCGGATCGCCGCGGGCATGGGCGCCGATGTGACCGTGCTCGACACCTCGCTGCCGCGTCTGCGTCAGCTTGACGATTTCTTCCGCCACGAGTTTCGCACCGACTATGCCTCCCCCGCATGGACGGCCGAAAGCGTGGCGCGGGCCGATATGGTGATCGGTGCGGTGCTGGTGCCGGGTGCGACCACGCCCCGGGTGGTGACCCGCGACATGCTCGCGACCATGAAGCCGGGCTCGGCGCTGGTTGATGTTGCCATCGACCAGGGGGGGTGTTTCGAAACCTCCCGTGCGACCACGCATGAAAATCCGGTCTACGAGGAAGAGGGGATCATGCATTATTGCGTGGCCAACATGCCCGGCGCGGTGCCGCGCAGTTCCACCCTGGCGCTTGCCAATGCGACGCTGCCCTTCCTGCTGGCGCTGGCTGACAAGGGCTGGCGCCAGGCTTGCTCGGACGATCCCCACCTGCTCAACGGGCTCAGCATCCACGCAGGCCACCTGACCTGTGCTCCGGTCGGCATCGCGCAGGAGATCGACGTGTTGAGCCCGGCGCTTGCACTGAAGATCTGACATTGGAAAGGGCGGTATTCAGGCCCTATCGGGGCGCAATCCATACCCGCCGGCAGATGGGTGGGGGTGTCGGAACGGGGTTTCGGGAAACCGGCCGGAAACACCCTCTCTCTCCGTCAGAGGGGGGCTGAAGGTTACTTGATTCCCCGGCCTCCATGATGGAATGTGCCGCGAGCGGAAACGACAAAGAGACGGATCGGGCGGACGAGCCGGCGCAGCAGGAAGCTGCGGGAGGGGTCACGGGGCCCCGTGAGCAAAGCCGGGTCATTTCCGGCTCGCCCGGATGTTCCGGCCGCTCGCGGTTTCCGGATGCGGCTCAAGGATTGCGGTCAGAACATGTCTTCTCAAACCCAGCCCGATCTGCGGGCCATCATTCTGCGATCTGTCGGTGGCGGAACCGGCATTCACGCCATTGGGGCGTTTCTCGGCTTTCTTGTCGGCATCCAGTTGGCGCGCGGTCTCGGCGCTGACGGCTACGGCGTCTACGGCTCGGCGGTTGCGGTCGCGCGTCTGGGTGCGACCGGGGCATCCGGCGGGCTGAATGTGCTTTCGATGCGCGATGTTTCCGTATCTCTCGCCAGTTCCGACGTGGCGCGGGTCAGGCGGTTTCTGCTCTGGTCAACACGCCACATCGCGGTGTTTGCATTTCCCATTTCGATCCTCGCGGCGCTGGTGTTGCGGTGGGTGATCGGCACCGGGGCGGATGTGGCCGTCGCCGCGGCCGTTCTGGTCTGGATGCTCGCGGTGATTACGGCGCTGGGCGGCTTTTTGCGCGGGTTCGGGAGTATCCTCCTCGGTATGGCGATAGAGGCTGCAATCCGCCCGGCGGCCTTTTCGGTGCTGTTGTTTCTTGCCGCGATCCTCGCATTTTCGCTGACGCCGGCTGCCGCCCTCTGGCTGACTGTCGTGGCGCTGGGCCTGGCAATGGCCTTCAGCCTTCGCAAGGTCGGGTCGGTTCTGCGCCAGGCGCCAACCCCGGCTGTTGCCGGTGAGGCAAGGCGGTGGTTCAACGCGACACTGGCCATGCGCCTCACCGTGATCCTGGCCGTGGTCGGGGTTACCGGCCCGCTGATCCTCGTTGGTGCTCTGAGTTCCATGGCAGAGGCGGGAACGTTCAGGCTGGCCGTCTCGATAACCACCCTTGGCGGAATGCTTGGGTCGGTGACCCACCAGGCGTTTACGCCGCTGTTCACCCGGATGCACGCGCAAGGCGAGGTTGACAGGATGCGCAAGCTCGCCGCCATTTCGGTACTGGTCATGGCAATACCTCCAGCCATGCTGTTCGGGCTGACGCTGGCTTTCGGAGACTGGGCGATCGGCGGGGTGTTTGGTGAGGAGTTCGTGCCTGCAACCGTCCCGACGGCGATCCTGTTCGTATCGGCTCTGTTCTATGCCCTGGGGGGGGTCTCGCAGTCGGTCCTTCAGATTCAGCACGCGGAAAATGCCGTAAATATCGCTTCCACCACTTCGGTCGCGGTCACACTGCTGCTGTGCCTTGTGCTGATCCCGGAATCCGGTCCGGTGGGGGGGGCACCTGGAGCCGCGATTGCCATCACCGCCGGGATTGCCGTCCGGAGCATCGTGATGTCGGTGCTGTGCTACCGGAAAACCGGAATCGACGCCTCCATCGTCGGGGCCGTGGCCTTTCTGCCAAGGGCTTTGCGAAAATGGAAAGACAACCGGCTTCCCCCTGCCGCCGGAGACTGAGGCGGGTTCACCCTCGTGGCGGCTGCTGCCAATCCCTGTGAAGGAGACCGGAGGGCGCATTGCCTTCCGCCGCGAACCCCCGGAAGGGCAACGAACAGGGGCCGAAGGGCTTGCCGTGTCAGAAGTAACTTCGCACCAAAGCTCCCGAAACAAGGGTCCAGCCGTCGGCAACCACGAAGAACGCGAGCTTGAACGGCAGCGAGACGATCGCGGGCGGGACCATCATCATCCCCATGGACATCAGCACCGCCGCAACCACGAGGTCGATGATGAGGAAGGGCAGAAAGATCAGGAAGCCGATCTGGAACGCCCTCGAGATTTCGCTGAGAAGGAAGGAGGGCACGAGCACCGAGAGCGGCGCGTCGGGGCCGGCGGAGATGGTTTCGGATCCCTCGCGCAGGGACGCGAGCGCGTCGAAGGTTTCACCGTCGACCCGCGCCGCCATGAAACCGCGAAACGGGACGAGCGCGTTGGAAAACGCCTCTTCAAGCTCCATTTCGCCGTTTGCAAAAGGCTCCGCCCCGGTTTCCCAGGCCTCGGTGAACACCGGCTCCATCACGAAATAGGTGAGGAACAGAGCGAGCGAGATGATCATCATGTTGGGCGGTGCCTGCTGCAACCCGATGGCCTGACGCAGAATTGAAAGTGTGGTGACAATGAACGGAAAGGCGGTGATCATCACCGCAAGCCCCGGCACCAGGCTCAGGAGCGTGATCAGCACGATGAGCTGGATCGAGCGGGTTGCCAGGCTGCCGCCGCCCTCGCCGAAAGAGATCGAAATATCCTGTGCCTCTGCCGGCATGGCGAGGCAGAGGAGCACCAGGGTCAACACTGCCGTGAAAGCGACACCCCGGGGAAGCTGGTGCCTGACCATGGCTCAGAGCCCCGCCTTGAGGTCGGCGACCTCGGTGAGGCGGACGGCCAGCTGACCGGAGCTGTCACCCTCGATCTCTTCGAGCTCGCCGCGTGCAATCAGCCGGTCGCCGACATAGAGCTCGACCGGATCGGTGACCTTCTTGTCGAGCGGCAGGACCGAATCGGGTTTCAGCCGCAGCAGATCGCGGATCACCGGCCGGGCGCGGCCGACCGAAATGACAATCTCGATCGGAACCTGGGTGAAGGGATTGGCGGCGGTGTCGTCCTCGAGGCCATGGGGGAAATCATCCATTGTGGAAAGCCTTTTCGTTGAGTTCGTAAAGCCCGTTGATCGCGGTTCCGATACGGTCGATCGCGCTGGCGAAGTCGATATGGCGCTCGGTCTTGCCGGACCGCAGGAAGACCTGGCCCGGTGCCAGTGTCGGTTCCTCGACGAGTGTGAAGGGCACGGTGCTGCCCTCGCCAAGCAATTGCTCCAGCACCGGCCGGCTTTGCGGCGCGACCACCACCTCGATCGGCGTATCGGCGGCCACGGTGGCAAGAGGCAGGAGTTCGTCGATGATGGTCTGGCCCAGGGTTTCGGCCACGAGCCTTGGCAGTACCCGCTCGACCATGCCCGACAGAAGCGGCTCCAGCGCCTGCATGACGTGGGACCGGGCTTCGTGGAAGGTGAAGCCGAGATCCTGGAGGTTGCGGGCAAACTCGGCGCCGATCCGTCCCTGTTCCTCCGCTTCGGCGCGAACCGCGTCGTCCCACCCGGCCTTGTAACCCGCCTCGTAGCTCTCAAGCCGGGTCTGTTCCAGCATGTCCCGGGTGATCGCAGGCTCTGGCGGGGTTTCGGATACCAACACAGTGGCGGGCTGGCCGGCCTGGGACTGAGGTTCGCCATGGAGCGGCTCGGAGAATTCCTCCAGCAGGAGTTGAAGGCTCATCACATTGTCTCCTCCCGGTCATCTTCCATCCAGCCGCGCAGGATCTCGACTGTCTCGGCCTGACGTTCCTCGATCAGGGCGCGCAGACGTTCGACCGGATCGGCGCCGCCCAGGGCGGGAAGATCGGGCAGTTCGGCGGTGCCGAAATCGAGATCGGAGACCACGGCAAGATCGTCCCCCGGCAGCGCGCCGCCGTCTTCGATCTCACCGGTAAGTGCGGGCAGTTCGCTGGCGCCGGGCATGGCCTCCGTAGCGGGGGCGGGAATAGCGGGCAGCGGTACCGCCCGCGACGAGAAGATCGGCCGCAACACGAACAGCCCGAGCACCAGCGCGACCACGGCAAGGGTTGCAAGGCGGATCAGCGCCATTGTGTCGAACTGAAGGGCGGCAAGCACCCCCCCGGCCGCCTCGGAACCTTCCACGGCCAGGGGTTCGAATTCGAGAGAACGGATGGTGATGCTGTCGCCGCGCGTTTCGTCATAACCCACAGCGGAGGCCACGAGGTCATGCAGCGCGGCAAGCTCTTCCTGGCTGCGCGGCTCCCAGGTTGGCGCGCCGTTCGCATCGACCCCGCGAATCCCGTCGACCAGAACGGCAACGGAGATGCGGCGCACGGCACCCGGTGCGCGCAGGATCTCGCGCGTCGTTTCGGGCACTTCGTAGTTGATCCGTTCGCGGGTCTCGGAATTGTTGGAGGAAGACTGTCCGCTGCCGCCATCGGCGTCGCCTGCCGGCAGGTTCGAAGCGACCGTCACGCCGCCGGCCTGCGAATCGCTCGCGGCGGTGCTGCTTTCCTCGGTCTCTGAGGCAATCGCCACGCGGCCATCGGGATCGAAGGAACGTTCGAATATCTTCTCGCTTTCAGTCGCGCGGTCGATCGCCACTTCAACCACCGCATTGCCATAGCCGACCCGCGCCTCGAGCAGGCGTTCGACATTGTGGCGAAGTCTGTTGGCACGGTCTTCCGTTTCACCGGCGGCCCCGGATGCCTCATTGCCGGAAATCACCAGTCCGCCACGGGCGTCGATGACCGAAACATTCTCCGGCGAAAGCCCAGGGACAGCAGAAGAAACAAGATATTTCAATGCCTTGGCGTGACTTGCCGAAAGTGTGCCATCGGCGGTCGCGACGGTCACGGAAGCCGAAGGCGCGCTGCGGTTGCGGAAGGTCTGCGGGTTTGGAATGGCGATATGCACCCTTGCCGATCGGATCGCCGGAGCGGAGACGATGGTGCGGGCGAGTTCGCCCTCCTTGGCGCGCCAATAGGCGGCGTCGAACATCTGTGCGGTGGTGCCGAAACCCGACAGCCCGTCAAGCAATTCGTAACCTTTCGAGGAATTGCTGGGCAGCCCCTCGGCGGCAAGCGTCATGCGCAAGGCGTCGCGTTCGGCCGCGGGCACGTGAATCGCGCCGCCGCGCACTTCGGTTACCACACCGCGCGCTTCGAGCGCCTCGATCACTTCGCCGGCCGGTCCCGGCTCCAACCCGGCATAGAGCAGTGCCATCGACGGCTGGGCGGCCATGCGGGCAAGGCCGAGCACTGCGGCAAACACCCCCAGCGTTGCCCCGACGACAATGATTCTCTTGCGCAAATCGAGGGCGTTCCACACCGCCAAGAGCTGCTGCACGACGTTCTCCCTATCTGAGCGGGCTTCTGCCCCCGTCGCGAGTCACTTTCTCCGATTGCGATTAACAATTGGTTAGCTCCTGCCGGTTTATAAACGATCCGAACGAAAGGACTGCACATGGCCGAAGAACAACTTCCCGAACAGGACACCGGAGAAAACGCGCCGAAAAGGAAGCCCGGTCTGCTGATCGGCCTGCTGCTGGCGCTTGCTCTTGGCACCGGTGGGTTCTTCGCCGTTTACTCGGGGATGGTCCTCGCAGAAAGCGCACCGCAGGCAGAGGCGGGGCTTGAGGAAGCGCCGGTTCCCGACGCGTTGGCGCCGGTCGCTTTCGTGGCGCTCGATCCGCTGGTGATCTCCATCGGGCACGGCGCGGGCGCGCGGCATTTGAGATTCAGGGCCGAGCTCGAGGTCACACCCGGGGCGGAAGCAGATGTCACACAACTCACCCCGCGGGTGATGGATGTGCTGAATTCCTACCTGCGCGCCGTCGAACTGGCCGATCTCGAAGATCCGTCGGCGCTGGTCGGGCTTCGCGCCCAGATGCTGCGCCGGATCCAGCTGGTGGCGGGCGAGGGACGGGTGCGCGACCTTCTCATCATGGAATTTGTACTGAGCTGAGGCGGCGCCGGAGGAAGAACGGAGGAAGACATGGAGCAATTCGTGACATTGGTATCGGACATTCTTCTCGGTGCGGGGGCATTCGGGGCGGCAGTCTATTGCTGGGTGCTTTCGCAGCGCCTGAAACGTTTCAACAACCTCGAAAACGGGGTTGGCGGGGCGGTTGCGCTTCTGTCGGCGCAGGTCGACGACATGACCAAAACCCTCGATCTTGCCCGCAAGGCGGCCAGTCATTCGTCGGAGACCCTGACGGCGCTCACCGAACGGGCTGAAACCGCGTCACGCAAGCTCGAACTGATGCTGGCGGCGCTCAACGATCTGCCGGATGCGCCTCCGGCTCAGGTCGGGCCGGTGTCGTCCGCCGAACCGCCTGAGAAACCGAGCCCGGCGCCCGAGCCGGTTTCGATGCCCGAGGTCGAGGCCGAGGCCGCGCAGGACGCGGCCTGGGTCGCGGCAGCCGCGGAAGCGCCGGGCGCGGGTGAGGAAACACCGTTGTTCCTGTCGCGCCGGGCGCGGATCGGAGGGGTTTCGGGATGAAGCGGCCTGACAAGCTGACGGGTGTTTTCAAACCGCGTGGCGGCAAACCGGCGCCGCGCCGGCGTGGCAGCCGCAACGGGCTTCTGGCGATCGCGGCGATGCTGGCGCTTTCCGGCCTGTTGCGGCTGGGAGGCGGAGCGGGAACAGCCCTTGCCAGTGTTTCCGAAACAGTCGGCCGTGAGGCTCCGGCGCAGGAACCGGCAAGCTGCACCACGGCTGACGACATCGCCCTGGTGCTGGCGGCGCTCGATGAGCGCGAGGCGCGGGTCGCGATGCGTGAAACGGAACTCGAGGCCCGGATGCAGGCGCTGGCTGTCGCCGAGGTGCAGATCCAGCGCAACATGACGGCCTTGCAGGAGGCCGAAATCCGGCTTTCCTCGACCATGGCCCATGCCTCCACCGCCGCGGAAGAAGACCTCGACCGGCTCACGGCGGTTTACGAAAACATGAAACCCAAGCAGGCGGCACCGGTTTTTGCCGCAATGGCTCCGGAATTTGCCGCCGGTTTCCTTGGGCGGATGCGGCCCGATGTGGCGGCGGCGATCCTCGCCGGACTTGAGCCCGAGGCGGCCTATGCAATCACGGCCCTGCTTGCCGGGCGCAATGCCGATGCTCCGACGGAATAGGTTTTGTTCGCGCGAAACGCGGACAGGCGAAGGGTTTCTTAACCGGCGGGTGGCAGCATCGCCACTGGCGGAATCGATGCAAGGAGTGGCACAGTGATCGGGTTTGTCGGGATCGCGATGGTCTTCGTCATGGTGTTCGGCGGCTTCCTTGCCGCCGGTGGTCATCTGGACATCATCATGAAGTCCGCGCCGTTCGAGTTTACCATGATCGGCGGGGCCGCCGCAGGTGCCTTCGTGATCTCGAACGATGTTGCCTCGATCAAACGTACGCTCAGGGACATGGGCAAGGTCTTCAAGGGGCCGCACTGGAAGCCGGAGGATTACAAGGATCTGCTCTGCCTGCTTTTCGAGCTTATCCGTCAGGCACGGCAGAACGCAGTGGCGCTCGAGGAACATATCGAAGCGCCGGAAGAAAGCGCCATCTTCTCGAAATACCCGCGTATCCTGGAGGACAGGGAAGCCGTCGCGCTGATCTGCGATACTCTGCGCTCGGCCTCGATGAACTATGACGATCCGCACCAGGTCGAAGAAGTCCTGGAAAAGCGGATCGAGGCCAATCACGAACATGCCCAGCATTCGAGCCATGCGCTCCAGGCCATGGCCGACGGCCTGCCGGCGCTTGGTATCGTCGCGGCCGTTCTCGGTATCATCAAGACCATGGGCGCGATCGACCAGCCGCCCGAGATTCTCGGCAAACTGATCGGCGGCGCGCTTGTGGGCACGTTTCTTGGCGTATTCGTCGCCTACGGCTTCGTCGGACCCTTTGCCGCGAAGGTCAAGACAGTGATCGACGACGATGCCCATTTCTACCAGCTGATCCGCGAAGTGCTGGTCGCGAACCTGCACAATCATTCCATGAATATCTGCATCGAGGTCGGACGGCAGAACGCGCCCGGCCACGTGCGGCCAAGTTTTTCCGAACTCGAAGAGGCGCTTCGGGAGGTCAAGAAAGGCGCAGCATGAACAGTCTTGCTCGGTTCATTGTGGTATTGCTTGCATGCCTGCCCACGGCGGCAATGGCAGAAACCTTCCGTGTACGTTCCGGAGAGCACGAGGGGTTCACGCGACTGGTGATAGATTTCAGGGAGCGCGAGGATTGGGTGTTCGGGCGGGTCGATGGCGGTTTCGAGTTTCGTCCGTTTCGTGAGGATATCGGTTACCAGCTTGGCCGGGTCTACGACAAGATCGGGCGGAAACGGATCTCGGAGGTCACCGATCTCGGCCAGGGGCGGCTGTTTGTTGCGGTCGATTGCCACTGTCACGCTGTGACCAGCGCACTTGCCGACGGAAAGGTGGTGATCGACATCGCAAGCGGACCCGCGCCCCAACCGGGTGTCGGGGCCGATGCCGTCCTGCCCCCGATTGAAATGCACGCCGCCAGAGAGGCCGGTTTCACCGAAGAAGAGCCGGCCGTTTCGGTGCAAGCCGAAGCGGCAAGGCCGGTTGTTGTCAGCGATCGGGCCGGACTGCCTCTGACCTTTCCACGCGCCGGCGGAGAGAAACTGCCGCTTGCACCCGGGCCGGTCGCCGAGGGGCCGGCGCCTGATCCGGATACCTCCGGGCAGGCTACGCTTGCGGAAACGGATGATCGCGAGACCAGGATCGCGCGGACAGAGACCGTTCTGCTCGAGCAGATTGCACGGGCGGCGGCACAGGGTCTGCTCGAGGCTGACATGAGCGAGATCGAGGCAAGCGTCGCCGGGGCAAGACCGCAGACACCGGCCGTAGCCCCGCGTCCGGCAATCGCCCCGCCCCGTCCACCCGTCACCCGGCGGGGTCACATTGCGGTCGAGACCGGCGTCGACCGCGCGGTTGCGGGGGGGAACCGGAAATCTGGCGAAACAGCTGAAGGTGAGGCCTGCATGGACCCCGCCTATTTCCAGATCGCCGATTGGGGTGGCGAGGTCGCCAACGGAGCCAACATCGGTGCCTATCGTTCCCATATTGTCGGTGAGTTCGACATTGCTGATGCTGAGGGTGTGACAGCGCTTGCGCGCAACTATGTCTACATTACTTTCGGCGCCGAGGCCAAGGCGCTGCTGCGGCAGTATCCGGGCAGCGTCGAGCGGGCTGATCTTTTGTTTGCGATGGCCGAGATCATGGATGACGGCCATTCCACACAGGCGGAAACCCTTGTTGAACAGATGGGCTGCGACGGCGCGACCGCACTCTGGGCGACGCTTGCACAACGCGAATTGCATCCGGGTCAGACGATCAACCGGCATGCGGTCACCCTTGCCTTCGGCGCTCTGCCCCCACATCTGCGCCGCCACCTTGGACCGGACCTTGCCGACAAGCTGCTGGCTGCCGGCGACCGTGATACGGCAGAGCTTATCCGCGCCGCGATTGACCGTGCGGGAGCCGCGGCGGATGCGGACGCGGGGCTGCTTTCAGCGCGGTTCGACGCGGAAGACGGGCGGATCGAACAGGCCGAAGAAACGCTCGACGCGGTTCTGGCCACCGGCGATCCGGTTCTGCCGGAGGCGCTTCTGCAACGGGTGGAAACCACGCTTGCTGCCGGGGGGGCCGTTCCGGATGACATCATCGTCCTGCTCGACGGTATGGCGTTCCAGTTTCGTGGAACCGATCTTCAGCGGCAGATGACCGACGCAGGGATCAGAGCCCGGGCCTCCATTTCCGATTTCGCCGCGGCTTTCGATCAGCTTGAAACGGCGCAGGACGAGGGTCTGTTTACGGCAGAACGCGCTGTCGCACTGCGTGGCCGGCTGTTTGAGCGGCTTACCCAGGATGCCGCAACCCCCGATTTCCTCCGTCTGTCCTTGCCGCGGCTCGACACCTTGGCCGGGATTTCGGGCAATGTGCGTCATTTGCTCGCCGGGCGGTTTCTTGAACTCGGCCTGACCGGACCGGCGCGGCATGTGCTGTCTCAGAACGGCGCGCTGCCCGCGGAAACCGACCGGCTTCAACTGGCGCGTGCCGCGCTCATGGAACGCAAACCTGCGGTCGCAATTGGCTATCTCGCCGGGTTTGCGGATGCGGAAGCCGAACGGCTTCGCGCCGAAGCCCTGGATCTTGCCCGCGACCATGATGGCGCGGTTCTGGCCTTCGAAAGCCTGGGTGAGGCAGACCGGGCGTTGCAAGCGGCCTGGCGCGGCGGTCTGTGGTCCGAAGTGGCGACACGTGATCAGGGGCCGCTCGGTGCCGCGGCGCAGTTGATGGCCAAAAGGGAAGCCGCCTCTTCCGCAAGCACGGAAATGCCTGCCGACCAGCCCCCCCTGGGTGCCGCTCAGGCCTTGATCGACAACAGCCGGGCAACGCGTGAAACCCTCGAAGCGCTCCTGGAAACCATCACGGCGCCCGCCGGTGGTGAGACGCCGGTTTCGCCCGATTGAGGGGATTGCGGAAACCTTTTTTCAATACTCTGCACCTAGGCTGGCGGTGAAAGACGCAAGAATTGCGGTGGGAAGAATGCCTGCGAAACGAGATCCCGTTGCATACCCGATCCCGGGAGCGCGCCCGGCGGTCAGGCGGCCGCTGGCGCTTCGCTGGCTGGGACACCTGATGGCGCTGTACCTTTCGGCCTTTGTTGCCCAAACAGCGGTTGCCGCGGCGGACTGGTCGGTCGCCTGCGAACGGGCCGCCGTCGAAGCCGCGGCAGAATCGGGCGTTCCGGTCTCGGTGATGAAGGCGATTGCCCTTGTTGAAACCGGCCGCACCCGGGGAGGGCAGGAGCGCCCCTGGCCCTGGACCGTGAACATGGAGGGCAAAGGCATCTGGTTTGACAGCCGTGAAGCCGCGCTCGCCTATCTCTACGAGCATTACAAGCGCGGGGCACGGAGCTTTGACGTTGGCTGTTTCCAGGTCAACTACAAATGGCACCACGAGCATTTTGCTTCGATCTCGGAGATGCTCGACCCGTCGGCGAATGCCCGCTATGCGGCGGCGTTCCTGCAATCGCTTCGTACCGAATCCAGGGACTGGACAGAAGCGGCTGGGGCATATCATTCGCAAACGCCCGGGAAGGCCGAGCACTACAAGGAAAAATTCGCTGCCTTTCGGGGACAGTTCGAACATGAAGACGGCCGGCCGCTGGTTGTGATGCCTCCGTTGCGCGCGGTGGCCGTGCAGGAGCCAAGGATGGATTACCCGCTTGCCCCCCGGGTCAATACCTATCCGCTGTTGCAGGGCGGTGGGCAGCCTGCGCTTGGGAGCCTCGTTCCGCTTGCACAACCCACCGGCACGGGCGGGCTTTTCGCGCGTGACATGGAACCGGAGGCAGGATGACACCGGCGCTGGCGCAGATTTTCCGACCGACGATCCTTCTCGCCCTCGCGCTGATGGCGGTCATCGTGATGATGATCCTGCCGATGCCGTCCTGGGTGCTCGACACCGGGCTTGCCGCGTCCTTCGCGCTGGCGATCCTGATGTTCACGGTCACGTTGTTCATCGAACGGCCGCTGGATTTCTCGGCCTTCCCGACGGTGCTGCTCGCCAGCCTCATGCTCAGGCTGTCGCTTAACGTTTCTTCCACCAAACTCATCATTGGCAACGGCCATACCGGTACCGCGGCGGCAGGTCATGTGATCGAGGGGTTTGCCAATTTCGTGATGTCGGGCAGCGTGTTTCTCGGGCTGGTCGTGTTCCTGGTGCTGTTGATCGTGAATTTCATCGTCATCACCAAGGGAGCCGGGCGGATGGCCGAGGTGGGTGCGCGATTTGCGCTCGACGGGATGCCGGGCAAGCAGCTGGCGATCGACGCAGATGTTGCTTCCGGTGCGATCACCCATGAGGAGGCCAAGGCGCGGCGCGAGCGCGAACAGCAGGAAACCACCTTTTTCGGCTCGCTCGACGGTGCGTCCAAATTCGTCAAGGGCGATGCGGTTGCCGGGCTGCTGATCACGATGCTCAACATCGTCATGGGGCTGATCATGGGGGTCGTCGTCCATGGCATGGATATCGGCCGCGCCTTCGAGACCTATGCGATCCTCACCGTCGGCGACGGGCTTGTGAGCCAGATCCCGGCGGTGATCATTTCCATCGCCGCGGCGCTCCTGCTGGCGCGCGGCGGGGCGACGGGCTCGACCGACCTCGCCCTGTTCACCCAGCTTGGCCGCTATCCGGCCGCACTTGGAACCGTCGCTGTGCTTCTTGGCCTGTTCGCGCTGGTGCCCGGCCTGCCCTTCGTGCCTTTCGTCATCGGTGCGACCGGCCTTGGGGCTGCCGCCTGGTGGGGACACCGCCAGGCCGCCGAACGGGAGGCGGCGGCCGCCCAGGCCGAGAGGGCGCCCGCAGCTGAACAGCCTGCGAAAGACAGCATTGGCGATGTGCTCGACCTCGACGACATTCATGTCGAATTCGCGACCGATCTCGTCGCGATGGTTCTGGACCCGGCAACCGGGCTCGATGCGCGCATCGTCAACATGCGAAACCACGTCGCTTCAGTCTACGGGCTGATCCTGCCCGAGATCCGGCTGACCGATGACCCGAGCCTGCCGTCCGGCACCTATGTGGTTCGGATCCAGGGGGTCGAGCAGGCGCGCGACCGGTTGCAGCCGGGCCGGGCTCTTGCCATCCTGACCGGCGGTGAGGTTGATCTGCCTGCGGGCGATGACGTGGACGAGCCGGTTTACGGTGCGCCCGCGCGCTGGGTGCCCGCAGAGGCGCAGGAGGAGGCCGCGCTCCAGGGCTGCACTGTGGTGACGCCTGCGGAAGTGCTGGCGACCCATCTTCTCGAGGTCATGAAACGCAACTTTGCGCGTCTTCTCAGCCTTCGTGCGCTGCGCCGACTGCTCGACGAGTTTACCAATCTGTCGGACCCGGCCCGGGCCGAAGCCAATCAGCGTCTACTCGACGAGTTGGTGCCCGACCGCGTGCCGGTCGATCTGTTGCTTTCGGTGTTGCGGCTCTTGCTCGAAGAGCGTGTCTCGATCCGCAACCTGCCGCTGATTCTCGAGAGTATTGCCGAGGCCCGGCCGGTGTTTACCGCGCCGGAAGCGATCTGCGAACATGTGCGCCAGCGGCTCGGTTTCCAACTGGTGGCCGAACTCAAGCGGGACGACGGAACCTTGCCGCTGGTGCAGCTCGCGCCGGAATGGGAGGAGACCTTTCTTACCTACCAGACCGACGACGGCGCGCGCGCGGGCGATGTGGCGCTGCCGCCGGAGGCGTTCAACCGGCTCGCCAACGCGATTGCCGAGCGGATCGCTTCGGCGGGCGAGAAGGGGGTTTACCCGGCGGTTGTTACCTCGACCCGGCGTCGGCGGTTCCTGCGCATGGTGTTGACCGCGAAAGGTATCGCCAACCCTGTGTTTTCCTTCGAGGAAATCGGCACTGAGGCGCGTCCGGCCCTGGTCGGGATGGTCGCGGCATGAATCAGGCGATCGCAGATCTCTTCGCACTCGGCGAGGTTTGGGCTGCGGTCGCCTTTGCGGTGTTTTTGCGGGTCGGTGCGGCGATGGCACTGTTTCCGGCCTTTGGAGAACGGTCGGTGCCCGAGCGGGTGCGGCTGATGCTGGCGCTTGGTTTCACCCTCGTGGTCATTCCGGCCGCCGAACCGGTGCTTTCGCAAGCGGTCGACGAGGGTATCCGGCCAGTGACCTTTCTGCTTACCGAAACCCTCGCCGGGCTGGCGATCGGCATCGCGATCCGGCTGTTTGTGCTCGCGCTCCAGATCGCGGGGACCATTGCCGCTCAGGCGACGTCACTGGCGCAGATCTTCGGCGGCCAACATGCCGATCCGCAACCGGCGATCGGGCATATCCTGCTGATCAGCGGGCTTGCGCTGGCGGTGATGCTGGGGCTGCACGTCCGCCTGGCGGAGATGCTGATCCTGAGCTACGACGTTTTTCCGCCCGGCCGGCTTCCGGGTGCCGAACTGCTCTCCGGCTGGGGGCTTTCGCGGATCGTCCAGGCCTTTTCGCTTGGCTTTACCCTCGCCGCACCCTTTGTGGTGGCCTCGCTGGTCTACAATGTGGCGCTCGGTGTCATCAACCGAGCGATGCCGCAGCTGATGGTGGCTTTCGTTGGTGCTCCGGCAATCACCGCAGGTGGCCTGCTGCTGCTGTTCGCGACCGCGCCCCTTGCGCTTGGAATCTGGCATGATGCGATGGCCGCCTTTCTCGCCAATCCGTTCGGAGCCTGGTGATGGCCGACGAGGACGACGACAAGCAACACGAACCAACTCAGAAGAAGCTTGACGATGCGCGCAAGAAGGGCGAGGTGCCGCGCTCTGCCGACATGGGCACCGCGGCCTCTTACGCCGGGTTTCTCGCGGTGGCGACCGTTTTCGGCGCGGGACTTCTGAAACATCTGGGCGCCACGCTTGCGGGGCTCCTCGACCGGGCCGGGCCGCTGTCGGAGGAGGTGTTTTCCGGCGGCGGGCAAAACGTCTTCGGCAGGCTGATTGTAGACGTAAGCGCGCGTGTGGTGCCCTGGATTCTGGTGCCCGCGCTGCTGGTGCTGGCGCTCAACATTGCGCTGCGCAGCCTTGCCGTGGGTCCGGGAAAGCTGAAACCCAGGCTCAGCCGCATCAATCCGGTGTCGAACGCAAAAAACAAATTCGGCCGTTCCGGCCTGTTTGAATTCGCCAAGAGCTTCGCCAAACTCACGATCTATTCGGTGATTCTCGGTGTGTTTCTGTGGTCGGTTCTGCCGGAAGTGCTCGAAACCGTTGCACTGACGCCGGCACTGGTGACGGTCGTGCTTCTGAAACTCGGCGTGCGGTTCTTTTCGCTGGTGCTGGTTGTCGCCATTGTGATCGGTGGGGTCGACTACCTCTGGCAGCACGCCGAACACATGCGCAAGAACCGGATGTCGCGCAAGGAAATCATGGACGAGGCGAAAAGCAACGAGGGCGATCCGCAGATGAAGCAGCAGCGGCGCCAGAGGGGCTATGACATTGCCATGAACCAGATGCTCGCGGATGTGCCGGACGCGGATGTGGTGGTGGTGAACCCTGAGCATTATGCCGTGGCGCTGAAGTGGAGCCGGTTGCCCGGCGAGGCGCCGGTCTGCGTGGCCAAGGGGGTCGATGAGATCGCCGCCAGGATCCGCGAAGCGGCGATGGAGGCCGGTGTGCCGATCCACCGCGATCCACCTGCGGCGCGGGCGATCCATGCGACGGTTGGAATTGGCGAGGAAATCCGGCCCGAGCATTACCAGGCGATCGCCGCAGCCATCCGCTTTGCCGAAAAGATGCGCGGGCGGATGCGGGCGCGGGTCGGGCGTGCGGGTCGGGCGGAGAGGTGAGGATGCGATGGGCGATCAGTTGAAAATGCTCGAAACGCTGACCCGCATGAAGCTCGATGCCGAGCTTTCGAGGCTTCGCGATCTGTCCGAAGAAGTCCGCAGGCGGCGCGACGAGATCGCGGCACTCGGTTCGGAGGTCCGGGCGCGATCGGATGCCCTGAGCGCGGCCGATCCGGAGACTGATCTTGCCTTGCAAACGGGGCAGGATGCCCGCTGGCAGCTCTGGGTTGCCCGGGAGAGCAGCCGTCTTTCCCGCGCGGCGGCCGAGGTTTCTGCACGGCGTGAGGCGCAACGCAGGAAGGCGGAGCGTGCTTTTGGGCAGGTTCATGCGTTGGGCAAGATCCGCGAAATCGGTGCGGAAGAAAAACGTCTGTACGAAGCGCGGCGTTTGCAAGGGCAGGCGGGGCGCGGCGAAGCGGAATAAACCCGCCCGCCGGGCTGGCGCCGGTCACATGTCCTGCCTGGCGATATCTGTGATCACAATATCGAGCACGTTGTTGCCAAGCTCATTGCGGGCGGTCTCGAGCAGCGCGGTACGCAGTGTTGTCATCTTGGAACCGGCGGTGAAAACGCCGTCGAACCCGCCGGCATTGGCATGGCCCCACAGCACCTGGAGGAACCGGTCGCGCAGCTTGGGTTCGCGCTGGTAGATCCTGTCCGATCCGCCAGCCGGCACTTCGAGGCTGATCGACATGACCACCAGCGCAGCGATGTGCTCGCCCTTGACGACCGGCAGGACAAACTGGTTGTTCAGCTTGACGAAATCCGTCGCCGGTGCGCCCTCTTCGCCATGCGCCTCTGCGGTGGCGGTCAGGTGTCCCGCCCCGGTGAGCGCGGCACAATCGCAGGGGCAGGCAGCGTCTTCGGGAGCGTGGGATGCCGGCGCCGGGCGGAGCGCGAACCCCGCCCCCGCGCCAGCGCAGAGCCCTGCAAGGGCAATGAGGAGCGGCAGGAGTTTGCCAGGCATGGGGCGTTCCTCAGAAGGGCAGGACGATATCGGCGAATTGCTGGCCGTAGCGCGGCTGCTGCATGTCAGAGATCTGGCCGCGCCCGCCGTAGGAAATCCGGGCCGAGGCGATCTTGTCGTAGGGGATCTCGTTCTGGCGCGAGATGTCTTCGGGGCGCACAAAGCCGGTTACCAGCAATTCGCGGAGCTCATAGTTGACGCGCACTTCCTGGCTTCCCTGGATCTGCAACACCCCGTTGGGCAACTGACCGACGACCGTGGCGGCAACGCGCAAGGTGAGCTTTTCGTTGCGTTTGGTGGTGCCGTTTCCGGCGGAGACGCTGTCGGAGGAGGTCGAGACCCCGGGGGCGAGGTTGACCTTGCCCAGCGGGCCGAGCTGCGGGATGCCGAGCAGCGCGCCGATGGTCATCTTTTCCGAGCCCGAGCGTTTGCGCCCGGAGCTTGCCGAGACTTCCGCCTTTTCGTCGATCTCGATCACAACGGTCAGGATATCGCCCGCCTGTTGCGCCCGGCGATCGCCGAGCAGCGAGGAGCGGCCAGCCGTCCAGAGCGACGCGCTGTCGGAGGAGCGGCGGGCGGCAATGTCGCGCGGCATGGGTATTGTCGACATGGCAAGTGCTTCGCGGCCGCCATCGATTCCGGTCATCGCGGGTGGGCGGCCGATGTTTTCCAGCCGGTCGCCGCAGCCCGAGAGTGTGAGGGTGGCGAGCAGCAGTGCGGCCAGGGGGAAGAGTTTTGAAAACATGTGTCCCTCTCAGTTGGAAAGCAGTGTTTGGGGAGCGGTGCCGACGACAACGGTGCCGTCGTCCTGAACCCTTCCCGAGACTGTCTGGCGGGAGCCGAGATTCATCACCCGCACGATTTCGCCGGTACCGGCGCGGCCGAGCGAGCGGCCTTCGGTTGAAATGACCAGGCCGCCGGAGGCGTAGACCAGCGTCACCACCTGGTTGCGATCAACCACGGCCGCCTGGCCGATCTCGCCGGAACGTACCGGGCGCCCGGCGTAGATCGCGACCCGCGCTTCGGAGCCGATGACCTCTTCGAGGCTGGTATAGGCCCCCGCGACCTCGCCTTCGCTGAGGGTCACATCCGCCGCGGTGATCAGAGTCCGGGCGCGGATCGTGCGGGCCGCGAGTACGGTTTCCGCCGGCGCGGGAGTGGCAAGGGCGACCAGTATCAGGGGGGCAAGCAGGGTTTTCATCAGCGCACCTGGGTGGTTGCCGCGAGCATCTGGTCGGCGGCGGTGATAACCTTGGAATTCAACTCGTAGCCGCGCTGTGCCTCGATCAGATCGGTAATCTCCTTCACCGCGTCGACGGAGCTTTGTTCCTTGTAGCCCTGGCGGAGCGTGCCGGTGCCGTTCTGCCCGGGCACATCGACGGTGGCGGGGCCTGAGGCTTCGGTTTCGAGGAAGGTGTTGGAGCCGATCGCTTCGAGCCCCTGTTCATTGATGAACGTTGCCAGGGTGAACTGGCCGAGGAGCTGGGCTTCGACCTCGTCGTTGAAATAGGCGTAGATTTCACCGTTGGAGTTGATCGAGATCGCGCGGACATCGGTGGGGATGGTCACCTCCGGCACCACGGGGTTGCCTTCCGAGGTGACAATCAGCCCCTCGCCGTTGCGCTTCAGCCCGCCGTCGCGGGTGTAGCCGGAAATGCCCGAGGGAAGGGTGATTTCGAGGTAGCCCTTGCCTTCGATGGCAACGTCGAGTTCGCCCCCCGTCTGGGTGGGTGTGCCTTGCTGGATCTGCATGCTCACAGCCGCGGGCCGCACCCCGAGGCCGAGCTGCACCCCGGTGGGCAGGATAGTTCCGTCGGTGGCGTTGATCGTGCCCGGGCGGACCGCCTGCTGGTAGTGCAGATCGGCAAACTCGGCGCGGCGCGCGTTGTAGCCCGTGGTCGACATGTTGGCGAGGTTCTGGGATATGGTCTCGACCCGCATCTGCTGGGCCAGCATCCCTGTCGCTGCGATATGCAGGGCGCGCATGGTTTGTCCTTTCGCTAGCGGCCAAGGGCCTGGATGACATCGCGGACCCGCTGGTCTTCGCTTTCGAGGAAGGCCTGACCCTGCTCGTAGGCGCGCTGGATCTCGATCATCCGGGCAATCTCGCCGATCGGATCGACATTGGAGTTTTCCAGATAGCCCTGCATGATCCGGCCGCCTTCGATGACCGGCACCGTTCCGCCCGGGGCGGCGAAGCGGACACCGTCGCGGTGGCGCAGGTCGTTGGCGTCAGCCGGTGCCCAGAGGCCGATCCGGGTGAGGGGCTGGCCGTCAGCGGACATGGTTCCGTCAGCGGCAATGGCGATCTGGCCGGCATCGGTGGGGACGAAGACCGGTGCCCCGCCCGCGTCGAGCAGGCGCAAACCGTCCGGCGTCACCATGTCGCCCTCGGGCGAGGGGGTGAAACTGCCCGCGCGGGTGAGCAACTGGCCTTCGGCACCCTCGACCAGGAAGAAACCTTCGCCCTCGATCGCGAGGTCGAAAGTGCCGCCGGTGAAGCTCACCGGAGCCTGATCGAGCCGGGTGTCACGCACCTCTGCCGTGGCCATCGAAAGCGACGGATCCCGCGGAGCAAGGGCTGCGACAAATTCGGCGAAGATCACACCTTCGCGCCGGAAACCGTCGGTGGAGGCGTTGGCGATATTGTTGGCGACTGTGCGCATCTCGGCCACCAGGCCGGATTGCCGGGTAAGGGCGGTGTAGACGGCGTTGTCCATTCAACCCCCCGCGATCAGCGGCACGATGGTGCCCTGAAAATAGCTCACCAGCGTTTCCGACATGAACCCCATCGACAACCAGAACACCGCGAGTATGGCGCCGACCTTTGGGACAAAGGTCAGCGTCATTTCCTGGATCGAGGTCAGCGCCTGGAACAGGCCGACGGCAAGGCCGACGACGAGCGCGACCGAGAGGATCGGAAGAGAGATGACAACCGCCGTCCACAGCCCCCCGCGCAGGGTGTCGTAGAAGATGATCTCGTTCATGGCCTACACCGGCATCCGGAGGATTTCCTGGTAGGCTTCGATCACCTTGTTGCGAACCGTCACAGCGGTTTCGACCGCAAGCTCGGTCTGCGCGAGGGCCTGCACCAGCGAATGGGCATCGGCTTTGCCGGTCATCGCATCCTGGGCGGTTTGCTCCGCCTGTTTCAGCGTGTCGGCGAAGTTCTCGACCGTTTTGGCAATGGCTTCGCCGGCACCCGGGCCGGATTTCGGTTCCGGGGCGGTTGCTGGTCGGGTGGCCGCGTAGCTTTGCGCGGCAATGGCTGATTTCACGTCCATTCTGGACCTCCTAGCGTTTGAGCAAGTCGAGCAGGCTGTGCGTCATTTCCCGCGCCTGGCCGAACATCTTGAGATTTGCCTCGTAGCTGCGCCGCGCCTCACGCGCGTCAGCGAGTTCAATGACGAGATCCACATTGGATCCCTCGTAGTAGCCGGTTGCATCGGCCATCGGGTGAGATGGGTCAAAAACCCTGGGCAGTTCGGAGCGGTCGAGCCGGACCTTGCCGGACCGGACCCGTCCGGTCTGACGGCCTCCGTCCATGACCTGTTCGAAGGAGGCAATCTTGCGCCGGTACCCCGGTGTGTCGGCATTGGCGATATTTTCCGAGGTATGGCGCAGGCGGTCGGCCTGGGCCTGCATCCCGCTTACTGCGGTGAATCTGGCGGAAGAAAGAAGATCTGCCATTGCCATCACTTCCCGCTCGCGGCGGTGCGCAGCACTGTGAGCGCCGTCCGGTAGACCGCGAGTGCCTTGTCGTGATCGCCGAATGCCTCTGCGGCGGCAAATATCTCGTTTTCGATCGAGACATTGTTGCCGTTGGGGGATTCAGCGCCCGGCCGGTAGACTTCGCGCGCAGATGCCGAAAACCCCGTTTCGTTTGCAAAGTGATGACCTGGGCGGGTTGCCACGAGGCCGTCTGTGTGATCCTGGCCATAGGAAGCGGAGAATTCCGCGATATCTCGGGCGCGATAGCCCGGTGTGTCGGCATTGGCGATATTCTGTGCGATTACCGCCTGCCGCGCGGCACCATGGCGGGCCAGCGCGCTGGCCATCGAAAAAATATTCAGCTTTTCGTGCATCGGGGCTTCTCCCTCGATTTGTTTCAACCAAGCTTTAAGACCGATTCCTTTAGAAACGGTTCACGGGAAACAAGAATCGCGGAGAGTCGCATGGCCCAGATCGGGTTTGATCAGCTGACCGCCGAGATTTCGGCGATTTCACCAGCGCACGACGTTGGCCGTGTGGTGCGGATCGGACGTGGCAGTATCGAGGTGGGCGGGCTGAGCCGGGTCGCCGCCCAGGGCGATCTCGTGGAAATTGCAATGCCAGGGCAGGTGACGCGACGCGGTGAGGTGTTGAATCTGGCCGAGGATCTGGTGACCGTGCTGCCTGACGGCGACATCGAGGGGTTGCAGATCGGGTCGGCGGTGACTTTGCGCGGTGCCAACCAGATAGCGCCGGATGACGGGTGGATCGGTCGGGTGATCGACCCGATGGGGCAGCCGCTTGACGGGCGGCCGATCCTGCGCGGCACGCGGCCGCGCCCCCTGCGCGGGGTACCGATGAACCCGACCGAGCGGCGGGTTCTGGGCAAGCGGCTGGAAACCGGGCTGGCGGTGTTCAACACGCTTTTGCCGATTGTTCGCGGCCAGCGAATCGGGTTGTTCGCCGGGTCTGGCGTTGGCAAGTCGACCTTGCTCGCGAAGCTGGCACGCGGGGTGAATACGGATGTCGTGGTGATCGCGATGATCGGCGAGCGCGGCCGCGAAGTGCGTGAGTTCATCGAACGGGTGTTGGGGCCAGAGGGTATGAAGCGTGCCGTGGTGGTTGCGGCGACGTCCGATCAATCGCCGCTGGTACGCCGGCGTTGCGGCTGGACCGCGATGAGCGTGGCGGAGCATTTCCGCGATCAGGGCCGGCAGGTGCTGTTCCTGGCCGATTCGATCACGCGTTTCGCCGAGGCCCATCGCGAGATCGCGCTGGCCTCGGGGGAAGGAGCGGCGCTCCGCGGCTTTCCGCCATCGACGTCGCACCAGATCACCTCGCTTTGCGAACGCGCGGGCACCGGCATCAGAAGTGCGGGCGATATTACGGCGGTGTTTTCGGTTCTGGTATCGGGCTCCGACATGGAGGAGCCGATCGCCGATATCCTGCGCGGTGTGCTTGACGGCCATGTGGTGCTCGACCGCGCGATCGCGGAACGGGGTCGGTTCCCGGCGATTGACCTGCTGAAATCGGTCTCACGTGCCCTCCCAGGTGCGGCGAGCGAAGCGGAGAACACTCTGATTTCCGCCGCCCGGCAGAGGCTCGGGGCCTATGACCGTTCGGAGATGATGATACGGGCAGGGCTCTATGCGGCCGGGTCGGATCCGGCGGTGGATGTGGCGATCGAGAGCTTCCCGAAGCTTGATGCATTCCTCGCCGAAGACGAGCGCGAAAACACCGCCGCAAGTTTCCGCCGGCTGGCTGAATGCCTGAAGAGCGAAACCGGTGAGGAATAGTTCCGTTGGTTGGCGGTATTGTGCGCTATGGCCGGTTGCAGGGTTGGCAGGAGTCGGCCTGCCGTCGATACGAAGATTTACCGGCTTGCCCCGGAAAGAGGGCTTTCAGATCGCCTGAAGCAGTGTCAGCGCGATTGCACCCGAAGACATGCTTCCGGACAGATCGTTGATCTGGGAGCGGACCAGGAACAGCCTGTTGAGCTCTTCGAGCTTTTCCGGCTTGGCGAACTGGTCAATCTCACCGTTTCCGAAAACCGCAGTGGCTCGTTTGCGCATGATGCTGACCTGGTCGTCAATATCAAGGCCCGCAGTCTCTGCGGGGATATTGAGAGCGGTCTGGAACACTTTCAGCAACGGTTCGTTCCCAAGAACTGCATACCACTTTCCGTTGGCGGTGTTTTCTGCTCCGACGATCTTGCCAAGGTCGCGATCAAGTGCGAGCGAGAGCCGCATATCGCTATCCTGCTCGCCGACAGCAATCTCGAATTGCCTGGTATTGTAGCTCTTTGTTATCCTGTCCGGAAAATCCGAAAGATGGGTGTTCGGCGTGCTGAGGTCAAAACCGAAGGCTTCTGCGAGGGCGAGGTAGCGCTTGTCCACCATGCGGTTGGCAAAGCTGTTGCTGTTGAGCGAGCCTTCTTCCAGCACCTTCTGGATGAAGGCCTTGTTTGGAAGGTCTTCATCCAGGCCGAATGCTCCGAGCGCCACCTTGAGAAGCCGGTAGTCGTTTACCAGTTCTTCGGCGGATTGTATCTTGCCGATATTCTCGGCGAAATAGGTGGTATCACGCTCCAGGGCAGGTGCGGTTTCGAAGGCTTCCTGTTGGGCGGTGCGCGTTGCCTGGAGGAATTTCCAGCCGGGGACGCCGCCGAAGGGAATGATTGGCTGGAAACTCATCACTCAGGCCTTCCGGCGCGCGTTCAGCAGGCGTTCTTCGCGGGGCAGAAGCGTGCGCAGTGCTTTCAGGGCCTGATAGAACTGGTCATCAATGACCGCGTCGGTCGCCTTGTCGAGTTGCGCCCGGCTGTCATGATCGGTGAGCACCTGTGAAAGCTGCTCGATGCCGCGCAGGAGCTGGTGCCGCGCTTCGTCCTGGTCGGCATCACCGGACAGGACGAGTTGGGCAATGTAGCATACCCGGCGCACCGGCGTGTTCACCTCCTCCGGGTGGATCGCGTCGCGCAGTCTCAGGATGTTGGCACTGGGCGTGACGATGGAGAGCCGCGATCTGCGGTCTCCGTTCTCGATCACGGCACCGTTGATGAGCACCCGTTCCCGGGGGCCAAGTTTGAGGACCAGACCGCTCATGCCGCTTCCGCCCGTTGCCGGAGGCCGCGCATGACGGCGGTGTTGATTTCGACGAGCGCTTCGATCGTCTCGTCGCCACGCAGCACCTTGCGGCTGTGCTGGGTGGTAAACTCGGACAGGTAGAATATCCGGGCGCGGAGTTCGGCCGGCAGGCCGTTGTCCTGTTCGGCGACGTCGGCGGCGAGCATGGTCCAGAGCCTGCGGTTGAGGTGCAGAGCTTCGGCAAGATCGGGGAAGCCCGGTTCGCCCTGGATCGCGGCGGATTTGAGCCGGTGGGTGATGCGGGCAAAGGCTTCGTATTCGATGCCGCGCGGGGTTCTGATCGGGGCCTTGTTCGAGGCATAGGCCGTTTTGGCCATCTGGAGGGCGTTCACTGGAGATCCTTCCGGTAACGTATCTTGTCAGGCGACAGGGGGCGTGCGGGGCGCCGGTGTGGCGCCCCGCGGGTTGCCGGCTCCGGATCAGCGGAACAGCGACAGGATGTTTTGCGGCGCCTGGTTGGCGATCGAGAGCGACTGGGTGCCGAGCTGCTGCTGCACCTGAAGGGCTTGCAGGCGGGCAGAGGTCGCTTCCATGTCGGCGTCTACCATGGCGCCGATGCCGGATGTCAGCGAGTCCGACAGGGACGAGATGAAGTTGCTCTGCGTTTCGATACGCCCCTGGGCCGAACCGAAAGCGGCGGCCGCGTTGATCGACTTGCCGATCAGACCTTCAATGGCCGTCAGCGCACCCGTTGCACCGGAATCGGAGGTCACATCAATGTTCTGCAGCGCGCCCAGGCCACCGGTCGCGGCCGTGGAGCCCGGGGTGCCCCCGGTTTGCACGCGCACACCGACATTGATGGGATTCCCAACCCCACCACTGCCGTTGGTGATGGTGAACGTGTTGGCGGTACTACCGGTCCCCTGCACAACCGAATAGCCTTCGGCGGAATTGGTTGCCGCAGAGAAGAACGAGTTGATCTGTGCGGTCAATTGCTGCGCGACTTCGGCGGTACCGTCATTGGCGCCAGCGACATATTCGAATGTGCGTTGGGCCAGCGATGTCCCGCCACCTGCCACGTTGACATTCACATCATCCAGAACCACCTGGTAGCTGTGACCTTCGGCAACTTCCCCGATCGTGAATTGCAGGTTGGCGCCCTCGGCAATGGTGGCCGTTGGACTGCCCGGGTCGAATGCGTCGTCATTGAAGGTGGTGTTGTTGCCGCCCGCCTGCATGATTGCGTTCGCGGCGGTCTGATCGTCCGCATCGGTGGTGCCGAAGGTGGCTGCCGTCACCGGGGTGTTTACCGACAGGTTCTGGCGCTCCACCGAGATATGACGCGCGGTCACACCGCCCGCCGCGTCGCGATCCAGCGATGCGAGGACTTTCATGTCCGCGTCGCTGGAGCCGTTGATCAGGTTCAGGCCATTGAACTGGGCTGCGTTGACAACCGAGCCGATCTGATCGCGCAAGGCCGCGATATCCGTTTGCAGCTTTGAACGATCCACGTTTTCTTCCTGCGCGGCAACGATCTTGCCTTTCATCTGGGTGAGCAGATCGGTCACTGTTTCGGACGCCTTTTGCGCCACGGCGATGGTCGATTCGCCCAGAGAGAGGCTTTCCGAGATCCCCTTGAAGCCCTTCACGTCGGACTCCATGACCTTGGAGATCGCCCAGACAGCGGCGTTGTCCTTTGCCGACCCAACGGCTTTACCGGTCGAGATCTGCGATTGGGTTTCCTGCAAATTCGAGTTGATGCCCTTGAGCGTTTGCAGCGCGACCATGGCGCTCGTGTTCGTCAGAATGCTGGACATTCGTTCAGTTCCTTCAGTCGAATGGCGCCAGATTTCAGCGCCGGGTTAGAGGTCCGCCCGCTGAGGGCGGGTTCAGAGCCGTTCTGACCTCTGCGGATCCTGGATATTCCGATCCGCGCCACCCCCTCAGAGTGCGCGAACACCCTGAGGCTGAAGTGCCTAAAGAACAGTGAATAGCTGCGCTCGAAATATGTCGGATTTTAGTTGAAAGCGTGTCGGCATCTGGGTGCACCCCCTGTTTCACACCTGATGGTTAACGCCGCGCCGGGAATTGCCGAGCGTTGCGGCAGCGCCGTCGCGGCCGTAGGTCCGCAGGCCGGTTGCCGGGGTTTTCAGGGTTTCCATCCGCTTCGCGGCGGCCTTCAGGCCGCGTGCCGCGGCGAGCAGAAGCTGTTGATTGCGGTCTGCCTTGCGACGGAGCCGGGCGAAGGTTTCTGCATTGTCGCCGGAGCCGGGCAGGCGGGCGAGCAGGCGTTCCTTTTCGGCGCTCGCCCTGAGCAAGCCGTCGATTTCGCCGGCGAGAATCAGTTTGCGTTCACGGTCGAGATGGTCTTCCAGCGCGTCGGCTGCTGCGGTGAGACTAAGCATTGCCATCGGCGCGCTCCTTCAGGGCTTCGAAAAGGCTTTGGGCGAGCCCGATTCCACCGGCGTTTACCATTTCACGGGCCTGTTCGAGGCGCAGAAACGAAGCGAACTGGTCTTCGCCGGCCCCACCGCCAAATGCCTCCGGCGTCTGGCCGAGTCCTGCAGACTTGAGCATTTCGGCGAGGAAACTGGTTTCGAGCTCCCGGGCGGCCTGGTGCAGGCGTTTTTCCTGTTGAGCGGCATTTCGAGCTGCGGCCGGACCGGTTGTCAGGGAGGTTGGCGTTGTGGCGATGCCTTGCATGGCGAATCTCTCGAATTGTTCCGAATTTTTCGTAGTCTGCCCGGCCCGGGTAAAGAATGTGGTAACGCCTGTATGCCATTTTCGGGGCCGACGGAGACAGAATGCCCGGATGACAAGATGCAGCTGCCACAGATCGACGCTATTGTGAAAATGCCCGCCGAAGGGGCGGGTGATGTCCTGCCTGTGGGAAGGGTTGCCGGCGATGGGTTCCGGGAAGTGTTTTCCGGTGTGGCGGAGTGTGCCGTGGAAGGTGAAACATCCGCTCAGCCGGAAATGCGCTGTCAGGATATGCCGTCCGGTCCGGATTTGCCGTCCGGTCCGGGTGATCTTCCCGGGGCAGTCGTATGCGCAGACCGGGTGCCCGTCGGTATGGCGGGTGTTCTGGCTCCGCAGGCGCAGCTGTGCGGACAGGTGCCTGAAGGGGATCCCCCCAGAGAGGTCGTGCCGCCGGGGACGGAGGATCTTGTGGACGGCGAACAGGATGCGGTGCAGAGCGCGTTGGGCATGATGCCGCCGAAGTTCTTCCTGTCCGGGCGTTCGGGCTTGGAGCCAACCGGGCCTGAAGCGACTGGCCCCGAAGCGACTGGCCCATTACAAACTGGCCCGGACCTTGCCGGCCAGACCCCTCGCGGACGGGGCGAGCCGGGGCCTCCGGCCAAAGCGGGTGGCGTATTGCCGGGGGTTTCGGGCGACACCATGATCAAATCTGTGCCTGAAAAGGCGCAGATGGCTTATGCCGGTCGTCATCAGGCTGTGCAGCCTGGCACGGCGGCTGCCAGCCAACCGGTTTTGCCGGGCGTGCCGGATGGCGTCATGGAGAAGGCGGGGTCGCAAATGCCGGGCGAAGCGCAGTTTGCCAGGCCGGCGCCGATGACACCCGTGGCGCAAGTCATCAGTCCGACGCCGCCTGAAGGCGAGGCCGGTTTTCATGGCGGGAAGAGCCGTGGACCGGGAGCCGTAGGGGCCCCTGCCACCGGGGTGAAAACCGGAAAGCAGGCCGGCCGGTTGCCGGGGGAGGTTGCGGGGCAACCGGGGACGGCATTGGCGGCGGAGCCTTCGGAGGTCGAGCCACGGCCTGCGGGGCCGGTCCGGGCGGTGGCGACGATGGAGCCCGCTGGCGGGAACCCGCAGGCGGTTGTACAACAGGGGCCGGCCCCCTTGCCCGAACGGCCCTTGCCCGAACGGACGCAGCGCGGGGCGCAATCTGATCCTGAACGGACCAGCCGGGATGAACCCGCGTTGCGTCTTTCCTCTGGTGCGCATGTGGGCGGGTGGCCGGCCAGGGCTACGGGCGCGTTGGGCAGCGAGGCGGGTGCCGGATCGCTTGGGGGGCTGGCGAATGCCTCTCTCCTGAACGACGCTGCCTTTCCCGTCGAGCCCGGCGTGGCGGAGGTTGTGCCGGGCGACGTGCGGAGCGTCCCGCGCGAGGGGGCTGCCGGCCTGCCGCCGGTTTTCAGCGCTCCGGAAACACCGCGCAATGTGGCGCTTCAGATCGCGGAAGTCATCCGGGCATCCGGTGAACGCGCGGTCGAGTTGCGGCTGCAACCGGAAGAGCTTGGCCGGGTGCATCTGACCATGAGCCAGGATGCGACCGGCACGCTGACCGTATCGCTCAACGCCGAACGCGCGGAGACTCTCGATCTCCTGCGCCGCAATATCGACATGCTGGGCGCGGACCTGCGCGAGCTTGGCTACGAGAGCGTCGATTTCTCGTTTTCGGGTGACGGCGCGGGCAGCGATGCGCCGCCGGATGGCGCGGCGCGGCGTGGGGCGCAGACCGCAGGCCCTGCGCTTGAGACGCCCGAACCGATCCCTGCCCCCCGGCCGGCCACGGCAGGGGGTGGGATTGATCTGAGACTGTGACTGCGATCCGGGGGCGCACGACGCGCATTTGCTGACAAGGAGACAGAATGGACATCGCATCCGCAACAGCCGCCAGGACTTCGGGCTCCGCCGCCGCGGCTTCGGCCGAAAAGCCCGGTGCCGCCAAACAGGGCTCGATGATCGCGTCGGATTTCGAGACCTTCCTGACCATGCTGACCACCCAGATGGAAAATCAGGATCCGCTCAAACCGATTGAAAGCACCGACTTTGCGGTGCAGCTCGCGACCTTTTCGGGTGTCGAGCAACAGGTGCGTACCAACAACCTGCTTGCGGCGATGCAATCGCAACTCGGCGCGTCGGGGATTTCGCAATACGCGAGTTGGGTTGGCATGGAGGTGCGGGCGACGGCGACCGCCATGTTTTCCGATAGCCCGATCACGCTTTATCCGGAGCCTGCGAGCGGTGCGGAGCGTGCGATGGTCGTGGTGCGCGATCCGGCCTCGGGGGAGGATATCGACCGGTTCGAGGTTCCGGTATCGGACGCGCCGGTGCAATGGGCCGGGGTCGATGGCGACGGCAATCCCTTCCCGGAAGGCAAATACACGTTCCATCTGCAAAGCATCAAGAACGACACGACGTTTTCCGAAGAGCAGATCGCGGTGTTCTCGGAGGTGCAGGAACTCAGGATGGCCGATGGCGAAATCAGGTTGGTGCTGGCGGGGGGTGACGAGGTTGCCGCCTCCGATGTTACGGCGGTGCGCAAACCGGAAGATCCGGAAGCATGATTCTGCCTGTGACCGCCCGGGCAGGTCTGGCCACGGGGTCACAGCCCGGGTCAGAAAAGCGCGATCAGCCAGAACAGTGCTGAGCTGCTGAGCACGCCGAGGCCGAAATAGCCCAGTGCCCGCAGTGGCCGGTGCGGCGAGCGCGGGAGGGGCCGGTGTGCCCGGGCAATCAGCGCGTCCTCCACAAGCCCGGGCAGGCGGGGCCCGAAACGGGAGAGCACACGGGCGGTTTTGGCGATGTCGCTCACGACGGCACGTGGGCCGATCGAGGTCTTGATGTAGTCTTCGACCACCGGCTGGGCGATGTCCCAGATGTTGATCTGCGGGTTCAGCGACCGCGCCACGCCCTCGACGACGACCATGGTGCGTTGCAGGTGGATAAGCTCGGTGCGGGTCTGCATCCCGAACCATTCGGTGACCTCGAAAAGGTAATGCAGAAGCCGGCCCATGGAGATGCGGGTGGCGTCCATGCCGAAGATCGGCTCGCCGACGGCGCGCAGCGCCTGGGCGAAATCGTCCACGTTCTGGTCGGCGGGGATGTAACCGGCCTCGAAATGCACCTCCGCCACCCGGCGGTAATCGCGCCGGATGAAACCATAGAGGATTTCCGCATAGACCCGGCGGGTATATTCGTCGATCCGGCCCATGATGCCGAAGTCGAGGGCGACGATATCGCCGTTGGCGGCGAATTTCAGATTCCCCTGATGCATGTCGCCGTGGAAAAATCCGTCGCGCAGGGCATGGCTCAGGAAGAGTTGCAGCACCCGGTTGCCGAGGCCGGCCATGTCGAGCCCGGAGGCGCGCAACTGCTCAAGCTCATTGGCGGGGATGCCCTCGCCCCAGTCGAGCGTCATCACCCGTTTCGACGACAGCGCCCACTTGACCTCGGGGACGACGAAGCCGCTGTCGTTGAGGGTGTTTTCGCGGAATTCCGAGGCGGAGGCGCATTCGAGACGCATGTCGAGCTCGGCCAGCACCACGCTTTCGAAATGTGCGACCACGTCGGACGGACGCAGCCGCCGGGTGGTGGGCACCAGAAACTCGATGACCTGGGCGAAGAAGTGGAAGGCGTCGAGATCGGTGCGGAAGGCGCGTTCGATCTTCGGGCGCAGCACTTTCACCGCCACTTCCTGGCCGGTGGCGCGGATCCGGGCGCGGTGGACCTGGGCGATCGAGGCGGCGGCAACGGCGTCGGAAAACTCGGAAAACGCCTCGTCGACCGAGATCTCGAGCTCCTCCTCGATGGTCTGCCGCGCCACCGCCGTCGGGAAGGGGGGCAGCTTGTCCTGAAGGTAGGTGAGCTGCTGCGAAAACTCGTCGCCGACCACGTCGGGGCGGGTCGAGAGGATCTGGCCGAACTTGATATAGGCCGGCCCCAGCGCGGTGATCGCGCGGGTTACGGGCGGCAGGGCGGGGTCGCCCTTGAGGCCGATGGGCGCGAAGGTCCAGCTCACCACATTGGCGACGGTGCGCAGAAGCGGCGGGGCGTCGAACGCATGAAGCACGGCGCCGAGCGCGCCGGTACGAGCGAAGGTGGCGCCGGTCACGATCAGCCGCCAGATATTGTGCGGGCCCTTCATCAGAGTTTCCAGCCGGAATGCAGGGCGGCGATGCCCATGGAGAGGTTGCGGTATTTCACATTGGAGAAGCCGGCGCTGCGGATCATGCCGGCGAAGGTCTCCTGATCGGGGAACTTGCGGATCGATTCGACGAGATACTGGTAGCTGTCGCGGTCATGGGCGATGGCCTGGCCGAGACGCGGGATGACGTTGAAGGAATAGAGGTCGTAAAGCTTCTGCATCAGATCGTTGGGAATCTGGCTGAATTCCAGCACCATGATCCGCCCGCCGGGGCGCAACACCCGGAAGGCCTCGTCGAGCGCGTCCTGGATGCGGGTGACGTTCCGGATGCCGAAGCTGATGGTGTAGACGTCAAAGCTGTTGGCCTCGAAAGGAAGCGCCATGGCGTCGCCCACCACCCAGTCGAGCTGGCCCGCGCGGGCGTCGGCTTCGGCGCGCTTGCGCCCGGCGACCAGCATCGATTCGGTCATGTCGAGCACGGTTGCGGTGGCCGAAGGGGCGCGGTCGAGGAAGCGGAAGGCGATGTCGCCGGTGCCGCCGGCCACGTCGAGCAGCTTCTGGCCGGGGCGCGGCGCCAGCCAGTCCATCATCGCGTCTTTCCACAGCCGGTGGATGCCGAGCGACATGGCGTCGTTCATGATGTCGTATTTCGAGGCGACATTGGTGAAGACGCCGTGAACCATCCCGGCCTTCTGGTCTTCATCGACGGTCTGAAATCCGAAATGCGTGGTCTTTTTTTCGGTCATGTCAAAGCCCAATTCTGGTCGGGTTCGGCATATACCCTCGCGCCGGGCGTGACAAATCCCAAGTGACGGGGTGTGCCGGGCCCACAGGACGGAGGATGCGATGATCTGGATCGGAGCGGTTGCGGTGGCGGCCCTGCTGTTGTGGCTGGCGTTCGGGAAAAGGATCGCGGCAGAGGACCGGCGCGCGCGGATGCAGGAGGAAGAACAGCGCATCGCCCGCTCCGGCGGCGGGCCGTTCTCGCATCGCAGCGTGCTGTCGGTGGTGATGGACGTCCTTGCCAAACGGCAGCTTATGGGCGCGCAGGTGACGCCCGAAGACATGCGCGCCGATGCGGCCTATGTGTTGCCGCCAATCCCGAAAGCGGCGGACGGGCGCCTTGTTTCCCGCACCGTCTACCGCACCACATGGGTGGCGCGGCTGATGACGCCGGTGGTCTCGGCGGTGTTTCTGGCGGTGATCCTGCATGTCGCCCTGCCGGAGGTCCGGGACATACGGGAGTATCTGTCGGAATACCGCTCCACCCTGGCGGTGCTGCTGTTGCTGGCCGTGTTCGGCAACATGCAGATCTGGCTGTTCCGGGCCGAGATCGAGGGCGATACGATACGGGTGCGGATGCCCTGGCTGGCGATGCAGAGCTATCGTTTGCAGGATCTCCGCCGGATCCATGACGACGATGCGCTGCATTGGCGGCTGGTCTTTGCCGACGGGCGGCGGCCGCTGGTGTTGAAATTCGTTGCGGGGGCGGATGACCTGCGGCAACGTCTGGCAGGTGCGTTGGAGGCAAACGGGAGGGGCTGAATGCCCGAGCTTCCGGAAGTGGAGACGGTGCGGGCGGGGCTCGCACCGGCGATGGAAGGTGAGCGGATCGCGGCGGTCGAGGTCCGGCGCGAGGGCTTGCGCTGGCGGTTTCCCGAGCGCATGGCCGAGCGGTTGACCGGCGCGCGGGTGGTGGTGCTCGGGCGGCGGTCGAAGTACATTCTCGGCGCGCTCGACAGTGGTGAGACCTTGCTCGTGCATCTCGGCATGTCGGGGCGGATGCTGGTCTCCGGCGGCTCGCAGGGGCGGTTCCATCACCGCCATTCGGCGCCGGAAAAGCACGACCATGTGGTGATTCACATGGCGACCGGCGCGCGGATCACCTTCAACGATCCGCGGCGTTTTGGTGCGATGGATCTGTTCCCCAGCGGCGAAGAGGCCAGCCACCCGCTGCTGGCGAAGCTCGGGCCGGAACCGCTCGGCAATGCCTTTCACGAGGGCTATCTCATGGCCGCTTTCAAGGGCCGGAAGCGGCCGGTGAAGGCGATGTTGCTCGATCAGCGCATCGTCGCGGGGCTGGGCAATATCTATGTCTGCGAGGTGCTGCATCGGGCGGGGATCCATCCGAAACGCCTTGCGGGCAAGCTCTCGGCCCGGCGGGTGGCGGGGCTGGTGCCGGCGATCCGGGAGGTGCTCGCCGAGGCCATCGCTGCGGGCGGGTCGTCGCTGCGCGATTACCGCCAGGCCAGTGGCGATCTGGGCTATTTCCAGCACGCCTTCCGGGTCTACGGCCGCGAGGGTGGCCCTTGTGTCACACCGGGGTGCCGGGGCATTGTACGGCGCATTGTCCAGTCCGGCCGGTCGAGCTTCTATTGCCCGGTCTGTCAAAGATGACTTGCGCCGCCCGGCGCGCTTGCATAGGCAGGATGTTTGACGGCATTGCACGGGGACAGCCCGGAAAGGGGTGCGCATGGCCTATGAAAACATCATCGTCGAGATCGAAGACAACGTCTGCCTGATCCGGCTCAACCGGCCGGAGGCGATGAACGCGCTGAGCATCGCGCTGCTCAGAGAGGTCGGGGCGGCGCTGGCGGAGGCGGACAGGAACGACAAGGTGCGGGCGGTGGTGATCACCGGCTCCGACAAGGCCTTTGCCGCCGGGGCGGATGTGAAGGAGCTGGCGGACAGGAGCTTCGTCGATGTGTTCTCCGCCGACATGTTCACCCCGGAGGAAGCCGCGATCAGCCGCACCCGCAAGCCGGTCATCGCGGCGGTGGCGGGCTATGCGCTGGGCGGCGGCTGCGAACTGGCGCTTCTGTGCGATTTCATCATCGCCGCCGACAATGCCAAGTTCGGCCAGCCGGAGGTGAACCTCGGGGCGATGCCGGGCATGGGCGGTACGGTGCGGCTGACCCGGCTGGTGGGCCGGGCCAAGGCGATGGACATGGCGCTCACCGGACGCTTCATCGGCGCCGAGGAAGCTGAGCGCGCGGGTCTCGTCGCCCGGGTGGTTCCGGCCAGGAAGCTGCTCGAAGAGGCCAGGGCCGCGGCGCGGAAGATCGCCGAAAAGGCGGCGCTTTCGGTGCTGGCGATCAAGGAATCGGTGAACCGTGCCGACCAGATGCCGCTGTCGGAAGCGATGCTGCATGAGCGCCGGCTGTTCCACGCGCTGTTTGCCACCGAGGACCGGCGCGAAGGCATGACCGCCTTTGTCGAGAAGCGTGAGCCGCATTTTCGCGACAAATAGAACGCGCCCCGGGGGAAACGGGCAGGAACGGGTTGCAACGCCCGGAGCCGCGGTTTTCGGGCTTCACAAACGCGGGGAATCCGCCTATACGGCGCGGATCATGCGCGTGAGGCCCGCTTGAAGGCCGGATATCCCGGTACGGAACCCGGGTCCCGGGAGGGTGGCGCATCCGCAATTCAACCGACCCGGGAAAGGGAACCGACATGGCCAATTCGCCCCAGGCAAAGAAGCGCGCCCGTCAGAACGAGCGCCGTTATGCAGTCAACAAGGCGCGGCGTTCGCGCATTCGCACCTATCTGCGCAAGGTCGAGGAAGCGATCGCTTCCGGCGACAAGGAGGCGGCCGCGGCGGCGCTGAAAGCGGCGCAGCCGGAGCTGATGCGCGGCGTGACCAAGGGCGTCTACCACAAGAACACCGCTTCGCGCAAAATGTCGCGGCTGGCGGCGCGGGTGAAGGCACTGGGCTGAGTCTGTTGCCTCTCGGCTGCGGCGAATAAATCACGAACACGGCGCATCTTCGGAGGCGCCGTTTTTTTGTGGATCGTGACAAATGCCGGATAAGAAACGGATTCGGTAAAGCCGCGCGGGATTCGTTTCAGGCAAAGCGGAGTCAAGTGAAGAGATCGGTTGCCGCTTCCGCACGGCGGTGGCTAATTTGCTCCAGCGATTCACGTCGCCGACTTGGGAAACGCCGGAGAGTCGAAGCAGGCAGGGCCAAACCCCGCCGCCGAGACAGCCGGATGGGGCCGATTGAGGGGAGGCTCCGACAGACCAGTAAGACCGACCGCAACGCAGGCTGCCCGGGGGGGCGTCTTGCAGGGATGCGGAACCGCCTGTGTTTCGTTCGCAGGTGGACGGCAAGGTATGTTTCACACGGCACCGGGCTTCAAGGTCCGAATCGCACCGCGTCAATTCTGGGGAGATGCGGATGTGTCCCATGCATCCGGCATGCGTGCCGGTGGGGGGATGAGATATGCAGTGAACACCCGCCCAGGCGGCGGGCGACGGGTCGAGGGCAGGCATGACTGGTAACGCGTGGGGACAGGTGCGGGAGAGACTGCTGGCGGAGATCGGGCAGAGCCACTACCGCAACTGGATCGAGCCGCTGGAATTCGGCGGGCTCGACGAGGGGGTGGCAACGTTCATCGTGCCGACCAACTTCGTGGGCAATTGGGTGCAACGCAATTACGGCGACCGGATCCTGCGGCACATGGCGGATTTCGCGCCGGTGACGCGGCTTGAGTTCACCGTGGCGCCCGTGGCCCGGGAACGGCCGGTTCAGCCGGTGGATGCAGCGGCGCTCGGGGCGGGTTCGGGGGCCTCCGGCGCGGACCATGCGGCCCACCGGGAGGACAGCGAGGATCTGCCCGGCGCCCCGCTGGACCCGCGTTTCACCTTCGACAGTTTCGTCGTCGGCAAGCCTAACCAGCTGGCCCATGCGGCGGCCCGCCGGGTGGCCGAAGGCGGTCCGGTCACCTTCAATCCGCTGTTTCTCTACGGCGGCGTCGGTCTCGGCAAGACCCACCTGATGCATGCCATCGCCTGGGAGGTGCAGGCCCGCAATCCGGAGCTTCGGGTTGTCTACCTTTCGGCCGAACAATTCATGTACCGCTTCGTGCAGGCGCTGCGCGACAAGCAGATGATGGATTTCAAGCATCTGTTCCGCTCGGTCGATGTGCTGATGGTCGATGACGTGCAGTTCATCGCCGGCAAGGACTCGACCCAGGAAGAGTTTTTCCACACGTTCAACGCGCTGGTGGACCAGAACAAGCAGATCATCATTTCCGGTGACCGTGCGCCCGGCGAGATCAAGGATCTCGAGGAGCGGATCAAGTCGCGGTTGCAATCGGGGCTGGTGGTGGATCTGCACCCGACCGATTACGAGCTGCGCCTCGGCATTCTCCAGACCAAGGTGGCGCGCTACCGCGAGGAATATCCCGACCTCAGGATCGCCGACGGGGTGCTGGAATTTCTCGCGCACCGGATCTCGACCAACGTCCGGGTGCTCGAAGGCGCGCTGATGCGGCTGTTTGCCTTCGCCTCGCTGGTGGGTCAGGAGATCACGCTGGAGAAGGCGCAGGACGCGCTGGCCGACATTCTGCGCACCACCGACCGCAAGGTCACGGTCGAGGAGATCCAGCGCAAGGTGGCGGAGCATTACAACATCCGCATGTCCGATATGGTCGGCCCGAAGCGGCAACGCGCGATCGCGCGGCCGCGCCAGGTGGCGATGTGGCTGTCGAAACGGCTCACCACACGGTCCTTGCCCGATATCGGCCGCCGTTTCGGCGGGCGCGACCATACCACGGTGATGCACGGGGTGCGGCGGATCGACGAGCTGCGCGAGATCGACCCGCAGATCGCCGAAGATCTCGAGCTTCTGCGCCGGGCGCTGGAAGGCTGATCCGGGCCGCTTGACCCTTGCGGGAAAGCGTCGGAAAGTCGGGAATATCTTGAGAAGGCGTGCGAACGCTTGCGCATGGCGGCGGCCGGGCTATGGTTGCCGTCCCATCATCTGTCGGGAGAGGGTCATGAGGATTTCCATCGAACGCGCCACCCTGCTGAAGGCCGTGAGCCAGGCGCAATCGGTTGTCGAGCGCCGCAACACCATCCCGATCCTCGCCAATGTGCTGATCGAGGCGGAGGGGGGTGACGTGACCTTCCGCGCCACCGACCTCGATATCGAGGTGGTCGACAAGATGCCGGCGATGGTGGAACAGGCGGGCGCGACCACGGTGAATGCGGTGACGCTGCATGAGATCGTGCGCAAGCTGCCCGACGGGGCGCTGGTGGCGCTGAGCGCCGATGCGGCGGCGGGGCGGCTGACCATCGAGGCGGGGCGGTCGAATTTCAACCTCGCGACGCTGCCGAAGGAAGATTTTCCGGTGATGGCCTCGTCGGAATATGCGTCGAATTTCGCGGTGAGCGCGCCGGTGCTCCGGCGGCTGTTCGACAAGTCGAAATTCGCGATCTCGACGGAGGAGACGCGCTACTACCTCAACGGGGTCTATCTGCATGTGGCCGAGGCCGATGGCGGCCGGGTGTTGCGCGCGGTGGCGACCGACGGCCACCGGCTGGCGCGGGTGGATGCGGATCTGCCCATGGGCGCCGAGGACATGCCCGGCGTGATCGTGCCGCGCAAGACCGTGGGCGAGCTGCGCAAGCTGCTCGACGACGACGAGGCGCAGATCGCGGTGTCGGTGAGCGAGACCAAGGTGCGCTTCGCCACGCCCGGGATCACGCTGACCTCCAAGGTGATCGACGGCACCTTCCCGGATTATTCGCGGGTGATCCCGGTGGGGAATGCGCGCAAGATGGAGGTGGACGCGGCCGAATTTGCCCGCGCCGTCGACCGGGTGGCGACGGTGTCGAGCGAGCGCAGCCGGGCGGTGAAGCTGCAACTCGACGAGGACCGGCTGGTGCTTTCGGTCAATGCCCCCGATGCCGGCGCGGCCGAGGAGGAGCTGGCGGTGGCCTATGGCGACGAGCCGCTGGAGATCGGGTTCAACGCCAAATATCTGCTGGAGATCGCCAGTCAGGTGGACCGCGAGAATGCGGTGTTTCTGTTCAACTCGTCGAGCGATCAGGCGTTGATGCGCGAGGGCAACGACACCTCGGCGATCTATGTCGTGATGCCGATGCGGGTGTGACCGGCGGGTATGATCGGCGGGGCGATCGCGGCGCGGCCGCGGGTTTGAGTATTTCTGCCAGGAAAAAGGGGTGGGGATGGCCGGCCTCTTTCTGCGCGCGCTGACGCTCAGTCATTTCCGTTCGCACCGGCGGGCGGACCTGGCGCTCGACGGGCGTCCGGTGGCGATTTTCGGGCCGAACGGGGCGGGCAAGACCAATATTCTGGAGGCGGTGAGCCTGCTGAGTCCGGGGCGCGGGTTTCGCCGGGCGGCGGCGGGGGAGATCGCGCGCCGGCCCGAGGCGCTGGGCTGGAAGGTCACGGCGGTGATGCAATCGCTGCATCACACCCATGAGATCGCGACCTGGACCGAGGCGGGGGGCGCGCGGCAGGTGACGATCGACGACAAGCCGGCGGCGCAGGTGGCGCTGGGGCGGATCGGGCGTGTGGTCTGGCTGGTGCCGGTGCAGGACAGGCTCTGGGTCGACGGCGCCGAGGGGCGGCGGCGGTTTCTCGACCGGATGGCGATGTCTTTCGAGCCCGGCCATGCGGATGCGGTGCTGGCCTATGAAAAGGCGATGCGCGAGCGCAACCGGCTGTTGAAGGAGGGGGCTGGCGACCGGCACTGGTATGAGGCGCTGGAGGCGCAGATGGCGGCGGCGGGGGCGCGGATTCAGGCGAACCGGGCCTATACGCTGGCGCGGCTGGCGCAGGCGCAGGGCCGGGCGGAGACGTCGTTTCCGGCCGCCGATCTGGCGGTTCTGCATGCCGATGGCGCGGCGGAGGGGCCCGAGGGCGAGGACGCCTTGCGGGCGGCTTTCGCGGAGGGGCGCGGGCGCGATCTGGCCGCGGGGCGCACGCTCACCGGGCCGCACCGGGCCGATCTTGCGGGCGTCTATGCGGCCAAGGGGGTGGCGGCGCGCGATGCCTCCACCGGCGAGCAGAAGGCGCTGTTGGTGAGCCTCGTGCTGGCCAATGCGCGGGCGCTGGCGGAGGATTTCGGGGCGCCGCCGATCCTGTTGCTTGACGAGGTGGCGGCGCATCTGGACGCGCAGCGGCGGGCGGCGCTCTATGACGAGATCTGCGCGCTCGGGGCGCAGGCATTCATGACCGGCACCGGCGCGGAGCTGTTCGAGGAGCTCGGCGGGCGGGCGCAGCATCTGAGCGTGGGGGAGACCGGCGGGGTGTCGCATTGCGAATGGGTGGACCCATGAGGATCGAACGGATTGGCGAACTGGAGCTTGATGCGGCGACCGGGGCGGCAACCGGGGCGGAGATCGGCGCGCTTCTGGATGCCTGTTTCGACGGCGGGTTCGACGGGCGGAGCTACTTCCGCACCCGGCATCATCTGCGCTTCGTGGTGCGCCGGGAGGGGCGGATCACCGGGCATCTGGCGCTCGGGTTGCGCGCGGCACGAGCGCCGACTTCATGCTGCTCTATGGGGTGGCGCGGCTTTATGCGGCGGCGGGGTTTTGCCCGGTGGAGAATGTCACGCGGCAGGTGGATATGCCGGAGCGGCGCACGGGCGATGTGGTGGAGGGGCCGGCGGGCGATCTGATGGTCTTGCCGCTCGGGGGTGCCGTCTGGGACAACAGGGCAAAGCTCGATCTTTTGGGAGGAAGGTTCTGACGATGATCACAAGGATGAACCGGGTGAATTTCATCACCCTCTGTGTGGACGATCTCGCCCGCTCGCGCGGCTATTACGAAGCGCTCGGCTGGGAGCCGGAAGACGCGACCGACCAGATCGTCTTCTACAGGCTCGACGGCCAGTGTCTTGCGCTGTTCACCCGCGCGGGGCTGGCGCGCGAGACCGGGCGCGATGTGGCGGAGCTCAAGACCGGCGCGATGACGCTGGCGCAGAACCAGCCCTCGCGCGCGGATGTCGACGCGGCCTTTGCCCATGCGCTGGCCTGTGGCGCGACCGGGGTGCGCGCCCCGTTCGAGACCGATTGGGGCGGCTATTCCTGCTATGTGGCCGACCCTGACGGGCATCTGTGGGAATTTGCCCACAACCCGTTTTCGCCGCTCGACGAGGCCGGGCGCCTCGCCTGACGCGCGGCCCCGGATCTGCCGGGGAATGCTGGCAAAACGCCCCCGGAACCCTTATAAATCGCGCAGGATTGCAAGGATTGTGCGCATGGCGGAAGAGCAGAACCAGACCCCGGAATACGGGGCGGATTCGATCAAGGTTCTCAAGGGTTTGGAGGCCGTTCGCAAGCGGCCGGGGATGTATATCGGCGACACCGATGACGGCTCCGGTCTGCATCACATGGTCTATGAGGTGGTCGATAACGGCATCGACGAGGCGCTGGCGGGCCATGCCGACCGGGTGACGGTCACGATCCATGCCGACAATTCCGTTTCCGTCACCGATAACGGCCGCGGCATTCCGGTCGGGATCCACCCCGAGGAAGGCGTTTCGGCGGCGGAGGTCATCATGACCCAGCTGCATGCGGGCGGGAAGTTCAACCAGAACGCCTACAAGGTGTCGGGGGGCCTGCACGGGGTCGGGGTGTCGGTGGTCAACGCGTTGTCGGACTGGCTGGAACTGACCGTCTGGCGCGAAGGCAAGGCGCATTTCGCCCGGTTCGAACGCGGCGATTGCACCGAGCATCTCAAGGTCGTGGGTGAGGCCGGGGAGCAGAAGGGCACCAAGGTGCGGTTTCTGGCCTCGACCGGCACGTTCTCCAGCCTCGATTACGAGTTCAGGACGCTGGAAACCCGGCTGCGGGAGCTTGCCTTTCTGAATTCCGGGGTGCGGATCATCCTCGAAGACGAACGCCCCGCCGAGCCCCTGCATGTGGAGATGCATTACGATGGCGGGGTGCGCGAATTCGTCAAATATCTCGACCGCAACAAGGCGCCGATGCTCTCCGAGCCGATCTACATGATCGGCGAGCGCGACGGGATCACCGCCGAAGTGGCGATGTGGTGGAACGACAGCTATCACGAGACGGTGCTGCCCTTTACCAACAACATCCCCCAGCGCGACGGCGGCACCCACCTCGCGGGGCTGCGCGGGGCGCTCACCCGCAGCATCAACCTCTATGCCAATTCCTCGGGGCTGGCGAAGCGCGAGAAGGTCAGCTTTTCCGGTGACGATGCCCGCGAGGGGCTGACCTGCGTGCTCTCGGTGAAGGTGCCGGACCCGAAGTTTTCGTCTCAGACCAAGGACAAGCTGGTGTCGTCCGAGGTGCGGCCGGCGGTGGAAAACATGGTCAACGAGAAGCTCGGCGAGTGGTTCGAGGAGCACCCGAACGAGGCGAAGCTGATCGTCGGCAAGATCGTCGAGGCGGCACATGCGCGCGAGGCGGCGCGCAAGGCCCGCGAGATGACGCGCAAGAAATCCACCAATGAGGTGAGCTATCTCGCCGGCAAGCTCAAGGAATGTTCCGAGCGTGACCCGGAGAAGCGTGAGCTGTTCCTCGTCGAGGGTGACAGCGCCGGCGGCTCGGCCCAGACCGGACGCGACCGCCGCACCATGGCGATCCTGCCTTTGCGCGGCAAGATCCTCAATGTGGAGCGGGCGCGGTTCGACCGGATGCTCGGCAGTCAGGAGATCGGCAATCTGGTGATGGCGCTCGGCACCGGGATCGGGCGCGAGGAATTCAACATCGACAAGCTGCGCTACCACAAGGTCATCATCATGACCGATGCCGATGTGGACGGCGCCCATATCCGCACCCTGCTGCTGACCTTCTTCTTCCGGCAGATGCCGGAGCTGATCGAGGGGGGCTATCTCTATATCGCCCAGCCGCCGCTCTACAAGGTGAGCCGCGGCAAGTCGGAGGTCTATCTCAAGGACGTGCCGGCGCTCGAGGATTACCTGATCCGGCAGGGCATCGAGGGCACGGTGTTGCGGCTGCGGTCGGGTGAGGAGATCGCCGGGGCGGATCTGTTGCGCGTGGTCGAGGGGGCGCGGGCGTTCCGGCGCATCCTCGAGGCTTTCCCGACGCATTATCCGCGCGGGATCCTCGAACAGGCGGCGATCGCCGGGGCCTTTGACCCCGGCGCCGCGGACGGGGATTTGCAGGGCGTCGCCGATGCGGTGGCGCGGCGGCTCGATGCGGTGGCGGTGGAATACGAGCGCGGCTGGCAGGGGCGGATCACCCAGGACAAGGGCATCCGGCTGGCGCGGGTGCTGCGCGGGGTCGAGGAGGTGCGCACGCTTGACGGCGCGGTGCTGCGCTCGGGCGAGGCGCGCAAGCTCGCTCAGGTGGCGGCAGAGCACCGCGATACCTACCGCGAGCCCTCGCATCTTCAGCGCAAGGAACGCGATGTGCCGGTCTACGGGCCGATCGCACTGCTCGACGCGATCCTTGCCGAGGGCGAAAAGGGGCTCACGCTGCAACGCTACAAGGGGCTTGGCGAGATGAACCCGGACCAGCTCTGGGAGACGACGCTGGACCCGGAGGCGCGCACGTTGCTACAGGTGCGGATCGACGATCTGGCCGAGGCCGACGATCTGTTCACCAAGCTGATGGGCGACGTGGTGGAGCCGCGGCGGGCCTTCATTCAGGACAACGCGCTGAACGTGGAAAATCTGGACTTCTGAGGGCAGACCCGGGCCGGGGGGGGCTTTGGGAATGGCGCTTCGCAGCGCCGTTTCACGCGCTTTCGAAAGCGCGTCCGCCCCGCCTATCCCAGTGGCAGGTTCAATTGTTGCGCCGCGGGAATCTGCGTCAGCGCCGTGAAACCTGCGCCGAGCCGCGGTTCGGCCAGCAGCACCACCTCCGCCGCGGCACGGGCATCCTCGCCGGCATCGTGGTGGCGGAAGTCGAGGCCGAGCGCCTGTTTCAGATTGCCGAGCCCGTAACCGCCTGCGCCCTTCAGCCCGGGCCAGGCGCGGCGCGCGACCTTGACGCTGTCGGTCCAGACGAGGCGGGTGCGGGGCAGGCCGTGGTGTTCGCAGGCGGCGCGCAGGGCGTTTTCGTCAAAACGCGAATGCTGCACCATCGGGTGCCGGACGAGCAGCGGGCGGAGCCCCTCCCAGACCTCGGGAAAGGCCGGGGCGCCCGCCACCGCCTCGGGGGTGATGCCGTGGATGCGGATGTTCTGGCGCGAGAAAGCCACCTGCGGGTCGACAGGACAGGCCCAGCTCAGGATCGACCGGTCCCAGCCGACGCAGGCAAGGCCGATCTGGCAGATGCTCGCAGGGTCGCCGCTCGCGGTTTCCACGTCCAGCGCGATGAAGCGGAAATCGCCCGTGGGCGGGGTCATCCCGCGTGTTCGAGGCAGCGTTTGGCCTGACGGGCGATTTCCAGCTCTTCCTCGGTGGGGATCACCAGAAGTTTCGTCCGGCTGGCGTCGGTCGAGATTTCCTTCGGGCCGCCGCGGCCTTTGTTGCGGGCGGGGTCGAGGGCGATGCCGAGCGGCTCCAGCCCGTCGCAGATCGCCGCCCTTAGCAGCGGGGAGTTTTCGCCGATGCCCGCGGTGAAAACCACCGCATCGACGCGCCCGAGCAGCGCCATATAGGCGCCGAGATATTTGCGGGCGCGGTGGCTGAACATGTCGAAGGCGAGCCGCGCGGCTTCGTCGCCGGCTTCCATGCGCGCTTCGACATTGCGCATGTCGTTGTCGCCGCAGATGCCCTTCATCCCGCTCTCGCGGTTCAGCATGGTGTCGATCTCGCCAATGCTCATGCCGGCGTTGCTGGCCATAAAATGCGGCAGCGCCGGGTCGATGTCGCCGGAGCGTGTGCCCATCATCAGCCCTTCGAGCGGGGTCAGGCCCATCGAGGTATCAACGCTCTTGCCGCCTTCAATGGCGGTGACCGAGGCGCCATTGCCGAGATGCAGCACCACGGCGTTGAACGCCTCGAGCGGGATCCCGAGCCATTCGGCGGCGGCGCGGGAGACACAGGCATGCGAGGTGCCGTGGAAGCCGTAGCGGCGCACCTTCAGGTCGTCGTAAAGGGCGTTGGGCACGGCATAGCGATAGGCCTGTGGCGGCATGGTCTGGTGGAAGGCGGTGTCGAACACCGCAACATGCGGGATGTCCGGTGCCACCGCCATGGCCGCTTCGATGCCGGTGATATTGGCCGGGTTGTGCAGCGGTGCCAGCGGGATCTGTGCGCGGATGCCGTCGAGCACGTCCTGGTCGATCAATGCGGGTGCGGTGAAGGCCTCGCCGCCATGCACTACGCGGTGGCCGATACAGGCGAGCCCGCCCGCGTCGAGCACACCGGCGGCGCGGAGCTCGGCGAACAGCCGGTCGAGCCCGGCGCGGTGGTCGGCGATTGTTTCGGCGGTCTCGGTGGTGCCGCCGGGCAGCTTCAGCCGGAGCTTGCCGCTGGCCTCGCCGATCCCCTCGACCAGCCCGTCGGCGAGCGTCTTACCGCTGTCGATGTCGAGCACGCGGAACTTGATCGAGGAACTGCCGCAGTTGACGATTGCGTAAAGGGTCATTTTTCCTGCGCCTGAATTGCGGTGATGGCCACCGTGTTGACGATATCGGTCACGGTGCAGCCGCGCGAGAGGTCGTTGACCGGTTTGTTGAGCCCTTGCAGCACCGGGCCGATGGCCACGGCACGGGCGGTGCGCTGAACCGCCTTGTAGGCGTTGTTGCCGGAATTGAGGTCGGGGAAGATGAACACCGTGGCGCGGCCCGCCACCTCGCTGCCGGGCATCTTCGAGCGGGCAACGTCCATCTCGGAGGCGGCATCGTACTGGATCGGCCCTTCGACGGCGAGATCGGGGCGCTTTTCGCGCACGATCCGCGTTGCCTCGCGCACCCTGTCCACCTCCTCGCCATGGCCGGAGGTGCCGGAGGAATAGGAGAGCATGGCGATACGCGGCTCGATGTCGAACATCGCCGAGGTGCCCGCGGCGCTGATGGCGATGTCGGCCAGTTCCCGGGCCGTGGGCTTCGGGTTCACCGCGCAATCGCCATAGACCAGTACCCGGTCTTCGAGGCACATCAGAAACACCGACGACACCAGAGAGACGCCCGGCCTGGTCTTGATGAATTCGAAACTCGGACGGATGGTGTGGGCGGTGGTGGAGCGTGCGCCGGAGACCATGCCGTCGGCTTCGCCCCTGTGCACCATCATGGTGCCGAAATACGCCGGATCCATCATCCGGTCTTTTGCCACCGGCAGGGTAACGCCCTTGTGCGCCCTGAGGGCGGCATATTCCGTGACGAAGCCTTCCAGAAGCGGCGATTTCGACGGGTCGATGAGCTCGACCCCGCGCAGCGACAGCCCGTTGTCGGCGGCGCGCCGGGTGATCGTGTCGACATTGCCCAGCAGCACGATTTCAGCCACGCCACGGGCCTTGAGGATCGTGGTGGCGTGCAGGATGCGGCGATCTTCGCCCTCCGGCAGGACGATGCGCTTTCGATTGGCGGAGGCGCGCATCAGCAGCTTCTGTTCGAACATCAGCGGTGTGATCGGGGCATTTTTCAGAGGCTCGAACTGGAGATGCAGCGAATCGAGATCGGCGGCGTCCTGAAAGATCTTCACGGCGGTGGCGAGTTTCTTGGGTTCTTTCGGCGAGAGCCAGCCGCGTTTCTTCTCGATTTTCTGGACCGCGGTGAAAGTATCATCGTTCATCGCCAGGATCGGCAGGGCGCTGCGGCCCGCACCGGTCATGAGTTGCATGACGCTTTCTTCCGGCAACAGCCCGCCGGTCAGAACCAGCCCGGCGATGTCGGGGAAGTTGGGCGAGCGGTTGACCAGCAGGCAACTGGTCAAAATGTCGGCCCGGTCGCCGGAGGTAATGACGAGCGCGCCCTCTGTCAGATGTGAGAGGAAATTGGGCACAGCCATTGCGGCAACCTTTATGTCCTGCACCTCGCGGCCAAGCGATTGCCGGTCGACCGACAGACGGATGGCCCCGTCGATCGCGGCGATATCGCGCACGGTCGGGTGCAGGAGCGAAGGCTCGTTGCGCAGCACGAAGATGGGAGGTTTGCCCTTGAAGGCTTCGGCGAGGGCCTTGCGGGTCTTGTCGAGGGCTTCGCGTTCGATCCGGTTGACGACCGTCGCCAGAACCGGCGTATGGGTTTCATCGACAATCGCGAGCAGTGCGCGCATCTGCTCGATCAGCCGTTTGGTTGAAATCTCGCGCCCGTTGAACACCGGCAGCAGTGCGGCACCAAGGTTCTTGGCGATGTCGAGGTTGAACTCGAACTCGAAGGCAGAGGTGCTGCGGGTGTAATTCGTGCCCGAACAGAGCACGAAATCGCAGCGTTCGGCGAGTTTGGCATAGGCTTCGAGAATGCCCTTGTGCAGCGCCTGAATTCCGTCGCGGGCCTGAATTTCCTCCGCCTCGTCCTGGGTATAGGCGGCAACGACCCGGCCTTCGACCGCGCTTTTCCAGTTCTCGGAGACCAGCGACATGGTTGTGCGGCCGGTGCGGCTGTCGGTGGCGATCGGTTTGAAATACCCGATCCGGTGCGACCGCCCCAACAGATATTCCATCATTCCGAAGACAACGATCGACTTGCCGGTGTCTCGTCCGGTGGAGGCGATGTAGACGCTTTTTGGCATGTTTCCCCGCAGCTCTGCTGACCTGTCGGACGAGCCAATGGCTGACACGCCCCTCACCCCTTAGGTCGTGGCCGTTGGGCCGGTTTTCAATGGCGAACAGGGGCCGCCGAGAACATAGCGGTGTTGCGTTTGACCGCAAGGTGATGTGGCGGATTTGAAAGGCCTTGTGGCCGGGGTGAACCAGTCAGCGGTGGTCAGTAGAGAAACGGCACGAATCTGGCGGTTTTCGCGGCGTAAGCGTTGAAGCTTTCGCCGTAGCGGGCGGCGAGCCAGGCGTCGAGCGGGGGGATGTGGTAGAAGATGAACAAAACGGTCATCAGCGCCGGGACGGCCAGCGTCAGCATGCAGCCGGTGAGCAGCGCCCAGCCGGTGAACAGCAGGCTGTCGCCGAAGTAGTTGATATGCATGGCGAGGGCGAAAAGCCCGCCGGTGTAGCAGCCCTCTGCGTCGGGGCGTTGCTTCCAGGCGTGGCGCTGGGCCTCGGAGATGGTGTTGAGCGCCGAGCCGAGCAGGACAAGGGCGAGTGCGAGGCCATCGGGCCAGCCGAAGGGCCGCGCGGTGCCCGAAAGCGCCCCGGCGCCCAGCAGCAAAAAGCCGATGTCGAGGAAACCGATCGAAGCCGCGAGGCCGAGGGCTTCGCGGTACTCCACCCGGCGTTTCATGAACACGAACAGCGTGACCAGATGGCGCAGCCAGTAGAGCAGGGCGAGGCCGGCGAGAAGGCGGGCGCGGCTGGGGTCGGGCCAGTCCAAGCCGAAGGCGAGCCAGAGGCACAGCCCGGCAAATGCCCCATGCAGGGCGGCAAAGGCCGTCTTGGGGCCGGTCGAAGGATCGTGTCTGCGGTCGACACCGCCGGCTCTGGCCATCGCATCTTCCTTTCGCCCGCGCCTCCCCCGGCCTGACCTTTGCCCGGATGCCCGCGGTCGCGCAAGAGACTGTCAGAGCGGCAAGCCTGCGTCGAGCCCGGCGTTTCGCAGCCGCGGGCCTGTGGCGCACGCCGGCCGGACTTGTGCGCCACAGGCTTGATGGTGTGTTTCCGGCGCATATCTCTGAATCAGGGACAATGCTTTGCTAAGGAGATCTGCCATGACCCCGGATCCGACGCCCGGCGTCACCCTCTACGCCGATTCCGCAACCCTCGCGGCGATCCGCAGAGGCCGCAAGACGATGCTCCGGGCGGGCATCGCCATGGCGATCGTGGGGGCGCTGGCGATCCTGTTTCCGATGTTTTCCACCTTCGCGGTGCAATTCATGATCGGCGGGGTGCTGCTGTTTGCCGGGATCACGATGCTGGCCGGATCCTTCGCGATCCGGGGTACGGGGCCGTTTTTCGGCGCAATGCTGCTCGGCCTGCTGACCTTTGGCGCGGGGATGTTCCTGCTGTTCAGCCCCGCCGCCGGCGCGGTGGCGCTCACCTTTCTGATCGCGGTGCTGTTCATGCTGCATGGCGCCTTCGAGGCGGCCTTGGCGCTGGTGATGCGCCCGGCGGAAGGCTGGGGCTGGATGCTGTTTTCGGCGCTGATGGCGCTGCTCGCGGGCGTGCTGGTGGCGGCGGGGCTGCCGGGCAGCTCGGCGGTGATCCTCGGCCTGCTGGTGGGGGTGAACTTCCTGACCTCCGGCATGGCTTTCATCATGCTGGCGCAGCGGGTGAAGCCGCTCGGCTGAGCGTCGCGCCGCCCGCGGGGCAAAAGGGCTTCCCTTCGCGGCACAAATCCCCTATACGCCCGCATCCGCCCCCGAAAGGCGGCTCATCTCCAAGGGCTTGTGCTGGACGACATCCCGGCCTGTGCCATCAACTCCAACCCGTGAAGGAGACCCCGATGTCGATTACCCCGGCCGAGAAGCAGCAGATCATGAAGGATTTTGCCACCAAAGAGGGCGACACCGGTTCGCCCGAGGTGCAGGTGGCGATCCTGACCAAGCGTATCACCACGCTGACCGAGCATTTCAAGACCCACAAGAAGGACAACCACGGCCGCCGTGGCCTTCTGAAGATGGTCGCCCAGCGCCGCAAGCTGCTCGACTATCTCAAGGGCAAGGACGAGGGCCGCTACAAGGATCTCATCAAGCGCCTCGGCATCCGCCGCTGAGTGCTGACACGGAATTTCGGAAACGCCCGCACCGGAAGGTTGCGGGCGTTTTCATTTGTGCCGGGCCGCGGGCGCGCCTATCCTGGGGCAAATGCCTGGAGACATCGCATGACCGCCCCTCTGACCCCCCGCCTTGATACCAGCCCTGACACCCGCCTGATCCGCGCCCTGCTGTTCGTGCTTGCCGCCGGCGCCACCACCGGAGCCACAACCGGGCCCGCCCTCGCGGGCGATTGCACCGGGCCCGGGTTTGCCGATGTCTTCCAGATGATCGGCCGGCATTTAGAGGCCGACCCGGTGGACACGTTCAACTTCCAGCTTCAGCAAAACGCCGTTGCGGGGTATCAGGTGCTGGTGCCTGACGGGGCCTGGGGGCCGTCTACCGCCGCCAGCGTCTGCGAGATGCTCGAGACCTATGCGGCGATCAACGGCGTCTCGCCGGTCGAATTGATCGGGACCGAGGCCGATGTGGATGCGTTCATCCGCTGGATGGGCGCAATGGCGCGCGCGAACCTCGTCCCGGGGGCAGAAGCGCCGGATTGATGAGCCTTTCCAATCCACGCAAAACCCTGTAAGGCCCCTCCATCCGAGACGCCCGCGCCCCGACCCCGGCGCGGTGAACAGGATGAGAGGGGTCGGCGGCAATGGGGCCGCCATATGAAATGGGAGACCCGGGATGGGCCCGGGAGTGCTCCCTCAAGGATACGCATATGTTCAATATCACCAGGAAATCCATGCAGTGGGGCGAAGAAACGCTGACACTGGAAACGGGCAAGGTTGCCCGTCAGGCCGACGGTTCGGTGATCGCCACGCTGGGCGAAACCTCCGTCATGGCCAACGTGACCTTCGCGAAGGAGCCCAAGCCCGGGCAGGACTTCTTCCCGCTCACGGTGCATTATCAGGAGAAATATTACGCGGCCGGCAAGGTGCCCGGCGGCTTCTTCAAGCGCGAGGCGCGGCCGACCGAGAAGGAAACCCTCACCGCGCGGCTGATCGACCGTCCGATCCGGCCGCTGTTCGTCCCGGGCTTCAAGCATGAAGTGCTGGTGATGTGCACCGTGCTCAGCCACGACCTCGTGAACGACCCCGACATCGTCGCGATGATCGCCGCCTCCGCCGCGCTCACCCTCTCCGGCGCCCCCTTCATGGGCCCGATCGCCGGCGCCCGCGTCGGTTTCGAAGACGGCGAATATGTGCTGAACCCGACCGTCGACGACATGCACATGCTGCGTAACAACCCCGACCAGCGGCTTGATCTCGTGGTCGCGGGCACGAAGGACGCGGTGATGATGGTGGAATCGGAGGCCTATGAGCTGTCCGAAGCCGAGATGCTGGGCGCGGTGACCTTCGCCCATGAGCAGATCCAGCCGGTGATCGACCTGATCATCTCGCTCGCCGAAGAGGCGGCGAAGGATCCGTTCGATTTCACGCCGCCGGATTATTCCGAGCTTTACGAGGTGGTGAAATCCGCCGGCGAAGAGCAGATCAGGGCGGCCTACGCGATCACCGACAAGCAGGCGCGCGTTGCCGCCGTGGCCGCCGCCAAAGAGGCGATCAAGGAAGGGCTCACCGAAGAGCAGCTCGAAGACCCGAACCTCGGCGCGGCGCTGAAGAAGCTCGAATCGACCGTGCTGCGCTCGGCGGTGGTGAAGGACGGCAAGCGGATCGACGGGCGCGCCCTCGACACCGTCCGCCCGATCGTGTCGGAAGTGGGGCTTCTGCCGCGCACCCATGGGTCGGCGCTGTTCACCCGCGGCGAGACCCAGGGCCTCGTGGTCACCACGCTTGGCACCGGCGACGACGAACAGCTGATCGACGCGCTGACCGGCACCTATTACTCGAACTTCCTGCTGCACTACAACTTCCCGCCCTATTCGGTGGGTGAAGTGGGCCGTGTCGGCGGACCCGGCCGGCGCGAGATCGGCCATGGCAAGCTGGCGTGGCGGGCGTTGCAGGCGGTGCTGCCCTCTGCGACCGACTTCCCCTATACCATCCGTCTGGTCTCCGAGATCACCGAGTCCAACGGCTCGTCCTCCATGGCCACGGTCTGCGGCGCGTCGCTGTCGATGATGGATGCCGCGGTGCCGCTGAAGGCCCCGGTGGCCGGTGTGGCCATGGGGCTGGTGCTGGAAGATGACGGCTCCTACGCGGTGCTCACCGACATTCTCGGCGACGAAGACCACCTCGGTGACATGGACTTCAAGGTGGCCGGCACCGAAAACGGCATCACCTCGTTGCAGATGGACATCAAGGTCGCGGGCATCACCCCGGAGATCATGGAAAAGGCCCTCGCCCAGGCGAAGGAAGGCCGGATGCACATTCTCGGCGAGATGTCGAAGGCGCTGTCGGAGGGCCGCAAGGAGTTTTCCGCCCACGCCCCGCGCATCGAGACCATGACCGTCCCCACCGACAAGATCCGCGAAGTAATCGGCTCGGGCGGCAAGGTGATCCGCGAGATCGTCGAGGTTTCGGGCGCCAAGGTCGACATCAACGACGACGGCGTGATCAAGATCGCCTCGCCCAACGGTGAAGCCATCGCCAAGGCGCGTGACATGATCCATTCGATCGTGGCCGAACCCGAGGAAGGCGAGATCTACAAGGGCACGGTGGTCAAGATCGTCGATTTCGGCGCTTTCGTGAACTTCTTCGGCAAGCGCGATGGGCTGGTGCATGTCAGCCAGATCGAGAACCGCCGGCTGAACCACCCGTCGGATGTGCTGAAAGAGGGTCAGGAAGTCTTCGTGAAGCTCCTGGGCTTCGACGACCGCGGCAAGGTGCGCCTCGCCATGAAGATGGTCGACCAGGAAAGCGGCGAAGAACTGCCGCAGGAGCCGCGCAAGAAGCGCAAGAAGGACGAAGACGACGATTGATCGTCTGAGCCTTCGGGTTTCTGAAACCTTGAGAATGCGAAAGCCCCGGGTGTTGTGCCCGGGGCTTTTTTGTTTGAAACTCCCCGGATTCCTATCCACAACGTGCATTGTCTGCGGTCCGGTATTTACAACCCTCCTTGTGTCTACTTTCTGGGGAAAAACCAAACATAAGCTTGACTGTGACGCCAAGACCATTCACAAGGCCTCTTATGAATGAAAAAGTCATGATAACCATTGGCAACACAGTATATGATGCGACCAATGCAGTTCACTACCATATGGATGGCTTCCCCCCTGGTGAACTTGACCTCGTTCAGCTCATTGGTCCCCAAACCGATGCCGCCATGGCGCTGGTGCAATACGACACCGAACTGAAGCAGTTGCCGCGTAGCGAGCTTTTGTTAGCCCCCCTGCGTGCGCGAGACGCCGTGGTATCCTCACGGATGGAAGGCACGATTTCGACCCTTGAAGAAGTCTTGCGTCTGGAAGCGGACGCAAACGAAGAAGGGTTGCCACCGGATGGACGTGAAGCCGGGCTGGAAGTGGCATTGTATGCGCGCGCGCTGAAACAGGCGGAAGGCGCCCTGGCGGATGGATACTCGCTGTCCGATTCGATGATTCAGAGCGCCCACCGGACCTTGCTCTGCACCGGACGCGGCGCGCGAAACCATCCGGGGCGATACAAGATCGAGCAAAACTACATCGGAGAGCGGCCTTCGCGGCGAATTGATTATATCCCGATCTCTCCTGCGCATTTGCCCCAGGGCATGCAACGCCTCTTTGCCTTTGCCAACATGACCCGGGATGAAGATGGATTTCTGCCTCTGTTGCGTGTGGCCATCATTCACGCGGAATTCGAGGCTTTGCACCCGTTCGAAGACGGAAACGGTCGTTTGGGACGCATGCTGATTCCCCTCATGCTATGGCGTCAGGGCCTGCTCAGCGCGCCGCATTTTTTCGTCAGCGACTATTTCGAACGGCACAGGGACGAATATGTCGAGCGTCTGCGCCGCATCTCCCAAAAGGGCGAATGGTCCGAGTGGTGCAGCTTCTTCGCAACCGCGATTCACGCACAGGCAGAGGCAAACCTCACGACGGTTGCCGAAATCAAGGCCCACTACGAAGACATGCGCGCGCGCTTTCGCGACATCTTGCGGTCTCGCTGGTCAAACGACGCACTGGACTACATCTTCGCGAATCCGATTTTTCGCAACAACCGCTTCAAGAGAAATGCGGGCATTCCCCCACAAACGGCCAATGCGTTCACCAACAGGCTGGTGGAAGCGGGTTTGTTGCGCATCCTGATCCCGCCGTCTGGTCGTGCGCCGGGGATGTATGCGTTCCAGAGCTTGCTCGATATCGTTGCCGAGCCATAGAGCTTGCCTCTGCAAAGGTGGGTCCCGGGTTTGCGCAGCTGGCGTGACTGCGAATGAACGCAGGCCTGCTCCAGAAGGCCCCGGTGATCTTGCGGGATCCTCCGGGGCTCTCATTCGACGGCTCAGACGTCGAATTCCAGCGCGCTCACGGTCTGGAACAGCTCGGTCTTGCGCAGCTCGTCGAGCACGCGTTCGGGCACCGGGGCGTCGACATAGAGCAGCGCGATCGCGTCGCCGCCGGACTCGGTGCGCCCGAGGGTGAAATTGGCGATGTTGACGCCGTTGCCACCCATGGTCGCCCCGAGCGCGCCGATGATGCCGGGCACGTCTTCGTTGGTGGTGTAGACCATGTGCTGGCCGATCTCGGCGTCGATGGTGATGCCCTTGATGGAGATGAACCGCGGCTTGCCATCGGCGAAGACCGTGCCGGCGATCGTGCGTTCGCGGGAGGGCATCTTGACCCGGAGTCTGATGAAAGCGTCGAACGGCCCGGATTTGGTTTGCGTGGTGGTGGAGGTCTTGATGCCGCGGTCGGCGGCGATCACCGGGGCGGAGACCATGTTGACCTCGGAGACGGCGGGTTTCAGCAGCCCCGCGATCACCGCGCAATCGAGCGCCTTGACGTTCATCTCGGCGGCGGCGCCGTCGAGCAGGATGTTGACCTCTTCGATCGGCTCGTCGGTGAGCTGCCCGGCAAAGGCGCCCAGATGGGTGGCAAGCTTGATCCAGGGGCCCATGACCTTGGCCTCTTCGGCGGTGACCGAGGGCATGTTGAGCGCGTTCTGCACCGCGCCGGTCATCAGGTAATCCGACAGCTGTTCGGCCACCTGAAGCGCCACGTTTTCCTGCGCCTCGGTGGTGGAGGCCCCGAGATGCGGGGTGCAGACCACGTTGGGCGCGCCGAACAGCGGGCTTTCCCGCGCGGGTTCGGTGGCGAAGACGTCAAACCCGGCGCCGGCCACATGGCCGGATTTCAGCGCCTCGGCGAGGGCGGCTTCGTCGACCAGCCCGCCACGGGCGCAGTTGATGATGCGCACGCCCTTTCTGGTTTGCGCGATGCGCTCGGCGGAGAGGATGCCGCGGGTCTTGTCGGTCAGCGGTACATGCAGGGTGATGAAATCGGCGCGGGCGAGGAGTTCGTCAAGCTCGACCTTCTCGACGCCGATCTGGTCGGCGCGTTCCTCGGAGAGGAACGGGTCATAGGCGATGACCTTCATCCTGAGACCGTGGCCACGGTCGCAGACGATGCCGCCGATATTGCCCGCGCCGATCACGCCGAGGGTCTTGCCGGTGAGCTCGACCCCCATGAACCGGGATTTCTCCCATTTGCCCGCCTGGGTCGAGGCGTCGGCGGCGGGGATCTGGCGGGCCACCGCCAGCATCAGCGAGATCGCATGTTCGGCGGTGGTGATCGAGTTGCCGAACGGCGTGTTCATCACGATCACGCCCTTTTTCGAGGCGGCGGGAATGTCGACATTGTCGACCCCGATCCCGGCGCGGCCGATCACCTTGAGCCTTTTGGCCTTGTCGAGCACCTCTTGGGTGACCCTGGTGGCGGAGCGGATGGCGAGGCCGTCATAGGCGCCGATGATGTCGAGGAGCTTCTGCTTGTCCTTGCCGACATCGGGCAGGAAATCGACCTCGACGCCACGATCACGGAAGACCTGGACGGCGGTTTCGCTGAGCTTGTCGGAAACGAGAACTCTGGGAGCCATGGGGGATCCTTTTCGAAAAGGGGCACCGGTGCCGCCGCGCCGCGAGGGGGCGGCGGCGGCCGGGCGGGAAAGGTTATTGCGCGGCGATTTCGGCGTCGAATGCCCAGTCGAGCCAGGGCAGCATGGCCGCGATATCGGCGGTTTCGACGGTGGCGCCGCACCAGATCCGCAAGCCCGGCGGGGCATCGCGATAGGCGCCGATGTCATGGGCCACGCCTTCGGTGTCGAGCCGTTTGGCCACGGCCTTGGCGAAGGCGGCGCCGTCCCTGATGCGGGCGTCGGTGAATTTCAGGCAGACGGAGGTGTTGGAGCGCGTGGCCGGGTCTTCGGCGAGGTTGGCGATCCAGGGCCGCGCATCGCAGAAGTCGAACACCGCCTTGGCGTTGGCATCGGCGCGGGCGATCATGCCCTTCAGCCCGCCCACGGAGCGCGCCCAGGCGAGGGCCTGAAGGTAGTCTTCCACCGCCAGCATCGAGGGGGTGTTGATGGTCGCGCCGGTGAAGATGCCTTCGATCAGCTTGCCGGCCTTGGTGAGGCGGAAGATCTTCGGCAGCGGCCAGGGCGGGGTGTAGCTCTCGAGCCGCGCAACGGCGCGGGGGCTGAGGATGAGCATCCCATGCGCCGCTTCGCCGCCCAGCACCTTCTGCCAGGAGAAGGTGGTGGCATCGAGCTTGTCCCAGGGCAGATCCTGCGCGAAGGCGGCGGAAGTGGCGTCGCAGATGGTGAGGCCTTCGCGGTCGGCGGCGATCCAGTCGCCATCGGGCACCCGCACACCGGAGGTGGTGCCGTTCCAGGTGAACACCACGTCATGGGTGAAATCGACGGAGGCGAGGTCGGGCAGCGCGCCGTATCCGGCCTGTTTCACCATGGCGCCGTCGAGCTTGAGCTGTCTGGTCACGTCGGTTGCCCATCCGGCCCCGAAGCTTTCCCAGACCAGCATCTCGACCCCGCGGGCGCCGAGCAGCGACCAGAGCGCCATTTCGACGGCGCCGGTGTCGGAGGCGGGCACGATGCCGATGCGGTAATCGGCGGGCACGCCGAGCAGGGCGCGCGTCTCCTCGATCGCGGCTTTCAGCTTTGCCTTGCCGATGGCGGCGCGGTGGGAGCGGCCGAGGGCGGCGTCTTGCAGCTTGTCGAGGGAGAAGACCGGGGGCTTGGCGCAGGGGCCAGAGGAAAAGCGCGGATTTTCCGGCCGCGCGGCCGGGCGATCGGTGACCATGGTGGTATCCTTCCAGATATGCGCCCCTCGTTGGGGAGGGGTGTCCCGTCTCTCTCGATAGGGGGGCGCGGGCCGTTGCACAACCGGGGAAACGGCTGTGGCGGGCCGGTTTGGGGCCGCTTGCGGCGCCGGCTGGAGCGGATCGGAAACTTTGGGCGTGTGGGGGGCGTTGGCGTGAGTATTTCGGCCAGGAAAAAGGGGAGGGTGGTTTTCGGGGCCTCTGTGGGGTAGAGGCCCGGGCGAGGGAGAGGGAGGACAAGGATGTTTGTCGCGACGCTGATTGCCAGGCCCGGCGGGCTCGAGGCTGCGCTGGTCGAGAGCCTTCGCAACGCCTGGGGCGGTGGTGAGGCGCGCTGGCTGGCGCCGGGCGAGGCGGGAGAGTTTGTGCTGGAGCGGCACCCGGACAACCTGTGGCAGGTCTGGGAGGATTTGCAGCAGGCCGGCGTGGATCTGGCGGTGCAGGTGGCGGCGGGCCGGCGCAAGCGGATGCTGATCGCGGATATGGATTCGACGATGATCGAGCAGGAATGTATCGACGAGCTGGCCGATGAAGCGGGGGTCGGGGCGCGGGTGGCGGAGATCACCGCGCGGGCGATGAACGGGGAGCTTGATTTCGAGGGCGCCTTGCGCGAGCGGGTCGGGCTTCTGGCGGGGCTGCCCGAGGCGGTGATCGGCCGGGTGCTCGAGACCCGGATCAGCTACACGCCCGGCGGGCGGGCGTTGCTGGCGACGATGAAGGCCAACGGGGCCCGCGCCCTGCTGGTCTCGGGGGGGTTCACCGCCTTTGCGACGCAGGTGGCGGAGGTGCTCGGGTTTGATGAGGCGCGGGCCAATGTGCTCGAACAGGCCGATGGACGGCTCACCGGGCGGGTGGTGGAGCCGATCCTCGGGCGCGAGGCCAAGGTGGCGGCGCTGCGCGAGGTATCGGCGGCGCGCGGGATCGGGCTCGACGAGGTGATCGCGGTGGGCGACGGGGCCAACGATCTCGGCATGCTGGGGCTTGCGGGCATGGGCGTGGCGCTGCATGCGAAACCGGTGGTGGCGGCGCAATGCGATCTGCGGGTGAACCATGGCGATCTGACGGCGCTGCTCTATTTGCAGGGCTATGCGCGGGACGCGTTTGCCGCTTAGCACATGGCTGGCAGAATCGCGGGAAGTCATGCTAGATGTCGTGTCATGCCTGACGATACCCCCCATATGAGCGCTGCCGAGGCGCCCCCGCGGCCGGTGATCCGCCAGTTGGACGATGCCGCGATCAACCGGATCGCCGCCGGAGAGGTGGTGGAGCGCCCGGCTTCGGCGGTGAAGGAACTGGTGGAAAACGCCATTGACGCCGGCGCGACCCGGATCGACGTGGCCTATGCCGATGGTGGCAAGACCCTGATCCGGGTCACCGATGACGGCATCGGCATCGCGCCGGAAGAACTGCCGCTGGCGCTGGCGCGGCATGCGACCTCGAAGATCGACGGCTCGGACCTGCTCGCCATCCACAGTTTCGGGTTTCGCGGTGAGGCGCTGCCCTCGCTGGGGGCGGTGGGGCGGCTGTCGATCACCTCGCGGGTGGCGGGCGCGGAGGCGGCGTCGATCCGGGTGGTGGGGGGCGCGCTGGAGCCGGTGCGACCGGCGGCGCTCAATGCGGGCACGGTGGTGGAGCTTCGCGATCTGTTTCGTGCCACGCCGGCGCGGCTCAAGTTTCTGCGCTCCGACCGGGCCGAGGCGCAGGCGATCGGCGATGTGGTGAAGCGGCTGGCGATGGCGGAGCCGCATGTGGCCTTCAGCTTGCGCGACGTGTCGGGCGGCGGCGAGGGGCGGATGCTGGCGCAATATCCGCGCGAGACCGGCGATCTGTTCGACGCGCTGCACGGGCGGCTCGGGCGCATCATCGGCCGCGATTTCGCCGAGAACGCGCTCCGCCTCGATGCCGAACGCGAGGGGATTCGCCTCACCGGCTATGCGGCGCTGCCGACCTATTCGCGGGGCGCTGCTGTGGCGCAGTTCGTCTTCGTCAACGGCCGGCCGGTGCGTGACAAGCTGCTCACCGGCGCGCTCAGGGCGGCCTATTTCGACTTTCTGCCGCGCGACCGGCACCCGGTCGCGGCGCTGTTTCTGAGCTGCGACCCGCATCTGGTCGATGTCAACGTGCATCCGGCGAAATCCGAGGTGCGGTTCCGCGAGCCGGGGGTGGCGCGGGGGCTGATCGTTTCGGCGCTGCGCCATGCGCTGGCGGAGGCGGGGCATCGGGCCTCGACCACGGTGGCGCAGGCGACCCTCGGGGCATTCCGGCCGGAGCCGCAGGGCCCGCGGGTCTATCAGATGGACCGGTCTGCGCCCCGGCCCGCCCCCGGTGTGGCGCAGATGGCCTATGAGATGCAGGCGCCCGACCCGGCGGCCGCGCCCGGCTTTGCCGAAACCGCGGCGCCCTCTGCCCGCTGGGAGCCGCCGGCGCCGGAAACCGCGCCCTTCGAGCATCTGCCGCTGGGCGCCGCCCGGGCGCATCTGCACGAGAATTACATCGTCGCCCAGACCGCCGATGGCATGGTGATCGTCGATGCCCATGCGGCCCATGAACGGCTCAATTACGAGAAGATGAAGGCGCAGATGCAGGCCAGTGGCGTGGCCGGGCAGGCGCTGCTGATCCCGGAGATCGTCGAGCTGTCGGAGCCGGAGGCGGCGCTTCTGCTGGGGATGCGCGAGGAGCTTGCGGGCCTCGGGCTCGGCATAGAGCCCTTCGGCGGCGGCGCCATCGCGGTGCGCGAGACCCCGGCGATCCTCGGGCCGGTCAATGCCGAAGCGATGATCCGTGACATTCTCGACGACCTCGCCGATCTCGGCAGCAGCAACACCGTGCAGGCGCGGATCGAGGCGGTGCTGTCGACCACGGCCTGTCATGGGTCGGTCCGCAGCGGGCGCCGGCTCAATGCCGACGAAATGAACGCGCTGCTGCGCGAGATGGAGGCGACCCCGCATTCCGGCCAGTGCAACCACGGGCGGCCGACCTATGTGGAACTGAAACTCGCCGATATCGAGCGGCTGTTCGGCCGCACATGAACGCCGCCTCCCTCACGCTTGACGATCCGCGCCTCTGGGCCGCGCTTGCGGGCCTCGCGCTGGTGGCGTTGTTCCTTGCGCTGTTGCTGGTGGCGGTGATGCGAACCGGGCGGTCGGCGCGCCAGGCGGAGGTGCTGTCGCGGCAGGTTCTGGGGCTCGGGCAGGCGGTGCAGCTTCTGGGGCAGGGGCAGGATCAGCTTGCCGGCGGGCTGCGCAGCGTGTCGGATGCGCAAGCGAGCGCCCGGACCGAGGTCGTTCGCCTGATGGAGGCGCGTCTCGCCGAGGTTCAGGCCGGTATGCAGGACCGGCTCCACGACAACGCGCTCCGCTCTGCCCGCGCATTTGCCGGGATGCAGGAGCGGATGGGCGAGGTGCTGAAGGGCGGCGAACTCAGGACCACAAAATCGCTTGCCGAGCTTCAGGCGCGGCTGGCGACCATCGACAAGGCGCAGGAAAACATCACCCGGCTGTCGGGCGATGTGCTGAGCCTTCAGGACATCCTCTCCAACAAGCAGACCCGCGGCGCCTTCGGTGAAATCCAGCTTGCCGATATCGTGTCGAAAGCCCTGCCCGCCGGCAGCTACCGCTTGCAGGCGACGCTGTCCAACGGCAAGCGGGCGGATTGTCTGGTGGATCTGCCGGAGCCGCCGGGGCCAATCGCGATCGACGCGAAATTTCCGCTGGAGGCCTATGAGGCGCTCAGGGCGGCCGGTACCCAATGGGAGAAGGCCGAGGCGGCCAAGGCGCTGCGGGTTGCGGTGCGGGGGCATATCCGGGCGATTGCGGAGAAGTATATCCTCGAGGGCGAGACGGCCGACGGGGCGCTGATGTTTCTGCCCTCGGAGGCGGTCTATGCCGAATTGCACGCAGATTTCGGCGAGGTGGTGCGCGAGGGCTTCGCGGCAAAGGTCTGGATCGTCTCGCCCACCACCTGCATGGCCACGCTCAACACCATGCGGGCGATCCTGAAGGATGCGCGGATGCGCGAGCAGGCCGGTGCGATCCGCAAGGCGCTGAAGCAGCTCGGGCGCGATGTGGAGCTGGTGGCCGAGCGGGCGCGCAAGCTTGATGCCCATTTCGCTCAGGCCCGCGCCGATCTCGACGGTATCGGGGTGGCGGCGGAACGGGCGTGCAAACGTGCGGCCCGGCTCGACAATTTCGATTTCGGGGAGATGACGCCGGGCGCGGAAGACCCCGGCCTTCTGCCTCCCGAACAGCCCTGAGCCCTCTTGTCGCCCCTGCCGCGGCGTGCCTAAATGAAAGGGCAGGAAAGGAAAGGACGTGCGATGGCCACGCTCGATATCAGCCCTTCGAAAGTTGCCCGGATCATCATTCGTGCGCGCGAGATCGACGCCAAGACCGGACGTTGGGACCGGCCGGGAGACGAGGCCGAAGCCGACAGCATCCTTGAATCGCGCCCCTCCGACGCGACCGAGGAGGAGTTGCGTTCCTATATCGCCGATCTCAACCGCGACGAGCAGGCGGCGCTGGTGGCGATCATGTGGATCGGCCGCGATACGTTCACGGCCGATGATTTCGACGAGGCGGTGGAAACCGCGAAACACGAGCGCACCTCGCCAACCGAGGATTACCTGCTCGGCATCCCGCTGCTGTCGGACTACCTCACCTCGGGGCTCGAAGCGCTGGGCTATGACGCCGAGGAATATATCGACGCGCATCTGAAATAGGCCAGAGCGCGTCGCGCGGCCGTTTGCCTTACGGGGCCGGGAAGCGCGGCCCCGTGTTGTGCACCCGTGTCACGGCCCCGTGTTACGGCGCCCGTGTCACAGGTCTTTCATATGCTCCGCAAAAACCGCCTCGGCACGGGCCCAGACGCCCTTCGAGACGCCCTCGTCGAGCGCATTGAGCGTCAGCAGCGAGGGCAGCAACTGGCCGGCATAGTCTTCGGCGCTCTCCACCGGCAGCAGCGAGGGCAGGTTGTCGATCGCCATCACGTCGAGCGGCGGGCTGTCATGCACCCGCAAGGCGGGCGCCTGCCAGCTGGTGGCTTCGGAATAGACCGGCACCGGGTTGTAATCGCTGTCCGGGTCGCAGGCGACATCGCCGATCACCGTGAGCTGGCGCGGGCCGGAGACGGCGTCTTGCGGCACGAAGACCGGGGTGCCGGGACGGGCGAAGATGCAGTTGATGAAGATGTCATGGGTCAGCACCTCCGGGAACGGGCCGCCATGGGCGGTTTCGGCCATGTCCCAGCGGGTGACGGGCAGGCCGAGGGCATCGCAGAGATCGCCCGCGCCGGTGCCGACCCGTCCCAGCGCGCCGATGATCAGCACCGAGGGGCGTTGGCCTGCGAGCGCGGCCTTGATCTCGTCCTGCATCGCGGTGGCGCTGCGGTATGTGGCGACCGGGCCGATGATGCGGCCCTGTTGCTGAGCGATCCAGCTCATCACCGACAGCGCGGCGCCGGCGTAACCGGCCCAATAGCCGAAGGCGGCGACGCGGCGGCCGTCTTCGTCAACGAGATATTCGAGGTCGTAGAGCGTGCCGCCGCCGGCCCTGAACCGGGCGAGCAGGCGCTGGCCCGCGTGCTGGCCCTTGAAAGCATGGCCGAACATGATGTGGCGGTGACGGAGCGGCGTGCCGTCGTCGGGCAGTTCCTTGAGGCCGAAGATGATCGCCTCATCCGGCGCCCCGGGCCAGGAAAACGCCGGCACGATCTCGCAGCCCGCCTCGCGGTAGCCGTCGATCGGGATCGCGCGCACCGGGCTTTCCTCGACGCTCACCCGGAAACCCTTCTCCAGCAGCGCCGCCGCGCCCTCGGGCGTCAGCCCCACCCGTTCCTCGTTCGGCCGCTGCTCGGCCCGGACCCAGATATGCGTCATTTCCGCTCCTCAGATATAGGTTTGCGCCGGCTGCCTGTCGCGGCTGGCGAGATGCGGCACGGCGTTGAACCCGGTCAGTGTCAGCCCGGAGCCGACCGGATGCAACTGGTGGATCGAGCTGTTCTTTATGGTCAGGGCGAGGCGGGCGAAGGCGCCGAGGTCGAGCCCCATCGCCACCCGGATCGCCATCGCGATCAGCCCGCCGGAGGTGACCACGAGGGCGCGGCCGTCGCCGGCGGCGATCTCGGTCAGCACCGCGTCGATCCGTCCCTGAAAATCGTGGAAACTCTCCGAGGCGCCGGCGATCCTGCCGTCCTGCCAGGCGGTGAAGACCAGCGGCAGATGGTCGATGAATTCGTCGCGGTTGGTGGGCAGCGGAATGCCCATCTGCGCGTGCATCCGGTTGGAGAGGTCGAAATATTCCACCTCGTTCAGCCGGGCATCGGCCACCGGGTCGGCCCAGCGGGTGACCCGCATCGCCCGGGCGGTGTCGTGGTGGCGGTTGAGCGTGCCGGTATAGACCCGGTCGAATCGCTCGCCGGTCTCCTCGAGATAGTCGCCAAGCCAGGCGGCCTGCTGATGGCCAAGCTCGGAAAGCGCGTCATAGCCGCCTTCGTCGGTCGCGGCGGAATTGGCCTGGCCGTGGCGGACCAGCGTGATCTGTGACATGTCGGGCCCCTTTTGGTTGCGCCTGTGCTACAGCGTTGGGTCGGGGCAGAAAAGGGCCTGGGTGTTGCCAACAGCAAAGGGCCGCCGGATCTTTCCGACGGCCCCTGAAATTGCAGTGCTTTCGTCAACCGAAGCTCAGCCCTGACGGGTGGCCCCGAAGCTCAGCCCTCAAAGCTCAACCCTGACGGGCCTTGAAGCGGCGCTGCGTCTTGTTGATGACGTAGACGCGGCCCTTGCGGCGCACGACGCGGCAGTCGCGGTGCCGGTTCTTCAGCGAGCGAAGCGAGTTGCGGACTTTCATGTCCCTCTCCTCTTGTCGCGGCGCCGGGAGCGCCGGTGAATTCTTGCCCGGAACCCGGGCGGTGAAACCTTTGCCCGGACCCCCGGGCAGCCAGACCGTTGCCCGGATCCCCGGGCGGCGGTGGTGGGCGATACTGGGATCGAACCAGTGACCCCTTCGATGTCAACGAAGTGCTCTACCGCTGAGCTAATCGCCCGTTTTGCCTGCCGGAACGGCCCAGCCTTTCGGCCGCTGGCTGCGCGCGGATATGCGAGCCGGCCCGTTCAAACAAACAGACGCGGGAGGCCCCGCGCCGGTCCGCGTGTCTATAGAAGGTAAAGCGTGGGCGTGCAAGGGGTATTGGCGCCCGGATTTCCCGTTTATACTGCGGCGCTGAAAACGGAGGTGAAGAGAAACATGCAGCACCCGGCCTACGCGCTGACGATGCCGAATCGCCGGACCACGGCGACGATCTTTGCCAGCCCGCATTCCGGGCGCGACTACCCTTGGGCGTTTCTGCGCCGGTCGGTGCTCGATGAACAGGCGATCCGCTCGTCGGAGGATGCCTTCGTCGATCTGCTGGTGGCCGACGCGCCCGCGCATGGCGCGCCGCTGATCGCCGCCCGGGCGCCGCGCGCCTTTGTCGATCTCAACCGCGGGGCGGAGGAGCTCGATCCGGCGCTGATTCGCGGTGTGGCGGGCGGGGCGCATAACCCGCGGGTTGCCTCCGGACTTGGGGTGATTCCGCGCGTGGTGGCGGGCGGGCGCGAGATCTACCGCGGCAAGATCAGCCTTGGGGAAGTGCGGGCGCGGCTGGAGGAGCATTGGTACCCCTATCACGCGAAGCTTCAGGGGCTGATCGAAGAATCGCGGCTGCTGTTCGGCCAGGCGCTGCTGGTCGATTGCCACTCGATGCCGCATGCGGCGATCGAGAGCCTGTGCCGCCACAGGTCCGAGACACCCGAGATCGTGATTGGTGACCGCTACGGCGCGGCGGCGGGCGGCAGTATCGTCGAGCGGATCGAGGCGGCCTTCCGCAAGGAGGGCTTCAGGGTCGCGCTGAACACGCCATTTGCCGGGGCCTATACCGCGCAGGCCTACGGACGGCCGTCGCAGCGCAGCCATGTGGTGCAGATCGAGATTGACCGGTCGCTTTACATGAACGAACGCGATCTGTGCCCCAACGGCAATTTCGGCGCGATGCAGCGCATATTGGGGCGGATCATCGCGGAACTGGCCGGGATCGGGCGCCCCGAAGCGGAGAGCGCCCCGCTGGCGGCGGAATAGCAGACCGGCGCGGGAACCTACCTCATGGACCGCCCCTTGAGGATCGCCCCGGAGCCGAAACGGGCGCGGATCTCGTCGGTGGCGCGTTCGGCGGCCTGACGGCGGGCGGCTTGCGGGTCGAGCAGATCGCCGGAGAGATCGGCGGTTTCGGCGGGGCCGAAATCGGAAAGGCCGACCCCGATCAGCCGGAACGGGCCTTCATCCGCGACGGTGTCGAACAGCCGCCGGGCATTGCGGTAGATCCGGTCGGCGGACTGGGTGTGGTCTTCGAGCGACAGCCGCCGGGTAAGGCCGCGAAAATCCGCGCGTTTCAGCTTCACCGTGATGATCCGCCCGGCGATCCCCTTGGCCTTGGCGCGGTCGGAGACCTTTTCCGACAGCCGCCAGAGGTGCCCGTCGAGCAGATCCACATCGGCGGTGTCCTCGTAAAAGGTGGTCTCGTTGGAGATCGACTTCATCGGGTGATGCGACGCCACCCGGCGGCTGTCTTCGCCGCGCGCGAGATGCCACAGCCGGTCGCCCATCTGGCCGAAACGCGCATGCAGATCGCGCCGCTCCCAGCGCAAAAGGTCGGTGAAGGTGCGGATGCCTGCCTTTTCGAGGCTGGCCCGCGCCGCCGCGCCGACACCCCAGATCAGGCTCACCGGCTTGTCGGCGAGGAAGGCGGCGGTCTCGGCCTTGCCGATCACCGAAAACCCGCGCGGCTTGTCGAGGTCGGAAGCAACCTTGGCGAGAAACTTGTTGTGGCTGAGGCCGATGGAGCCGGTGAGGCCAAGCTCGTCTTCCATGCGTTTGACCAGCCCGGCGAGCATCACCGCGGGGGGCGCGTGGTGGAGCCGTTCGGTGCCGGTCATGTCGAGGAAGGCCTCGTCGAGCGACAGCGGCTCGACTGCGGGGGTGAGCGCGTCCATGAAGCCGCGGATCTGCTTCGAGATCCGGGCGTAATGCTCGGGCCGCGGGAAGATCACCACCGCGTCGGGGCAGAGTTTCAGCGCCTGAAACATCGGCATCGCCGAATGTACGCCGCGGATCCGCGCGACGTAACAGGCGGTGGAGACCACCCCGCGCCTGCCGCCGCCGATGATCACCGGCTTGTCGGCCAGCGCCGGATTGTCGCGCTTTTCGACGCTGGCATAGAAGGCATCGCAATCCATATGCGCGATCGAGAGGCTGAACAGTTCCGGATGCGCCACCACCCGCGGCGAGCGGCATTCCGGGCAGCGCGGGCCGGGATGGTGCGCGGCGCCGGGCGGGGTCTCGAACGCGGCCTCGCGAGGGCCGTCGAACGGGGTCAGGCAATCCTGGCAAAGGGCGGGCATGGGGCGAGTATAGCGCGGGACGCGGGGGCGGATGCAAGCCACCGCGCGACGGGAGCGCTGGCAGCATTGCGGGAGCGGGCCTCTCCGGGGGTGAAATACCTGAAACAATCTGTTTCCGTCATTGAAATGCCCGATTTCATTACCACTTTATGGCAGGGCGCCAGCGCATGCTACAGTGTCCTGTTCTGTTAACGTCGAGACATTCCAGGAGGATCTCCCCCCATGTCCACCGAAGAACTGATCGGCCAATTCATTGGCGCGAACATCATCCTTCTTCTCATTGCCCTGTTCATCATCATCTCGATCTTCCTGGGCGTGCGGATCGTGCCGCAGAGCCAGAAATATGTCGTCGAGCGATTTGGCCGGTTGCAGGTGGTGCTGGGGCCGGGGATCAACTTCATCATTCCCTTCCTCGACCGGGTGCGGCACCGGGTGTCGATCCTCGAACGCCAGCTGCCGACCATGACCCAGGATGCGATCACCAAGGACAACGTGCTGGTGCAGGTCGATACCAGCGTGTTCTATCGTATTCTCGAGCCGGAAAAGACGGTCTACCGGATCCGTGACGTCGATGGCGCGATCTCGACCACCGTGGCCGGGATCGTCCGCGCCGAGATCGGCAAGATGGACCTCGACGAGGTGCAGTCGAACCGGGCGCAGCTGATCACCCAGATCAAGGCCAGCGTCGAAGACGCGGTGGATGCCTGGGGGATCGAGGTGACCCGGGCCGAGATTCTCGATGTGAACCTCGATCAGGCAACGCGCGACGCGATGCTCCAGCAGCTCAATGCCGAACGCGCCCGGCGCGCACAGGTGATGGAGGCCGAGGGCACCAAGCGTGCGGTCGAGCTTCAGGCCGACGCCGAGCTTTACGCCGCCGAGCAAACCGCCAAGGCGCGCCGTATTCAGGCCGAAGCCGAGGCTTATGCCACCGAAGTGGTGGCGCAGGCGATTGCCAAGAACGGCATCGAGGCGGCGCAGTATCAGGTGGCGCTGAAACAGGTAGAGGCGATTGCGAAGGTGGGCGAAGGCGCCGGCAAACAGACCGTGCTGCTGCCCGCCAATGCGGTTGACGCCTTTGCCGATGCCTTCGGGCTGCTCAAAGGGGTGGGCAAATGAACTGGGAGGTCTGGTGGGTCTGGATCGCGGCCGGGCTTGGACTCGCGATCTTCGAACTCTTCGCGCCCGGCTTCATCTTCGTCGGCTTTGCAATCGGGGCCGTGGCGGTCGGGGTGCTGATGGCGCTGGGCGTGAGCTTCACCCTGCCCTGGGCGCTGGTGGTTTTCGCGGTGACCTCGGTGCTGGCCTGGGTCGGTGCCCGGATGGCGATGGGCACGCGGGCCGGCCAGACCAAGACCTTCGACCACGACATCAACGAAGACTGAAACCTGGACCGACGCCCTCCCCTCCTGGGGAAGGGCGTCGGGTTTTTCAGGGCCGTGAGTTGCGGCCGGGGTGGCAGGGGCGCTTTCTGCGAACGCCCGCCGGCAGGCGTGCCCCGGCAGGCGCGCAATATCGGTGATCCCGGCCGCTGGAGTCTTGTTCTCGTTACCCTCTCGCCCGACTGCTTTCTATAGCCAAACGGCACAACTCTGATTGTGCCGTTTGGCTATAACTCTTTGGTTTTACGCTGATGCTTCGTGGATTTTGAGATCAAACCCACTCCCGTCAGCTATACCGGAAGGGCAAGCCGAAAGGCCGGAGAGCCACCCCGGGACCGCCGGTTCAGGGCAGTTCGGCGAGCACCGCACGGGCGGCGTCGCGTGGCGAGGCGGCGCCGGTGATCGGGCGGCCGACCACGATATGGTCGGCGCCGGCGCGAATCGCCTCGCCCGGGGTCATCACCCGTTTCTGGTCGCCGAGCACGGCGCCGGCCGGGCGCACGCCCGGGGTGACGATGAGCTTGCCCTTCGCTTGCGGCAGGGCGCGGATCGGCGCGGCTTCTCGCGGGGAGGCGATCACCCCGTCGGCGCCCGCGTCCAGGGCCCGTGCGGCGCGTTCGACCACGAGATCCTGCACCTCACCCGGGCGGATCAGCGCTGCGTCGAGGTCTTCGCGGTCGAGTGACGTCAGGATGGTGACCGCGAGAATCCTGAGATCCGACCCGCCCTTGCCTTCAGCGGCGGCGCGCACCACGTGCGGATCGCCATGGACGGTGAGGAAGTCGAGCCCGTAATCCTTGAGCCCGCGTACCGCGCCCTCGATGGTGTTCGGGATGTCGAACAGCTTCATGTCGAGGAACACCCGCTTGCCGCGCTCGTCGATGAGTTCGCGCGCCAGCGCCAGACCGCCGCCCATCAGCATTTCGAGCCCGATCTTGTAGAACCCGACCTCGGGACCGATCCGCTCTGCCATCTGGAGCCCGAGCAAGGCGTTGGGCAGGTCGAGCGGAACGATCAGCCGGTCATCGGTTTTACGGGGGGGCGTGCGGGAGGGCATGCCTTGGGTGTTCCGGGCGGTTTCGGCGGTCATCTGCGGGCTCCATCGGCTTGCCCGCTTCATCGCCATGCCGCGCGAGGCTGTCAAGCGCTGGCCCGGAACTCCCCGCCGGTGAGCAGGATCATTTGCGGCGCCGGTGCCACGACCTCGAATTGTTCCTCACCGCGCCGGAAGCCTGGCATCTTGCGGGCCTGGCGCAGCGCATCGGCGATCAGGCTGTAGGTGACGATGGAACCGGGCGTGCTTTCCGGAAGGCAGACGTGAGGAACGAAGTGAAGCGTAACCGTTCGTGCCTTGCCGGGTTCGGCGATTGTGAGTTCCACATGTCCCTCGAACCGTTCTGAAACGCTTTCATACGCGAGGTCTTCAACATCAATTCTGATGACTTTCATCATGTTAACGCCCTTCTGTGCATGGTCTGTACCATGCAGGAAGAAAGTGAACAAAAAGCAAACATTTTTCAGAATCCGCGATTTTCCTGCCGTCGCGGTTGCGCGGCCGGGCGCGCGTTCCCATCTGCATTACGAGGCCCGAATGGGTGTGCCGCCGGGCGGGCACCTGCAACGGGGCGCTTATGAAAAGGAGAGACCGATGAACCTCGAGAAGTTCACCGAGCGGTCGCGGGGCTTCGTGCAAGCCGCCCAGACGATCGCGATGCGCGAAAGCCACCAGAGGCTCGCGCCCGAGCATTTGCTCAAAGCCCTCATGGATGACGAGGAAGGCATGGCCAGCGGGCTGATCGGCCGGGCCGGCGGTGATGCGAAACGCGTGGCCGAAGCGGTGGATGCGGCCGTGGGGCGGATCCCGCAGGTGAGCGGCGACGGTGCCCAGGTCTATCTCGATTCCGCCACCGGCCGGGTGCTGGACGAGGCCGAGAAGCTTGCAAAGAAGGCAGGCGACTCGTTCGTGCCGGTCGAACGGTTGTTGACCGCGCTGGCGCTGGTGAAATCGGAGGCCAGGGAGGCGCTCGAGGCGGGCGGGATCAACGCCCAGAACCTCAACGCCGCGATCAACGATCTGCGCAAGGGGCGCACGGCGGATTCGGCCAGCGCCGAGGATGCCTATGAGGCGCTGGGCAAATACACCCGCGACCTCACCGAAGCCGCCGCCGAGGGCAAGATCGACCCGATCATCGGCCGCGACGAGGAGATCCGCCGCGCCATGCAGGTGCTGTCGCGCCGCACCAAGAACAACCCGGTGCTGATCGGTGAGCCGGGCACCGGCAAGACCGCGATCGCCGAAGGGCTTGCGCTGCGCATCATCAACGGCGACGTGCCCGAGAGCCTCCAGAACAAGAAGCTGCTCGCGCTCGACATGGGCGCGCTGATCGCCGGCGCCAAATACCGCGGCGAGTTCGAGGAGCGGCTGAAAGCGGTGCTCAACGAGATCACCGCCGCGGCGGGCGAGATCGTGCTGTTCATCGACGAGATGCACACGCTGGTGGGCGCCGGCAAGGCCGATGGCGCGATGGATGCGGCGAACCTCATCAAGCCGGCGCTGGCGCGCGGTGAGCTGCATTGTGTGGGCGCCACGACGCTCGACGAATACCGCAAATATGTCGAGAAGGACGCCGCCCTTGCCCGCCGGTTCCAGCCGGTGCTGGTGGAGGAGCCGACGGTCGAAGACACGATCAGCATCCTGCGCGGCATCAAGGAGAAATACGAACTGCACCACGGGGTGCGGATCTCGGATTCGGCGCTGGTCTCGGCGGCGACGCTCAGCCACCGCTATATCACCGACCGCTTCCTGCCCGACAAGGCGATCGACCTCGTGGACGAGGCCGCGTCGCGGCTGCGGATGGAGGTGGATTCGAAGCCCGAAGAGCTTGACCAGCTCGACCGGCAGATCCTGCAGATGCAGATCGAGGCGGAGGCGCTGAAGAAAGAGGACGACAAGGCCTCGAAGGACCGGCTGGCGAAGCTTGAGGAAGAGCTTGCCGGGCTTCAGGAGAAATCGTCTGCGCTGACCGCGCGGTGGCAATCGGAGCGCGACAAGCTCGAAGGGGCGCGCGCGCTCAAGGAGCAGCTTGACCGCGCCCGGGCCGAGCTTGATGCGGCCAAGCGCGAGGGCAACCTCACGCGCGCCGGTGAGCTTTCCTACGGCATCATCCCGGGGCTGGAAAAGCAGCTTGCCGAGGCCGAGACCCGCGGCGACGACGTGATGGTCGAGGAGGCGGTGCGGCCGGAGCAGATTGCCCATGTGGTCGAACGCTGGACCGGTATCCCGACCTCGAAGATGCTCGAAGGCGAGCGCGACAAGCTGTTGCGCATGGAAGACGGGCTCCACAAGCGGGTGATCGGCCAGAACAAGGCGGTGACCGCGGTGGCCAATGCGGTGCGCCGTGCCCGCGCCGGGCTCAACGACGAGAACCGGCCGCTGGGGTCGTTTCTGTTCCTCGGGCCGACCGGGGTCGGCAAGACCGAGCTGACCAAGGCGGTGGCGGAGTTTCTGTTCGACGACGATAACGCGATGGTGCGGATCGACATGTCGGAATTCATGGAGAAACACTCCGTCGCGCGGCTGATCGGGGCGCCGCCGGGCTATGTCGGCTACGATGAAGGCGGGGTGCTCACCGAGGCGGTGCGGCGCCGGCCCTATCAGGTGGTGCTGTTCGACGAGGTCGAAAAGGCGCATCCGGATGTGTTCAACGTGCTGCTTCAGGTGCTTGACGACGGTGTGCTCACCGATGGCCAGGGGCGGCATGTGGACTTCAAGCAGACGATGATCGTGCTGACCTCGAACCTCGGCTCGCAGGCGCTGAGCCAGCTGCCCGAAGGGGCCGACGCGGGTGCCGCGCGGGCGCAGGTGATGGAAGCGGTGAAGGCGCATTTCCGGCCGGAATTCCTCAACCGGCTGGACGAGACCATCATCTTCGACCGGCTGACCCGTGACGACATGGACGGGATCGTCGATATCCAGCTTGCGCGGCTGGCGAAACGGCTGGCGAAGCGCAACATCACGCTCGAGTTCGACGAGGCCGCCAGGACATGGCTTGCCGATCAGGGCTACGACCCGGTCTATGGCGCGCGGCCGCTGAAGCGGGTGATCCAGAAGGCGTTGCAGGATCCGCTGGCCGAATTGCTGCTCGCGGGCGAGGTGCTCGACGGCAGCACGGTGCCGGTGCATGCGGGTGTCGACGGGCTGGTGATCGGCACGGGGGCCGGAACTGCGGGCTGACCCGGGTCTGCCGAAGCGGGCGCTATAATAAATGCCACCCGCCGGAGCGCTCCGGCGGGTGGTTTCGTCCGGGGCTTGTCCCATTCAGCGTGTGAGTTGCGCCAGCACTTTCATGATCACCTGCGGGATTTCGTCAAGGGTGTATCCCCCCGCCTTCTGTGTCATCGCCCAGGTGATGAAAGCCCCGCCGACGAGGGCCATCACCGCCGGGAGACGGGGCACGCGACCGTCAACGACAGCCGAGAAAATGGCCGGGATGGTGAAGACGAAGACGGCCAGGCCGATGGTAAGCGACATATCGGGGGTCAATGGATCTACCTTTCACTATTCCGGGTCGGTTGCATAGATCAGCCGTTCCGCACAGGGGGCGACCCGCAGGATATTGGTGGTGCCGGGCACGTTGAACGGCACGCCGGCGATCAGCACGATCTGATCGTGATCGTCCGCCACACCCGACGCCCGGGCGGCGCGGGCGCCTTCCACCACGGCCAGCTTGAAGCGGTCCACCTCGCCCTGGATCATGGTGCAGGAGATCCCCCAGGACAGGCACAGCCTGCGCGCCGTGCCCGGCAGCGGCGTCAGGGCCAGAATGGGCACCTGGGGGCGTTCGCGCGAGGCGAGCAGGGCGGTGGTGCCGGACTGGGTGAAGCAGCAGATCGCCTTCACGTCGGTCGAGACCGCGATTTCGCGGGCGGCGGAAACAATGCCGTCGGCCACGGTGTAGCGTTCGAAGATCCGGCTGTTTTCCAGCACCCGGCGATAGGTGTCGTCGCCCTCGACCTCGCGCGCCACCGCGTCCATGGTCGCCACCGCCTCGCGGGGAAACTTGCCGGCGGCCGATTCGGCCGAGAGCATCACCGCGTCGGCGCCCTCATAGATCGCGGTAGCCACATCCGACACTTCGGCGCGGGTCGGCATCGGGCTTTCGATCATGCTTTCGAGCATCTGGGTGGCGACGATCACCGGTTTGGCGGCGGCGCGGCAGGTATGCACCAGCCGCTTCTGGATCGGCGGCACGTTCTGCACCGGCAGTTCGACGCCGAGATCGCCGCGCGCGATCATGATCCCGTCGGACACGCTGAGGATCTTGTCGAAATCCCTGACCGCAGAGGGCTTTTCGATCTTCGACAGCACCGCGGCGCGGCCATTGGCCAGACGGCGGGCCTCGGAAACATCCGCCGCGCGCTGCACGAAGCTCAGCGCCAGCCAGTCGACGCCGAGCTCGCAGGCAAACTCGAGGTCGCCCCGGTCCTTTTCGGTGAGCGCCGCGATCGGCAGCACCACATCGGGCACGTTGACCCCCTTGCGGTCGGAAATCGTGCCGCCCACCTCGACCTCGCAATCGGCGAAATCCGGGCCGAAGTCCACCACCCGCAAGCGGATCTTGCCGTCGTTGACCAGAAGGTGGGTGCCTTCTTCGAGGGCCGCGAAAATCTCCTTGTGCGGAAGCTGCACCCGATCACCGTCGCCCGGTTTGTCGAGCAGATCGAAGCGGAAGACCTTGCCCTCTTCGAGCTCGGCGCCGCGGGCGGCGAACCGCCCGCAGCGCAGTTTCGGCCCCTGGAGATCGGCCAGAACCGCGATCGGGCTGCCGGTATCGGCCTCGACCTGACGGATGATCTGATAGCGGTCGCGGTGCTCGTCATGGGTGCCGTGCGACATGTTGAGCCGGAAGACATCGGCCCCCGCCTCGACGAGATTGCGGATCGTCCGGTAGTCGTTGGATGCGGGTCCGAGGGTGGCAACAATCTTGACGTTGCGGCGGCGGAACATGCCTGTGTCCTTACGTTGAACGCGCGCGGCAGGTTGGCGGCGCGTGTTAGCGATCACGGGGGGTCAGACGATATATGCCTGAAAAACATGGGGCTCGCAACTGGCGCTTTCGGTCCCGCTCGCCTACAAACCGGGAAAGCCAGAGAAGACATCCCATGACACATCTGCCGTTTCACATTCACGGCGAAGACCGTGACAGCCGCTGGCTGGTGACCTGCGATCACGCCTCCAATGCCGTGCCGCCGGAGATCGGCGGCGGCTCGCTGGGCCTGTCCGAGGCCGACATGGCCCGGCACATCGCCTGGGATCCGGGGGCGGCGGGGGTATCCGTGCGGCTTGGGGAGCTGTTGGGAGCCCCCGTGGTGCTTGGCAATTTCTCGCGGCTGGTGATCGACCCCAACCGTGGCGAAGACGACCCGACGCTGTTGATGCAGCTCTATGACGGCACCGTCATTCCCGCCAACCGGCATCTCGGCCCGGAAGAGATCGCACACCGGCTGAACGCCTATTACCGACCCTATCACGGGGCCGTCGCCCGGCTTGCAGGCCGCCGGGACGACATGATCTATGTGGCGATCCATTCCTTCACCAGGCAGCTTCGGGGGCGCGACCCGCGGCCGTGGCATATCGGCGTGCTCTACGGACGGGATTCCCGCTATGCGGTGCCGCTGCTCGACCGGCTGCGCCAGGAGCATGACCTGGTGGTCGGCGAAAACGAGCCCTATGGCGGGCATCTGGAGGGTGACAGCGTTGACCGGCACGCGATCAAACCGGGCCGGGTGAACGTGCTGATCGAGCTTCGCAATGACATCATCCGCACCGCGGCCCAGCAGAAGGCCTGGGCCGAGCGGCTGGCACCGATTCTCGGGGAAGTGCTCGAGGCCACCGGGCTCTGAACTGTCCCCGGGCCTTGGGCGGGTTGCCGAGCGGTCGCCGGGCCGGACGGGTTACGGCATTTCCGAGACCGCTCCCCTGCCCCGCCGTGTGCCGCAATTTTGCCGTGAAATGGCCCTTGAGATGCACGATACGCACCTGAATTGTGCCAGCTTCGGGGCCGATAAATTCCCTACGTAGCGAGCGCAAGCTCACCCCGGTGCCGGTTTCAACAGCCCCCACCCAGTTCTCGGCACCGGGGCTACGTTGTTCCCCGCCCTTTCCGGCGGGGTTTTTCGTGTCAGCCCTTGCGCGAGCGGCGATTGCGGCGCGTGCGATTGCGGCGTTGGCCTCCTGTAACACTCTTGACCGCCCGGTCGGCAATATGCCACGGTGCCGGCAACAGGAGGAGAGGCCATGACCCCCATGACCCCGGAGGAACGTGCGCGCCGTTCGGCGGCGGCAATGTGGGCCGATGACCGCGCCAGCCAGGCCATGGGCATCGAGCTGACCCATGTGGGGCCGGGCACAGCCACGGCGACCATGATTCTGCGCGCCGACATGGCCAACGGCCACGGCATGGCCCATGGCGGCTATACCTATGCGCTGGCGGACACCGCCTTTGCCTTTGCCTGCAACAGCTACAACACCCGTGTCGTGGCGCAGTCCAACGCGATCACCTATCTTGCCCCCGGCCATGTGGGCGAGCTGCTGACCGCCGAGGCGCGCGAGACCCACAGGGCGGGGCGTTCGGGGGTCTATGACGTCACGGTGACCGGGGAGGACGGGCGCCGGGTGGCGTTGTTCCGGGGGCATGCGCGTCAGGTGAGCGGCGCACATTTCCCGGAAGGTGGCAGCGCCTGAGACATTCGTGGCGCGGCAATCAATGGCCGCAAGGGTGGAGCGGCCCCGGAGCCGCAGGCGACAAGAGCGGTCCCGGAGCCGCAGGCGACAAGAGCGGCCCCGGAGCCGCAGGAGACAAGAGCGGCCCGCTGGTCGTGAAGGGAGGAAAACATGAAGGATCTGACCCCTCGCAAGGAGGATCTGGAACATATCGAAACCGCGTCGCGCGACGAGATCGCCGCGGTCCAGCTCGAGCGGATGAAATGGTCGCTCCGCCACGCCTATGACAACGTGCCGTTCTACAAGGCCAAATTCGATGCCGCGGGCTTCCACCCGGACGATCTGCACAGTCTCGAAGACCTCGCAAAGGTGCCCTTCACCACCAAGCAGGATCTGCGCGACAATTACCCCTTCGGCATGTTTGCCGTGCCGCGCGATCAGATTGCCCGGATCCACGCCTCGTCGGGCACCACCGGCCAGCCGACGGTGGTGGGCTATACCGAGCGCGACCTCGAAATGTGGTCGAACGTGGTCGCCCGCTCCTTGCGCGCCGCCGGCCTGCGCCCGGGCGATGTGCTGCACAACGCCTATGGCTACGGGTTGTTCACCGGCGGCATGGGCATCCATTATGGCGCCGAAAAGCTTGGCCTCAGCGTGGTGCCGGTCTCCGGCGGCATGACCCAGCGCCAGGTGCGGCTGATCGAGGATTTCGACGCCAGGGGCATCACCGTGACGCCATCTTACGCGCTGTCGATCCTTGACGAATATGCGGCCCAGGGCCGTGACCCGCGCAAATCGCCGCTTCATGTGGGGGTCTTCGGTGCCGAGCCCTGGACCAACGCGATGCGCAAGGAGATCGAGAGCGCTTTCGACATGCACGCGGTCGACATCTACGGGCTTTCCGAGGTCGTCGGTCCCGGCGTGTCGATGGAATGCGTCGAGACCAAGGACGGGCTGCATATCTGGGAAGATCATTTCTATCCCGAAACCATCGACCCCGAGACCGGCGAGGTGCTGGCCGATGGCGAGCTGGGCGAGCTGGTGTTCACCTCGCTCACCAAGGAAGCCTTCCCGATCATCCGCTACCGCACCCGCGACCGCACCCGTCTGCTGCCCGGCACCGCGCGCTCGATGCGGCGGATGGAGAAGGTCACCGGCCGCACCGACGACATGATCATCCTGCGCGGCGTCAACGTCTTCCCGACCCAGATCGAGGAGCAGCTCATGGAAGTGCCGGAGCTCGGGCCGCATTTCCAGATCGAGCTTGTCCGCCCCGACCGGATGGACGAGATGCACGTCCATGTGGAAATGGCCGAAGGCAGCGATGCCTCGCCGGCCCATGTGGGCCATGTGCTCAAGGGCAAGGTCAAATCCCATGTCGGCGTTACCGTGAAGGTCCATGTGGCCGAGGCCGGCAATGTGGCGCGCTCCGAGGGCAAGGCGGTGCGGATCATTGACAACCGGCCGAAGGAGTAGACCGTGCCCAGAGGGATCGCGCGCGACCACGACCAGAAGCGGAAAGCGATCCGCAAGGGGGCGGCGGAATATTTCGCCGCCCACGGGTTCGACCGCGCCTCGATGACCGGTGCCGCAAGGCATTGCGGCGTGTCGAAGGCACTGATCTACCATTATTACGATTCCAAGGAATCGCTGCTCTACGACATCCTTGACACCCATCTCACCGAGCTTGCCGAGACCGCCCGCGGGGTGGATCCGGGCGCGGGGCTGGAGGGGCTGATCTGTGCGGTGCTGGAAGCCTATGAGGATGCCGATGCCGAGCACAAGTTGCAGATCGACGCGCTTTCGGTCCTGCCCGAAGAGCTTCAGGCGCCGCTGATTGCGCTGCAACGCGAACTCGTGGGGATCATGGCGCAGACGCTGGTGCGCGAGGCGCCGGGGCTCGAGGGCACCGACAAGCTCAGCCCGGTGGCGATGTCGGTCTTCGGCATTCTCAACTGGTTCTACATGTGGCACCGCCCCGGCAAGGGCCTGTCGCGCGACGCCTATTCCGCACTCGCCACCGATATGGTGCTGAACGGAATCAGGGCGCTCTGACGGCCCCCTTTTCCTTGCGGGGCGCCGGGTCCATAAGTTTTGGCGAAACCCGGTTGGGAAAACGGCGAAACCCGGCAGCGCGCCGGGGAAAGGACAGGGAAGCGCGTGTTCAGGACCATGCTGGCCGCCATTGCGGGCCGCTTTCTGGTGATCGTCGTGCGTCTGATAACGGCGCCGCGGGCGATCTGGGCGGGGATCGAACCGGTCCCGGCGCAGCGGGTCTATTTCGCCAACCACACGTCGAATGCCGATTTCCCCACCGTCTGGGCGGTGCTGCCGGGCTTCCTGCGCGACGCGACCCGGCCGGTTGCTGCCTCGGACTACTGGCTGAAAAACGGCCTGCGGGCGTTTTTCGGCCGCGACGTGCTGAACGCCGTGCTGATCAACCGCGACCGCGAGGCGCGCGCCCCGGATGAAGACCCGGTGGCGCTGATGGTGGCGGCGATCGACGAAGGCTCGAGTCTGCTGATCTTTCCCGAAGGGGTGCGCAACCAGACCGAGAAACCGGTGCTCGACTTCAAGACCGGGCTCTACCACCTTGCCAGCGCGCGGCCGGGGGTAGACCTCGTGCCGGTCTGGATCGACAAGCTCAGCACCATTCTGCCCAAGGGCGAGGTGGTGCCGGTGCCGCTGATCTGCACCGTCACCTTCGGTGCGCCCTTGCGGATCCGCCCGGGCGAAGAAAAGGAGATCTTCCTCGACCGCGCCCGCGACGCCCTCGCGGCGCTTGCGAAGGAGCGCGAAACATGAGCGGACAGGCGGAATTTGCCCAGCTTTTCACCGGTCTGGTGCTGGTGCTTCTGGGGCTGACCCTCGGCACCTCGGCGCTGGAGCGCTGGGGCGGCATGACCGGGCGCAAGGCGATCGTCGTGCAGACCGTCTTCGCCCGGCTCAACACCTGGTGGGCGATGCTGGTGGCGCTGTCGCTCGCGGGGTTTGCGGGGCGCGGCGGCATCGTGGTGCTGGTGGCGCTGCTGTCGTTCTCGGCGATGCGGGAATTTCTCACCCTGACCGCCAAACGCCGCGCCGACCATTGGGTGTTGATGTTTTCCTTCTTCGTGGCGCTGCCGGCGCAATATCTGCTGGTCTATTTCGGCCAGGTGGGGCTGTTTACCATTTTCATCCCGGTCTATGCCTTCCTGTTCCTGCCGGTGCTGGCGGCGGCGAAGGGCGATACCGCGGGCTTTCTCTCACGCGTCGCCGAGACCCAATGGGGGCTGATGCTCTGCATCTACGCCGCCTCCCATGTGCCGGCACTGCTCTGGGTCGAGATCCCGGGCCACGCGGGCGAAGGCATTCTGCTGATCGCCTGGCTGGTGATCGTGGTGCAGGCGGGCGACATTGCGCATTTCGTTGCGCCCCGGCTGGTGGGGCGGACGCGAATGGCCCCCGGTGTGCATCATTCGCGCTCATGGCAGGGGTTTCTCGGGGCGCTCGGCACCGGGGTGGCGGTGGGGGTGAGCCTCGCCTGGATCACTCCGTTTGCCGTCTGGGCCGCGGCGCTGATGGCGCTGGTGGTGGCGCTGCTGGGCTATGCGGGGGGGCTGGTGATGGCGGCGATCAAACGTGACAAGGGCGTGCACGATTGGGGGCATCTGCTGCCCGGTCAGGGCGGCTTCATCGACAGGCTCGATTCGGTGCTGTTTGCGGCACCGGTGTTCTTTCATATCGTGCGGTTTTTCGTCGAAACGGCCTGAACAACGAAACCGTTTTGCCTGGCTCCGGTGCTGGCGGAAGGCCAATGCGCGTGGCGGATTTCAGGCGGCGTCGTCGAGACGAAGCGTTTCCCGGCTCATCTGATCGAAGATCGTGTCAACCTCTGCGCTGCTGATCCTGGGAAGGCGTTTCTTTCGGTCCGTCTGGTCAACGGCCGCGCATTTTTCCTGCAGGCACAGGATCCGGGCGAAGCGGCGCGGGGGAATGATGGTAGCCATATTGTCTCTCCCGTGTCTTGTTTTCGTTCCGATAAGGGCAGGGTCGCGGGTGAATCTGACGCCATTCGTGCGGGAATCGGGCGCTTTTGTGTTTTTGCAAGATTCCGCCGAAGAATTGCCCGGCAGCCGCCACAACAGCCCGATTGCCGCCTTGCCTGGCCCAAATGGCCTTGTTGTCAGGGGGTTGGAAAGTCGGTTGTGCGGGGCTGCGCCGATCGCTCCGAAGCAGCACACCGAAACCGTGGCGCAGAAGGCCGGGCTGGAGCGTGTTGCGCCAGAATACCCGGCAGCGGTGTCCGGGTATCCGGGTCTCCCTGCCGCCTGCCGGGGTCCAGCGCGTTGCCGCCATCTTCGGGCGAAAGACATGGCGCGGAGCGGGCAGGCGACCTGGGGGAAACGCGGAAAATCAGGCGGCCTTGCGCCGGTTCAGCAGCAGAACCGGGCGGTTGTACACCGCTGTGCAGGCGGCGTGAGGCTCAGGCTCGGCCTCGCGCAGCGGAAAGGCATTGTTGAAGATCGAGACCACCTTGTCGGTGTGCCCGAGGCGGGCATGAAGCGAGCTGAGAGCGGCACGGCGGCCGGCGCGGGCTTTTTCGAGGATCGTGACGGTTTCGTTGATCGTGGTCATGGGATCTGCTTTCGAAATCGGGGGTCTGCCATCCGGGCAGGGTCTGGGGCGCTGTAACTCAGGCGCTGAAGCCCGTGGTCGCGAGCACACCGGTGGTGAAGAACACGCCGGTGGGCGTACGCCGTGGCCGGGCACGTTCGAGCCAGGACGAGATGTTCACGATGTTGTCGTGCTGCTCTTGACGTTGCCGGGCGCGGGCATCGGGGCGGGTATTGCGGCGGGCGAAGGCGATAACGTTGCTGTTCATGGTTGTCTCCCCAGATGGTGGCGCGTGGCGCCTGTGCGGTCTCGTGAAGTCCGTTGTGACCGGTTCCCGGTGGGGTGCCTCTGAGGGCCGGCGGTTTTACCGTCTCAGCAACCTTGCTTGCTGATGAGTCAATATTTGCGCTCGAATCCGGCGCAATAATTTTCCAATTGTGGCAAAACGGTGCAAATTGCCGCGAAATTTACCACTGTTTTTCGTGAGCTTCGGGCGTGTGCGGCCCCGGCTACAGCACAACCTCGTCGAGCGGCAACACGCTGGTGTTGTCGAGCCGTGCCAGGGTCTCGTTTTCACCGGCGACAACGGCACGCCAGTCGCGGCTTTCGAAGGCGTGGGTGGTGTGGGCGTCGCTCACCAGCACCACCTGGAAGCCGAAACCGTCGGCCGCGCGCACCGTGGCGTGGATGCAGGTGTCGGACTGCATGCCGCAGATCACCAGACGCTCAATGCCGAGAACCGTCAGCTCCGCTTCGAGATCGGTGCCCTCGAAAGCGTTGCGCTGATCCTTGACGATCTTCAGTTCCTCGTCGCTGGGGGCGAGACCAGGGTGCACGGCCGGGTCCGGAGACACGCGGGAATCGGTAACCCAGACAACCGGCACGCCTTCGCCGCGGGCGACCTCAACCAGGCCGGACACAGCATCGAGGATTTCGTCCGGATTGGGCGTTTCGTCGGCGATCAGGCTGGTCTGCATGTCGAGAACCAGAAGCGCTGTGGTCATCCCCTCCTCCTCTTTCCTGGCCATTGGCTGCCCGGGGAGGCGCCGCTGCCGTTCCCCCGCCCTTATCCTAGTGAGCCGGGCGGGGTTGGACAATTCGAAACCTCTTCGGAGGGGGCGGGGGCCTTTTCCGGCCCCCCTGTTGTTACACCTCGAGACACCAGCGCAGGATCGCCTTCTGGGCGTGCAGCCGGTTCTCGGCCTCGTCGAAGATCACCGAATGGGGCCCGTCCATCACCGCGTCGGTGACCTCCTCGCCGCGATGGGCGGGCAGGCAATGCATGAACAACGCATCTTCTTTCGCGTGGCCCATCAGGCGCTCATCGACCTGATAGGGCCTCAGCAGATTGTGGCGCCGCTCCCGGGTCGAAAGCCCGTCATGCATGCTTACCCAGGTGTCGGTCACCACCAGATCGGCGCCCTCGACCGCGGTTTCCGGGTCGCGGACGATCTCGGCCTTTACCCCCGCCTCGCGCGCCGCCGCGAACAACCGCATGTCGGGTTCGAGCTGCAACGGCCCGGTGAAGGTGAAGTCGAAGCCGAATTGCCCGGCGGCATGGATGAAGGAAGCGGCAACGTTGTTGCCATCGCCGGCCCAGACCACCTTCCTGCCCGCGATCGGGCCGCGGTGTTCTTCATAGGTCATCACGTCGGCCATGATCTGGCAGGGGTGCGACTTGTCGGTCAGCCCGTTGATCACCGGCACCGAGGCATATTCGGCAAGTTCCAGAAGGGCGGCCTCGTCGAAGGTGCGGATCATGATCAGGTCGACATAGCGGCTCAGCACCCGGGCGGTGTCGGCGATGCTTTCACCGTGGCCGAGCTGCATTTCCTGCCCCGACAGCACCATCACCTCGCCGCCCATCTGGCGCACGCCGACATCGAAACTCACCCGGGTGCGGGTCGAGGGCTTTTCGAAGATCAGCGCCACCATGCGGTTCTTCAGCGGCTGTTCGGCATCGGGCGTGGCTTTGGGCACATCACCACGGGCCTGTTTCATCGCATGCGCGCTGGCGAGGATCGCCTTGAGTTGGTCCGGGCTGGTCTTGTCGAGGTCGAGGAAATGTTTCATGCGCCCGCTCCTTTCGTGGCTTGCGCCGCGGCGTCGAGCCGCTCCATGGCCTGTGCAATGTCGTCTTCGGTGAGGGTCAGCGCGGGCAGGAGCCGCACCACGTTGTCGGCGGCGGGGACGGTCAGCACGCCCGCCTCGTAGCCCGCGCGGACCACGTCGAGATTGGCCACGCCCGGCTGGCAGACGAGGCCGAGCATCAGCCCCGCGCCCCGGATTGCGGCGAAGACCTCCGGGTGCGTGGCCACCAGCCCTTCGAGGCCCTGCCGGAGGGCGCCGGCCTTGCGGCTGACCTCGTCGAGGAAACCGGGGGCGGTGACGATCTCCATCACCTTTGCGCCGACCGCCATGGCCAGCGGGTTGCCGCCATAGGTCGAGCCATGGGTGCCCGCGACCATGCCCGCCGCGGCGGCTTCGGTCGCCAGCACCGCGCCGAGCGGGAAGCCGCCGCCGATGCCCTTGGCGACCATCATGATGTCGGGGGTGACGCCGGACCATTCATGGGCGAACAGCCGGCCCGTACGCCCCATGCCGCATTGCACCTCGTCGAAGACCAGCAGCGCGCCGGTTGCGTCGCAGACCTCGCGCAGACCCCGGAGATCGTCGTCGGACAGCGGCCGGATGCCGCCTTCGCCCTGGATCGGCTCGACGAGGATCGCGGCGGTGTTTTTGCTGGCCGCATCCCGCAGGGCTTGCATGTCGCCGAAGGGCAGCTGCCGGAACCCGGGCATCAGCGGCCCGAAGCCCGCGACCATCTTGTCGCTGCCCGCGGCGGCGATGGCGGCGGTGGAACGGCCGTGGAAAGCGCCCTCGAAGGTGAGAATCTCGGCGCGCGGGGTGCCCGTCTCATGCCAGTATTTGCGCACCATCTTCACCGCCAGTTCCAGCGCCTCGGTGCCGGAATTGGTGAAGAAGACGGTGTCGGCGAAGGTGGCCTCGACCAGCGCGTCGGCCAGCGCCTGCTGGCCGGGGATCTCGTAGAGATTCGACACATGCCAGAGCTTGCCCGCCTGAGCGGTGAGCGCCTCGACCAGCGCCGGATGGGCGTGGCCGAGCGCGTTGACCGCGATGCCGGCGCCGAGGTCGAGAAAGCGTCGTCCGTCGGTGGTGGTGAGCCAGGAGCCTTCGCCCCGCTCGAAGGTGAGCGGTGCGCGGATATAGGTTGGCAGAACGGACGGGATCATCGGATCACTCCATGAAAAGAAGCCCTTGGGTGCCTGAGCGGCGGGCTGGTGTCAATGTTTTCGGAAAACGGCGCCGGGTTGGCGCAGGACATGACAAGGACGTCAGGCGCGCAGGCGCAGGCGTCGAGTCTCGCGGTATGTGGCGCGGATTGTCATAGGGGTGTCGATAGGCGGAATTCGCAGGGCTGTAAAGAGGCGGTGCCGGGGGCGTTGCCCCCGGACCCCCGGACCCGCGGAGTATTTTGCCCGGGAAAAGGAGGCGGGGCCCTGGCGGGAACGTGAAGGCGGCTTGTGTCTCTTGTGTCTCTTGAGGGGCTGACTAGAATGGCCGCTTGCTGTAGGTAAGCGGGCGAAACGCTGCCCAAAGGATTGGATGGACATGTCCTGGACCGAAGAACGGGTCGAAACCCTCAAACGCATGTGGGCCGAGGGCCAGTCGGCCAGCCAGATCGCCAAGGAGCTTGGCGGTGTCACCCGGAATGCGGTGATCGGCAAGGTGCATCGTCTGGGCCTGTCGAACCGGGCCGGAGCCACGCAGGGTGCCGCGAGCGCCAAGCCGGCGGCGAAGGAAAAGCCGGCGAAGCCTGCGGTCAGGCCGGCGCGCGCACCGGCAAAAAAACCTGACACAGCAGCCGGGCCGGCAGCCCCTGAACCGGTGGCCAATCCGGAGCCCGCGGCGCCGGCGCCGGCCGCCCCCGCGCCCAGACCCGCCCGCAAGCCGATCATCCCTGCCGGTCAGCCGTTGCCGCCACAGCCTTCGGCCAACGAGATCAGCCCGGAAGCGCTGGAGACGGTGCGCGAGGTCGAGAAGACCGCGAAGAAGCTGTCGCTGATGGAGCTCACCGAGCGCACCTGCAAATGGCCGATCGGCGATCCGGCGACGGAGGACTTCTGGTTCTGCGGTCTGCCGGTGCAACAGGGCAAGCCCTATTGCGAGGCGCATGTGGGTGTGGCTTTCCAGCCGATGTCGTCGCGGCGCGACCGCAAGCGGTAGCGTCAGGACCGCCGGATGGCTGCGCCCCTTTTCCTGCTGATCCTGTCTCTGGCCGGGGTGGCCGTGGCGCTGGTCCTGCCCGGGTTTTCAGACCTGCTTTTGCTGGCCGCTCCGGCCGCACTGGCCAGTCTGTTTCTGTTGCTGCGCGCCCTCCGGGGGCCGCGCGACCGTAAACCCCGCGCCCCGCGCCCGCGGAAAACCCGGGCGCCGCGCGAACAGAAGATCCGAGCGCCGCGCCAAAGGAAAATGCGGGTCGTGATCGACGGCTCCAATGTGATGCACTGGAAGGACGGGACCCCCGAACTGAACACCGTGCGCGAGGTGCTGATCAACCTGCGGGCGCAGGGCTTCCACCCCGGCGTGGTTTTTGACGCCAATGCCGGCTACAAGCTGGCCGGGCAGTATCAGCATGACCGGGCGTTCAGCCAGTTGCTGGGCCTGCCCCGGGACGAGGTGATGGTGGTGCCCAGGGGAACGCCGGCCGATCCGTGGATATTGACCGCCGCGCGCGATCTGGGGGCGCGGATCGTCACCAATGACCGGTTCCGCGACTGGGCCGAAACCTACCCCGAGGTGACGGAACCGGGGTATCTGATCCGGGGCGGCTTTCGAAACGGGGAAGTGTGGCTGGACTTGCCCTGAGTCGGCCCTGAGCCCGCCCGGCCGCGGCACCTTTCCCGGGTCGCCTGGCCCGTGTATATCCGCGCCATGAGCCAGAAACCCATGAGCCAGACGCCGCTGAATCCACCCGATCTTCGCCCCGACCTCGCCCGCGCGATCTTCCGGGAACAGCCCCGGCCCGGCCAGCCGAAGATCGGCATGGTGAGCCTTGGCTGCCCGAAGGCGCTGGTGGATTCGGAGCGGATCCTCACCCGGCTGCGGGCCGAGGGCTATGCGATTTCGCCCGATTATGCCGGGGCCGAAGAGGCGTTGCAGGAAAACGGCAAGGTGATCGTCACGGGCTGTCTTGGTGCCGAGCCCGGGTTTGTCACCGGGGCGCACCCTTCGGTGCTCGCGGTCACCGGTCCAGAGGCTTACGAACAGGTGCTCGACGCGGTGCATCAGGCGGCGCCGCCGGAGCCGGACCCGTTCGTCGATCTGATGCCCGCGACCGGGGTGAAGCTCACGCCGCGGCATTACAGCTATCTGAAGATTTCCGAGGGCTGCAATCACCATTGCAAGTTCTGCATCATCCCCGACATGCGCGGCCGTCTGGTCTCGCGGCCGGCCCATGCGGTGGTGCGGGAGGCGGAGAAGCTGGTGGAGGCGGGGGTGCGGGAGCTTCTGGTCATCAGCCAGGACACCTCGGCCTATGGGGTCGATCTGCGCCATGCGGAGGTGCGGGGGCACCGGGCGCATATCACCGATCTGGCGCGCGACCTTGGCAGCCTCGGCGCCTGGGTGCGGCTGCATTACATCTACCCTTACCCGCATGTGCGCGATCTGATCCCGCTGATGGCGGAAGGGCTGATCCTGCCCTATCTCGACATCCCGTTCCAGCATGCCGATACCGGTGTGCTCAGGCGGATGGCGCGGCCCGCGGCGGCGGCGAAGACGCTCGACGAGATTGCAGCCTGGCGGGAGATCTGCCCCGGGATCGTGCTGCGTTCGACCTTCATCGTCGGCTTCCCCGGCGAGACCGAGGCCGAGTTTCAGACCCTGCTGGACTGGCTCGACGCGGCGCAGCTCGACCGGGTCGGGTGTTTTCAATACGAGAATGTCGCGGGGGCGCGGGCCAACGATCTGCCCGGCCATGTGGCGCCGGAGGTGAAACAGGAGCGCTGGGAGCGGTTCATGCAGAAGGCGCAGGCGATTTCCGAGGCGAAGCTCGCGGCGAAGCTGGGGATGCGGCAGGAGGTGCTGGTCGATACGGTCGATGCCGACGGCGCGGTTTGCCGGACGAAGGCGGATGCGCCGGAGATTGACGGCAATCTGTTCATCGACGCGGGGTTCGAGGGGCTGAAGCCCGGCGATCTGGTGGAGGTCGAGGTGGACGAGGCCAGCGAATACGACCTCTGGGGGCGGCTCGTGAAGTGAGCGCAAGTGCCGGGCGGCACGGACGGGCGGCACGCAGCCGTGACCCCGGCCGCGATGCCCGTGCCGCTACTCTGGTCCGCCACTCAGGCCCGGATCACGCCTGCAACGCCCGCACCTCGACTTCACCCTCTTCGCGCGCCTGCATCGCCTGCACCGCAGCATGGGCCCCGGCGGCGGTGGTGAAATAGGGGATCTTGTCGAACAGCGCGACCGAGCGGATGGCGCGGCTGTCGGCCACGGCCTGGGCGCCCTCGGTGGTGTTGAACACCAACTGCACATCGCCATCCTTCATCCGGTCGACGATGGTGCGCCCGCCCTCATAGACCTTGTTGACCGTCTCCGCCGCGACCCCGTTGGCGGTCAGCCATGTCGCGGTGCCGCCCGTGGCGAGCAGCGAAAAGCCGAGGTCCACCAGGGCCTTGGCGGCGCCCAGCATCTCCTCCGCCTTGTCGGCGTCGCGGATCGAGAGGAACACCGTGCCGCCTTCGGGCAGATGCGTGCCGGCGCCCATCTGGGCCTTGAGGAAGGCGCGGGGGAAGTTGCGGTCCCAGCCCATCACCTCGCCGGTGGAGCGCATTTCCGGGCCGAGGATGGTATCGACCCCGGGGAAGCGGGCAAAGGGCAGCACCGCTTCCTTCACCGAGAACCACGGCACATCCGGGTCACAGAGCGTGAGCGGGTCGGCCATGGGGATCGGCTGGTCATAGGCGGTGCCTTCGGGGTAGGCCGCGCGCTCGGGGAAGTTTGCCATCGGCTCGCCCGCCATCAGCCGGGCGGCAATCGAGGCGATGGCCGAATCGGTGGCCTTGGCGACGAAGGGCACGGTGCGTGAGGCGCGCGGGTTGACCTCGATGAGATAGACCACCCCGTCCTTCACCGCGAATTGCACGTTCATCAGCCCCCTGACCTTCAGCGCCAGCGCCAGCGCCTCGGTCTGGCGGCGGATCTCGGCGACGATGTCGGGCGCGAGCGTATGCGGCGGCAGGCAGCAGGCCGAATCGCCCGAATGCACCCCGGCCTCCTCGATATGCTGCATGATCCCGGCCACATGGACGCTCTCGCCGTCGGACAGCGCGTCCACATCCACTTCCACGGCGCCGGCGAGGTAGCTGTCGAGCAGCACCGGGCTGTCGCCGGACACCACCACGGCCTCGCGGATATAGCGTTTGAGATGGTCGAGATCGCGCACGATCTCCATCGCCCGGCCGCCGAGCACATAGGAGGGGCGGATCACCAGCGGAAAGCCGATCAGCTCGGCCATCTGGATCGCCTCGACATCGCTGTTGGCAATGGCATTTTCCGGCTGCCGGAGGTCGAGCTTCTCCACCAGCTGCTGGAACCGTTCGCGGTCTTCGGCGAGGTCGATGGCGTCGGGCGAGGTGCCGAGGATCGGGATGCCCGCGTCTTCCAGCGCATGGGCGAGGTTCAGCGGGGTCTGGCCGCCGAACTGCACGATCACCCCGTGCAGCGTGCCGTTTTCCTGCTCCACCCGCAGGATCTCCATCACATGTTCGAAGGTGAGCGGCTCGAAATAGAGGCGGTCGGAGGTGTCGTAATCGGTCGAGACGGTCTCGGGGTTGCAATTGACCATGATGGTCTCGTAGCCCGCATCGGTGAGCGAGAAACAGGCGTGGCAGCAGCAATAGTCGAACTCGATGCCCTGCCCGATCCGGTTCGGGCCGCCGCCGAGAATCACCACCTTCTTGCGGTCCGAAGGCCGGGCCTCGCATTCGACCTCGCCCATCATCGGCACTTCATAGGTCGAATACATATAGGGCGTCTGGGCCTCGAACTCGGCGGCACAGGTGTCGATCCGCTTGAAGGCGGCGGTGACGCCGAGGCTGTGGCGGGTGCGGCGGACATTGGCCTCGTCGCGCCCCGACAGCTCGGCGAGGCGGGCATCGGTGAAGCCGAGCTGCTTGAGCGCCCGCAGGCCGGCTTCGGTGACCGGCAGGCCATCGTGACGCACCGCTTCCTCCGCCTCGACGATCTCGCGGATGCGGGCGAGGAACCACGGGTCGAAGCTGGTGACGTTGAAGATCTCGTCGTCGCTCAGCCCCTCGCGCATCGCCTGCGCGATCACCAGAATGCGCTCCGGGGTCTTCTCCGACAGCGCCTTCATCACCGCGGCCTTGTCGGGGGCGCCCTCGATCCCGACCTCGTTGAAGCCGGTGAGTCCGGTTTCCATCGAGGCCAGCGCCTTCTGCATCGATTCGTGGATCGTCCGGCCGATGGACATCACCTCGCCCACCGATTTCATCGCCGTGGTCAGCGTCGGCTCGGCGCCGGGGAATTTCTCGAAGGCGAAACGCGGGATCTTGGTGACCACATAGTCGATGGTGGGTTCGAAACTCGCGGGCGTCACCTTTGTGATGTCGTTGTCGAGCTCGTCGAGCGTGTAGCCCACCGCAAGCTTGGCGGCGATCTTGGCGATCGGGAAGCCGGTGGCCTTGGAAGCGAGCGCCGAAGACCGCGACACCCGCGGGTTCATCTCGATCACCACCATGCGGCCGTCTTTCGGGTTCACCGCCCATTGCACGTTGGACCCGCCGGTCTCGACGCCGATTTCGCGCAGCACGTCGATGCTGTGCGAGCGCATCAGCTGATATTCCTTGTCGGTCAGGGTCAGCGCCGGGGCGACGGTGATCGAATCGCCGGTATGCACCCCCATCGGGTCAACGTTCTCGATGGAACAGATGATGATCGCGTTGTCCGCCTTGTCGCGGACCACCTCCATCTCGTATTCCTTCCAGCCGAGCAGGCTTTCGTCGACAAGGATCTGCCCCACGGGCGAAGCGTCCATGCCCGAGTGGCAGAGCTTCTCGTAATCCTCGCGGTTGTAGGCGACGCCGCCGCCGGTGCCGCCGAGGGTGAAGGCGGGGCGGATGATCGCCGGCAGGCCCACCTCGTCGAGCGCCTGCAACGCCAGTTTCACCCCCTCCTGAAGGTCGAACGCCCCGGAGGCGTCTTTCGGCGCGGTGACGATGGCGGCGGCCGGGTTTTCGATGCCGAGCCGGTCCATCGCCTCGCGGAACAGCTTGCGGTCCTCGGCCATCTCGATGGCCTCGCGTTTGGCGCCGATCAGCTCGACCCCGTGTTCGTCGAGCACCCCCATGTCGGCCAGCGCCAGCGCGGTGTTGAGACCGGTCTGGCCGCCCATGGTGGGCAGCAGCGCGTCGGGCTTCTCATGGGCGATGATCCGCGCCACCACCTCCGGTGTGATCGGCTCGATATAGGTGGCATCGGCCATTTCCGGGTCAGTCATGATGGTGGCCGGGTTGGAATTGACCAGAATCACCCGGTAGCCCTCTTCGCGCAGCGCCTTGCAGGCCTGGGCCCCGGAATAGTCGAACTCGCAGGCCTGGCCGATGATGATCGGCCCCGCGCCGATGATCATGATCGAGGGCATGGCATCCCCCGGAGCAAGCTGTCGCGCGCCGCAGAATTCGCGGACGGGTCCGCGCGCGCCCCGCCCAAATTGTCGTGGGTTATAGACAAGGGGCGGGCAGGCGCAAGGGGCGAGGCGGGGCCTCCGGGACGCTTTGTTGCAGGAGAATTGCCCGACCCGTGCCGCAGTCCGCTCTTACCTTGGGCGCAGTACCGCGCCGAACCCCGGCGCTTTGCCTGAGTGACCTGACCCCGGGGAACAGCATGGACAGCAACACTAACCCGGCATTCTTCATGCGTGCCCGGCTTGGGTCTGGCCCCGAACCGGGGCGGATATCGCCCTTGCGCATGCTCGCGACGATTACGCTGATCCATTTCTGCCTTGCTGCGGTGTTTCTCCATTCGCTCGGCACCAACCCGCTCTATCTCCTTGTCGGTGTCTTTAAAACCTTCCCGGAAGCGCTGAACCTCGCGAAACAGGTGGCACCCGTCTGGGTTGTCGTCGCGGTGGCCGCAGGGGTGCTGGCTGTTCCCGGGGCTCGACGCCGGATTCGCGGCAAACTGACCGAGATCCTGCTGATCGCCGCATATTGTTCGATGTTCACCTTCAGCTTCGGCTTCATGAAAACCCATCTTCCGTTGCTGTTCCCCTTTTGGGCGGACCCGATGCTCACCCGGCTCGACGCTGTGATGACCCCGCGCGCCAGCGTGACCTGGATGGATGCGATCCCGTTTCCGGTGATCCTGAACGCCTATTTCAATATCTGGGTGGTGGGAGCCACCCTTTTCCCGGTGTTCATGGCAGTCTTCGATCCGAACGACCGCCGCCGCAGGGTATTCACCGCGCTTTGGGCAACTTGTTGGATCGGGCTCGGCAATGTCCTGGCGGCCGGGTTCATGTCGGTTGGTCCGATCTTTCTTGACACCCTGCCCGGAGGGGATCCGGCCCGGTACCCGGATGTGTTCGAACTGCTTATGCGCCCGGAAGCAGCCGCGCTGTTGGAGGTCAAGGACCGGCTCTGGAATGCCTATACCAGTGGGCAGGTTCTGGTTGGGTCCGGGATTTCGGCTTTTCCCTCAGTCCATGTGGGCATGGCCACGGTGATTGCGCTCTACCTGGGTGCCGTGCTGACCGGCTGGGCCCGCGCCCGTGCAAGCAGGCTTTCCGGCAGGGTGATCAAGGCTGTGGCGGTTTTTCTGCCGGTCGCGATCGTTGTCTTCTACCAACTCGTGACCGTCTATATCGGGATGCATTATGCCATCGACGGCTACGCTTCGATCCTGCTGATGATCCTCGCCTGGCGCTGGCTGTCGCACTCCGCGCTCGCGCGGTGAGCTTTTCGCCGGCGGCGGGAGGCTGTTACCCGTGCGTGGAAATTTCCTCATTTGCGAGCGGCATCTCCATCTGCGCTGGCCCCCCCGCCGGTATCGCTGCATCGGGCGGGGATGGATTCGTCTTGCCGAATGCCTGGACAGACAGGCTGCGGCAGACCAGCACCCAGACCGGAACCGCCAGGGCGGCCCCGGCGATCAGATCGACAAAGTAGTGCCCGCCCCAGATCGGGGTCGCGGAGATCATGAGTGCCGCGTAAGCCATAGCCGGAAGCCACAGCCGGGTGCCGAGACCCGCGAGCAGGATCAGCACGCCGATGCCGGTATGCAGCGACGGAAAGGTAGTCATGCCGGGCAGAAACCCGTCGCCCACCACGATCGGGCCAGAAGGTGCGCGCAATTCGTCCATCGCCTCCAGGTGGTACACGCCGGGGGGATGGATGAAACTGGAATGGGCCGCGAGGTCTCCGATCAGATAATCCACCGCCGCCCGGGCCGGGAAAAAGGCCCCGACCATGATGGAGAGCATGGCGCAGATCAGGAAAGCCTCTACAAAAGCCTTCATCCGTGCCTGTGATCCGATGAGGGGAAGAAGGGCGATTGTTGCCACAGTCGCCGGGTCGATCGCCGTATAGGCCCATTCCATTAACGGGTGCAGGTCGGGGTGATCGTGCACCCACTCGAAATAGGCACGCCAGGGAAGTCCGAGGAACGTATCCGCCCGGGCAAGGCCCTCGTCCGCCAGAGGCACGTCAAAGGTCTTGGTGGCATGATCCAGAAGCCGCAAGACAGTGGCGACCGAAGCGATCATGAGAATCCCTTCGAACACGCCCTGCGTTACCTTCAGTATCCGGATCAAAAGTGCCGAAGCGCCATCCAGTTTCCCGCGCGCCCGCGCCAGCAAAAACACCAGAACAGCGGTTTCTGCTGCCACCATCAGGTCCGGTTGCCAGTATCCGCTGTGGATTTCCACCCTGGTAAAGACATGCAGCCCCACGAGAAACAGGGCACCGATAGCGGACAGCAGGTAGATGTAAGGGCGGCAAAGCTGCATGTCTTCTCCGAGATGTGGTCTCCCCCTGTAAAAGGTGCAAACGAGGCAAAAATGCAGATTGTCTCTGTTCTTTCAGTGAAACTGCGTCGTTGTGCGGGGTGTGCCCGGCTGTGGAAGCGTTCGGGGGTCTTGAACAATGGCCTTGCGCGGTTTTGGCCCTTGTACCCGCACCCGGGCTTGACTTCCCGGCCCCCTCGCGCTGTATCGGCGCGAACCTAACGCGAGGCCAGTTTCATGCATCCCTATCGCAGCCATACCTGCGCCGATCTGCGCAAAGACAACGTCGGTGAGACCATACGCCTTTCGGGCTGGGTGCACCGGGTCCGCGACCACGGCGGCGTGTTGTTCATCGACCTGCGCGACCATTACGGCATCACCCAGGTGCTCGCCGACCCCGACAGCCCGGTGTTCGCCGAGGTCGAGAAGGTGCGCGCCGAATGGGTGATCCGCATCGACGGCAAGGTGCTGGCGCGCGACGCCGGTCTGGTGAACCCGAAGCTGCCCACCGGCGAGATCGAGGTGTTCATTCAGGACATGGAGGTGCTCGGCGCCGCCGACGAACTGCCGCTTCAGGTCTTCGGCGATCAGGAATATCCCGAGGACACCCGGCTGAAATACCGCTACCTCGATTTGCGCCGCGAGAAGATGCAGGAGAACATGAAGCTGCGCTCCGACGTGGTGGCGGCGATGCGGCGGCACATGTGGGAGCGCGGGTTCCGCGAATACCAGACGCCGATCATCACCGCCTCCAGCCCCGAAGGCGCGCGCGATTTCCTCGTGCCGTCGCGGCTGCACCCGGGCCGGTTCTACGCCCTGCCGCAGGCGCCGCAGCAGTTCAAGCAGCTGCTGATGGTCTCGGGCTTCGACAAGTATTTCCAGATCGCACCCTGCTTCCGCGACGAAGACCCGCGCTCCGACCGCAGCCCGACCGATTTCTACCAGCTCGACATGGAGATGAGCTTTGTCGACCAGCAGGAGATTTTCGACACCATCGGCCCGGTGATCGAAGAAACCATCGCCGAGTTTGCCGGCAAGCGGTCGGTCGACACCTATGCCGACTGGCCGCAGATCTCCTATCGCGATTCGGCGCTGTGGTATGGCACCGACAAGCCGGACCTGCGCAACCCGCTGAAGATGCAGGACGTGTCGGAGCATTTCCGGGGCTCGGGCTTTGCCATCTTCGCCCGGCTTCTGGAGCAGGAGGGCACCAGCGTGCGCGCGATCCCGGCGCCGAAGGGCGGCTCGCGCAAATTCTGCGACCGGATGAACAGCTTCGCCCAGAAGGAAGGGCTGCCCGGCATGGGCTACATCTTCTGGCGCGACAAGACCGCCGATGCCGTGGCGCAGGAGCTTGGCATCACGGTCAAGGAAGCGGCGGCGAAGCTCAAGTCGGGCGAGGTGGAAGGCGGCATGGAAGCGGCCGGCCCGCTCGCGAAGAACATCGGCCCCGAGCGCACCGAAGCGATCCGTCAGCAGCTCGGCCTTGGCACCGGCGACGCGGCCTTCTTCCTTGGCGGCAAGCCGAAGGCCTTCGAGCGGGTCGCGGGGCTCGCGCGCGACGTGATCTGGGCCGAGACCCCGAAAGAGAAGCAGGACGAAAACTGGCGAGACCGGTTTGCCTTCGCCTGGATCGTCGATTTCCCGATCTACGAGCAGGACGAGGAAACCGGCAAGATCGACTTCGAGCACAACCCGTTCTCGATGCCCCAGGGCGGCATGGAGGCGCTGGCGGGCGATCCGCTCGAGGTGCTCGGCTATCAATACGACCTCGCCTGCAACGGCGCCGAAATCCTCTCGGGCGCGATCCGCAACCACAAGCTCGACATCATGTTCAAGGCCTTCGAGATCGCGGGCTATGACGAGGCCGAGGTGCGGCGCCGCTTCGGGGGCATGGTCAACGCCTTCCACTACGGCGCGCCGCCGCACGGGGGCTGTGCCGCGGGGATCGACCGGATCGTGATGTTGCTGGCCGAGGAAGAGACCATCCGCGAGGTGATGCTGTTCCCGATGACCCAGCGCGCGGAAGACCTGATGATGGGCGCGCCTTCGGTGCCGGACAATGCGCAGCTGCGTGATCTGCATGTGCGGATCGTCGAACCGGAGGTCTGAGGCTCACGGCATCAGAGAGCCTGGGGCGCGGGCAGTGCCGGGATCGGAGCAAGCCGGGGTGCCGCAAACCGGGCTTCCCGTCACATTTCAGGCCGTCGGTTTCGCGACGACTGCCAAAATCTGGCCGGATTGTGTCTGGCTTGTGCACAATCCCCTGCACAATCCCCGGTAATCCCCGGTAATCCCCGGTGCCCCGACCGTCAAGCGATGGTGGATATAGGACCCGCTGTAGCTGCCCGCCAGAATATGCTCGCCAGTGAACGGTCCCGAAAAGCGGGCTGTGGCTGTGCCAGGCGCACAGCCGGAACAGCTCGCGCCCCCTGGATCAGCCGGGAAGCCGGTTCACTTCCGCTCCGGTTCGCTCCGCAGCATCCCCCGAAACCGTACCGGTGGTTTGGGTCACAGCCGGGACGACCGAGAGCGCAAGCATCACGATTCCGACCAGCAAGACGCTCCAGTCAACCAGAGCGGATCCCCGTTCGCTCTCGGGTGTATGATTAAAGAACCTTTTCAAGTCGCTTCCCCTCAACTCCGGCCCCTCAGCTCCCCCGCTGATTGGTCCTGAACATATTTCTTGCGGTCAATTGGGGCGGGAATGCGGTTGCTCTGCGACGGTTTGGGGGCTTCAAAAGGGCAGCGGTCATCCGCTTGCACGGCTGGTGAGCCGGGGCCAGGCCGGGGTGGCGCGGGTGCGTCTCCATGGCAGAAAAGCCGCGAAAGAGCGGCGCGTCAGGCGGAGGCGCGCATTTCCGCGAGCTTGTCGGCGACCAGCCGGGCGACCTGGGGGGCATGAGCAGGAGCCTGCGCGAGTCGCCGTGCCGCTGCCTCAAGCGTGGGGTCATGCGCGGCTTGTGCCACCGTACCCAGAAACTGAGCCGCATAGGGCAAGTCCGGCAATCTGCCGTGCTCCATCATGTCGGCGGCATGTTCGAGGTCTTCAGCAACGGCGTCGCGGCCGGGAATGACGTGCCTGTCTGGCAGGGCCCTTGGCCCCCGGAGCGCCTGCGTCCGAGGCAAGAGGTTCAGAATTGCTTGCTGAAACAGCGCGAGGCTCTCGATCGGCTTGGCCAGAAAACCATCGGCCCCGGCCGCCATCGCCGCCTCTTCCGTGCCCGCGTCGCCGCTGGTGCCGATAACCGCCGGAACCCTGGGTTCGGCCCGCGCCAGTTCGGCGATGAGATCGGCACCGCTGCCGTCGGGCAGGCCCATATCGACGATCACAACCGAGGGGCGGAAAACAGCGAGGTGGCGATGCGCCGCAGCAATCGAATCCGCCCGCCTGAGCCGGGCCCCGGAGCCCAGGGCCAGCAACCGCACCGCCTGGGTAGTGCAGCGGCTGTCCTCCACAATCAGGAGGCTCAACCCGTTGAGCGGGCGTTCGGGGGTGGGTTCTGGCAGGTACAGGTGGAGATCGCTATCCATGTTTCTTGTCCTTTCCCCTGAAGCCAAGCACGAAACCGCCTAATATCCGGTTAACGCCATCGCACTTGTGCCGTTTTGCTGCGCCGGGCTACACCCGGGCCACTCAGGGAAGAGGGAGAAAGAGATGATCGGACGTCTGAACCACGTTGCCATCGCGGTGCCGGACCTTGAAGCCGCGGCGGCGCAATATCGTGATACGCTGGGGGCCGAGGTTGGCGCGCCGCAGGATGAACCCGACCACGGCGTGACCGTGGTGTTCATCACCCTGCCGAACACCAAGATCGAGCTGCTTTACCCCTTGGGGGAGAATTCGCCGATCGCCGGGTTCCTGGAAAAGAACCCGTCCGGCGGGATTCACCATATCTGCTACGAGGTCGACGACCTCCTTGCCGCCCGTGACAGGCTCAAGGCCGCGGGTGCGCGGGTGCTGGGCAGCGGCGAGCCGAAAATCGGCGCCCATGGCAAGCCGGTGCTGTTTCTGCACCCGAAGGATTTCACCGGCACGCTGGTGGAGCTGGAGCAGGTCTGAGGTTGGGGCGCGGGAGAGGTGCCCGGTCCTCCCGAGAAGGAGGCTCCTGTCCGACAGCCGGCTTGGATGGCCCAAACCAGCCTTGACCCGGGCAATTGCGATTTGTGCGCTTGTCTCGGGGCGATAGCGGAGGAAGACCCCGACAGGATGAATGTGCCGGGCGAGCGGAATTCGGGCTGATCGGGGTGTTTGCCCTGCCCGGTCGACCGGGGTTTCCGGTTTGGGAAAGAGATTCCATTAGTCCGGAATACCGGACTAATGGAATCTCTGTTTTTCAATGCTTTTCCAATGGGATGCAGGCCTCCGGCGGGAGTGATTTACCAAGTGTCAACCAAAGAAAACGCGCCCTTGGCGAACCGGGGCGCGTGGTTTTCTTCCGGGCGCGATTCCCGTCCGGGTAAGGGACGGGGAGGAAGGCAGGTCTTATTCCGAGGTTTCCGTTTCGCCTTTGGCCGCGGTGTCCTCACCGGTCTGTGGCATCATCGGCATGGGCATCTCGGGCCGTTCGAATTCTTCCCAGGAGACAAAGGCCGGACCACCGCTCAGCCCGGCGGGCAGGCAGAGCGCGAAGCGGCAATCGACCACCGGCACGGTCACCTCGAGGCCGAGGTCGTCCAGTACAACGGTTCGTTTCAGGCCCTGGGACATCATTTCGGCATAGGCCTCAAAGTCGAACACCGGCATCAGCATCGGCGGCATCTCGCCTTCGGCCGGGGCCTCGACCTCCGGCCGCATCGGCAGCGCGCCGCGGCGGCCGATCACGCCGGCCTCGAACAGCGGGGCCATCGCCGGACCCCGCAGCGGTCCGCGCAGCACCATGGCACGCAGCGCATCTTTGGTGATGTTCCCGGCCTTGCAGAAATCGGGGGTGATGCCCAGATCGGCGCAGGTGACGGTGAGCGGCTCGGACGGCACTTCGGGGAGATCGGCAGCCTGCACGGCGGGGATCGTGCTCAGGGTGAAGGCCGCAGCGAGCGCGACACGGGTGGAGGATTTCATGGGGTGCGTTCCTGGTTTGGTAAGGTCTTCGGTGGTGATGGCGTTCCCTAGCAGGCGGGCGGTCCGGTCTCAACGCGGCCGCGGCGCCCTGCGTCAACGGGTCGCCAGCCGGTGATACATATGGGTGAAGCTCGCCGCCCCGATCACCGGCATCAGCAGGTTCAGCAGCGGCACCGAGAGCGGGATCGCCATCAGCGTGCCCGCGGCCCAGATCTGCCCGGCATGGCGCTTGCGCAAACGGATCGCGGCGTCGCGCCCTTCGCGGCGGATCGCCGCCATCTGAAAGAATTCCCGCCCCAGCAGATAGCCGTTCACCGCCCAGAACAGCATCGGCGCCAGCGGTCCGACCCAGAACATCAGGATCAGCGCCACGAGGTTCACGCCGATGGTCACGAAGATCAGGCTGATCGAGTCCTTCAGCGTGTCGCTGACCGGGATATGGCCGACAGGGGGCAGGCCGGGGTAATGCTTGTCTTCCACCGCTTCGGCGACATCGTCGAGGAAGATCCCGGTGAAGGCCGCCGCGACCGGCACCATCAGCACCACCGACAGCAGGAGCATCAGCAGCACCGTGGCCCAGCTCGCGAGGCTGTCGAGCCAGGTGATGTCGAAGCCGAACAGGGTGATGGTCTCGGGAACGAAGAGCCCCGCGACCCAGCCGAGCACCCAGGTGAGCCCGGCCAGAAGCGCGACTGTCAGCCCCAGCCCTTTCAGCAACACACCGCGGAAACGGCGGTCGGGGAGTTGGGCGAGGGCCTTGAGGAAATCGCCGATCATTCCGGCATCCACTGGGTGATCTCGTCAAGATCGGGGCGCGGACGCTCCGGCGGGGTGATGGTTTCGCTGCCGATATGGATGAAGCCCGCGACGGTTTCCGTTTCCTTCATGCCGAGCGCGACCGAGAGGAATTCCGGGTCATGCGAGGCCCAACCGGAGAGCCAGTTGGCGCCCCAGCCGGCGGCCAGAGCGGCGTTCAGCAGCGACAGGCAGACGGCGCCCGCGGAGAGCACCTGTTCGATCTCCGGCACCTTGTCGGAGGCCACCGGCGCCGAGACGACGACGACCGCGAGATGCGAATCGGCAAATTGGCGATACATCTTCTCGACCCGGTTGCGGTCTTCTCCCCGCGCCGCGCCGCGCGCCATCACCTCGCCGGCGAGCCGTTCGAGGGCCGGGCGTTCGAGCACGATGAACCGCCAGGGCACGAGCTTGCCGTGGTCGGGGGTGCGGGCCGCGGCGGTGAGCAGGGTGGACAGCTGTTTGCGGTCCGGCACCGGGGTGGTGAGGGTCTTCGCCGGGCGCGAACGGCGGGTGAGCAGGAAATCGAGCGCGGCCTGGTTGGTGTTGGGCATGGGGGTCTCCGGGTTCTCGGTCTGGTCGGTCTTCATGTCGGCGCGGTGGGCGCGGAAATCAAGCGGGGTTGCGCCTGTGCCGGGCGGGTATAGCCTGCGGGGCAGTCGGTTTTGAGGAGGGGCTCCATGAAAAAGGGAGATTTTGCGCATCTTGCGGTCCCCGGGGCCGAGATCCCCCTGCGGGTGACCCCGCGGGCCTCGCGCAATGCGGTGGAAGAGGGGCCTGAGGGGCTGCGCATCTGGGTGACGGTGCCGCCGGAGGGGGGCAAGGCCAACAAGGCCGTGACCCGTCTGCTCGCCGATGCCCTTGGCGTTGCCAGATCGCGCCTTGCACTGGTGCGGGGTGCGACGGCGCGCGACAAGACCTTCCGTCTCGACTGAGAGAGGGCGCTCGGTTTCGGAGCCGATTGGCGCTGTTTCATGGGCGGCGCTGGCGTGGGTGGCCGGGGTGAAAACCCGCCATAGAGAATCCATTAGTCCGGAATACCGGACTAATGGAATAGCCGGATTTCACTTTTATCCCAGTGCGTTACACGGCTGAATCCACCGCGCCTCGCGGTCTGTCAACCCTTTGTTGATCATATTGCCAGCCCCCCCGGAAGCCCCCCGAAGCCCCCTTGCGATCCGAACAAGACACCCCAACCAGCATCGCCCCGGTTCAGCCTCCGAGCTTCTTGTGAACCTCGTCGAGGTCGATCTCGCCCGTCGGCATCTTCTGTCCCGGATTGTCGAAATCGTATTTGAACAGCCTGAAATCGCGCTTGTAGATTTCCCAGACCAGATGTTTCGACAGATCGTCGAAATAGGCCTCGACCGGATGCGCCATCTTCGGCCCGTGATCGGCGCTTTCGTTGAACCGCGGGATCCTGTCGAGCCGGACCTTGTGCGGGGTCTCGATATTGTCCAGCACTTCGCGCATGCCGCGGTTGAAATCCTCGATGTGGAAGATCCGGTCATAGCGCCCGCCGTTGCGGATGAAGGTCGAAATATGGCCCGACATGGCCGACCAGTGGATGTCCGGGTCCATCGGGCGGCGGAAGCGGATGGTGTCGCGGGCGAACAGCAGAAACCGCCGGAAGCTGCGGATCTGGTCGAATTCGAATCCGGTCTCGGGCTCGCCCACCTCGACGCCGTATTTCTGCATCAAGAGCGGCACGAGATTGCCCCGGTAGCGCTTGCCGTTGCGCTGGATGCCGCAGATCTTGTCGAAGAAGCTCGACAGGATCCGCCCGTAGGGGTTGCGCACCGCGGTGAAGGCGAAGGATCTGTGCGCCTTCACATTGGCCTCGATCACCGGCTGGCTGGCCTCGAAGGCCCATTTGTGCAGGCCCTCGGTGGCGTCATGCACATCGCCATCGAAGAAGTGGCCGTGGTCGGAGTAATACATGATCTGGCCGATCGTCGAGCAGGCGCATTTCGGCACCACGCGATAGACCACGCTTTCGCTTTCCGTCATCCAGATGCCGGGGAACCCCATGAAGCCGTTTGCCTCCGTTCACAGAGCGCGGACAATTCCACGCAGGCAATACAATTACCTCAGAAATGCAAACAAACTCTGTCATTTCAATGACCCTTTCAGGTATTCCTTCGGGCAGCAGGGTCCGGATTTCGAGCATCATACGCCATGGCACAGATCGCCTTCATCCTTCTCAGCCACAGGGATCCCGCGGGCGTGATCGACCAGGCGCGGCGGCTGACGGCGGCGGGCGACTGCATCTCGATCCATTTCGATGCCCGCGCACCGAAGGCGGCGTTCGAGACGATCCGCAGCGCACTAGCCGGCAATTCCAACGTCTGTTTCGCGCGGCGGCGGGTGAAATGCGGCTGGGGCAGTTGGAGCCTCGTCAGGGCCACGCTGGAAGCGCTGCGCGCCGCGCTGGAGGCTTTCCCGCGGGCGACGCATTTCTACATGGTCAGCGGCGATTGCATGCCGATCAAATCAGCCGAATTCGCGCATGATTATCTCGACGCCGAAGATGCCGACTATATCGAGAGCGTCGATTTCTTCGACAGCGACTGGATCCGGACCGGCATCAGGGAAGACCGTCTGATCTATCGCCATGTCTTCAACGAACGCAGCCACAAACGCTGGTTCTACCGGTCGCTGGACTGGCAGAAACGCCTCGGGCTCAAGCGCCGCATCCCCGCCGATCTGCAAATCATGATCGGTTCGCAATGGTGGTGTCTGCGGCGGCGGACCGTGGAGTGGATCCTCGATTTTCTCCGCCAGCGGCCCGATGTGGTGCGCTTCTTCCGCACCACATGGATCCCTGACGAGACCTTTTTCCAGACCCTTGTGCGCCATCTGGTGCCGGCGGAGGAAATCCGTTCGCGGACGCTGACCTTTCTGATGTTTACCGACTACGGCATGCCGGTGACTTTCTGCAACGACCATTACGACATGCTGATCGCGCAGGATTATCTGTTCGCCCGCAAGATCAGCCCGGAGGCGAGCGAGCTCAAGCAACGTCTTGGAGCGCTCTATACCGAAACCGGCGTGACCTTCCGGATTTCCAACGAGGGCCGCAGCCTGTTCCGGTTTCTGGTCGGGCAGGGCCGGATCGGGCGCCGGTTCGCGCCGCGTGTCTGGGAGGCGGAAAGCTCCATCGGGCGCGAGCGCGAGCTGCTGATCGTGGTGGCGAAGAAATGGCATGTGGGCAAGCGGCTGATGGGGCGGATCCGCGAGGTCACCGGCATTGTCTGCATGGACTATCTGTTTGACGACCAATGGTGCGACTTCCCCGATCTCGGCGGCATCCAGTCGGGCATCGAAAAACGCACCCGGCACCGGCGGGCGCTGATGCGGATGCTTTACGACCATTTTGAAACCGACCGGCTGGCGGTGGCGATGGACCCGGACAACATGGACCTGCTGCGCGATTTCTTTTCCGACCGTGCGACCACGCGGCTTCTGGAGGTCGAGAGCGACTATTCCGACGCATGGATCCGGGGCCATGCGATCCGGGTCGGGTTGATGGGGGCGAGCACGCCGGAGAAGACGGTGCGCCGGTTGCTGCCGGCGGTGCGCGGGGAGCTCCGTCTCGAAAGCGAGCGTATCCGCGATGCGGGGTTCGATCATGTCTATCTGTTGCGCGAGGCGGGTACAGCGGCCGAAAACGCCCGCGCGCTCGCGCGCTTTCTGTCGGTCTCCGAGGCCCGCGCGCTGGAAATTGCGCGCAGCCCGGATCTGTTCAACGATCGGGACGCTTGAATCCACGGCCGATTCGCCGTCAACTCGGGGCCGAACAAACCTCAGGAGACCCGGATGGGCTACAGCTACGACCCCGAGAACATTTTCGCCAGGATCCTCCGCGGCGAGATCCCCAACGATACCGTGCTCGAAACCGAGCATTGCCTCGCCTTCAACGACATCGGCCCGCAGGCACCGGTGCATGTGCTGGTGATCCCGAAGGGCCCTTATGTGAACTGGGACCATTTCGTCGCCGAAGCATCGGCTGAAGAGGTGCTGGATTTCACACGCGCGATTCACGCCGTGGTCGAGGCCAGGGGGCTGGAGCCCGGGGCTGGCGGCCAGGGCTACCGGCTGATCATGAACGCAGGTGAAGCCGGGGTGCAGGAGGTGCCGCATCTGCATGCGCATATCCTCTCGGGCAAGGTGATCGGGCGCATGGTTGGCGCCTGAGGGGAGCGCCGGGGCCGTGTTCCGCCTTGCCCATGGCCGGGGCCACGCTAGAGTGGTGCAGCGCAACAAACCGAAGGCCACGACATGACCCAAGCCCCGCCGGAGACGAAGACGGTCCACAAGAGAAAGCTTGCCTGCGATGGCGGCGAGGGGGCTTTGGGGCATCCGCGGGTCTGGCTGACCATCCCGGAGGATCGTGGCTGGGTCGAGTGCCCCTATTGCGATGCGCGTTACATCCTCGCCAATCCGGAGGATGCCGCCGCCTGACACATGGCGCGCCGGCCCCCGATCTGGCCCCCGATCTGGCCTTCCCTCCCGCCCCGTGGCACAACCCGCGGAAACAGCGGAGGGCGAAGACATGCAGAGCAGGTTCGGCAAGGGATGCCATCTTCATCTGATCGACGGATCGGCCTTCATCTTCCGCGCCTATCACGCGCTGCCGCCGCTCACCCGCAAATCCGACGGGCTGCCCATCGGTGCGGTCGCGGGCTTTTGCAACATGCTGTTCAAGCAGGTGGAAGAGGCCCGGGGCGACGATGCCCCGACCCATGTGGCGGTGATCTTCGACCATTCGGGCAAGTCTTTCCGCAACGAGATCTTCCCCGATTACAAGGCCAACCGCCCCCCCGCGCCCGAAGACCTCGTGCCGCAATTCCCGCTCACCCGCGACGCCACCCGCGCCTTCAACATCGCCTGTATCGAGAAGGAGGGGTTCGAGGCCGATGACATCATCGCCACCTATGCCCGCCTGGCCCGCGAGGCCGGCGGGCGGGTGACGATCGTGTCGTCCGACAAGGATCTGATGCAGCTCGTCGGCGGCGGGGTCGAGATGTTCGACGCGATGAAAAACCGCCGGATCGACCGGGAGGGTGTCGAGGCGAAGTTCGGTGTGGGCCCTGAGCGGGTGGTGGATGTGCAGGCGCTGGCAGGCGATTCGGTCGACAACGTGCCGGGCGCGCCGGGCATCGGGGTGAAGACCGCGGCCATGCTGATCAACGAATATGGCGATCTCGATACGCTTCTGGAGCGGGCCGAAGAGATCCGCCAGCCCAAACGCCGCCAGACGCTGATCGAGAAGGCCGATCAGATCCGCATGAGCCGCGATCTGGTGAAGCTCGACGACCGGGTGGCGCTGGACGATCCGCTTGACGCGTTCGAACTCCGTGACCCCGACCCGGAGGTGCTGCTGCCCTTCCTCGCCGAGATGGAATTCCGCACCCTCACAAAGCGGATCGCCGATGTGATGGGGGTGGAAAGCCCCGAGATCCCCGAGCCAGCCGCAAAGCCCGAAGAGGCGGCGCCGGAGTTGCCGCCGATCGACCCCGAGGCCTATGAGCGGGTCGATACCCCCGAAGCGCTCGCCCGCTGGATCGCGCTGATCCGCGAGCGTGGCTATGTCGCGGTTGACACCGAGACCACCTCGCTCGACGAGATGCAGGCCGATCTCGTCGGCCTCTCGCTCGCGGTCGTCCCGGGCGAGGCCTGCTATATCCCGCTCGGTCACAAGGCCGGTGGCGATGACCTGTTCGGCGCCGAAGCCCCGGCGGAGGGCCAGCTTCCGCTCGCCGAGGCGCTCGCTCTGCTGAAACCGGTGCTTGAGGATGCGTCGATCCTCAAGATCGGCCAGAACATGAAATATGACGCGAAGATCCTCGCCCGCCATGGGCTGCGGGTGGCGCCGATCGACGACACCATGCTGATGAGCTACGCGCTGCATGCGGGGCTGCACGGGCACGGCATGGACGCGCTGTCGTCGCGCTATCTCGCCCACGAGCCGATCCCGATCAAATCGCTGCTCGGCACCGGCAAATCCGCGATCACCTTCGACCGTGTGCCCATCGAAGAGGCGGTGAAATATGCCGCCGAGGATGCCGACATCACGCTCAGGCTCTGGCACCTGTTCAGGCCACGGCTGCATCGCGCGCGGGTCACCCGGGTCTATGAGACGCTCGAACGCCCGCTGGTGCCGGTGCTGGCGGAGATGGAGATGAACGGCATCGAGGTCGACCGCGACAGCCTCAGCCGTATGTCCAACACCTTCGCGCAGAAGATGGCGGGGCTGGAAGCGGAGATCCACGAGCTGGCGGGGGAGCCGTTCAACGTCGGCTCTCCGGCGCAGCTTGGCGAAATCCTGTTCGGGAAGATGGGGCTTGAGGGCGGCAAGAAGGGCAAGGCGGGCAAATATTCGACACCGGCAGATGTGCTCGAAGACCTCGCCACCGAACATGACCTGCCCGCCCGGGTGCTCGACTGGCGCCAGCTCTCCAAGCTCAAATCCACCTATACCGACGCGCTTCAGGCGCATATCAACCCGGAGACGGGGCGGGTCCATACCAGCTATGTGCAGACCGGCGCCAACACCGGGCGGCTGGCCTCGAGCGACCCGAACCTGCAAAACATCCCCGTGCGCAGCGAGGAGGGGCGGCGGATCCGTGAGGCTTTCGTGGCGCCTGCGGGGCGCAAGCTGGTGTCGCTCGATTACAGCCAGATCGAACTGCGCATCCTCGCCCATACGGCGGGTATCGAGAGCATGCGCGCGGCCTTCCGGGAGGGGGCCGACATCCATGCCGCCACGGCCTCGGAGATGTTCGGCGTGCCGCTCGAGGCGATGACGCCGGAGGTGCGGCGCCGGGCGAAGGCGATCAATTTCGGGGTGATCTACGGGATTTCGGGCTTCGGGCTCGCGCGCAACCTGCGCATTCCGCGCACCGAAGCGCAGGCCTTCATCGACCGCTATTTCGAGCGTTACCCGGGGATCCGCGCCTATATGGACCAGACCGTGGGCTTTGCGAAGGAGCACGGCTTTGTCGAGACCCTGTTCGGCCGCAGGATCCATACCCCCGAGATCGCCGCCAAGGGCCCGCGTGCCGGGTTTGCCCGCCGCGCCGCGATCAACGCGCCGATCCAGGGGACGGCGGCGGACGTGATCCGCCGGGCGATGATCCGCATGCCCGCCGCCATTGCCGGTCTGCCGGCGAAGATGCTGTTGCAGGTCCATGACGAGCTGATCTTCGAAGTGGAGGAGGCCGCGGTGGAGGAGGCTGTCGGGGTGATCCGCGCGGTGATGGAGGGGGCGGCGGAACCGCTCCTGCGGCTCACGGTGCCGCTGGTGGTCGATGCGGGTGTGGGCGACAACTGGGCCGAGGCGCACTGAAGCGGCGCGGCCCCCCGTTACAAGCGCCCCGTTACCAGCCCCCGCTACAACAGTTGCGACAGGAACTGCCGGGTGCGCTCTTCCTTCGGGTGGTCGAAGATCTCCGAGGGCGGGGCGGCTTCGAGGATGCGCCCCGCATCGAGGAAACAGACCTTGTCGGCCAGCTCGCGGGCGAACCCCATCTCGTGGGTGGCGAGGATCATCGTCATCCCCTCCAGCCGCAACTGCCGCAGCACATCGAGCACCTCGGCCACCAGTTCGGGGTCGAGGGCGCTGGTGATCTCGTCAAACAGCAGGATCTCCGGCTGCATCGCCATCGCCCGGATGATCGCCACCCGCTGCTGCTGGCCGCCGGACAGCTGGTCGGGGTAATGGTCCATGCGGTCGGCGAGGCCGAAACGTTCGAACAGCGCCGTGACCGCGGGCCGTTGCCGGGCACGGCTCAGCCCCCGCACCCGGCGCGGTGCCAGCATCACGTTTTCCGCCGCCGACATATGCGGAAACAGGTTGAACGACTGAAACACCATGCCGATGCGCTGGCGCACCGGCTGCGGATCGAGCCCCGGTTCGGCAATATCGACGCCGCCGAGGAAGATCTCGCCATCGTCGATCGGCTCCAGCAGGTTGATCGCCCGCAGAAGTGTCGACTTGCCCGACCCCGAGGCGCCGATCAGGCAGACCATCTCGCCCTTGTCGACCTCGAGGTCGATCCCGCGCAGTACATGATGATCGCCGAAGGCCTTGTGCACGCCCTTCAGTTTGAGCATCGTCATTGTTCGATCCGCTTGCGCTTGTGCATCAGATAATCCGCATAACGGGTCGCGGGGATGGTGATGACCAGAAAGATCAGCGCCGCGCCCACATAGGGGGTGAAATTGGCATAGAGCGATTTGTAGACGCCCGCTTGCCGGAAGACTTCCACCGGGCCGACGAAGGAGAGCAGTGAGACGTCCTTTTGCAGGGCGATCACCAAGTTCATGTTGGCCGGCACCACGTTGCGCAGGGCCTGCGGCAGCACCACGAAGCGCATGGTGTCGCCGGGGGAGAGGCCGAGCGAAAGCGCCGCCGAACGCTGGCTCTTGTGGATCGATTCGATCCCCGAGCGGATCACCTCGGCGACATAGGCCGCATAGACCAGAATGAGCGCGAGCGACCCCCAGATATAGGGTGAGTTCCACGGTCGTGGCAGGCCGAGGCCGGGCACGCCGAAGCCGACGAGATAGATCACCAGAATCACCGGCAGGCCGCGGAACACGTCGGTATAGACGGTGGCGGCGAGTTTCAGCGGATAGAGCGCGGGCGTGCGGATGTCGCGCGCGACCGCCACCGCAAGCCCCACCAGCGCGATCAGCGGCAGGGACCATGCAAAGATCGCGATGTCGAGCAGGAAAGCGTTGAGCAGCCCCGGGAAGGTCCTGGCGAAGACCCCGCCGTTGAAGAAGCTCTTCTTCACCGCCTCCCAGCCGGGCGCCATCGGCACCAGCAGCACGATCGCCAGCCCCACGAGGATCGTGGAGGTGGCGGCGATGCGCATCGACCGCTTGCGGACCGCCGCCTCATAGACCGCCCGCCGTCCGGGGCGCGCGGTCCTGTCGCCTGTCTCCGTCATCGCCCCGGGATTACTCGATGACCGGCACACCGGTCGCGCCGGCGAGCCATTCGGCCTCGATCTCGGCCAGCCTGCCGGAGGCCTTGAGCTCCGCGAGTGCTTCGTCGACGCATTCCTTGAGCGGGTTGCCCTTCTGCATCAGGAAGCCGAACTGGTCGGGGTTTTCGCTGCGATCGGCGGGGAATTGCGCCAGCAGCACCCCGTCTTCGACCACGGCGGCGGAGAGATAGAGCGCGGTGGGCAGATCGAACAGCGAGGCTTCCACCTGGCCCGCCTGAATCGCCTGGGTCACGTCGACGTTTTCGGTGTAGAGCAGCACCGCATTGTCGGGGGCGATGATCTCTTCGACCATCTTGTGCCCGGTGGTGCCGGCCATCACCCCCCAGATCAGCCCCTTGAGTGCGTCGATGGCGGGGCTCTCGATGCCTTCGCCGTCTTTGCGCATCCGGTCCTGCTGATAGACCTTGAGCGCGTCGATGCCGGGGCTTTCAAGGCCTTCCGCCACCTTTTTCGTGGTCAGCACCGCCATGGCGGAGGTGTAATAGGGCTCGGAAAAGTCGACCATCTCCTCGCGTTCGGGGGTGATCGAGAATTGTTGCAGGTTGATGTCGAAATTCTTGGCGCCGGGCTGGATCGCCTCGTCAAACGAGGTGCGGACCCATTTCACCGCGTCATCGGAAAAGCCCATGCTGTTGGCCACCGCATAGGCGACGGCGGCCTCGAACCCCTTCCCGGACTCGGGGGTATCGTCGATCACCCAGGGGAACCAGGCCGGATTGCCGGTGGCGATGGTGAGCACGCCGTCTTCGAGCGTCTTGCCCGCGGCGCATTGATCGGCGGCCGTGGCGGCCGTGGCGACGAACGTGGCACAAACCGCCGTCAGAATGGTTTTCATCGAAGATTCCCCCCTGAGGTTTCATTGTGTCGCATGTCGCCACTATTGGTGCAGATTGTCCAGATGTTCCGTAAGACTGTGACAATGCCGTGCTCCTCGGCGCCTGACAGGCGGGGGTGTAAGGCCGTCACCCCCGTATTGCTGCCGGGATAGCTCAAATGCCACAGGCCGGGCTGGCTGGCGCGCCGGGCGGGTGTCTTGAAACGCGCGCATGACAGCGGGCCGTCCGGTTTGCCGCGCTCCCCGCCGGGGCTTCAGGGCTGCAATGAAGTTGTTGTCCTGCCCGGGCCGGAAGCTCGGGCAGGGACAGAATTGTGCGGTTTGTCCTGCATCAAGGCCCGGCATCGGCACAGCCGTTAGCCATGGCGCCGGGCACGGTGGCTTGCCGTGGCCGCGGCTCTTCGGAGTTCGGAAATACCCCGGGATAGGTGAACGTCTTGCGCCCTTGCCTGTTGACCCTGGCCTGCGTCGCCATGCGGATTTGCGCGGCCCTTGTGGCGGCCGGGGCAGGAGTGTCTGCCGCCGCGAGCGCCGAGGCCGCGCGGGTCTGCGTGATCGTGCCGCATTTCAAGGACGAATACTGGCTTTCGGTCGGCTATGGCCTCCAGCGGGCGGCCAACGAGACCGGCGCGGAGCTGCTGATTCATGAAAGCGGCGGCTATCTCGCCCTTGAACGGCAGATCGCGCTGCTCAAACACTGCCGGGAGACGCCAAGCGACGCTGTTCTGCTCGGGGCGGTTTCGGCGGACGATCCCCGGTTGCTTGCCGCAGTTGCCGAGACAGTGCGGGAGCAGCCGGTTCTGGCGCTGGTCAATGCGCTCGATGCGCCGGGGCTTGCCGCACGGGTCGGGGTCGACTGGCATGGCATGGGGCGGGCCGTGGGCGCCTATCTTGCGCACAAGCACCCCGCGGGCTCGCCGCCGGTCACTGCCGTGCTCGTCACCGGGCCGGTCGAATCCGGCTGGGGGCCGATCCTCGATGCCGGGCTTGCCGAGGGGCTCGCGGGAAGTGCCGTCAGAATCGTTGCCTCCTATCGGGCCGATACCGGGCTGCGCGAGCAGTTGCGCGAGGTCGAACGGGTGTTTTCGGAGCATCCGGAGGCCGACTATCTGATCGGCAGCGCTCCGGCGATAGAGGGGGCGATGGCGCTGCTGCGCCGCTTGCCGGAGGGCACGCATCGCCCGGCGCTGGTGGCAACCTATATCAGCCACTCGGTGCTGCGCGGCATGAAGACCGGGCAGGTGGAAATGGTGCCTTTCGACGATCCGATAGCGCAGGGTCGTCTCGGGCTCGAACTGGCGCTGGGATCGGTCGCCGGAGAGATCGTGCCCGGGCTTTCGGGGCCGGAAATCCTGCCGGTGACCGCCACGACCGGCAATGCCGGCAGCATCGCGCTTTCGCCTGCCGGGTTCTTCCCGGACCTGCAATAAGGCGTTATTCGAACTTCCAGCGATAGGCCTCGCCTTCCATCTTCACCACCACCAGCAGGAACTTGAACGGTTCCACTGCGAGCAGCGCGTGGGGCACCTCGGCGGGCATGACGATGGTGTCGCCGGCGGTGAGTGTCTGCGTCGGAATGGGTCGAGAGCCCCTCGCCCTTGTCGATCGCAAAGAGCGTGATGCCGACGCCCGGGTTCTGGGTCAGGGTCAGGCTGGCTACCTTGCCGGGCTTGAAATCCACCAGATCGGCCATATGCAGCACGCTGCGGTGGTCGAGATTTCGGATAAGCTTGTCTGCCATGTCAGCTGTCCTCGTTCTGGAATGTAAGCTGCAACATCTTCAAGGCCTTGCCGCCACCGATGGCATGGGGCCGGCCGGCGGCGACCGCCAGCGCCTCGCCCGGGGCCAGCGCCGCCCAATGGTCGCCGAAGGAGATCCGGGCGCTCCCTTCAAGCAGCAGATATAACGTGTCGCCGGGGTAGGATTCGGCGCTGATCGTCTCGCCGTCGGCAAAGCTGAACAGCGAGATCTGCACCTGGCGTGAGCGCGACAGCGCCATGCTGACCACCTGACCGGGCGCGGTGTCGATCAGCCCGGCGAGGCTCCGGGCGCGGTCTTCAGGCAGGTTCCTGAGCGTCTGCATCGGGGCTCTCCTCTTGTAGCAGCCGACCGTCGCGCATCACATGCAGGCGGTGGGCAATGTCGCGGATTTCGGCCGGAACATGGGTGACATACAGCACGGTCATCTCGGGGCGCGCGGCCAGCATGCGCTTGAGATCGGCCAGAATCGCCGCTTTCAGGGCCGCATCAAGCGCGCTGAAGGGCTCGTCGAGCAGCAGGATGTCGGGCGCCACCGCCATGGCCCGGGCGATCGACACCCGCTGGCGCATGCCCCACTACTGGCCCCATTTCCGGCCCCACTACTGGCTCCGGCGGCGTCCAGCGCAAAGCGCACATTGTCCAGCGCGCTGCGCCACGGCAACAGCCGGGGATCCTGAAACACGAAACCGATCCGCGCCGAGCCGACCCGCACCCGGCCGCTCGCGGGCGTGACCAGCCCGGTGATCACGTTCAGCAAGGTGGATTTGCCACAGCCCGACGGCCCCAACAGCCCCACCACCTCGCCCTTGTCCAGCGTCAGCGACAGCCGGTCCAGCACCAGCCTGTCGCCAAAGCGGACCGAAACCTCCTCCAGTGCGATCATGCCCCCTCCCGCCAACGCAAGACATGGGCTTTCAGCGGGCTGAACAGCATGCCGTTGAGCCCCCCGCCGATGAACAGGCAGACCACGATCCAGCCGAACAGCGCCGGCGTGTCCATATTGGTGCGGGTCAGCGAAAAGGCATAGCCGATGCCATCGGCCGCGCCCAGCACCTCGGCCAGCACGACGATGCGGATCCCCATGCCCGTCGCCAGCGTCAGCGCCGCGAACAGGGTCGGGTAGATCCCCGGCAGGTAGATATGGCGCAGCCGTTGCATCCGTCCGGCGTGATAGACCCGCGCCATGCGCAGAAGCCCCGGGTCGATCGCCTCGATGCCGGCGCGGGTATTGGCATAGACCATGGGAAAGATCAGCAGCGCG